>Ga0209006_10000070_pt1 | contig 106255 bp, 98 predicted proteins | sample JacPin_JW_Ref_O2_FD_188567 | JGI IMG/M metagenome (GOLD analysis project Ga0209006, IMG submission 188567) | Forest soil microbial communities from Algoma, Ontario, Canada - Jack Pine, Ontario site 1_JW_Ref_O2 (SPAdes) (version 2) | ecosystem: Environmental > Terrestrial > Soil > Boreal... | reverse complement strand
ATCATCGGCTCCAGAATCTGCCCCTGCAGCGAATCGGAGTTCGTCAAAAAACTCAAGGAAAAGATGTGTGCATCGAATAGCCGCTACGCGGGGCGAAGGTGGCATGCGAAGCATGACGGATGAGGGGCGGCGCAAGCCTCTGATCAATTGTGCGCTAAGATCGCTGAAGTATTTCGACAGCGCCGGCCTCCATAGCCGGCAGACGCAACGCCGCGAGAGCGGCCGGCGGCTCGGTTTCCTCCGGAATGCGGCCGACGCCCCATTGCGTGAACAACCTTCCAATCAACGGCGAAGCGGTCGCCACGGCGAAGGGTACCGAAAGCGCAAGGCCGCCCGCGCTCATCAGCGCGTAGCCGATGTAATGCGGCATCCTCGTCGCGATGACGCCGCATACGACGACGCCCGCCAAAGTCTGCGGCCAAAGTCTCGTCCATGCCAGCGACCAAGGAACGGCGTGGCTCACACGGTTCTGGCTGTTCCATGTCCCACCGCGGCGAAGCACGATGAGGCGGAACAGGAAGATCGTGTGGGTGAGCGCCATGATCGGCGACAGCAGGATCGAGAACAGGCTTTCACTGACGACATTGACAAGGAAGCGCAACGCTCCGCCGTAAGCCTGGCGCGCCGTGCGCCGTGCGAGCAGATCGATGCAGGTCGCCATTTTGGGCGCGAAGATCATGAACAAGGTGATCGCAAACAGCGTCGCGCCCGGTCCGCTGCGGCCAATAGGGGCTGATGATGCATCGCTCAGAGCGATGGCTATTGTTCCGAGCGCCAGCAACGCCATCCATGCGGGCGAACCGAGATACATCAGGATCGCGAAGACGAATTGAAAACGGCTGACTGGCTTGAGGCCCGGCATGGTCAGCAGCCGCCAATATTGCATGTTGCCGTGACACCAGCGCAGATCGCGGCGGATGAATTCCATCAGCGTTGGCGGGTTCTCCTCCCAGCTCATGCCCTCGACCGGAAGCACCCTGACCGCGAAGCCCGCGCGGCGCATCAAGGCGGCCTCGACCTGGTCGTGGCTGAGCACATCGCCGCCGAGCGGGCCGCGTCCCGGCAATATCGGCATCTTGCAATGTTCGATGAAAGGGGCGAGACGAAGGATCGCATTATGTCCCCAATAGGGCCCGCAATCGCCCTGCCACCACGCGGCGCCCAGCGTGTGCGAATGCATGCCGAGCCGCATGCCGAACTGGAACAGCCGCGCGAAGGCGCTTGTCGATGGCATGCCGATCGCCAGCGTTTGCAAAATGCCAAGCGCCGGATTGGCCTGCATGATGCGCACGATGCGCAGAACCGCGTCGGCGGGCATGAAACTATCGGCGTCGAAGGTGATCGCGAATTCGCAGGCGTGGCCCCATTTGTCGCAGAAGTCGCGAATATTGCCGGCCTTGAATCCCGAATTGTTTGCGCGGCGCCGATAGGTGATTTCGAATCCGGTGCGCCACTCGGCGATGAACGCGTTGAAGCAGGCTTCTTCGGCGGCGACGAGTTTGCCGTCGCCAGTGTCGCTCAAGAGATAGATGTGGAAACGCGGAGCGACCGCCGCCGCGGCGAGGCCTTCCAGCAAAGGCCGGAGATTGCGGGTGACCTGCGTCGGGATTTCGCTGCGGATGCAAACGAGGATCGCGGTCGCGGCGCAGATTGGCTCGTCGCCGCGGATGGTGCGGGTCAGCGGATTAACGGCGCCGACCGGATCGCGGGCGCCGCGCATGATGGCGAATCCGATACAGGCGTTCCAGAAGCCGATCACCGACCATGGCAGCGTGATCGCAAAGAGCGCGATGAAGGCGATCGCCCCGACGCTGCGCGGCGGAACGGCATCCGCCGCCAACCAGAGCAGGCCGATCGTCGTCGCGCCGACCAATGCGCAATAGAGCGTGCGGCGGCCGGTGAGCGGCGCATGGACGCTCAAAGCAGAGGCGACCGGCGCGGTCGTGCGATCGAGCATGGCGGCGGTTCCCTCTGCTTTTTCCGGTCGATCTGCGATATAGCGGGTGGCCGAAGGGGAAGTCCAACTTGGACTCCCGATGGACCGAAAGATCAAAATGGACGCTGACGCGCTTTGGTATGTCGGACCTGGCCAGGCTGAGATTCGCCGCGAGATCGTAGACGATCCGCGGCCGGGCGAGGTGCTCGTTCGCACGCTCTATAGCGCGATCAGCCGCGGCACGGAAAGGCTGGTGTTTGCCGGCCGGGTTCCCGAGAGCGAATTTTCGCGGATGCGCGCGCCCTTCATGGGCGGCGCTTTCCCGTTTCCCGTCAAATATGGTTACGCGACGGTCGGCCGGGTCGAGCGCGGACCGGCCGAATGGCTCGGCCGCAATGTCTTTGCGCTTCACCCGCATCAGAGCATTTTCACGCTGCCTGCGGAGGCGGTCGTGCTGGCGCCGGACGGCGTGCCGCCGGCGCGCGCGGCGCTCGCGGCCAATATGGAGACGGCGCTGAATGCGGTCTGGGACGCCGCGCCGGCGCCGGCGGATAGGATCGCCGTGGTCGGCGGCGGCGTCGTCGGTTCGCTGGTCGCCTTTCTGTGCGGCCGGCTGCCCGGCGCGAAAGTGACGCTGGTTGATATCGAGCCCTCCCGCGCCCTTTTGGCGCGCGCGCTTGGCGTAGGATTCGCCGCGCCAGGGCAGGCGCCAGGCGATTGCGATCTCGTCGTGCATGCGAGCGGCACTGGCGCCGGCCTTGCGACCGCGATCGATCTTGCGGGAGACGAGGCGCGCGTGCTTGAATTGAGCTGGTACGGCGCCGGGGAAGTGGCGGTTCCGCTCGGCGGGGCGTTCCACAGCCGCCGCCTCCAGCTCATTTCCAGCCAGGTCGGCCGCGTCGCGTCGTCGCACCGGCCGCGATGGACGCATCACCGCCGTCTCGCCGCCGCACTCGATCTTCTCGCCGATTCCCGGCTCGACGCGCTGCTGGCGCCGGCCATCGGATTTTACGAGTTGCCCGCGCGGTTGCCGGAAATTCTAAAACCCGCTAGCGGCGCGCTCTGCCCGCTTGTCGTCTATCCCAGTTGAAAGGATTTCCCGTGTACGCAGTTGAAGTTCGCGACCATGTCATGATCGCTCATTCGTTTCGCGGCGACGTCTTTGGTCCGGCGCAGGCGCTGCATGGCGCCACCTTTGTCGTCGACGCCGCATTCATCGCCGAAGGGCTGAGCCCCGATGGGATCGTCATCGATATCGGGCGCGCGCATGAGGTCTTGAGGGCGATCCTCGCGCCGCTCAACTACCGCAATCTTGACGACATTCCCGCCTTCAAGGGGCACAATACGACAACCGAATTCTTGACCAGACATGTGTTCGAGGGTCTCGCCGAAGCGGCGCTCTCTGGCGGCCTCGGCCGTGACGGCGCCGAACTCAAGGCCATCCGCGTCACCATCTCGGAATCGCATGTCGCGCGCGCCTGGTACGAGGCGCCCTTGTGGTGAGGAAGGTCATCTTCGCCGCACCCGGCGAGTTGACGATCCCGACCGGCGGCTTTGCCTATGACAGGCGCATCGTCGCCGAGCTTGGCGCGCTCGGGTGGCGGCCGGAGGTGATCAATCTCGGCGATGGCTTTCCATTTCCGGACGCGGCGACGCGGACGGCGGCGCATCAGCGTCTCGCCGCGCTGCCGGGCGATGCGCCGATGGTGATCGATGGTCTCGCGTTCGGCGTGTTGCCCGAAGCCGCCGAACAGCTCCGCGCGAGCCATGATTTGATTGCTCTCGTGCATCATCCCCTGGCGCTGGAATCGGGTCTGTCGTCAAGCGCTGCCGAGGCCTTGCGCGCCAGCGAGCGCCGCGCGCTTGCCTGCGCGCAGCGGGTGATCGTCACCAGCCCTTTCACCGCGCGCCTCATCGTTGCCGATTATGGAATCGCCGCTGATCGGCTGGCGATCATCCGCCCGGGCGTCGACAGGGCGCCGCGGGCGCGCGCGATTCCCGGCGCCTCCGTCGCTCTGCTGGCGGTGGGCGCCATCGTGCATCGCAAGGGCTATGACGTGCTTTTGGCCGCCCTGGCCCGGCTTGCCGACCTGCCCTGGCGGCTCACCATCGTTGGCGACCGCGGTCGCGAAAGCGACGCGGCGGCGCGCCTCGACCGCGACGTCGCGCGTTTCGATCTCGCCGATCGGGTCGTCGTCGCCGGCGTGGTCTCGGCGGAGCGTCTCGCCGCGCTCTATGCGCGAGCTGATCTTTTTGTACTGGCGTCGCGCTTCGAAGGCTATGGCATGGCGTTCGCCGAGGCGATTGCGCATGGTCTCCCCGTCGTCGGAACGACGGCCGGCGCCACCGCGGAGACCGTCGCGGCGAGCGCCAGCGTGCTTGTGCCTCCCGACGATGTCGCTTCGCTTTCGCTGGCGTTGCGGCGCTTGATCGAGGACCCCATCGCGCGCCGCCGCCTCGCGCAATCGGCGTGGCGGGAGGCGGCTGCCCTTCCGACCTGGGCGTATGCGGCGGAATTATTTTCGCGCGCGCTCGAGACCATCGCGCGATGACCTCCCGGCGCCTGCGATATGCACGCGTTGCGCCGAAAAATCGCAATCGAACAACACTTCGCCATTGAGCGGATGAACGCGCATCGGCGGACGCAGCGCGTCCTCGAGGCTGTCGATCGGATTCAGCGTGAAGCTTGGCCGGCCGCCGCCAAGGATGATCGGTGCGACGATGACATGCAGGCGATCGAGGCAACCGGCTTTGAGGAAGCGCAGAATCGTGTCGGCGCCGCCTTCGATCAGCACGCGCCGCAGCCCCGCTTCGGCGAGGCGGGCGAGGATCGCCGCCGGCGCGATATGCCCGTCGATCGCTGGGAATACGAGGGTCTCAACGCCCGACAGCGCGCAAGCTGCGCCATGCGTCGTCACGACAAAGCGGCGCGCGCCGTCGTCGGCTAGCAGGCGGGCGGTCGGCGCGAGCCGGCCGCGCGGATCAATCACGACGCGCGCCGGCGCCGGCCCGGCGACATGGCGCACGGTCAATCTTGGATCGTCGGCGAGCGCGCTGCCAATGCCGATGACGACGGCGTCGACCAAAGCGCGAAGCCGATGGAGATGCGCGAGGCCCGCGGCGCCATTGATGTAATGCGAATGCCCGGTCCTGGTCGCGACGCGCCCGTCGAGGGATTGACCGATCTGACCGACGACGACGAGGCCGTCGACCGCTCCGGCGCGCAAAGGCCCGAATATATCCTCCCACGGCGAGGGCAGGGGAGCCGTCGCGCTGCGAAGCTTCTCGGGAATCGTCCGCCAGGATTCAACAGAACTCTCAAGCCCAGGCGGGCGATCGCCAGATATATCCGGCGCGGGCGGCGGAATAAGCGAACGGTTCAAAAGCCGACCCCCAGATTGCAGCCGATCCAAGTTGAACGGTAGTTCATGATCGCCGCTAACGCTACGTCGCCGCTCGGACGTTCGCGCAGCCAGCCTTTGATCGGATCGGCGGCTAAAACACCCACAGCCGGGGATTTATTCGGCGGCCTGCGAAGCATTTTTGCCCCCCGGGGGGAACGCAACGAGGCGCCAGCGGCGCTTTCGCGCCATGCTTAGCCAAAAAAGGTCGGAAACGCGTGACGCACGCGCCCATTCGCATCGAGGCCGAAAATGAACCGGTAACGATCGATACAGGTGCAGGGATGGGAGACGCCGAATTCGACGACATCGCCAACCTGAATGTCGTCTTCGGGAAGGCACGCCAGGAAGCCATGCTGATCGTTGAGCTTGTCGATGGCAAGCCGGCCTAAGGCGATTTCACGCTGCAAGGCGCCGTCGCGATAGAGGCGGAGCGGACGTGGAAATCCCTGGTCGAAGGAGACGTCGCGCATGCCCATGCCGACCACCGCCAATTTGCTCTCCGGGCGCGACAGCACCTCCGCCCAGAGCCGGAGCGCTGGCTGAAAGGCATGCGCGGCGGCGACGATTTCGCCGCCGAGACGAAAGCCGGCGCGCTCGTCCAACGCCTTCAATTGCCGCTCATAAACGCCATGGTCATGGAAGAAGATGGCGCCGCTGCGCAGCACCAACCTCGCCCGCGGGTCCGCCGAAACGATGGGCTTCAACGCCGCCACGACCTTGTCGAAGAAGACCGAGCCGCCGGCGGTCGCCAACAGAGGTTGATCGGGTCCGACCCGCGCGCGCACTAGACGCAGCAATTCACCGGTCAGCGCCAGAAGATCCGTGATAACCGGCAGGACGCCGTCGCGCGCCGGCGCGGCGGAGCCTTCATAGACCGCGACGCCCGATAGGGAGAGCCGCCCGCCCGCCTGCGCGACCGCCTCAATGATCGCTTTCGCCTGCGCCATATTGCGCGCGCCCGCGCGCCCCGCGCCCAATTCGATGAGAACGCGCAAAGGCGTTAATCCAGCCTCCGCGCGCCACGCGTCGGCATAGGCACGAGCCGCGGCCGGAGAGTCGACGAATGCATAGAGTTCCGAATCCGGCCATGCCTTGAGCAGAGCGGCAAGGCGCGACGCCCCGCCGCGCCCGCCCACTTCATTGGCGAGGATCAGGCGATTGACGCCGGCGCGAAGCAAGACGGCTGCCTGCCGGATATCGGCGACGGTCGCGCCCCATGCGCCCGCTTCGATCAGCGAGGCGGTCAGATCCGGCGACATCGGCGTCTTGGCGTGCGGCGCGATATCGACGCCTTGTTCGCTGATATAGCGCAGCATGAGTTGACGATTATTCGCGAACGCCGCCTCATCGAGCGTGAGGACGGGCAGGCTCATCACGCCTTCCGCCGGGCGCCAGTTCTGCTCGCCCACATCAGCGATCGGCAGATTGGCGGTTCCCGGCGGCACGCCGCGGATGCGGTCATCGAGCAGAAAACCTTCGGAAATCGCCGCGGCCTGCGTTTTGACGTTCATTGTCTGTCGACCCTTGATGAGCTTTGGAAGAATTCAATCGCGTTTCCGGTTCCTATGCGATCGCATCGCGATGCGATTGACGAGACGTTGTGGGGAAATTCAGTGCGCTCACGGCTTGATTTGCAGAATGGCCTCGATCTCGACCATCATGCCATTGGGCAGCGACCCCATTCCGACGGCGGAGCGTGCATGGCGCCCGGCGTCGCCAAGAACTTCAACCAGAAGATCCGAGCAACCATTGATCACTTTCGGGTGATCGGCGAATTCAGGCTCGGCGTTCACCATGCCCAGCAGTTTCACGACCGATTCAATCCGGCTCAAATCGCCGATCGCCGAACGCGCCACCGCCAGCAGCAGCAAACCGGTCAGGCGCGCTTCGGCGTAGCCATCTTCGACGCTCGCGTTTTTGCCTAATCGCCCCGCGCGATAGGTCCCGTCCGGCCGCTTCGGCCCCTGTCCCGAGATATAGAGAAGATTGCCCGCCCAGCGATAGGGGACATAATTGGCCACAGGCGCCGACGGCTGAGGCAGGGTCAGGCCTAATTCTCTCATTTTTTGTTCAGGCGTCACGATGAGCTTCTCCGTTTCGATGCCATATCTGGCCGCAAATCGCGGTCCCGCGCAGACTATGCGCGACGTTCCGTTGGGGAATTGGACGGGCTCCCGAAAACGGGCGTCGGAATCGATTCCATCCGGGCTTTTATCTGCAAGGCGAGAAATTGAGAATAATGCCGAGAAAGAGCGAGGTTGCCGCCGTGGAACCACAGGGCCTCCTGGCGCGTCGGTTTCCACATATTGCGCAATTCTCCCTCCCAGGGGCCAGGATCATTGGTGGTGCCGGAGCCAAAGCCCCAACATTTCCCGACTTTGTCGGCGACCTCCGACGAAACGATCTGCGCCACCCAGCCATTCATCGAACCATAGCCGGTAGCGTAGACGATGAGGTCGGCCGGCAGTTCTGACCCATCAGAAAAAACGACCGAGCGCTCCTTGATTTCTTTCACTGTAACGCCGCTTTTCAGCTTGATGTCGCCGCTGACGATCTTCGCCGAAGCGCCGACGTCGATGTAAAAGCCTGATCCCCGCCGCAACGCTTTCATCATCAAGCCGGAGCCGTCGTCGCCGAAGTCGAGCATGAAGCCGGCCTTTCTCAAATCGTCGTAAAATCGCGAATCCGTCTCCGCGATCTGTTGGTAGACGGAAACTTGCGCCTTGTGCATGATCCTGAACGGCGTCGAGGCGAAAAGCAGATCGGCTTTCTCCGTGGTGATCCCCCGCTCCAGGGCGCTTTCCGAATAGAGCTCCTTGAATCCAAATTCCATCAGCGTGTCGGATTTGACGACAAGCGTCGAGGAGCGCTGGATCATCGTCACCGACGCGCCGCTTTCCCACAGATTGGCGCAAACATCATGCGCCGAATTATTCGAGCCGATGACGAGGCAGTTTTTGCCCTGATATTCGGCGCCGTCGACATAGCGGCTTGAATGGACCTGGTCGCCCTTGAAATTTTGCCGACCGGGAAAGACAGGCTCTTCGGGCAATCCATAGGCCCCCGTCGCAAACACCAATTGTTTTGGGCGAAGGATGTATTTTTTTCCAGCCCTGACGATCGAGACCGCCCATTCTTTTTCAACCTCGGAATATTGCGCGCCGGTACATTCCGCTGACCCCCAATAATTGAGCTCCATCACCTTGGCGTACATTTCGAGCCAATCGCCTACCTTGTCCTTCGGCGTGAAAATCGGCCAATCGTCGGGAAAGGGCAGGTAGGGCAGGTGGTCGTACCAGACAGGATCGTGAAGGACGAGCGATTTATATCGCGCGCGCCAGGAATCTCCGGCTTTCGCGCGCTTCTCGACGATGATGGTAGGAACGCCCAGGCGCCTCAGGCGCGCGCCAAGCGCAATGCCCCCCTGGCCGCCGCCGATGATCAGGCAAAAGGGTTGCTCGCCTTCTCCCAGCGACGATTCCTCCTCGCGCCTGCGCTCGAGCCAGGTCTTGCGGCCCTTGGCCAGTCCGTGATCGACGCCCTTGATCCGCCTGGCGCTCTTCTTTTCCTCATGGCCTTTCAATTCCGCCATCGTCGTCAGCAACGTCCAGCATTGGTCGCCTTTGAGGCGCAGGTGGCCCTTGCCGCGAGCGATCGACGTTTCAAATGCGAACCAGGCCTCGATCATACCGTGCGCGACCCATGCCTCACCCTCGATTCGCCATCGGCATGGACGAGTGCTCGGCAAAGTCGCCGCGAGCATCGCCTCGATTTCGCCGCGACCTTCAAGCGTCTTGATGTTCCAGGTGAAGGAAATCAAGTCACGCCAGTAGCATTCCTGGCCAAACATCGCCGCGGCGTCGCCGATCCGGCTTTCTTCCAGCGCCGCGCCGAATTTCTCTAACCAGGCTTGCGCCCGCGACGTTTCGGAGTGTTGCGGCATTGCTCGGGCTTTCCTGCCTGTTTCTGGACGATGCGGGTTCGCTATTCCTGGATCCGGAGGTCTTTCATCAGTGGCGTCGGATCGTTCGCGGGCGTCGCTATTGCGATGCCGATGCTGGCGACAGCGTAGCGGACGCGGCGCAGCGAGTCGCGCGCCGGGACGCCCAGTTGTCCGGCGAGCCCTGTCGCGATTGTGTCGATCACCGCCATATGCGCATAGCGCGATGGCGTCGGGACGAGGATGTTTTTGTCTTCCGGGATCGTGATCGGGATGACAATCGAGGCGGCGGCGGCAAGCGGCGTATTCGGCCTCGTCAGCGCAACCGCGACAGCCCCAAACGAAACGGCGATTTCGACCGCCTGCACCACGGCTTTCGAACGGCCGCTGTTCGAAATGGCGAAGACGGCGTCGCCGGGGCTCAACGTCGCCGCGGACATGCGCTGCTGATGGCCGTCGACGAAAGCCGAAACCGGCATGCCGAGGCGGAACAACCTTAATTTCGCATCCTCGACGAGCGAGGCCGACCCGCCGCCTTGCCCATAAATATCGATGCGCCGGCTTTTTGAAAACGCGAGGATCGCCGCCCTCGTCGCGGCAATGTCGAGTTGATCGAGGCATTCGCGAATGGCGTTGGCGCCGCGCATCATCACCGATTGCGCCAACTGGCCGACATCGTCGTCGAAAATCCTATCGGAATGCAAATAGACGGCGGCGACCGTCAAGGTCGTCGCCAATCGTATCTTGAATTCTCCGAACGAGGCGCAACCGACGGATCGGCAAAATCGCGTGACGCTCGGCTGGCTGACATTGGCCTTGCCGGCTAATTCGGAAATCGTCAGGCGCGTCGCCAATTCGTAATCGGCTTTGACAGCGTCCGCGACGGCGCGCTCGGCTGGCGACAGACCGCTCTCGACCCTCTGCATTCTTGAGACAATGTCGATCGCTGCCGGCTGAGCGCCTTTGGACAATGAAGACCGACTCTTCGCCATTTTATCGCCTTGCACCGCAAGTTTCGTGAGGGCGCGATAAGCCATCGCACGGCTTGGCCTCTTCTGCGAATGCTGTAATTAATTCACACGATTTTCCCAATACTGACAAGTGCGTCGGAAGAGAACGACAAGAGTCGAACGCACATGGTAATCTAGGAAAATCATTTATGTACAATATGTTATAGAGAATATCCTTTCAGTCTGCCGTTGTGCGATTTCCTTTGACGCGAAATATTTGCGCTTGCGGGCCTTCCGCGAATGTAACATATTTTCACGATTGCCAATCTCGCAGCCAATCTGAGCGGCATGCGACTCGCAGCCTGCAGACTCGATATTCGTGCGAAGCCGGTGTCCTCAGAATTGGAGCGGGTCGGAATATCCCGGATGAGAGGAAGCGGTCCTCGAGAGAGCCGAAAATGAACGGGGCGGCATGAGCTACAAGGCCATTTATACCTATGCGTGGGATCTCGCGGACGGGGAGGCCGCCGAGACGATCGGATGGTTTCGCGCGCTGGGGCTCGACACCGTGACCATCGCGGGCAGCTATCACGCCGGAAAATTCCTCCGACCCAAGGGAAAGAACGGCAAAGTTTATTTCCCCGAGGACGGTACCGTTTATTTCCATCCCAACCCTTCGCGATACGGCGCCATCAAACCCATCGAGAACAGTTTGCTCCGCCAGCGCGACATTATCCGCGAGCTGACGCATTCACGCGACATCGCCGTCAATCTTTGGCTGGTCTTGCTGCACAATAGCGTCTTGGGCGCAGCTCATCCCGAAGCGACAGTGACCAACGCCTTCGGCGATCATTATGTCTACAGCCTTTGTCCGTCCTCGCCGTTGGCGCGCGCCTACGCGATCGGTCTGGTCAGCGACGTCACCGAGAATTACGCGGTTTCCGGCGTTTCCCTCGAATCCTGCGGCTTTGCACCCTATGCCCATGGCTTTCATCATGAGTTCGCACTGCTGCGGTCCAACCGCTGGCTCGAGCAAAGGCTGGGCCTTTGCTTCTGTGAGCATTGCCTGGCAGGCGCGCGCGGCGCCGGCGTCGATGCGGAGCGCCTGAGAGTCCAGATCGCTGAGGACGTCGACGCCTATCTCGAAAGCGATGTCGATTTCCCTGCGGATATGGCCGAGGCGTTCTGGCTGGCCGATACGCGCAGCGACGGCGCGCTTAAGGCGTTTCTTGACTGGCGGTGCGCAATCGTCACTTCGCTCGTCGCTGAAATTCGCGCGGCGGTCCGCCCGGAAGTCAATGTCGCGGTCATCCCCTCGGTCGCCCGGCCGACCGGCGGCGCGTGGTATGAAGGCAGCGATCTTGCCGCGCTCGCCGCTGCCGCCGGCATCCTCGAAGCTTGCTTTTATGAGCCGACCGCGATGCGGGTAAAATCCGATCTGTTCGATCTTCGGCGCCGCGTTGGCGACGCGGGCAAAATTCGCGGCATCATGCGGCCGGCTTATCCCGATATTGAAAATCGCGGCGAATTCGTCGAAGCGTGCCGCGCTCTGGCGGCAGGCGGCGTGAAGGAAATCGCCTTCTACAATTATGGCCATTTGCGTACGGCCAACCTTGGTTGGATCGCAGACGCTTTGCGGGCGATGGCGAACGCTTGAGAAATTCCAGCGCCTGCCGGCTCCAAAAGGCTACGGCGATAGACCGGAGCGATGAATATCGCTCCGGTAGTTTTTCTCAGAGCGCCGCGCCGACGGGCTTTGACATTTTGAATCCCAGCGACTTCGACGCAGGAATGTTCAACGTCTCGCCGGTTCTCGGATTGCGTCCTTCGCGGGCCGGACGCGCCTTGACGGAGAAACGACCGAAACCGCTGATCGCGACTTCGTCGCCGGCTTTTGCAGCCTCGATGATCGAGGCGAAGACCGAAGTGACGATTTCCTTCGCCTTGGCTTTCGAAATGTCATTGGCTTCGGCGACGACATCGGCAAGTTCTGTAGTGTTCAATGGTCTTTCCTTTGATGATGGAATCGAGCTGAGAGGCCGCGCGATTTCGCGAACGGCGTCGCAGGAGGCGCTTCTTTAAGGAAGTTTCGGGCTAAAATCGAGCAAATATGCGTCGGCGGCAAAATTGAGGCTGATCGCGCCGGGCGATCAGGCGCATCGATTGAGGCATAATCGAAACGGCAGCGACGAAAAGCGCTGAAAAAACATTGTGAAGAACAGGGAGAGAGCAGATGGGGGTTCAACGTTGGCGCCATCGGCCGAATGGCTCGAACTGGGGCGATTTCGGCCCGGACGATCAACGCGGCCGGCTCAATCTGATCACGCCCGAGAAGGTGCGCCAGGGGCTCGCCGAGGCGCGCGAAGGGATCACGTTCTGCCTCAGCCTGCCGCTGGATTATCCCGGCGGCGCGGTGATGAATCCGCGCCGCCATCCGCCGGTCCTCAGGCCGACCTTGCGCGACGGCCGGCCGAATTTCAATTGCACGCTGGTCGGCGCCGATAGCGATTGCACCGATGTGTTCAACGACGATCTTGCCGTGCTGCATCTGCAATATTCGACGCAATGGGATAGTCTCGCCCATGTCGGCGGCCTGTTCGACGCCGATGGCGACGGACGCGCCGAGCGGGTCTATTACAACGGCTTTCGCGCCGGCGCCGAGATCGTCGGCCCCGAGGATGCCGCCGACGCCGGCGCGGCGGGCGCCATCGGGACGAAGAGCACCTCAAGCGCTCACGCGCTCGGCATCGAGCAGATGGCAGCGCATGGCGTGCAGGGCAGGGGTGTGCTGATCGATCTCCATGCCCATTTCAGCGAAGATCGCAAATTGGTGGGCTATGACGATCTGATGGCGGTGATGGCGGCCGATCGTGTCGAGGTCGAGCCGGGCGACATGGTCCTAATCCATACCGGCTTCGCGCAGCTTATCCTTGAGATGAAACGAAATCCGGATCCGAAAGTGCTGCATGGAAGCTGCGCGGCGTTGGATGGCCGCGACTCCAAGCTCCTGAGCTGGATTTCTTCGAGTGGTCTTGCCGTCATCGCCGCCGATAATTACGCGGTCGAAGCTTTCCCGGCCTCGCCCGGCGCCAATGCCTGCTGCTCGATCCTGCCGCTGCATGAACATTGTCTGTTCAAGAACGGCATCCATCTCGGCGAACTCTGGCATCTGACGCAGCTCGCCGGATGGTTGCGCGCGCATCATCGCTCGCGGTTTCTGCTGACGGCGCCGCCATTGCGGCTGCCGGGCGCGGTGGGCTCGCCGGTGACGCCGATTGCGACGGTGTGAGGCGTGGAGGCGGCCAGGCGCCGCCTTCGCCGATGCATGCTCGCCACAGCGAGGCAGACCATGCGACAATGCGCTTCATTTTCCGCGACGCGGCTATATATCGCTTGATAAAAGCTATGACGATCGCAACGAGCGCGGTCGCAAATCCATACAGCATTTGTTGATCACGGAAATTCGGGAAGCTCCATGACCGCAAAGACAAAATCGAAACGGCTGGGCTTCTTCACGCGCCTTCTCGACGAGGCCAGCGCCGGCGAGCGCTATCGGCTCGCCACCGAGCAGATCGTTCACGCCGAACGACAGGGTTTCGATAGCGCCTGGGTCGCGCAGCACCATTTTCATGAGGCGGAAGGCGGCCTTCCCGCGCCTTTCGTGTTTCTGGCGCAGGCGGCGGCGCTAACGTCGCGGATTCGCCTCGGCACCGGCATTGTGACGCTGCCGCTCGAAAATCCCGTCCGGGTCGCCGAGGACGCCGCCGTATTCGATTTGATCTCCGGCGGTCGCCTTGAACTGGGGCTCGGTTCAGGCGGCACGCCATCGGCTTTCGCCGCCTTCGGTCAGGACAGCGCCAAAAGGGCGGCAATTTTCGACCGGCATATCGGCGTCGTACGCGACGCCTTGGCGGGAAGGCCGCTTGGCGGCGAGGACACCCTCTATCCCGCCGCGCCGCAATTGCTCGCCCGGATCTGGCAGGCGACCTTTTCGCCCAGCGGCGCGATCCGCGCCGGCAAGGCGGGCGATGGGTTGATGCTTTCGCGCACGCAGCCAAGGACGAAGGAAGCGCCGCAAGCCTCTCTCGCCGATCTGCAGCACCCGATCATCGATGCCTATCTCGCCGCGCTGCCGGCGGGCTGCGAGCCGCGCATTCTCGGCTCCCGCACGCTGTTCGTCGCCGACGATCGCGACGAGGCGATGCGTTTTGCCGACGTTGGTCTGCGCCGCGTCGTCGATCATTTCATCGCGACGGGACATAGTCTCGCCGGACAGTCTCTTGCCGATCTGATCGCGACATTCGACGTGCATATCGGCACGCCTGACGATGTGATCGCCTCGCTCAAGGCCGACAGCACGCTCGAAAGGGTGACCGATTTGGTGTTCCAGGTTCATTCGGTCGATCCGCCGCATCCCTATATCTTGCGCTCGCTCGAATTGATCGCCGAAAAAGTGGCGCCGGCGTTAGGCTGGGCGCGCTCGGATATGGCAAAAAGACCCGACCGCCTGTCGGTCGCGCGCTGATCGCGAGACATTCGTTTAAGAGAGCGGACCATGAGCGATTCTGAAGGAGACGTCATCGATCTTCTGGTCGGCGTCGAAAAGGGTTCATACCTCGATGCGATCCGCGCGCACCGCCCGGAGGCGCGAGAGAACGCGCAGAAAAGCTATCTGGCGTTGTTCGCGCCGAAATTTCCTGGCGAAATGACCAGGGAAGAGCGCTACGCGCTCGCCGTCTTCGTCGCCGGCCTGCATCGCGACGTCGCGACTCTTGGATTCTATCGGGCCGGTCTCGCCAAGCTGAATGGGCGTCTGGGCCTCTTCGATGCCGTAGATCGCGAGATCGCCCGAGGCGCTGCGAAAGGTCCTTATGGCCATTATCCCGAGGGACCGCTGAGCCGCGAAGACCGCGCCGGTCCTGTGCACCGCGTCTCGGAGGCGGATCATGAGGTTCTTGGCGAGCGACTGTCCGCCGCGCTCGAACATGCCCATTTGCTGGTCTTTCGTCCCCGCGATGCGAGCCCGGCGGCCTTACAGGCTTTGCTGGACGCCGGCTGGTCGACGAGCGGCATCGTGACCCTTTCGCAACTGGTCGCCTTCCTGTCGTTCCAGATCAGGGTGGTCGTCGGGTTGCGCGCCTTGGCGGCGACGCCTAGCGGCAATGTTTGAGCAGGAGCGATCGAAATGAGCGAGACGATTATCGCCGCGTCGAATGAAAACCGACCGGTCGTCTTCACCCAGGACGAGATCGGCTGGACGCCTTGGCTCGAACCGCTCGGCCTGGACGAGTTGACCGAACGCCATTGGGCGGGCCTTGTCGACGCCTCGCGCGCCAAATCGCCCTATTTCATGCTGCTGGCGCGCGACCCGGAAATCCTTGAGGCGCGCACCAAGACCGACAAGGACATTTTCTACAATCCCGCCGCCGGGCTGCCGCGGGCGGAGCGCGAACTCTCAGCCGCGGCGACGTCGCGCGACAATGGCTGCATCTTTTGCGCCTCGGTCCATGCGCGCTTCGCTACGACCCATTCCAAACGGCGGGAAGACGTGCAGCGCCTGCTCGACGAAGGCGTCTCGGTCGATATCGACGCGCGCTGGAACGCCATTATCGCGGCCTCCGTCGCGCTGACCGCGACGCCATCCTGTTTCGGCGCGGCGGAAGTCGGAAGCCTGCGCAAAGTCGGCCTCGATGATCTCGCTATATCGGACGCCATTCATGGCGCCGCTTTCTTCAATTGGGCGAACCGGCTCATGCTGTCGCTCGGCGAACCGACCCCGGCGGCGAAAAGCTGACGCGCTCAGAAAAGGCAAGGACGACCATGCCGCTTTCCGTGAAGGCCATCGATCATCTCGTCATTCGAGTCGCCGATCTCGACGCCGGCCAGAAGCTGTTCGAAAGGCTTGGCTTCACGCTGACGCCGCGCGGTTTTCACGCCGGGCGCGGCAGCGCCAACCATACCGCGCCGCTGCCCAGCGGCAATTATTTCGAATTGATCTATCTGCCGCCCGGCGCCGATGCGCCGTTTCCGGAAAGGCCTGAGGGTCCGGTGGCGCTGGCTTTGGCGCCGACCGATAGCCATATCGTCCATGCTGAACTTACCGCGCTTGGCTATCACGTCGATCCGCCGCGCGATCTCGCCCGTCCCGTGCATTTACCGGAAGGAACGCGCGAGGCGCGCTTCATCAATGTAGGGTTGCCGCCGATCGCCCCGCAAGCGATCGGCTTTTTCGCCTGCCAGCATCTGACGCGCGATCTCGTGTGGCGGCCGGAATGGGAGGGGCATGCCAATGGCGCGGAGCGGGTGAGCGAAATCATCGCCGTCCATCCTTCGCCGGCTGATCTGCAAGCGACTTATATCGGGCTCTACGGGGAGACGGCCGTCCGCGCTGATCGCGATGGCCTGGTCGTGACGCTTGGTGGCGACAAGATCAGTTTTCTCGCGCCGCAAACGTTCGAGAAGCGCTTCCCGACGATCGCGGTCCCCGCGGACTTATCAGAAGCAGGCTGGTTCGCAGGCGCAACTTTGCGCGTGCGTTCGCTGGACAAAGTCGCGTCCGTTCTCGCCGCGGCGGGGATCGCCGCTACGCGGGCGCCGTCCGGCTCGCTTATCGTCGCCCCTTCCGAAGCGGCCAACACTTTGCTCGAATTTGCGGCGTGGATGGCCTAAGCATCCGTCATTGCGAGGGAGCGCAGCGACGAAGCAATCCAGACTGGGCTTTTGAGAGCATTCGTCTGGGCTGATTCTCAAGGCATATGCGAAGCAATCCGTACCGGTCTTGACGGGGCTTAGTCTAAGTTCATGCAGCCTTCGTCTGAATTGCTTCGCCGCCGCTCGCCATGACGTTGCAACGGCTTCAACAGAAAGCGGCACGCTCAAGCCGCGACCGGGCCACCGAGATAGGCCTCGCGGATGCGCGGATCGTCGCGCAAAACCGCAGCGGGTCCCTGCAGGACGATCCGGCCGCTCTGCAGCACATAGCCTTCATGGGCGATCTGCAGGGCGAGATTGGCGTTCTGCTCGACCATGAAGATGGTGACGCCCTGGCGGTTGATCGCGGCGACGAGTTCGAGGACGCGATCGACGAATAGCGGTGACAGGCCCATGGTCGGCTCATCCATGCAGAGCAGGCGCGGACGACCCATCAAAGCGCGCGCCATCGCGACCATCTGCTGCTCGCCGCCCGACAGCGTGCCGGCGCGCTGATCGAGCCGTTCGGCGACGCGCGGAAACAGTTCCAACATTCGCGCCAGATCTTCGGCGATGGCGCGGCGGTCGTTCCTGACATAGGCGCCCATCGTCAGATTCTCGCGCACCGTCATCAAAGGGAAAATACGACGCGCCTCGGGAACCGAACCGACGCCGGCGCGAATGATCTGATGCGTCGGCAATCCGTTGATCGGGCCGCCATCCAGCGTGACAGCGCCGGAGCGTGGCGCGACCAGACCGAGGATGACTTTCATCGTCGTCGATTTGCCGCTGGCGTTGCCGCCGAGCAGGCAAACGATCCGTCCGCGGCCGACTTCGAGCGACAGATCGAAATGCGCCTGGACGGCGCCGTAAAACGTGTTGATGCGATCAAGGCGCAGCAAAGGCTCGCTCATGCGACAGGCTCCGGGTGCGGCGCTGCGCCGCCAATGCCGGAATGGCCGAGATAGGCCTCGATAACAGCGGGATCGCGGCGCACGTCCTGTGGCGCGCCTTCGGCGATCTTGACGCCATTGTCCAACACGCAGACGCGATCGGACAAAGCCATCACCATGTCGAGCTTATGTTCGATCAGCAGGATAGTCAGGCCGCTTGCCTTCAGCGTGGCGATCAGCGCCTGCATTTCAGCGGTCTCGGTCGGGTTCATGCCGGCGGTCGGCTCGTCGAGCAGCAAGAGACGCGGCTTTAGCGCGAGAGCGCGCGCGATCTCGACGCGGCGGCGGTTGGCGTAGGACAGGCTATAGGCGGGATGGTCGAGGCGTGGCGTCAGGCGGTCGCCGAACAGCGCGATGATTTCGCGCGCTTCGGCGCGCAAGGCCTGTTCTTCGAGCCTCACCGAACGCGGTCGCACCAGAGCAAGGGCAAGTTCGGCGAGTGGACCAATCAGGGACAATCGCGGCCGCACGGCGGTGAGGCGGGTATGCGCGCCGACCAGCACATTGTCCTCGACGCTGAGATTGGCGAAGACGCGGCCGTGCTGGAACGTGCGGGCGAGGCCAAGCGCTGCGATCGCCTCGGGAGCGAGCCCGCCGATCGGGCGCCCGTCAAACACGATCGCGCCGGCGTCGGGCCGATCGAGCCCGCTGATCAGATTGAACGATGTCGTCTTGCCCGCGCCATTCGGCCCGATGAGGCTGACGAGTTCGCCCGCGCCGACGTTAAGATCGAAATCATTGACGGCGATCACGCCGCCGAACCGGCGCGTCAGGCCTTTAATTGCAAGCGTCGCCGCCGGGTTGCTCATAGTGTCCCCATCAGCCCTTGCGGGCGAAAGCGAATGAGCAGCAGCAACACGATTCCATAGATGAGGATGCGGTATTCCGCGGTAAGGCGGAAGAGCTCGGGCAATCCGGCGAGCACGATCGCGCCCAGAATGGCGCCGACGACATTGCCCATGCCTCCGAGAATGACCATCGTCAGCGCCAGCAGCGAGACCTGGGAATCGAACGTCTGGTGGTTGATATAGGAATAGAGATGGGCGGTGATGGCGCCGCTGACGCCGGCTCCAAAGCCGCCGAAGGCGAAGGCGAGAGCCTTGTAGCGGTCGAGGCGGATTCCGTAAGAGCGCGCGGCGACGTCGTCATCGCGAATGGCGCGCAAGGTGCGGCCGAAATGCGAGCTCAGCAACCGCGTCTGCACCAGCGCCAGCGCCACGACAATGGCGAGGCACAGCCAGTAGACTTCGCGCGCCGCGGTGATTTCATGGCCGAAGATCGACAGCGGCGGAATGCCGGTCACGCCCATCGCGCCGCGCGTCAGGCTTTCCCAGTTGAGGATGACGAGGCTGACCACTTCGCCGATCGCCAGCGTGGCGATGGCTATCGTATGGCCGCGCAATCGGAAGGCCGGGAAAATCAGCAGCGTGCCGAGCGCGCTGGTGATCAGCCCGGCGGCCGGGATCGTCAGATAGGTCGGCGCGTCGAGATCGACCGTCAACAGCGCGGAGGCATAGGCGCCGATGGCGAGGAGCCCGGCATGGCCGAACGAGATCTGTCCCGCCGTGCCCGCCATCAAAGTGAGGCTGAGCGCGAGCATCGCTGCGAGCCAGGCATTCGTCAAAGTCTGCAGGAGATAGGGCGCGCTGATGACGAGCGGCAATGCGAACGCCGCGCCGGTTAGAACCCACAGCGCCCAGCGCGGCAGGCGCAACGGCTTGCTCGGCGCAATGAAGGCGCCCGTCAGCGGCTCGCTTTGCAGGACCCGGCGGCCGCCGAACAGGCCGTTGGGCAGCCAGAGAAGGAACAGGATCAGCAGCACGAAGGCGAAGAGATTGCGGTAGGTGGTGCCGAGAAAGGCGATGCCATAGCTCTCGATCAGGCCCAGCAGGAGGCTGCCGACAATCGCGCCCGGCACGTTGCCGACGCCGCCGATGACTTGCGCGACAATGCCCTTCAGCGTCGCCTGGAAACTCATCGCCGGGTCGATGTGGTTGTAATACATGCCGACCAGCAGGCCGCTGATGCCGCCGAGCGCCGAGGCGATTGCGAAGACCGTGCTGTTGACGGCGTTGACGTTGACGCCCATCTGCAGCGCCGCTTCGCGGTCCTGCGCCGTCGCGCGCACGGCATAGCCGAGTTTGGTGAAGCGCAGGAAGGCGAACAACAGCGCCGCCGCACCGATGCCGACGCCGGCGATCAGCAGGTCAAGCGCGCCGATCGAGCCGCCGCCAATCGCGATGCGCCAGTCTGGAAGATCGTTGGGCAAGGCCCGCGGATCTGGCGAAAAGACGAGCTGCACGATCTGGTCGAGCACGAAGCTGATGCCGATCGTCGCAAGCAATGGCGCGATGCGCGCCGAGCCTTGCAGAGGGCGCAGGCCGATGCGCTCGATCGCCATCCCGACGAACGCGCAGGCGACGAACACGATTGCCATCGTCACCGGCAGCGGCGTGTGCAGAAACGTGATCGCCGCCCAGCCGATATAGGCGCCGATCGTATAGACCGAGCCATGGGCGAAATTGATGAGATTGGAGACGCCGAAAATCAGCGCAAGTCCGACAGCGAGCAGAGCGTAGATATTGCCGATGACGAGGCCGTTGACGGTATAGTCGATAAAGGAACTCAAGCCGTCGTGTCCTCAATGTCGAAAGCGAAGGCAACCGGACGCGGGCAAGGCCGCCTCCGGTCGTCGCCTCGCCAGAATAGCCTTTTTGTTCAGCTCGCGCTCGGCTTCTTGCCGTCCCACAGAACGAACTGGCCGTTCTTGACGACGAGATAGACGGCGCGCGCGCCGGCGACGCGCCGCGTCTGCGGATCGAAGCTCGCCTCGCCGTATATCACGCTGGGCACGTCCTTGATCTCGGCGAGGCCATCGCGGATCGCGGTGCGATCGAGGCCATATTTGTCGATGACGGCGGCCAGAAGAATGATCGTGTCATAAGCGACGGCGTTGAAATCGTCCGGCTCTTCATTGTATTTGGCTTTAAACTTGGTCACGAACGCCTGCACTTCCGGGCGCGCGTCGCCGGGAAAAAAATTCGATTCAGTGAAGACGCCATTGCCCGCTTCGCCGGCGAGCTCGATGAATTTGGGAGAATAGACCGAGCCGCTGGCGACGATCGGCTGGGTCAGCCCGACCGAGCGCGTCTGCCGCGTGATCAGGGCGCCATCGGCGTAATAGGAGATCAGGACGATCGCGTCGGGCTGGGCGTCGCGAACGCGCACCAGCGTCGACCGGAAGTCTTTTTCGTCGGGTTGGTAGCCCTCCGAGGCGACGACGTCGACGCCGAGGCTCTTTGCCGATTGCGTGAATATGGCCTGGCTGCTGCGGCCCCAATCGGTATTGAGATAGAGGACGGCGACATGTTTGAAGCCGAGGTCGGCCGCATATTTCGCCAGCCGCGGCTGCTCATCGGCCTGGCTCACCGAATTGCTCCACATGAAGTCGCCGCCCTTGGTGAAATTGGGATGCGAATTGGTGAAGCCGAACTGGACGAGACCGGCGCGCTGATAGATCGAAGAAGCGGCCATCGAGGCCGTGCTCGAGAAATCGCCGACCTCGACGATGATTTTCGGATCGCTGACGAATTTCTGCGCGATGGCGACCGATTGGCGTGGGTCGGCCTGGCTGTCCTCGAAGACATATTGCAACGGCCGGCCCTTGACGCCTTTGGCATTGACCTCCTCGAGGGCGAGATCGAATCCCTTTTTCCATTGCGCGCCATATTGCGCATTCTGCCCGGTCAACGGCCCGCTGACGCCAATCGTCACCGGTTCGCCGCTCGCCTGCGCGAGAGCGGCGGCCGGGGTGAGCGCGGCGAGGGCGAAGACAATCGCCAGGCGATTGCGCCAGTCTGTGAAACGGCGATTGAATTGCGCGGGCATGGTCTTTTCCTCTTTTGGACAGCGCGACAAACTTTGTTTGCTCGACGTCAGACGACTCATCTGAAACGGCTCGCTCAAGACGTCCGGTGTCGACGGCTCTGTCGATCGTGCGATGATAACATATGCGCCTCGGCCAAGCTTTTAGTTCAATAAAACATATTGTCTACAGAAATTATATGAATATATCTCGCAGCTCAAGGCCCGCCCGCGATGGGAGACGAAGATGGCTTCGAAACGGCAATTGCATCTCGGCGCTTTCATGCGTCCGACCACCATTCACACGGGGGCCTGGCGCTTTCCCGGCGCCTATCCCGACGCCAATTTCAACCTGGCGCATCTGCAGGGTTTCGCGGAGACGCTGGAGCGCGGCAAGTTCGACGCGTTTTTCATGGCGGATCATCTTGCGGTGTTGAACATGCCGCTCGAAGCGTTGAAGCGCAGCCACACCGTCACCTCCTTCGATCCGCTCACCCTGTTGCCTGCCCTTGCGATGACGACGCGCAATCTCGGTCTCATCGCGACGGCGTCCACGACATTCGAACAGCCCTATCTGATCGCCCGGCGCTTCGCTTCGCTCGATCACATCAGCGGCGGCCGGGCCGGCTGGAACGTCGTCACGACCTCCAATCCCGATGCGGCGCTCAACTTCGGCTTTGAGGAACATCTTGAGCACGATGAGCGCTATCGGCGCGCCCGCGAATTCTTTGATGTCGTCACCGGCCTTTGGGATTCTTGGGCCGATGACGCGTTCGTGCGGGACGTCGACAGCGGAATTTATTTCGATCCGGCCAGACTCCATGTCCTCAATCACAAGGGGCCTTACCTCTCAGTGCGCGGGCCGCTCAATATTGCGCGGCCGATTCAGGGCTGGCCCGTCGTCGTCCAGGCGGGCGCTTCGGAAGCGGGCCGCCAACTCGCGGCGGAAACCGCCGAGGTCGTCTTCGCGGCGGGCTCGCGGCTTGCCGACGGACAGGCCTTCTATAAAGACGTGAAGAGCCGAATGGAGGCGTTCGGCCGTGATCGCGACCATCTCAAAATTCTGCCCGGCGCCTTCGTGGTGGTCGGCTCGACCGTCGAGGAGGCGCGCGAAAAGCGCGCGCGCCTTGACAGCCTCGTGCATTACGAGAGCGCGATCGCGTCGCTTTCGATCGCGCTCGGCCATGACGCTTCCCGTTTCGATCCCGACGCGCCTTTGCCCGAAATTCCCGAAACCAATGCGAGTCAGAGTGCGCGCGAACGGGTGATCGCGCTTGGCCGTCGCGATGGTCTTACCGTTCGTCAGCTCGCTCAGCGGCTCGGCGGCTATGCCGGCCTCGCTTTCGTCGGCACGCCGCAAACGATCGCCGACGAGATGGAGGAATGGCTCATCGGCGAAGGAAGCGACGGTTTCAATATCATGTTCCCGTTCCTGCCGGCCGGGCTCGACGATTTCGTCGATCTCGTCGTGCCCGAATTGCAAAGGCGCGGGCTGTTCCGGCGCGAATATGAAGGCGCGACGCTGCGGGAAAATCTCGGCTTGCCGCGGCCCGACAATCGCTTCTTTCCTAAGGCGTAGAGCCCGAACCCAAGGGCATCCTCGTCTCGTTCTTGGTCGAAGCGTCGGCCCCTTAGTCCGCGCGCAACAGAAAATCGAAATCGCAACCCTGGTCGGCTTGCAACACTGATGTCTCGAAGAGCTTGGCATAGCCTCTCGCCGCCGCCGCCCGCGTTGGCGGCGCCGCCTTCCACACCGCGAGGCGTTGCTGCAACTCCGTATCGTCGATTAGAAGATCGATCCGGCGGGCCTCGACATCGAGCGCGATCTGGTCTCCGGTTCGCACGATGGCGAGCGGGCCGCCGATCGCCGCCTCGGGCGTCATGTGCAGCACGATGGTGCCGAAGGCGGTGCCGCTCATCCGCGCATCGGAAATCCGCACCATATCCTTGACGCCTTGACGCGCGAGTTTGAGCGGGATCGGCAGATAGCCTGCTTCCGGCATGCCGGGCGCGCCTTTCGGGCCGGCGTTGCGCAGAACGAGAATGTCGTCGGCGGCGACGTCGAGATCGGGCGTATCGATGCGGGCGGCCATGTCCTCGACCGAGTCGAACACCAGAGCGCGTCCGGTGTGACGCAGCAGGCCTGGCGACGCCGCCGATTGTTTGATGATGGCGCCTTGGGGCGCAAGATTGCCCCGCAGCACCGCCATCGCGCCCTGTTTCTTCAGCGGCGCCTTGAGGCTGGCGATGACGTTCTGTCCGGGAACGTCCTCGGCCGCCGCGATCGCATCGCCAAGCGTGCCGCCGGATACATTGGGCGCATCGAGGTCGAGAAAGCCGGTCAATTCGCGCATCAGCCGGGGCAATCCGCCGGCATGATGGAAATGCTCCATATAATGGGCGCCCGACGGTTTCAGGTTGAGCAGCACCGGAATATCCCGGCCCAGCCTGTCGAAAGCGTCGAGATCGATTCTGACGCCGGCGCGTCCAGCCATCGCGGTCAGATGGATGATGCCATTGGTGGAGCCGCCGATCGCCTGCAGTACGATCAGCGCGTTGCTCACCGAGCTTGGCGTGATCAACTCGCTCGGCTTTGGCGCGCCGGTCACGGCCATTTCGGCGGCGCGCCTGCCGCTCGCTTCGGCGATGCGACGCCGGTCGGCATGGGTCGCCGGCGAAGTCGCGCTCGTCGGCAGAGCGAGCCCCAAGGCCTCGACGATACAGGCCATCGTGCTCGCGGTGCCCATCACCATGCAGGTGCCGACCGAGGGCGCGAGACGTCCGCTGATCGTCTCGATCTCGTCCGCATCAATATTTCCCGCCCGGTGCATCGCCCAGAAGCGCCGGCAATCGGTGCAGGCGCCAAGAACTTCGCCCTTGTGGTGGCCGACGACCATCGGCCCGACCGGCACGACAATGGTCGGCAGATCGGCGCTGGCGGCGCCCATCACCTGGGCGGGCAAGGTCTTGTCGCATCCGCCGATCACGACGACGGCGTCCATCGGCTGGGCGCGGATCATTTCCTCAGTGTCCATCGCCATCAGATTGCGAAGGAACATCGAAGTCGGATGCGCGAAGCTTTCGTGGATGGCGATGGTGGGAAACACCATCGGCAGGCCGCCCGCCAGCATGATGCCGCGTTTCGCGCTCTCGATCAGATCGGGAACATTGCCGTGGCAGGGATTGTAGTCGCTGTACGTATTCGTGACGCCGACGATCGGCCGGTCGAGCGCATCGTCGGAATAGCCCATCGCCTTGATGAAGGCCTTGCGCAAAAACAACGAGAAGCCGGCGTCGCCGTAGCTGGTCAGTCCCTTACGCAGCCCTTTGGCCATTCGATTGTCCCCGGCATCCCGCGCCGCCGCGGCGCGAGACGGAGAAACTCCTTTACCCCATTCGTCTTGCGGACGCCTATCTCGGACTTGCAGGCCGCGCAACTGATATGTTACACGCAAGTAACGACGGTCGCCGACTGGATATAAGCATCCGGTGGTCGACAACGCTCCCGATGTCGCGCGGCCTGGCGCCGCGTGGAAATTAACAAACGTCTGGTTGGGAAACGCGATGGCCGAGGCCGCTTCATTTTCCGGGGTAGAGCTTGCTTTGATCGGGGCGCAGCAGCCCCCCGTTCTGGCGGAACTGGAGAGGCGCTTCGTCGTGCATAAGGTCTATGCCGACCCTGACCCCTTTGCGACGCTCGCCAGGATCGGCGGCCAGATTCGCGGCGCCGTCGGGCATGGCATGGCGGGGCTGACCAGACGCCATATCGAATTGATGCCGAAGCTCGAGATTTGTTCTCTCAACGGCGTTGGTCTCGAGACCAGCGATCTTCCAGCCATTCGCGAGCGCGGCATTGTGCTGACGACGACGCCGGTCCTGTTCGACGATGTCGCCGATCTCGCGATCGCTCTCGCTCTGGGCTGCTGCCGCCAGCTCGCGCTCGCCGATCGTTTCGTGCGCGGCGGCCGGTGGGGCGCCGAACGTTTGCCGCTCGGACGCAAGCTCACCGGCATGCGCGCGGGAATATTGGGATTAGGCCGCATCGGAATCGAAGTTGCGCATCGGCTCGAAGGATTCAAGACGCGAATCGGCTATGTCGACCCCGTGCGTCGCGAGGTTCCCTACCAGCATTTCCCTGATGCAAAGACGCTCGCCGAAAATTCCGACGTTCTGTTCCTCTGCGCGGCCGGCGGCCCGAAAGGCTCGCCGCCGATGGCGGGGCGTGAAATTTTCGAAGCGCTTGGACCCCGCGGCATTTTCATCAATGTCGCGCGCGGCTGGCTGGTCGATGAAAACGAACTCATCGCGGCTTTGCGCGAAGGACGGCTCGGCGCCGCCGGACTGGATGTTTTCTTCGATGAACCCAAAGTTCCCGCCGCCCTGACCGCGCTCGATAATGTCGTCCTGACTCCGCATATCGCGAGCTCGACGGAAGAGACGATGGGCGCCATGGGCGCTTGCGTGATCGACAATCTCGTCAGTTGGTTCTCCGGCCGCGGCGCAGTGACGCCCGTGAGCTGAACATGGAGGGCGGCTCCCTTATGGCCAATGCCGGATCGCTCGCCGACGGGCCGTTGGAGCGCTTGGCGCGCCCACCCTCCCTGACGGAAATGGTCATCACGGAAATCCGTGAGCTGATCGTGTCGGGCAGGCTCGTCCTTGGCGAACAGCTTTCGGAAAGCGCCCTCGCCGAACAGCTTGGCGTCAGCCGTACGCCGGTGCGCGAGGCCTTTCTTCGCCTCGAGACCGAGCGTCTTGTCGAAGTGCGCCCGCAACGCGGCACTTTCGTTTTTCAATATGGCGTCGCGGAATTGCGCGATATCTGCGAATTGCGCGAAGTTCTCGAAACCGGCGCCTTGCGTATCGCGCTGACGCGCAACCGCGGCGAGTTGATCACGCGTCTCGAACAGGAGACCAACGCCGCCGAAGCCGCACATGTCTTCGATCCCGGCCCCTATCAGGCCTTCGACAGATCGTTCCACGATGCGCTCGTCAAGGCGAGCGCCAATGCCGAACTCATCGAGGCTTATGATCGCATATCCGGCCGCGTGCGCACGATTCGCTATCGCCTCACGCGAAGCCGCCGGCAGATCGCCGGATCGCAACGCGGTCATCGCGAAATCGTCAACGCCCTGAAGGAAGGACGCGACGCCGACGCCGTCAAACGGCTCGCCAAGCATGTCTATAACGCTTACGAAATGTTTCGAAGAGAAACAGAAGCGTCGCGGGCGGGGCCCAACCCCAGCCCTGGGCCTAAGCGCAATCAGAAGACAGAAGTCGTGGGAGGAGCGGTCAAATGAAAATCACAAGGGTGAGGATTCGCCGCCTGCACGGCACGCTCACGACCGACGGACCTTTCTGGGAAGAGCGCCTCGTTCGCCCGATCGACATCTATCCTGAATATCGCGATCAGAAACTTTGGGAGGGCGGGACCCAGGTCGACGATCGCCATTTGAAAATCCATACCGACTTCCTCGAAATTCATACCGACGATGGCGTGACCGGCACTGCCGGGCCGATCTGGGAGGCGGCCTCGCATCTCGTCCTGACGCAGCTCGCGCCGATCATCATGGGCAAGGATCCGCTGGCGATCGAACTCCTGTGGGATCAGATGCATCGCCTGCAGGTGCACGGCCGGCAGGGTTATCCGATGGTCGCCATTTCCGCGGTCGATTGCGCGTTGTGGGATATCAAGGGCAAGGTTTTCAACCAGCCGATTTGGCGCATCCTTGGCGGGCCGACGCGCCAGGAGGTTCCGGCCTATGCCTCGATGCTCGGCTATGCCGTCGAGGATCTCGGCAAGGTGCGCGAGCGGGCGCTGGCGTACAAGGAGAAGGGCTTCACCGCGCAGAAATGGTTTATCCGTCATGGGCCGATGGCCGGCTATGACGGCTTGAAGAAGAATGTCGCGTTGGTGCGCACTTTGCGCGAAGCCCTCGGCGATGATTACGATCTGATGATCGATTGCTGGCAGAGCCTTAATCTCGATTACGCCGTCGATTTTTGCTCGCGCATCGAGGAATTCCGCCCGCGTTGGATCGAGGAATGCTTCATGCCCGATCGCATCGACAGCCATGTGAAGCTGAAGGCGAAAACCCGCATTCCTTTATCCGGCGCCGAGCACGAATACACCCGCTGGGGCTTCAAGCGATTTATCGAGAAAGACGCGCTCGATATCCTGCAGCCCGACATCTATTGGTGCGGCGGCCTTAGCGAGACGCTGAAGATCGCCGCCTATGCGACGGTCCATGATCTCATCGTCATTCCGCATGGCCATTCGACGCCGATCGGCATTCATTTCTCGGTCGCCCAATCGCCGATCCATACACCCTATCAGGAATATCTCGTCAAATGGAACGCACTCCATATGCATTTCCTTAAGTCTCCGCTGTGGCCGGTCAAAGGCTCCATTCCCTTGCCGCATGTGCCGGGCGTCAATATGGAACTCGATTCTGAGAAGATCGAACGCGAGGAGGAAGTCAGTGTCTGAAGCGGAAGGTTTGCAGGCGACCAAGGGCGGCTGGGGTTCACTCGGGCGCGCGCTCGCGCTGAAGCGCAAGCTCAAGGCGGGCGAGGCGATATTCGGCGCCTGGCTCAGCCTCAACGATCCCGTCGCCGCCGAACTTCTGGCGCGCGTCGGCTTCGACTTTCTGCTGATCGATACCGAGCACGGCGCCTGGGATCTGGTGACGCTGCAAACGACGCTCATGGCGTTCAACGGAACCGACACCGTGCCGATCGTGCGCGTTCCGTGGAACGATCATGTGCGCATCAAGCAGGCGCTGGACATGGGCGTCGAGGGCATTCTGGCGCCGATGGTGCGCAATGTCGCCGAATGCCGGGAACTTGTGCGCTCGTGCCGCTATCCCCCGCAGGGCGGGCGCGGGTTTGGTCCGCGCCGCGCCTCCAATTATTATCGCAATCTCGACGATTATGTCGCGGTCGCCAACGAGGCTCTGTTCGTCATGCCGCAGATCGAGGATATCGCGACGCTCGACGTTCTCGACGAATTCCTCGCCGTGCCCGGCATCGACGCGGTGGCGATCGGGCCGAATGATCTCTCCGGCACCACCGGCCTGTTTCGCCAGCACCAACATCCGACCAACAAAGGCGCGCTCGATAAGATCATCACGCGCGCGCAGGCTGCCGGCGTGCCCGTCTGCCTCGGCATAAACTCCAAACCGGCCGAGCAGCGCGATCTTATCGCGCGTGGCGTGCGCGTGCTGCTGGCGACGTCCGATCTCGAACTTCTCGCCGCCGGCGCGCGCCAGATTCTCGAAGCCAATCGTCAGGCGATCGGCGAATGAAGGGCTGCATTGTCGCCTAGTATGTTGTATGGTAGGGAAACGCTCAAACGCTCGTAAAGAGCGGGGCGAAAACAGGGAGGAGCTCATGTTTAATCGTGGATATGTGGCGACGATCGCGGGTCTTGCCAGCCTCGGACTGATGGTCGGCGGCGCGCTCGCCGAACCCAAGACCAACATGCTGCATCAATGGGACAGCGGCTCCGACGCCGCCGCCATCGCCAAGCTCGGCGAAATGTTCACCGCCGCCGGCGGCAAATGGGAGCAGACCTCGATCGCCGGCCACACGGCCAATACGCTCGCCAAGTTGCGCGCCGACGTGATCGCCGGCAATGCGCCGCCCGCCGTCCAGCTCAAAGGCCCCGAAATCGCCGAATGGAACGCGACCGGCATGACGGCCGACCTCGACGCCCAGGCGGCGGCGGAAGGCTGGGAGAAGGTCGTCGTTCCCGAACTGCTGCCCGTCATGAAGCCCACCGGCCATTGGGTCGCAGCGCCGATGAACATTCATCGCATCAACTGGATCTGGGGTTCGACCAAGGCGATGGCCAAGGCCGGCATCGCCGCGCTGCCCAAGACCTGGGCGGAGTTCAACGCGGCCTGCGACAAGGCGGTCGCCGCCAAAGTCATTTGCCTCGGGCATTTTAGCCAGGATTGGACCGATGCGACCACATTCGAAGTCGTCGTCTACGGTCAGAATATCGATCTCTTCCGCAAGGCCTTCGTCGAAGGCGACACCACCGCGCTGCGCAGTCCGGAAATGATCAAGGCTTTCGACCAATATCGCCTGATGATCTCCAAATATATGGACCCCGCGATCGCCGGCCGCGACTTCGACACCACCAACGGCATGCTCGCCAAGGGCGACGCCGCGTTCATGATCATGGGCGACTGGGAGATCGGCATGCTCACCGCCGCCGGCCTGAAACAGGGCGGCGATTATGTATGCGGCCAGGCGCCGACCGATTGGGGCAAGCCCGGCTTCATTCTCAATTCCGACTCCGTCGTCTTCTTCAAGCAGAAGGACCCTGACTTTATTGCTGGCCAGAAACTGCTCGCGCATCTGATCCTGTCGCCGGAGTTCCAGACCATATTCAACCAGGCCAAGGGCTCGATCCCGGCGCGTCTCGACGTCGATCTGTCGAAGGGCTTCAATCCCTGCCAGGAGCTTTCGAAGAAGGATCTGCAGGCGTCGATCGCCGCGGGCACGCTCGTCCGCTCGATGGCGCATAACATGACGGTGCTGCAGAAATATCGCGGCGCGATGATGGACGTCATCACCTCCTTCGTGAATACGCCGAATATGTCGTCCAAGGACGCAGCCAATGCCATGGCCGACGCCGTCGAGGCGCAGAAGTCCTGATCGGGGACCGCTGTTTGTCCGCGGCTTCGGCCGCGGACGCTTCTCTTCCAGCGAGGCGATATGACGGAAGCGGCGATCATGACGACCGACGAAACCGGGCCGTCGTTGCGCGAACGGCTGCAGCGGGCGACGCCGTTCATTGTCCTCGCGCCGTCGATAATCGTAAGCTTCGTCTATGTGGTCGTCTTCACGATTTGGACGTTCTACATCTCGCTTTCCGACAGCAAATTGCTGCCGTCCTATAATTTTGTCGGCTTCGAACATTATATTTCGATCTGGGCCAACCATCGTTGGACGATCGCCTATAGCAATCTGCTTCTGTTCAGCGTGCTCTACGTCGTTTTCGCAATCCTGATCGGCCTCGGCCTCGCCATCGCGATCGACCAGCGCGTTCGCGGCGAAGCCATTTGGCGAACGATCTTCCTCTATCCGCTTGCGGTCTCTTTCGCGGTCACGGGCACCGTCTGGGCCTGGCTATACAGCCCCGACGCCGGCATCGAGTTTTTTGTGCGGAGCCTCGGCTGGACCGATTTCACCTTTCGCCTGACCACTGATCCCAAGCTTGCGATTTATGCCGTCATCGCGACAGGCATCTGGCAGTCGTCGGGATTTGCGATGGCCTTGTTTCTGGCCGGGCTCCGCTCGGTCGACCCCGATCTCGTGAAAGCGGCGCAGATCGACGGCGCCGGCATGTTCCGCATCTATCGCAAGGTGATTATCCCGACGATCGCGCCGATCGCCATCGCCGTGACGGTGGTTCTGCTGCAGTTTGCGATCAAGACCTTCGATCTCGTCGCAGCTTTGACGAGGAATGGCGGCCCCGGAGTCTCCACGACCTTTCCCGCGATCTATGTCTACGACCTGATGTTTCAGCGCGGCCAGATCGCGGAAGGGGCGACGGCGGCGATATTCATGCTGGGCGCGCTCGCCTTCGTTCTCGTCCCTTATTCGCTCTGGCTCGTTTGGCGCAAGCGCGCGGAGTCCGGCAATGGTTGACGCGGCTTTGCGCGCTTCGATCGACGATCCGGCCGCCGCGCTCGCCGCGCGCCGACATTTTATGGGGCGCGTCGGCGTTTACGCCTTCCTGACTTTCTTCGCCTTCATTTATATTTTGCCGCTCTTTGTTATCGTCGCCAATTCGTTCCGCGAATTGCCCGAAATCATTAAGAACGGACTGATCGGCTTCCCCCACAGCTTTTCACTCAAGGCTTGGAGCGCGGTGTGGAGTACCTATTGCGTGGGCGGAACCTGCGCGGGCATCCAGCATAATTTCTTTAATTCGCTGGAAATGGCCATTCCCGCCACGATCATCTCCACGGTGCTCGGCCTGTTGAACGGTTACATTCTCACCAAATGGCGCTTTCCGGGCTCGGAAGTCATCTTCACCTGCATGATGTTCGGCGTCTTCATGCCGGGTCAGATTTCGCTGATGCCCTGGGCGTTCATTCTTGGCCATATCGGGCTCAGCAACACGATCGCGGGGCTGATCCTCATTCATTGCGTGCAGGGCATTTCCTTCACGACGCTGTTCTGCCGCAATTATTACCTCAACATCCCCGACGATTTGATCAAGGCGGCGCGGATCGACGGCGCCGGATTCTGGCGCATTTTCTTCAAGATCATTCTGCCGCTTTCCTCGCCGATCACGATCGTGACGGTGATCTGGCAGTTCACCGGCATCTGGAACGAATATCTGTTCGGCGTCGTTTTCACGGCCGGCCGCAGTCAACCGATCACCGCCTCGCTCATCGGCATGGCGACGGGGGGCACCAGCATCCGGGTCTATGACGTGATGAGCGCGGGCGTCCTGATTGGCGCGATTCCGCCGCTGCTGATCTATTTCTTCGGCGGCAAATATTTCGTGCGGGGATTGACGCAGGGCGCGATCAAATGACGGAGCGGGCATGTCGTCGCTGACCATCTCCAAATTACGCAAAAGCTTCGGCTCGGTCGATGTCCTCAAGGGCGTTGATCTCGAAGCGCGGACCGGCGAGTTCATCGCGCTGGTCGGGCCCTCGGGTTGCGGCAAGTCGACGCTGCTGGCGATGATCGCAGGCCTCGAGACGATCTCTTCGGGCGAAATCCGCATCGACGGCCGACTAGTCAATTCCGTCGCGCCGAAGGACCGCGACATTGCGATGGTCTTTCAGTCTTATGCGCTCTATCCGACCATGACCGTGCGCCAGAACATCACGTTCGGCATGGAGAGCCGCCGCGTGCCGCGCGATGTGCAGGATGCAGCCGTAAAGCGCGTCGCCGCGCTGCTGCAGATCGAGCCGTTGCTGCAACGAAAGCCCGGGCAGCTCTCCGGCGGCCAGCGCCAGCGCGTGGCGATGGGCCGCGCTCTGGTGCGCGACCCCAAGCTGTTCCTTTTCGACGAGCCCCTGTCGAACCTCGACGCCAAACTGCGCGTCGAGATGCGCTCGGAAATCAAGCGGCTGCATCAGCGCGTCGGCAAGACGACGATCTATGTCACCCACGATCAGGTCGAGGCGATGACTTTGGCCTCCCGCATCGCCGTCATGCACAAGGGCGAATTGCAACAATTCGATGTGCCGCGCATCGTCTATGATCGGCCGGCCAACATGTTCGTGGCGAGCTTCATGGGCTCGCCATCGATGAATTTCCTCAACGCGGAAATCGCCGACGGGCAGGGAATGACGCTCAAGCTGGCGAATGGCGAAGGCGCTCCGATAAGCGTGGGATTGGCCAATCCTTTAACGGGCAGGGGCGCCGCGGCCAATGTCGTCCTCGGCGTTCGCCCCGAGCATATTTCGCTTCATCGTCCGGAACGCGCCGCGGACGGGCGCGCTTCGGCGATCGTCCCGGCCATTGTCGAGATCGTCGAGCCGACCGGCGCTGAAACCATGGTCGGACTGCGTCTTGCCGGGCGCGAAGTCACCGCGCGCTTCGAGCCGCATGAGGCGCCGGACGTCGGCCAGACGCTGTCGCTGGCTCTCGACATGTCGAAGGCCTGCCTGTTCGACGCCAAGACCGAACGACTCGTCGGCTGAAGCGTCCGCGCCATAGGCCGCGCCTCCCTTTTTTGAACCACTATCGATCGAGGAGAATTTCCTTGTCTTTCGCCCGCTACCCCAGCCTGCAGGACCGCGTCGTTTTCATCACCGGGGGCGGCTCGGGCATTGGCGCCGCTTTGGTCGAGGCCTTCGCCGCGCAAGGGGCCGCGGTCGCTTTCGTCGACATATTGGAGGCTGAATCGCAAGCTTTGGTCGCGCGTCTCGCCACAGCCGTCAAGCGGCCCCTCTTCATCCCCTGCGACCTGCTCGACATTGGCGCGCTCGGGGCGGCGATAGCGGAGGTCCGCAATCGTCTGGGGCCGATCGGCGTTCTCGTCAACAATGCAGGCAACGACACGCGTCAGGACGTCGACGAGGTGACGGAAGAGGCCTGGGACCGCACGATGGGCCTTAACCTCAAACATCAGTTCTTCGCCGCCAAAGCCGTCCGTCCCCAGATGCGGGAGCTCGGCGGCGGCTCGATCGTCAATTTTTCGTCGATAGCCTGGATGGCCGCGGCGCAGCGGATGTCGCCCTATGCGACCGCCAAGGCGGCGATCGTCGGCATGACCAACAGCCTGGCAAGGGAGTTCGGCGGCGATAACATTCGCGTCAACGCGATCGCCCCCGGCGCCGTCAGCACCGAACGCCAGCGACGGCTGTGGATCAGCGAGAGCGATCTTAAAGCGATTGTCGAGCGCCAATGCCTGCATCGCGTGCTGCTGGCCGACGAAATCGCCAGGGCGGCGCTCTTTCTCGCCTCCGCGGACAGCGCGATGATCACCAAGCAATGTCTGATCGTCGATGGCGGCTTGCGCTGACGCGCCTTGCTCGGTCTGGACAGGTTTTCGCTTTCATCGTCTAATCCTGCGACGCTGCCGAAGAGCAGCTCACCCCGGGAGGCGCCGATGAATTTCACCAGACGGTCCGTGACGGCCGGACTTGGCTTTAGCATGGCGATGCCCGCGATCCTGCGCCGCGCTCGCGGGCAAAGCGCGCCGCTCAGGATCGGCATGGTGCTGCCGGTCACCGGGCCCGCCGCCGATTCCGGAAAATACGCGCTGACCGGCGCCAAAATCGCGCTCGATCGCGTCAACAAAGCGGGCGGAATCCTGTCGCGGCAGGTTGAACTGGCGACCGAAGACGACCAGACCACCAATCCCGGCGCGGTGCTTGCCTTTTCGAAACTCGCGGCGCAACCCGACATTGTCGCCTTCCTCGGTTCTATCCGCTCGACTCAGAACCATGCGATGGCGCCTGACATATTGAAGACGGCCAAGCCCGTCTGTTTCGGCGGAACCGACCCGACGCTCACCAAGCTCGGCAATCCCTGGCTGTTTCGCTTCCGGCCCAATGACAGCTATTCCGGCCGCGTGATCGCCTCCTATGGCGCGGAGACGCTTGGCAAAAAGAGCTGGGCGGTCGTTCATTCGACCGACGCGTTCGGGACCGGCGGCTCCAAGGCGCTGACCGAGGCGCTCGGCAAGGCCGGCGCCAATGTCGCGATCGACCAGGGTTACCCGAACCAGAGCCAGGATTTCACGCCCGTCGTGCTGGCGATTAAATCGTCGGGCGCCGAGATCATCGGCTCTTATTTCACCTTCGATAATGACCTCGCGATTTTCGCACGCCAATTGCGGCAGCTCGGCGTGACGATTCCCTGGGTCGGTTCGGCCTCGATCGTCGTCGCCGGCGCGGTCAAGCTCGCCGGCCCGGCGCTCTATGGCACCTATGGCGTCGCCGATTATGCGGTGGATTCGAGCCCAGAAGCCAAGGAATTCGCGCGGCTCTACGGCGCCGTCTCCAATATTCCGCCAGACAATTACGGTTCCTGGACCTATGACGCGATTGGCGTTCTCTGCGCCGCCATCGCCAAGGCGGGCGACACCGATCCGGACAAGATTCGCGCGGCGATCCTCTCGACCAAGGGCTACAAGGGCGCGGAGGGCGAATATAATTTCGACCAATTCGGCGACGGGCTGCACGGCTACAATATCGTGCGCAACGAGAAGGGGTCGATCGTCTTCGACAAACATATCGAATTCACCGATTGAGCGGCGGGGCGTGATGCGCGTCGCCTTCCGCACGGCAGTGGCCGCCTCGCGCCGACCGGCGACGCAAAATGGGTAATGTCCTGCAATTGCTGTTCACGGGCCTGGGCATCGGCGCCGTCTATGCGTTGGTCGCGCTCGGCTTTGTGCTGATCTTTCGCGCCACCAGCGTCGTCAATTTCGCCCAGGGCGAATTCTCGATGGTCGCGGCCTATTTGATGGTGGTCTTCGCGGTCGATTTGGGATGGCCCTATTGGCTGTCTTTCCTCCTCGCCATCGGCGGCATGGCGCTGCTCGGTGCGATCTTCAATCTCGGCGTCTATTACCCCTTGCGAAACCGCAGCTTCCTGCCAGTCATCATCTCAACAATCGGCGCTTCGATCTTCCTTTCCAATACGGTGCTGGCGCTTTACGGCCCGCAACCGCAAGTGTTGCCCGGCTGGTTCGACGCGCCGGGCGTTCAACTCGGGCCCGTCTATCTCGACAGCCAATATCTGCTGATCATCGCGGTGACGATCGTGCTCGTCGCCTTTCAATATTGGTTCTTCGAACACACCCTGCTCGGCAAGAAACTGCAGGCGACCAGTCAGGACAAGGAGATGGCGGCGCTGCTCGGCATTCCCGTCGCAACCATGATCATGATCACCTTCGTCTATAGTGCGGTGCTCGGCGGCATCGCCGGCATTCTTGTCGCGCCGGTGCTGTTCGTCTCGATCCAGATGGGCTCGACGATCGCGCTCAAGGCCTTCGCCGCGACGATCATCGGCGGCTTCGGCGATGTCGCAGGGGCCATCATTGGCGGGCTGGCGCTCGGTATAATCGAGACGTTCGGCGCCGCCTATATATCGGTTCCATTCAAGGATGCGTTCGCCTTCCTGGTCCTCATCCTCTTCCTCGCCTTTCGGCCACAGGGGCTCTTCGGCGAACGCGTCGCGGAGAAGGCATGAGCGTCGCGCCCGTTGCAACGCACAGAGCGCCCGGCTTTTCCCGTTCGCTGATCGGCCAATGCCTCTATGCGCTCGCGGCCGTCGCGGCCGTCGCCGGCGCGGCGACCGTCAAGACCGATGGTTATGTCGCCAATATTCTGATGCAGGCGGTGACCTACGCGATCGCCGTCTTCGGCCTGTCGGTGGTGCTCGGTCTCTGCGGGCAGATCAATCTCGCGCAGGCGGGCTTCTTCGCGCTCGGCGCCTATGCGGTCGGTCTTGGCACGACCGACTACAATATCCCGTTCTTCGTCTGCCTCGCGGGCGGCATGGCGATCGCGTTCGTCGCGGGCGGCCTGCTCGGCCTTTCGACGCTGCGTCTCGGCGGACACTATCTCGCCATGGTGACGATCTCCTTCCAGCAAATCCTCACCGTCACGCTGATCAACGCGATCGGGATCACCCACGGGCCCGACGGGGTGAGCGGGATCAAACGGCCTGACCTCTTCGTTTCGAGCCAGGCCTATCTGGCGCTTGCCGTCGCCATTCTGGCGATCACGGGCTATCTGGTCTGGCGCCTCGCGAATATGCGGCTCGGCCGCGCGATGCGCGCGGTGCGCGACAACGAAATCGCCGCGAGCGCCGCCGGCATCGACGTCTACCGCACGAAGGTCGCCGCTTTCGCCATCTGCGCGCTGCTCGGCGGTCTTGGCGGCGGATTGTTCGCCGGCGGGTTCGCCTATATCAGCCCCGACCAATTCGCCTTTTCCGATTCGATCGTCTTGCTGACGATGGCGCTTCTGGGCGGAATCGGCTCGCCGGTCGGCGCGGCGATCGGCACTGGCCTGCTCATCCTCATCCCCGAATGGCTGCGCTTCCTCAAAAGCGTGCCGGGACTCTATCTGGCGATCTATGGGCTCGCCGTGATCCTCATAGTCGTTTTCATGTCGGATGGCATTTGGGGGTTCATCGCGCGTTTGTTCCATCGCCCGGTCGCGGCTTTGCCGCCGCCGGTCGCGCCATTAGCGCTGAAGCCCGCCGATTCAGGCGCGCCGGCCGCGCTGGAAGTGCGCGGCCTCGCCAAATATTTCGGCGGCCTGAAGGCGGTTGACGGCGTTGATTTCACCGTGCGCCGCGGCGCCGTCCATGCTCTCATCGGCCCCAATGGCAGCGGCAAGACGACGACGCTCAATGTCGTCTCGGGCCTCTACCGTCCGACCGCTGGACGCATCCTCGTCGATGGCGTCGACGTAACAGCGCTTTCGGCGCATCGACGCACCATCGCCGGCCTCGGGCGGACATTTCAGAACATCCGCCTGTTCCGCTCGATGACCGCGCTCGAAAACGTCGTGATCGGCGCGGAGCGCGACGGCAATGTCCAAGTCGCACACAGGCGCGCGGCGCTCGAGGCGCGCGCTCGCGCGGCGCTCGATTTCGTCGGCCTCGGCGCCCGCGCCGACGAGGTTGTCACGCGTTTCAGCTATGGCCATCAACGGCTGATCGAGATCGCCCGCGCGCTCGCCGCCAATCCGACCGTGCTTTTGTTGGATGAACCGGCGGCCGGCCTCAATTCGAGCGAGAAGAAGTCGCTCCATGATCTTCTCGATAAAATCGCGGCGCAAGGACTCACCATCCTCATCATCGATCATGACATGACCCTGGTCGCCGGCGTTGCTGAGCGCTTGACCGTGCTCAATTTCGGTCGCCGCATCGCCGATGGCGACACTGCCGGGGTATTGCAGCATCCCGATGTCGTCGCCGCTTATCTCGGAGTGGGGTGATGGCGCTGATCGAGGTCGCTGATCTTCATGTCCGCTATGGCGAGATCGAGGCGCTGCGCGGCGTCTCGTTCGCCATTGACGAGGGCAGCGTCGTGACGCTGCTCGGCTCGAACGGCGCGGGCAAATCGACGAGCTTGCGCGCGATCTCAGGCCTGCTCGCGCCCCAATCGGGCTCGATCGTCTATGACGGCAAATCCATCGCCGGACTCGGCCCGGAGGCGATCGTGCGGCTTGGCATCGCGCATGTGCCGGAAGGGCGGCGCATTTTCCCCGGCCTGACGGCGCGGGAGAATATCATGCTCGGCGCTTCCAACAGCAGAGCCTCGCGCGCCGCGATCAGCCGCGAGGCCGAGGCTATGTTCGCGCTCTTTCCCGATATCCGCCCGTTCGCCGACGCGCTCGGCTGGAAATTGTCGGGCGGCCAGCAGCAGATGGTCGCGCTCGCGCGTGGCCTGATGGCCAAGCCCCGCCTGCTGCTGCTCGACGAACCCTCGCTGGGTCTTGCGCCGGTGATCGTGCAGGCCGTCTTCCGCATCATCGAGGAAATCCGCAAACGCGGAACGACCGTGCTTCTCGTCGAACAGAACGCGCGCATGGCCTTGAAAGTGGCGGATTGGGGCTTTGTCCTCGAGACCGGGCGATTGGCGCTGGGCGGCGCACCCGACGCCCTATGGAGCGACGCACGGATCCGCGACGCCTATCTCGGCGGCCCCCAAGCGAAAGCATCGTCATGACCATCGAAATTCCGGCCGGCAATCTGACAAATCTTTGCGCCGAAGTATTCCAACGTCTCGGCAGCAGCGATGAGGAGGCGCGCCGCGTCGCCGTCTCGCTCGTCGGCGCCAATCTGGCCGGCCATGATTCTCATGGCGTGATCCGCATGCCGCGCTATGTCGATTGGGTGCGCTCGGGCGACATCGTTGTGAACCAGACAATCGAGCAGATTGTCGATACGCCGGTTCTCTCGGTCCTCGACGGCCGCTTTGGCTTTGGCCAGACCGTCGCGCCGCTCGCCGTCGCCATCGGCATCGAAAAGGCCAAGACCGTCGGTCTCTCTGCGATATCCTTGCGCAACGCCGGCCATATCGGGCGCGTCGGCGAATGGGCCGAAACGGCCGCCGCTGTCGGGCTGATCTCGATCCATTTCGTCAATGTAGCGGGCTCCGTCCTCGTCGCGCCGTTCGGCGGGATTGAACGGCGCCTGTCCACGGCGCCTTTCTGCGTCGCGATTCCGCGCGAAGACGCCGAACCCGTCGTGCTTGATTTCGCCACCTCGCTGGTCGCCGAAGGCAAGGTCGCGGTGGCGAGCCGCGGCGGCAAGCCCCTGCCGGAAGGAGCTCTGGTCGGTCCCGATGGCGCGCTTTCGACCGATCCCGCGACGCTCTATGGCCCGATCACGCCGGATGGACCGCGCAACGCCAGGCTCGGTGAGGGCGCCATCCGCGCCTTCGGCGAGCACAAGGGTTCTGGCCTGGCGCTAATCTGCGAATTGCTCGGCGGCTCGCTCACCGGCACCGGCGCGACGGGACCCGGCCGCCGTTTCGCCAACGGCATGTTCTCGCTCTATGTCGATCCCGGCCGTATCGACCCGTCCCATTTCTTCGATGGCGATGCGACGCGCTATCTCGACTGGTTCAAACAGGCCAAAACCATGCCCGGTCAAACGATCCTGACGCCCGGCGAGCCCGAACGCGCCTCGCGCTCCAAGCGCCTTGCCGATGGCGTGCCGCTGCCGCGGGAGACCTGGGATTCGATCGTCGCGGCGGCGCGCGGCGTCGGCCTGGACAGCGTCCGGGTGGAACAGGCGCTCTGGAGAGGCTGAAATCCACTTCGCCTTTGACGCGCTACAGCCGGGCGTCAATCAGCCCAAACGCGCCTTATGCCGCTAAGGCGACACGCTCAGCCGGCGGCAATTGAATGAGGAAATGCGCCGATCGAAAGCCGACTTGCAGATAGGCGAGGCTGAGCAGCGAAAGACTGAGAGACTTCGGCGGCAGCCGGCGGACCGCGACCACCTGCAGACCGTGGCTCGCGGCAAGTCTTTCAATCCGCGCGCGGAACCAGATAGGGAACTGCACGAGGAGCCGGCCGTCGCTGGTGAGGCGCTGGCCGGCTTGGGCGAAGAGGGCCGGGAGATAGCGTGTGGAAGTGGCGAATTGTTCCTCTTCGTTCTTGAAGTCGGCGGCGATGTAAGGCGGATTGGCGAGGATGAGGTCAAACTTGCCCTCGACGCGCGAGAACATGTCGCTCTGCAAAACGGTGACATTGCTGAGCCCGAGCCGCCGCCAATTTTCTTGTGTATTCCTCACCGCTGCCGCGCTGATGTCCACGGCGACGACTTCGCGGGCCTTCGGCGCACAGAAAATGCCGCAGACGCCGCTGCCGCAACCGAGATCAAGAACCCTGTCGCCTTCCCGGCAATATTCGGCGCAGGCCGGCTCGTTCTCCAGCGGCTTGTAGACGCCGGGAAATATCGTCAGCCGTTTGCCCTCGAGAGTGATCGATGGCCAAAGCCTGTTCAGGGTCCTGACATGGACATACCAGACGCTCATCACCAAGCGCTTGAACAACGACCAGGCTTGCATCGCGGAATCTCCAGGCAAATGTTCCGCGATCTAGGCGCCAGGTGCTTAAGAATAGCTTCGCGCCGGCGCGTGCTTTGTTATTTTGCAGACGTTTTCGCAGGACCGTCTGTCGATTCGCCGTCGCATGGTTAACAGTTCGCTTGCGAAGGGCCGGGTTGCCGCCCCCGAGTGTGCTGATGGGCGGCCTCGCGTCTTTGTTATCCGATCGACGCCGGCGACGCTTTCATTTCGCACGAGCCGGGGTTAGAGCGAGGGTGATCGAGAAACATGCGTTGGGCGCCGACGTTAGTCGGAAAAATCCACTGGGATCAACGGGGAGGTGTCGATGCTGAAGACAGTCGCCTTATCGGCTTTATTTGCGGTTGCGCTTGTCTGCACGCCGGGTCTCGCACAGACGACCAGTCCTTCGCCGGATCAGGCGGCGCCGCCGCCAGACGCGGCGCCGGCGGCCGAGCCGACGCCAGGGGCGATGGGAGCCAAACCCTCTGCCAAAGAGCTCATTTCGAGCTGCCGAGCCGACGCGCGAACAAAAGGCCTGAAAGGCGACGAATTCAAATCGGCGGTCAATGATTGCGTCGGCGCGCAACGGCCAAAGGTCGCCGCTCGCCTGCAATGCCGCCAACAAGGCAAGGCGCAAGGCAAGGACGGCGACGATTTGAAGGCTTTCGTCAAGGATTGCATGGCGCAAGGCAAACAATAAGTCCCCCTCACCGCGACATACCCGCGCGCGCCTCACATTCCACAAGGCGAGCCGGGGGGCGATCGCCGAGATTCTCAATCGTCGGAATCTATCGCGGGCTGAGCAATAGGCGACTTCGCCGGCTGCTTCGCGGCCCATTTTCTTAATTTGTTGAGGTAAAGGCTGCGCGCGACGCCTGCCGCGACGCGCGCCGGGCCGTCGAGGCCGAACATGCCGACCGCCGCAATCGGCTCGAGGGCGCGGAGCGACGGTATCTGCGGGATCGGCTTGTCAGTGCGCCAGCGAGTCACTTGGAATTCCGGAAGACGATTGGTTTCGGGACTCGCCTCAAGGTGGTTAACGCAGACTGGACGTCTGGCCCTGTTCGGTTTTGGCCGGCTCGCGCTACCGGCGAGCGGCGCCTCGTTCGATAGGTGGCGAACGCCACAGCCGACAGGCCGGCGTCAGCCTATATCGGGTCCATGCAGCAAGTCGTTGTGACAAGAAAATCAGCGGCATGGAGGCCAATATGGGCAACAGTGAATTCATCGGTGACGAGGCGAGCGACTTTCATCTGAGCCACGCCGAAATTCAGTTGGTGGCGCGACAGCAGTTTGTCGCCTCGGTCGCTGTTGCGATTGTGCTGGCGCTGGCGGTCGGTCTGAACGCGGTATTGCCTGAGCGTCACGACTATGAGGCAGCCGTTGCTCATAAGATCGCCATGGTTCAGCAGCCGAAATTCGTCAGCCAGGCCAAGCGCGTCGCCGCAGACACACAATACGAAATCGAAGCGCCCTGAAGAAATTAGCGCGAGACGCCCTTCCCCCAGCCGCTCGCGCTCATTGGCCCCGACGGCGAAAGCCGCGGGGCCTTTTTTGCGAACCGACGGCGAACTCCCGTTAAAGGCCGCAAGCGCCAAACCCGACATCGACCGAACGCGGCCACGTTGGGCGCCAAAACGTCCCACCGCCGCCTTGCGCCTGGGTCAATGCCGCCGTAATCGGATGTTTGATTGTGGCTGCGCGGGCTTTTTAGCCCCCCAGCCCGCCCGCGCCTCCAGTGGCCCCGTCGTCCCTCGTGGATGGCGGGGCTTTTTTATTGGCACCGCCATCCGCCGCCGCCGGCAAATGGCGCGGCGCTTCGTCCTGGCGGACACGACGAAAACTTATCCGACCAACCATCCTCAAAGGCCGCGCGGCCTGCCTCGCCCGGTGTGGGGGAGACGGTAATGGGCTCCAAAAACGCATAGGGCGACGCCGCGGCGGCCAGTTCGCCGCCGCGACCGTGGCGGTGGCCGCCCCTGGCGTCGGCTTGGGCCGCGCCGAGAGCGAAGCCAGCAGTCGCCAGGACCAAAACTATCGCTTTACCGACGCTGCTGCGCTGCATGTCGAATCTCCTGATTCCGCATCCCTCGTTCCACGAAGAGCGTGCCCAGCGTGGATACGGGTGAGTTGGGCGATGGACTTCATGATGCAATGCTTTTGGCGGACACAAAAGCGCGAGGGCGCTGAATGGGAAGCAAGCGTCGCCGGATCATTCGAAATGACGCGCGCCCGTTTCAAGGCGGCCAAGTTACGCGCCTGGCGGACGTCGCCCGCCTCCACTGAGCGCCGCGCCATTCTTGCGCGACGACGGCGACGCCCAGCTTCGCTCCGCGTTCACTTCCCGATGGCGCCATCGCACCTGTGATTCGGGCGGGTTAGCGTCATGCTCAGAAGCGTTTTGGCCGGCCTCGCGCTGGTCGTCGGCATTGTCGCCTTTGGCGGCATCGCCACGATTGCGACGATCACGATCAGCATTATCGCCGCTTGAGCGCCCCGGCGCGCCTGTTTGGCCGCCCGCAGTTGCATTGCCGCGGTCCAATGACAATGTAAGGGCGACGCGACTGTTCTCCTCCCGATGCAGAGGGCGATTGACGCGCAACAGGAGGTTCGGCATGGCGCGGAATTCTATCGGCAAAACGATCCTTGGCGTGGCGGCGGCGGCGGCTTGCGCGTTATGGGTGTCGCAGGCGAGCGCAGGCGGCGTCGCCATCCCCGGTTCAGGGTCGCAAGGCGGCGTCCTCGCGCCCGCAGCGTCGCCCTATGCGATATTGGCGCCCGTCACCCTCGAGAACACGCCGGGCGGCGAGGGGCGCGCCGCGTTCGAGGGAAGACCCTCCCTGTGCCCGCCGGGCGCGCACGAGGTCCCGACGAATTCCAGCGTGCGTTGCAAGCCTAACCGCTGAGGCGAGAGCCGCCTCGCCTGCAAAACGAGGGCGGAACGCATCCGCGCCTCGATCGCGGCGAAAAAGCCGCGAACGGCGGAGCGCGGCCCAAGCGTCAGACGAGAAAGAGCGGAAAATTCAAAGCGATAGAGTGGAGCGGGTGAAGGGAATCGAACCCTCGGCCTTTTGCGCCGACTCCCTGGAGGGAAACGTTTCGGAAAAAACATCGCCGACTTTATAAGCCCAACCGCCGTCATGTTCGACGATCCGATAAGTAACGTAAGACATATTAGACTTTCCTTTTCGGCACTTTCCAAAGGGCCGCATCCTTCCAAACAGAATTGTTCAGGGGCAAATTCTCTGTGGTCGATGAGATAGCCGAACGGCGCCCTGTCGTCCGAGAAGGCGCTCAAGCGGCCGCGCAGCGATCGACCTCGCGGGAAAATGTTGGCGTCGAATTTCATCCGGCGCGTTTAGCTAGCCAAATTCTCCAGGTTCACGGCTGGAGGAGCGCCGTTGCTGCTCGCTCGAGATGACGCCTCTCCCAACCAGCCGCCTTGGCAATCGTTAGGCAAACTCTTTATAGTCGTCCGGATTGGCGACCGTCGATTTCGCCCGAGCCAAGCTACCTGAGCCTTTATGTCCAGCAGGTCTCGCAAGCAGTCGAGGGCGCCGATTTCAGCTTCATCGCCGCCGCCCCGTGGCGCCGGCATCCCTCGCAATTCACACTGAGTATGGCGCACTCAGCAGCACGCCGCCTGCTGCGCCGCGTCATATCTGGAGCCGAAATGGGCCTTCGCTTTGCCATCGATACAGGCGGCACATTTACTGACCTGATGGTTGCGACGGAAGAGGGCGTGCTTACCATGCATAAGGCGCCGACCACGCCGTCCGACCCCGTCGCCGGGGTCATCGACAGCCTCCGCATCGCCGCCGAGGCGGCTGGCGAGGATCTGGGCGCCTTCCTTGGTCGCGGCGAGATCCTCGTCCATGGCACAACGCATGCAATCAACGCCATCGTCACCGGCTCGACCGCGCGCACCGCCTTCCTCACAACCCAAGGCCATCCCGATACGCTGGTGTTCCGCGAGGGCGGCCGCATCGAGCCGTTCAATTTCACCGTGCCTTATACGGAGCCCTACGTTCCACGCGCACTGACCTATGAAGTGCCGGAGCGCATCACCGTCTCGGGCGCCATCAAGATGCCCCTTGACGAGGACGCAGTCGTTGCGATCCTCGCCAAGGTCAAGGCCGCGCGCGTCGAGGCGATCGGCGTGTCGTTCCTGTGGTCGATGGTCAATCCCGCCCACGAAATCGCGGTCGGCGCGCTGATAGCGAAGCACTTGCCGGGCGTGCCTTACACCCTCTCGCATGAGGTCAACCCATCGATCCGCGAATATCGCCGCGCATCGTCGACCTGCATCGACGCCTCGCTGAAACCGGTGATCGGCGCGTATATGCGGGGCCTGGAGAAGCGGCTGCGCGACGCCGGATTCCGGGGGCGCGTGCTCGTGGTGACCTCGCAGGGAGGCGTGATGGACGCTTCGCGCGCCGCCGAAGCGCCGGTCCACCTGATCAATTCCGGCCCCAGCATGGCGCCGGTCGCCGCCAAGGCTTATGGCGCTGGCGACGCCGCCGAGACGCTGATCGTCGGCGATGCCGGCGGCACCACTTTCGACGTCTCGCTGGTGCGGCGCGGCCGCATTCCGAGGACCCGCGAAACCTGGCTCGGCCAGCCTTTCCGCAGCCACATGACCGGCATGCCCTCCGTTGACGTGAAGAGCATCGGCGCCGGCGGCGGTTCGATCGCCTGGGTCGACGCCGGCGGCCTGCTGCACGTCGGCCCGAAGAGCGCGGGCGCAGCGCCGGGCCCGGTCTGCTACAACCGCGGCGGGACGAAACCGACGCTAACCGACGCCGCCGTGGCGCTAGGCTTCATCGACACGGAATTCTTCCTTGGCGGCAAGATGTCGCTGAACAAGACACTCGCGCTTGAAGCGATCGGCGCCAATGTCGCCGCGCCGCTCGGTAAGACCGTTGAACAGGCCGCCGAGGCAATCGTCGGCCTTGCGACCGAGCACATGGTGCAGGCGATCATGGATATCACCGTCAATCAGGGCATCGATCCGACCCAAGCGACTTTCGTGGCCGGGGGTGGGGCGGCAGGCCTGAATTGCGTTGCGATCGCGCGGCGTCTCGGCTGCAAGCGTGTGCTGGTGACGGAAGCGGGCGCGGCCCTGTCGGCGTCGGGCGCGCTGATCTCCGACCTGACCACGCATCTGCAGGCCATGTTTCATGTTCGCAGCGACGCCTTCGACATCGAGGGCGTCAACAAGGTGCTCGCCGGGCTGAAGGGATCCTGCGAGGCCTTCGCGGCCGGGCCCGGCGCAGGCGCCAAAGCGATCGAGATCGATTGGTCGACCGAGGCGCGCTACATTGACCAAGCTTGGGAAATCGAGGTGCCGCTGCAGGTTTCAAACTTCACTGCGGATGACAATGTCCGCGCGCTGGTCGCTGACTTCCACCGGATGCATCAGGACATTTTCGCGGTCAGCGACGAAGGGGCAGAAATTGAGACGGTGAGCTGGAATGCCGCGGTGCGCTGCCGCATCGGCTCCGGAACGCCAGGCCGGCTCGCCGTAGACGGTCGCCCCGCCAAACTCGCTTCGCGGCCGGTTCGGTTCCTCGGTGCGAACTGGATCAACGCCGACGTCTGGCGACTCGAATCGATCCGGGAGGGCCAGAACCTGGCCGGCCCGGCGATCGTCGAATCGGATTTCACGTCAATCGTCATCGATCCGGACGCAAAGGCCTGGCGCGATGCATCAGGCAATCTCGTCATCGAAGTTTTAGCAGAGAGAAGACCATGACCGACGCCTCCGCTATCGACTCAATGGACGGCGCCACGCTCGCCGTTCTGACCGCCCGCTTCGAGGGCATCGCCCGAAAAATGGCCAATACGCTGCACCGGACAGGGCGTTCTGGCATTCTGACTATCGCGCGCGATTTCTCCTGCGTGGTGCTGACGGCCAAGCACGAGTTGCTGGCCACCGCCGAAAGCTTGCCGAATCACGTCCTGCGTGGTCCCGAAATCATGACGCGCACGATGACCGACAATCATCCGCGGCTGAAGCGCGGCGATGCGTTCTTGCACAATTCGCCTTACCACGGCTGTACGCACCCCGCCGATCACTCGATCCTTATTCCTGTGATCGACGATCAAGGCGTGCACCGCTTCACCGTTCTCGCCAAGGCGCACCAGGCCGATTGCGGCAACTCGCTGCCGACGACCTATATGGGCGCCGCGGTAGACGTCTATAACGAGGGCGCGCTGATCTTCCCCGCCGTCAAGGTCCAGGACAAATACCAGCATGTCATGGATGTCATCCGAATGTGCCGCCTGCGCATCCGGGTGCCCGACCAGTGGTGGGGCGATTATCTCGCAACGCTAGGCGCGGCTCGCGTCGGCGAGCGCGAAATCCTGGCGCTCGGCGCCGAGATCGGCTGGAATCGGCTGGAGGAATATTCCAGCCAGTGGTTCGACTACAGCGAAAAGCGCATGATCGAGGTGATCCGCGCGCTGCCCAAGGGTCGCGTGACGCGCACCAGCACGCATGACGCCTTTCCCGGCACGCCTGTGGAAGGCGTGACGATCAAGGCGACGGTGGAGGTCAAGCCGGACGAAGCGATGATTGAGGTCGACATGACCGACAATCCCGATTCGATGCCGAACGGGCTCAATTTGTCGGAGGCCTGCTCACTTTCGACGCCGATGATCGGCATCTTCAATTCAATAGATCATACCGTACCGAAGAACGAGGGTAGCTTTCGCCGTATCAAAATTCATTTGCGGGACGGCTGCATCGTCGGACGGCCGCGCCATCCGACGTCGTGTTCGGTGGCGACGACCAATATCGCCGATCGGGTCGCCAATCCGGTGCAAGCGGCGATGGCGGAACTGGCCGACGGGCTGGGGCAGGCCGAGACGGGCGCTTTGATTCCGCCCTCTTGCGGCGTCGTGTCGGGCGTCCACGACGGCAAGCCCTTCGTGAACGAGATCTATCTTGGTTGCACCGGCGGCGCCGGAACTCCCTGGACCGACGGCTGGCTGACGATACTGCATGTCGGCAATGCCGGAATGTGCTACCAGGACTCGATCGAGATCGACGAATTGCGGCATCCGATCTTCGTGCATGCGCGCCGCCTCATTCCCGATTCCGAGGGCGCTGGCCGATTTCGAGGAGCGCTTGGCGCCTATTCGGAATTCGCGCCCGTCGACTGCGCGATGACCGTCGCCTATGTCAGCGACGGCAACGTAAACCCGGCCCTCGGCGCGCGGAAAGGGCTCAGTGGCGCGTGCTCTGCTCAATACAGGCGGCGCGCGGACGGTTCGCTCGAACCGGTTCCGGCTTGCGCGGAGGTGGTTATCGGCCCGGACGAGACGATGGTTTCAATCAGCGGCGGCGGCGGCGGATACGGCCCCCCGCACGAACGCGATCCAGCCCGAGTTCTGCACGATGTTCGGGAAGGTTGGGTCAGCCTCGAACGTGCAGCGAGCGTCTATGGGGTTGTGCTTACGGCGGAAGCGACTGTCGATTTGCAAAAGACAATCGCGGCGAGACATGAGATGCAACGTCAAACGGTGTGACATCGAGCACTCGGCGGAAAACGCTCGCCGACGAGATCGCGTGCAGCGTTCTCGAACGCAGCGACGCGGGCTCCTTATTGGGATGGCGCTTTTCGGTCGACGTCCCGGGAATGCCGGCCGCCAGCGCAGCGGCCGCCTGATATGATGCTTTCACCCGGGGCGGCCGGTCACAAGCGTCGCCCTGGACACGAATGCTAACCTGGACGATCATCGTCTTTGGACAGATCGCGTAGGGTTACCTGCGTCGGGACCGACCGCGTAGCCACGATAGCGAGCAGCAACTTGTGGAGGTGGCGATGATCTTCCGACAATTATTCGATGGCGCATCGAGCACCTACAGCTACATACTCGCCAGCCGTCATGGCGGTGAGGCTCTGATCATCGATCCGGTGTTAGAAAAGGTCGAACGCTACCTGAAACTGATGGAGGAACTCGACCTTCGCCTGGTCAAGGCGGTGGATACGCATTTGCACGCGGACCACATCACCGGCCTCGGCGCGCTACGCGACCGCACGCATTGCATTACGGTGATGGGCGAGCAAAGCAAGGTCGACGTCGTCTCAATGCGTGTCGGCGATGGCGATCGGTTGCGCATCGAAGGGCTTAGCCTCGACGTAATCTACACGCCGGGGCATACCGACGACTCCTACAGTTTCGTGTTGGGCGATCGAGTTTTTACCGGCGACACGCTGTTGATCCGCGGCACCGGACGAACCGATTTCCAAAATGGCAGCGCAAAGGCGCAATACGAAAGCCTGCAGCGTTTGTTGCGCCTTCCAGATGAGACTCTTGTATTCCCCGCCCACGACTACAAGGGCGACACAGTCAGTACGATCGGCGAAGAGAAGCTCTTCAATCCCCGCCTGCAGGTCAGGGGAGCCGACGAATATACGGCCCTGATGGCCGGCCTGAATCTGCCAAACCCGAAGATGATGGATGTCGCGGTGCCCGCCAACATGCGCCAAGGACTTTTGCAAGCGGAAATAGCGCGGCGCGGATGGGCGCTCAGTGCGCCCGAGGCGCAGACGCTTCTTGGACGCAAGGATATCGCGCTGATCGATCTGCGTGAGCGCAGCGAGCGGGAGAAGAACGGCGTCATCCCGGGCTCACTCCACGCGCCGTATCCGGATCTGCAGGAGCACCTCAAGCCGAGCGGTATGTTGCATGAATTGTCCACCGCCACCGGCCGGCGACTGCTGTTCTATTGCGCGTTCGGAGAACGGAGCGCAATGGCGGTGCAAGCGGCGCAGGACGCCGGACTCTCGTCGGCCCGCCATATCGAGGGTGGGATGGGCGCCTGGAAAGACGCCGGCGGAATTTGCGACCAATAGTCGCCGGTGTTGCGCGGTCGCGAGAGATTTGACCCGCCGGCACGGAGAGCAAGGTGAAGTCCGAGCGATCCACTTGCGGAATGTCCACCCATGCCGGCAAGCTGATCACTTCTTGTCGACGGCGCAAATGAAATTCGCGGCGACGTTGGCGTCCCCATCGCCCTTGTACCAGGCGCGTTGCGGATACGGGCAAAGCGGCCGCTGCATCTCGATACCCTTGGACGCATCACCGCCTGCGAATTTCGTCGCGATGACCTGAGCCGGCGCAACACCATCCTCAACCCAATGGGAGAGGGCGGTGAAAATATCGTGCTCTGGGTCTAAGGCTGGCGGCTGCAGTCCTCCGAAAGCTGCAGAGTCAAACCGGTTGGGACCAGAGCCGAAACCACAATGGCCCATGCCGGGAACCATGAAGAGGCGAGCAAACTCCTTCGTCTTCTCTTCGCCGCCGAACTTGCTCATGAGCCCCTTGTAGAAGTCGACAGTCTGCCCGATCGGTACGATCGGATCGGCCAAGCCCTGGAAGAAGACCAGCTTCCCGCCGCGGTCGCGGAACTTGGCGACGTCGCCCGTCACCGCGCCGTTAAGCGTCGAGCCGAGGGTGGCGTCGACCTTGACCATGTCCTGCTCGACGTTGAAGGTGCGCCAATCCCAGTTCGGACCAAACACCCACTTGAAGAGACCGTCAAATCCCGGCTCGCCTGGAGCGTTGCCGGGCGCCTCGAGGAAACCCCAATTGAAGACCCCGGATTCGCTGCCCGGCAACTCGCCATAGAAGAGTGGCTTGCCGTTCTTGTCCGCCGGGCCAAGGTAGATAGCTTTTGCGGTCTCGACCTGTTCGGGAGTTAGGCATTCATCGGACTCGGCGCCTTTGCAGGTCAGCGCGGCGGGATCGAAGTTGCAGGCCAACGAATCGGAGATGAACGGATCGGACTTGAGGCCGTTGCCCAGAGCGCCGCAGGCGCCAATCGCAGATTTGGTGAGCAACGCGAGATTGGCGTCAGAGAGTTTGTGTCCAGGCTTGAGGTTTGCAGCCTGATAGCTCGTCACCGCGACCGCATGCCCCCACGTCCTGTTAACGACAGGAGCCCCGGCCAGAATGCCGTCGAAGTCCTCGGGGAAATACTCCGCTTCGACGATTCCCTGCTGCCCGCCTGTTGAGCAGCCGGTGTAGTAGGAGCGCTTGGCGTCTGCGCCATAGAAGGCCTTCGCGATTTGCTTGCCGGCGACCGCGGCCTCATGCGTCCCCAGAATTCCCCAGTCTTTCCATTTGTCGGGATGGCCGACGAGGGCGTCGCCATCAAGCGGGGTCGCCGGCGCCATCCCGAGGTCTGTCTCCGCAGAGGCGTATCCGCGCTTAATCGCAGCTTCCATCGCGCCGTAGTTGTAAGCGAGTACGCCAGCGTAGCCGCCGTTGCCGTTGACGTGGAAGACTCCCTTCCAGTTTTCGTTCGGCATCCACAGCTCGACGCGTATGTCGGAGTCGGGCGCGTCGGATACGGAGGCGACGACGCGGCAAAACGCGGGCATATTCTTGCGCGTCACTTTGTCAGCGGTCGTGAGGTCGCCGGCCGCAATCGAATCTGCGCTGATAATCTTTGTATTGGCGATTTTAGCCGATTTAAGCCCATCACAGTCGAGCGCAAGAGCCGGAGACATAAAGGTCAGCGACAAGAGCCCTGCGGCCCCCGCAATGGTTCTATTTCGCATGTTTCATTTCTCCCTTTGCGGTGGCGCGTTCTACGTACCGCCCCGCTGCACGGTCTGTTCGCCGCGCCGGTTTACAACGCTATCGACACGATCTTTCCTGAATGACGGTCATGCGTTCTCTCCGACGAATAACGCTTCCTCAGAAACACTGACGAGGAGCCGGCCGTTCTGTAGCAGCCCTTGCGCGCTTTCGCTTGCACGATAGCGCAGGGCTCTTGCTCAAGAGCGCAAGATTTGCGGGCCGGACCTACATCAGCTCATCGCTCGTGCGCACGGCGTGGAAGCCTTCGTGAGGCTTCAATCTCGCGCCTTTCGCGTGGCGGCGTCGATGGCGTGGCCTAAGACGCTAATCGCATAACGCGACACCGCCGGCTGGGAGCCCCCGCGGGCTTGCATCCGACCGGCGGGGTGGAGCGGCGCGGAGAGCGATCAGAACTGGGACATTCTAACTTTGCGGCTACAGCTGCGATTCGCGGAGGGAGGCTTGTGGAACCCCCAGGGGTCGGGTTTGGCCGGAAGCGCAATGGCGGCTTCCGGATAAGGGAGGAGCCGAAGCGGACATTCATTGTCGATAGACGCCGGAGGCGCTTCCGACACGACGCGGAGATGCGATTGACTGGGTTAGAGAAGTCGTCTCAGTTCGGCACGTCGATCGGCTTCGCGTTGCAACGCCGATTTGCGGGTGGACCACTGCAAGTTTCTGATCGCTACGACCCGCAACCCTGCCTGAGAGTTCAATGTTCGAAGCGGATCCGACGCCAGCCGAACAGATCGAGCGACTTGAGGCGCAGATCGACGAGTTGCGAGAGGCGATCCGGCGCAGCCGCAGGCTCGTCGTAGCAGGACGCGCCTGCGCTTCCGCCGGCGCAGCGTTGCTCATCTGCTTGGTGCTCGGTCTGACGACCGTCACGCCGGTTCAAATGATTGTCGGGATAGCCGTTGGGCTTGGCGGGCTGGTCCTGATGGGGAGCAGCGTAAGCAGCACCAGGCAGCTGGAGCTTTCCCTGAAGCAGACGGAGGATGAAAGGAACGCTGCGATCGACGCCTTGGAGTTCGTCGATCACGGAGACGAGGCCCGCTGATTTCGCGTCGGATGCGAGCGTTTGGCGCTGCGCATCGCTGCCCGGAGGCCTCCGATCCGCTCTCGGCCGCAAAGGGGTCATCTATCCGTGTTTAGAATAAGAAGACTTATGGAACCGCCGGGTCCGCGGATTTCCGAGAGCAGATTCGCGACTTCGACTCGCTAAACAGGATGGGGAAGACATTCTTGGATTCGCTCCTCTATCCGCACCGGCACATTGCTTCGACAACGTTGGTGGCATTCGCCTCCGCGGCCTAATACTCTAAAGTTCGGCCGTGCGCCTGGACTTTGGAGCCCGATAGGGTCTTTGGAAGCGTCCCGCGAAAGTGATTGTGAGGTTTTCAGGGTGTTGGACAGCGGGAATCTCGTGCTCGCATTCGGACCATTCTGCCTCTCGCCGACAGAACGCCGATTGGAGAGGGAGGGACGTCCCGTTCGTCTGGGCGGGCGCGCTCTCGACCTTCTCATCGCCCTTGTCGAGCGCGCCGGTGAAACCGTCCCGAATCAAGAATTGCTTGGCGCGGTCTGGGGCGATGTGAATGTCGAAGAAAGCAGCCTACGGTTTCATATCAAGAACCTGCGCAAAGCGCTCGGCGACCGGCAATATGTCGTCAATGTGCCAGGTCGCGGCTATTGCTTCGCCGTCCCGGTCGACCGGATGGCGAGGGCTAGCAACCCCGTACCCGCCGGCAAAGCGCGGGTCGGCGTAAGGAGCAATCTGCCGACTCGCGGCGCCTCTATCGTTGGCCGGTCGGATAGCATCGAAGCCATATCTCGCGAATTGTCGCACCGCCGGCTTGTCACCATCGTCGGGCCGGCCGGAATCGGCAAGACGTCGTTGGCGGTCGCGAGCGCCGCGTCGCAATGCGCTAACTTCGGCGATGCCGTGCGGTTCGTCGATTTAGCTCCGATCGAAGATTCGTCGCTGGTGATCAACACGCTCGCATCGATCTTGGGGCTCGTCCTGCAAGAAGACGATCCACTTACGGCGGTGGTTGACTTTTTGGGCAACGATCGATCGCTGCTCGTGCTCGACAATTGCGAGCAGGTCATCGAGGTCGTTGCGCAGCTGGCTCAGCGCGTCCTTCGGGAGGCGACCGAAACCCATATGCTGATCACGAGCCGCGAACCGTTGAGAATCGCCGGGGAGCATGTGCATCGTCTGGCTCCTCTCGAATGTCCGTCAGTCAAGCGCGATGTCACTGCCGCGGAGGCCATGGCCTTCTCCGCCGTCCAGCTGTTCGTCGAACGCGCGAGCGCGAGCGTCGACAGCTTCACGCTTGACGACGCATCGGCTCCGTCAGTATCCGAAATATGCCGGCGCCTCGATGGCATTCCACTGGCGCTGGAACTGGCCGCGGCTCGCGTCGAGTTCTTTGGCGTCGTCGCATTAGCCAACCAGCTTGACAACATGTTCACGGTTTTGACGAAGGGGCGCCGTTTCGCGCTGCCGAGGCATCAGACTCTGCGGGCGACGCTGGACTGGGGCTACAATTTGCTGTCATTGATCGAGCAGAGCGTCTTGCGCCGCATCGCTGTCTTTCGAGCAGCGTTTTCGCTGGATTCCGCGCTCGCTATTGTAGTGGACCCCTCGATATCGCCTGAGAGCGTTACCGACGCGATGGCCGACCTGGTCGCTAAATCCCTGCTCGCCGCGGACAGCACGGGCGCGACCGTTCTTTATCGATTGCTTGAGGCGACCCGTCTCTACGCCGCCGAGAAGCTCGCGGCCAGCGAAGAGGCGCCCCAAATCGCGCGGCGATATGCCGAGCACCATTTGGCTCTGATCGAGAGCGCGCCGTCCCAGTGGCAATCCCAAGAGGGGAAACGATGGTTGCAAATCTACGCTAGGCGGATTGACGACTTCCGGGCCGTCCTCGACTGGTCGTTCTCTCGAGGCGGCGACCTCTCGATCGGTCTCGATCTGACCTCAAATTCGATACGGCTGTGGCTCAAGCTGTCGCTCACTCTGGAATACGCGGGGAGGATTGAGCGCGCTCTGTCGCGGCTTGCCGAGCTTCCGCAGCCGGATGCCGAAGTAGAGATGCGGCTGTGGATCGCGTTTGGTTACGCGATCTGGTATTCGGCGAGCCGGCGGGACCGACTGGAGGCAGCGTTCACGCGCGCGCGCGAACTCGCCGATCAAGTCGGCGACGTCTCGGCTAGACTGCACGCACGGTGGGGCATGTGGGCGATATGCCGCGCCCGCGGAGAATACCGGATCGCTCTCGCGCTCGCGGACGATTACGCCGCCCTGGCGAGGACTGCGGGAGACCGCGCCGATGTTGTGCTGGGCGACAGGATCGGGGGGCTTACGCATCACTATCTGGGCAATCAGGCGGTTGCGGGGCAGATGCTGGAAGGCGTACGGACGATCGTGCGCCAGACCGGAACCGCCACCGATACGGATTTTCAACTAAGTTCCGAAGTAGCGGTCCCGGCGTTGCTCGCGCGGAGCCTGTGGTTGCAGGGGTTTCCTGACCGGGCGATGGCGGCGCTGGACGAGGCGATCGACGCAGCGCGCCGCGCTGATCACTGGTTCTCGCTTTACTATACCGTCTGTCTTGCCGGCTGCCCCTTGTCCCTGTGGACCGGCGATCTGGCGCTGACACAGGCGTATTTGGACATGACGGTCAACAGCGCCGCGAACGATCGTTGGATCGGATGCTGGGCGTTGATGCTACGTCTGCGGAAAGGCGGGGCGCAGGACCAGCTTGTCGCGTCCTTTCTGGAGCCGCGCCTGGACCTGTCGAATGCCGCGGACATAGTGCTGATGGCCTCGCGTCCGGTCATTCCGGCGCCGCAGCCTGACGAAGACATCGGGGAGGCCCGTTGGTGCTTGCCGGAGGTGCTTCGCGTCAATGCGGAACTGCTGTTGTGGCATGGCGGCCCGGGCGCTGCCGTGAATGCGGAAACGCAACTTCTGCGCTCGCTCGACGCAGCGCGGCGGCAGGCGACCCTATCGTGGGAGCTGCGCGCCGCGACCAGCTTGGCGAAGCTATGGCGGAGCGGCGGGCGAGTGGTCGCGGCAAGGGACCTGCTGGAGGAGACCGTCTCCCGGTTTGTCGAAGGATTCGCGACCCACGATCTCGTGACGGCTCAAGGACTCCTAGCGGAATGGTCATAGCTCTGACACGGCGTTAGCGGCCCCTCACAACATATCCCAATAGCTCACGCGACGTTAGCCAATCGATCTGAAATCATGCGTGTCGGCGGCAGTTGGCGAGGTCCCCGGCGTCCTGTCTGGCCGCCGGAGCGGCCGACGCCGCAGTCGCGGCTGATTTGCCGCGTCGAGGCGGAGAACAGCTACGGAGATGCTCATGGCCAATCTTGTCGTCTTAATCACCGGCGGACTCACGGGCATTGGCCGTGCGGCCGCGGTCGCCTTCGCCAAGAAGGGAGCCAGCGTCGTCGTCGCTGGACGGCGCGAGGAGGCCGGCAAAGCCCTTGTGAAGGAACTGCGCGCGTTGGGAGCAGAGGCCGCGTTCGTCATTGCCGACGTTCGCCAGGAGGACGACGTACGCAACATGGTCGACGAGACCGTTGCGCGGTTCGGCCACATTGATGTCGCGGTGAACAATGCCGCCACGGAAGGCTCAGGCGGCGCCATCACGGACCAGACAGCTGAAAGCTTCGCGGCGACCTTCGAGACCAATGTTCTCGGCGTGGTCCTGAGCATGAAGCATGAAGTGCGCGCGATGCAGGCGCAAGGGAACGGCAGCATCATCAATATCTCCTCTACCTATGGGCATGAGGGCGCGGCATTCGCCTCGATTTATGCTGGCGCAAAACATGCCGTCGAGGGAATCACGAAGTCGGTGGCGCTCGAAGTCGCCAAGTCGGGAATTCGCGTGAACGCTGTGGCCCCAGGTCCTACCGATACTGGTATGCTGACGCGCTTCACCCGCACCGCGGAGAACAAGGCGGCCCTCGTGACGCGGATCCCGATGGACCGACTCGGCCTCGCCGAGGAAGTGGCGGACGGCATCGTGTTCATCGCGTCGGACGAGGCCCGATTCATCACCGGACATGTGCTCAACGTCGATGGCGGTCGCAGTGCGAATTGAGCCTACGCGGAAATCGCGCCGGGCCTAATTATCGAACCAGGAGAATAACAATGCCAAAGAAGCTCGAAGGAAAAACCGCGCTCGTAACCGGCGGCTCGCGAGGCATCGGCGCGGCAATCGCCAGGCGTCTGGCCGCGGACGGCGCGAACGTGGCCATCACATACACGAAAGGGGCCGATGCCGCCGCATCGGTCGTCAGGGAAATTGAGCGCGCCGGGGCGAGGGCGATCGCGATTCAAGCGGATGCGGCCGATGCCGACGCCAGCAAGGCCGCCATCGAAAAGACGTTGGCCGCCTTCGGCCGGCTCGATGTGTTCGTGAACAACGCCGGGACGGCGATTCCCAAGAAATTCGAAGAGACTACAATCTTCGAGCTGGATCGCGTCATCGATATCAACCTTCGCGGCGCCTTCACCGCAACGCAAGCGGCTTTGAAGCACATGAAGAACGGCGGCCGCATCATCATGATCGGTTCCTGCGTCGGCGAGCGCAACATGACGCCCGGCCTGGTGGCCTATGCGGCCACCAAGGGCGCGATCAAAATGTTCGCTCAGAGTTTGTCCAGGGAGGTGGGCGCCCGCGGCATTACCGTCAACAATGTCCAACCGGGGCCGATCGACACAGAGCTTAATCCTGCCTCCGGCGATTGGGCGGCGCCCCAAAAGGCCAATACAGCCCTCGACCGCTACGGATCAGTGGATGAAGTCGCCGATTTGGTGTCGTTCGTCGCCAGCCCGGAAGCATCCTACATCACTGGCGCGAGTCTGACCGTGGACGGCGGCACGAACGCCTGACCCAACGATGCGATTTTCGATGTTTCTCGACCTCAGCGCGCAATCGCCCAACGCTGTCGACGGCCGATTGCGACCGGATTCATCCCCATTCCAGAACTGGAGATAACAGCATGGCCGCAAAGCTCTCGGGGAAAACCGCCCTCGTGACCGGCGCGTCGCGAGGTATCGGGCGCGCAACGGCTCTGGCGCTCGCGGAACAAGGAGCACAAGTGCTTGTCCATTTTGGACGGGGGGCCAACGAGGCCGAGGCGGTCGTCGGCGAAATCCGTTCTCACGGCGGGAAAGCCGAAGCGGTCGGCGCCGATCTTTCTGCCGCTGACGGTCCGCATCGGCTCGCCGCGCAAGTGCGCCGCATGGTCGGCGAGCGGCTGGACATTCTGGTAGCCAACGCCGGCGTCGCCAAGGCGGCGGCCATCGAGGAAATCTCCATCGCAGACTTCGATACGCTGTTCGCGGTCAATGTTAGGGCGCCGTTCTTCCTTATCCAGCAGCTTTTGCCGATTCTCGGCGACGGAAGCAGCGTCATTCTGCTGTCATCACTGGCTGCACATGCATCGGTCGGCACGCTGTCGGCCTATGCCGCCACCAAGGGGGCCGTCGATACGTTGGTGAAGCACTTTGCCTCGGCGCTCGGCGGGCGGGGCATTCGTGTCAACGCCGCAGCGCCGGGTGTAGTGCAGACGGATATGTCAAGCTTCACCAAGACCGATGCGGGTCGGGACGCCACCTTGTCGATGCAGGCGTTGAAGCGCTTGGCCGAACCGGCGGACATCGCAGCCGCGATCGCGTTCCTTGCATCGGATGACGCCCGCTGGATCTCCGGCGAAACCCTCAGAGTGGACGGAGGTTCAAAACTTTAGACATTAGCCGCCCAGTGGCATTTTCTGATTCGGATCAGGAGTTTTATGCAACGAATGTCCGCACCGAACGGTAGAGGGCTTTGGCGTCTATCCAGGCCAACCGCAGCCCGTAATGTTGCGTCGCTTTCGGAAACCTTTTGCCGCTTCGCGCAATGATGGACGGCGCCAGCTTTCAAGCTTGGTGGACTTGGCGCGATACTGCTTCAACCGGCGGGGCGCGTAGCGGGTCTCGCCTCGAAGCTCTCGCCAGTCGTTCGAAACGGAAGGGCGCCGGATCCACGATCGGGCGGTCGCCGGCGACGAGATCGGCGATGAGGCGGCCCGATGCGGGCCCAATTCCGAAGCCATGACCGGAAAATCCACTCGCCAGAAAAAAGCCCGGCAGAGCTTGAACGGGCGAGATCACCGGCACGGCGTCCGGCGTCACGTCGATCAGTCCCGCCCAGCGTCCAGCGATTGTCATATCTTTGAAGGCCGGAAAGCTCATCGTCAGATTTGACCTGGCTTCCGCGAGGATCGTCTCCACCGGCTGAGGATCGAGGACGCGGACGGATTCAAACGGCGAGGGACCATCGAGCGGCCAGGTCCGAGGAATATTCCACTCCTCGATGAAGCGGCGCCCGATCCGCAGGCGAAGTTCCCGCCATTGCTTCGTGAGCGAGGGAAGGAAGTCGAAGAAGAGTCGAAAACTGTCCGGCACGATCGGGGTGATATTGGCGCCGCGCTGAGCCACGGTGTAGCCGCCATCGAGTCGCTTGCGAAAGGCAAAATTTGATGCGCCGACAGCATAGTCCGGCGCTCCGTCGAGGGGTGCAGTGCGCATGACCGAGCCTAGGACTTTAAGCTGGGGAAAATCGAGGCCGACATTGCCGCAGAAGAGCCGCGACCAGGCGCCGCCTGCAAGAATGACAGAGCTGCAGGAGATTCGGCCTTTTTCCGTTATCACTGCACTCACCGCGCCAGCGGCGGTTTCGAGCCCCCGCACCGCGCAGGACGCCATGACCGTCGCGCCCATCCGGCGCGCCGCCTCCGCCATCGCAGGGACCGCCAATTGCGGCTCCGCGCGCCCGTCGGTGGGCGTAAACAGCGCCCCCATCCAGCGGCGGGCGGAACCGGGCAGAGCGCGGTCCACCTCGGCGGGGCCAAGCAAGCGGGAGTTAACCTGATAGGATCGGGCATGCGCGAGCCAGGCCTCGCGCTCGTCAAGATCCTTTTGGGTTTCGCAAAGATAGACGATGCCGCTGTTCCGGAAGCCTGTCTCGGCGCCGACCTCCAGGTTCATGGCCGCCCACATGCGGAGGCTCTCAATGCTGAGCGGGATTTCGGCGGGGTCCCGGCCCATCGTTCGACACCAACCCCAATTCCGACTCGACTGCTCGCCGGCGATGCGTCCCTTTTCGCATAGAGCGACCGAGATCCCTTTCTTAGCGAGGTGAAGGGCGGCGCTCACGCCGACGATCCCCCCGCCGACGACGACCACATCAGCGCGGGCAGGGAGGTCGGTCGCCAAAAATGCTGGGTGAACCGAAGAGATCATGATCATGCAACTCCAGCACACAGGCGCAAGCTCTAACGGGATCTCCGAGGCGCAAAATCGGCTATCCGACACATATCGCAATCCCGACTATTACGAATGGATAGGGGAGCTTGTCGAGGGCATCTACTTGTCTTGCGCCCCTGTGCCAATTGCGGCCATAATCGCTGCAGCGGTGAAGGGGATGAGCCAATGATGAAAATTTTTGGGGCAACGCTCGTCGTCGCGGCGCTCCTGGCCGCCGGCGGGGCGCAAGCGCAGAAAAAGACGCTCGTCATCGGCATGGGTTCGGCAGACGCCGGCAAGCTTGATCCCCATGTCGCCTCGACAACGCCGGACAAGGGCCTCCTGCAATATATCTTCAATGGCCTGGTGCGCATCAAGCCCGGCCAGATCAGCCCCGACACGATTGAGCCCGACCTCGCCGAGAGCTGGACGTCCAATCCCACCGGCACGGAATGGACTTTCCACATCCGCCAGGGCGTGCAGTGCCATTGGGGCTATGGCGAGTTCACCGCCGAGGACGCAGCCTATTCGATCAAGCGCGCGGCGAACAAGAACACCTCGTCCTATTCGAACGACTTCTCCAGCATCGCAAGCGCTGATCCGCTCGATAAATACACGCTGAAGATCACGCTGAAAAACCCTGTCGCGGGCTTCCTCGGTTATGTCGCCAACATCAATGGCGGCAATATGGTTTGCAAGAAGGCCGCCGAGGAGATGGGCGACGGCTTCTCGAAGAAGCCGATCGGCACGGGCCCCTTCATGTTTGCAGAATATCAGCCGCAGCAATATGTGCGCCTGACCGCGAACAAGCAGTATTTCCGCGGCGCGCCGATGCTCGACGAGATCATGTATCGCTATATCCCCTCCGACTCGAGCCGCGACCTCGCCTTTCAGTCGGGCGAACTCGACATGATCTACGGCAAGCAGGACCAATCCTGGGTCGATCGCACCAAGCAATTGGAGGGAGTCAAAGTGCTGGCCATGGAGCCCGGCGAATTGTCGACCCTGTTCCTCAATATTACGGTAAAGCCGCTCGACGACATTCGCGTGCGCGAGGCGATCGCTTACGCTATCGATCGAAAGTCGATCGTCGGCTTCAAGGGCGCCGGCTCGTCGCGCGAGGCGGTTTCGGTTGTGCCATCAGGCTATCTCGGCACGGACGAGCATGCGCCGCTTTTTCCGTACGACCCCGCCAAGACGAAGGCGCTCCTGACCGAGGCCGGTTATCCCGACGGCATCACCGTCAAGACCGTCCACACGACGCTGACCGGCATGGAGACGTTCATCGAAGCGATCCAGGCGCAGTTGAAGAAAGTCGGTGTCAATCTGGATATTCAGCTCGTCGAGCACGCGACCTATCATGCGCAGATCCGCAAGGATCTGTCGCCGCTTGTGCATTACCAGGCGGCGCGCTTCCCGGTCGCCGACGTCTATCTCACGCAATTCTACGATTCCGCTTCGATCGTCGGCACGCCTAAAGCGGTGACGAACTTCTCGCACTGCAACGTCGCGGACGACGAGATTCGCGCCGCCCGCGTCGAACCCGACCCCGTCAAGCAGAAGGAGCTCTGGAAGACGGCGCAGGAGAAGATCATCAAGGCCGTCTGCGGCATACCCGTCTACGAACAGCTCCAGCTTTGGGCCTGGAAGGATAATCTCGATCTTGGTTACGACCTGAAAGGCTCGCTCAATCTCGCGCCGCCGGTCACGGAGAAGACGCATTTCCTGAATTGAGCGGCGCCTTCGCCGGCGGCAAGGCTGAATGATCGACCATGACCGCCTTCCTTATTCGCCGCATCGCTTTTGCTTTCGTGACGCTGTTCGCGGTGCTGACGCTCGTCTTCGTGATCGTGCGCATCCTGCCAGGCGACCCGGCGCAAATTATCCTCGGCGACCAGGCGTCGCGCGAGGCGATCGAGGCGATGCATATCAGGCTCGGCCTCGATCAGCCGATCGCGCTGCAATATGCGAGCTTTCTCAGTAACGCGCTGCGCGGTGACTGGGGCATATCGATGGTAACCGGACGGCCGGTGCTCGCCGAGGTCCTCAATGTACTGCCCTGGACCATCGAACTGACGCTTGTCTCGCTGGCGATGGGCATCGCGATCGGCGTGCCTCTGGGCGTCTGGGCGGCCGTGCGACGCAACCGTTTGGTCGACTATATCGTGCGGATAGCCTCGCTTGCCGGGCTCTCTTTTCCAGCCTTCGTCTCGGCCATCATCCTGCTGTTCCTGTTCGCCATCGAGCTGCGCTGGTTTCCGGTGATTTCGGCGCACAAAGGCAGCGTCCAGGCGTGGACGCAGTCGATCACCCTGCCGGCGGTCAGCCTCGGCCTCAATAGCGCCGCTTACATCACGCGCGTGACGCGCTCGGCCATGCTTGAAGTGCTGTCGGAGGATTATGTGCGCACCGCGCGCGCCAAGGGCGTGCCGCAGCGGATTGTCGTGTGGCGCCACGCGTTACGCAACGCCCTAATCCCGATCATCACTGTGGCCGGGCTCTATCTGTCGACCCTGATCGGCAATTCGGTGCTGACTGAGATCGTGTTCAGCCGGCCTGGCCTCGGAAAACTGATCGTCGGCGCCCTGAACCAGCGGGACTACACCATGCTCGAGGGGATGATGGTGATCTACACCCTCGCCGTGGTCGTGGTGAACCTCCTTTCCGATCTTGCCTACGGCTTCGTCGATCCCAGGGTGAAGCTGGCATGACTGAGATTGTCTTGATCCCCACGCCGCCGCGGCCGCCCACCGGCCTCGCGGCGCTGCTGCGCGCCTTCAACGCGAACAAGTCGTCCTGGATCGGTCTGGCGATTGTTGTCCTGGTCGTACTCGCAGCCGTCTTCGCGCCGCTGCTCGCGCCCCACGATCCTCTGGAGCAAAACATCCTCGATCGATTGAAGCCGCCCACGGCCGATCATCTTCTCGGCACGGACTATTTCGGCCGTGACACGCTCTCTCGGCTGCTCTACGGCGCCCGCGTCTCGCTCATCATCGGCGTCGGCGCGACGCTCATCGCTATGGCGTTCGGCACGGCGATCGGCATGCTGGCCGGCTGGCGCGGCGGTCGTTTCGATGCCGTCGCCATGCAGGCGATGGATATGCTGCTCGCCTTCCCCTCGCTCATCCTCGGGCTGATTATCGTGGCGATGCTCGGCCCGTCCATGCCGAACATTATCGCGGCCATCGCGCTGACGTCGATACCGACTTTCGCCCGCATCGCGCGAGCGCCCACCATCGCGATGAAAGGGCGCGACTTCATCGAGGCCGGCCGCGCGCTCGGCTTTTCCGACATGCGCATTCTTACGCGCCACATCCTGCCGAACATCTTCCCCGAAATCCTGGTGATGGCGACACTCTGGCTGGCGAACGCGATCCGCACCGAGGCCTCCCTCGCCTTCATTGGACTGGGCCTCAAGCCCCCGACGCCGACCTGGGGCGGTATGATCCGCGAAGGGTTTGAGAACATTCTCGATTCGGCCTGGCTCGCCATAGCGCCAGGCATCGCGATCCTGATTGTGGTGTTTGCGCTGAACCTCCTCGGCGACGGGCTTCGCGACGCGGTCGACCCCAAGCTCAGGAATGAGACGTGAGCGCCGCGTCCCAGTCAGTTCTCTCCCTCCGCGACTTGTCGGTCTCGTTTCGCTCGGACGGAGTCTGGCGGCCGGTCGTCGAGGGTCTGTCTTTCGATGTCGGGCCCCACGAGACCGTCGCCGTGGTCGGCGAATCCGGCTCCGGCAAGAGTGTCACGGCGCTTTCTGTCATGCGCCTGCTGCCGCAAGCGAACAGCAAGATCGAGGGCGTCATCCGCCTCGACGGGCGCGACATCTTGAAACTATCGGAAAAGGAAATGCGCCGGGTGCGTGGCGATGTCGCCTCGATGATCTTCCAGGAGCCGATGACGAGCCTCAACCCGGTGCTGACCATCGGCTTCCAGATCGCGGAGGCGCTGATCTGTCATCGCCAGCTCGACCGCAAAGCGGCCGAGGTTGAGACGCTGCACATCCTTGAGCGCGTGCGCATGCCGGCGGCGCGCCAGCGTTTGAATGAATATCCGCACCGCTTTTCGGGCGGAATGCGCCAGCGCGTCATGATCGCGATGGCGCTCGCCTGTAATCCAAAGCTGCTGATTGCCGACGAACCCACCACCGCGCTCGACGTTACAGTGCAGGCCCAGATCCTCGAGCTCATCAAACTGCTGCAGGACGAGGAGGGCATGGCGGTCGTCTTCATCACGCATGACATGGGCGTGGTCGCCGAGATCGCCGATCGCGTCGTGGTGATGTTGAAAGGGAGGAAGGTTGAGGAAGGCGCGGTCGCACAGGTGCTAGAGAAACCGCGACATCCTTATACCCAGGCGCTGCTCGCTGCCGTTCCCCGCCTAGGCTCGATGAAGAGCGAGCCCTTGCCGAAACCCTTTCCAGAGACGGAGGGCGCAGAGGACGCGCCGAACGCCCTCTTCACGCTTGCGGACAGCGAGAGCGAAGCGCGCGGCGCCTCTCCCCCCGCCCATCGTTCGATTCTCGAAGTGACCAACCTCGTCACGCGCTTTCCAGTCCATTCCGGAATCTTCGGCAGAGTATCGGGGCGAGTGCATGCGGTCGAGGATGTGTCCTTCTCGCTGCATGCTGGCGAGACGCTCGCGCTTGTAGGCGAATCCGGTTGCGGCAAATCGACGATCGGCCGCTCTATCCTGAGGCTCGTCGAACCGAGCGGCGGCCGCGTGCTGTTCGAGGGACAGGATGTCCGGGCCCTTGATCGAGAGGGACTACGCAAGATGCGTCAGCGCATGCAGATGATTTTCCAGGACCCGTTCGCGAGCCTCAATCCCAGGAAAAGCATTGGGGCCGCCATCGCCGAGCCGATCATCGTGCATGGAATCGCTGCGCCGCGCGAGGCGCCCGATTGCGTGGCTGATCTATTGCGCAAGGTGGGACTGGCTCCCGATATGGCGGAGCGCTATCCGCACGAGTTCTCGGGCGGCCAGCGCCAGCGCGTCGCCATCGCCAGGGCGCTCGCATTGGCGCCGAAGCTGATCGTCGCGGACGAGGCGGTATCCGCTCTCGACGTTTCGGTGAAGGCGCGCGTCGTCAACCTGATGATGCGGCTCCAGGCGGAGATGGGCCTCGCCTTTCTGTTCATCTCCCACGACATCGCAGTCGTCGAGCGTATCAGCCATCGTATAGCGGTGATGTTTCTCGGCGAGATCGTCGAGATCGGTCCGCGCGCCGCGATCATCGAGAACGCGCGTCATCCCTATACCAAAAAACTGATCGCGGCGGCGCCCGCGCTCAACCCGTCGCGCCGAGCCATGAGGCGGGGCGTCTCGAATGACGAGGTACCGAGCCCACTGCGACCGGCCGACTACGTGGCGCAGCCGCGTCTCTACCGCGAGGTAGCGCCAGGGCATCTGGTGCAGGATTTCATCGCATGAGCGAGACAGCATGCAAGCTAGCGAGAGTGTTGTTGCGTAGGAGCGCGCCCGAATTCGAGCAAAATTCTACGGTTCGCAGCAGGATCGTTATGGAACCGCGGGGTCCGATCGCGAAGGCCTCCGGGCAAGGGAACGTCCGATGGGTGAACAGCGCCTCGCCGTTGACTGTCAGCGTCCCCTGCCGCCATCTGCGGTTGACGCGTGCTCGATCTCCTTGAATTGAATTCCGAGACGATTGTGAGCGACCAGGGCGCTTGGGCATGACTCGATGAAAAAAACTGTAGCTCCGAAATCGAAGAGATCCACCGGCCGTCTCAAAATCTATGACGCGAAGCGCGACTTTGGCAGAACGAGCGAGCCTCGTCCCGAGATCGGAAAGGGCGACAATCGGCGATTTGTTGTTCAAAAGCACGATGCGCGCCGGCTTCATTTCGACCTACGGCTCGAACTCGATGGGGTGCTCTTGAGTTGGGCCTGCCCGAATGGCCCAAGCAACCTGCCAACCGACAAGCGCCTGGCCGTTCGAACCGAGGATCATCCGCTAAAATATCTCGATTTCGAGGGCGCGATCCCCAAGGGCGAATACGGCGGCGGCACGATGATCGTTTGGGATCGTGGTACATGGGCGCCGATCCACGATCCCCATAAATCGCTGACGAAAGGCCATCTTGAGTTCGCGCTCGATGGGCAGCGACTAAAAGGACGATGGCATCTCGTTCGAATGAAGCCTCGGCCGAAAGAAAAGAAGGAACAATGGCTGCTCATCAAGGCTGATGATGAGTTCGCTCGCGCGCCCGCGGAATTGGACATGCTGTCGCTAGAGGATACTTCTGTTCTCACTGGACGCACCAATAGCGATCTCGACGGCGCGGACGCAATTCGAGTCGATCATCAAAGCAGGGCGCGTGTTGCGGCGACGCGACCCGCACCCAATCTCGGCAAGATAAAGGGCGCCCGCAAAGGTCTCCTTCAATTATTTGTCGATCCGAGTCTGGCGTCTACCGTCGAACATCCGCCGCGCGGCGATCAGTGGTGGCACGAGGTTAAGTTCGACGGTTATCGTATCCAATCCAGGATCGACGCTGACGAGATTCGGCTCCTGACCCGCACCGGGCTGGACTGGACGGCCCGTTTTCGGAGCATTGCCGAGGCCGTTCGCAGATTGCGTCTTGGTTCCGCGACGCTCGATGGCGAGATTGTCGTTGAAAACGCTTCTGGAGTTTCGAGCTTCAACGAGCTTGTGAATGATCTCAAGACCGGGCTCCAGGACCGGTTTCGCTATTATGTTTTTGATCTGCTTTATCTGAACGGCGCCGACTTGAGGGGCGCATCGTTGGCCGATCGCAAACGGTTGCTTGCCGAAGTTCTAAGTGACGCCCCGACGGATAAGCTAATCCTCAGCGAACATTTTGAGGTCGATGGCGCCCTTCTTTTTGAACAGGCGGGACGGCTGGGGCTTGAGGGCATCGTCTCGAAACGGCGAGACGCCGTTTATCGATCAGGGCGGGTCAAAGAATGGCTGAAGATGAAGTGCGTGCTGCGACAGGAGTTCGTTGTCGTGGGTTATGTACCCTCTTCAACCTCACGTGGGTTTATTGGGTCGCTCATTCTCGGCTTCTATGAAGACGGCAAGCTCTTGCATGCCGGCCGGGTCGGGACCGGCTTTAGCCAAGACGTCGCCGCTTCGCTTTTTGCAACGCTGAGCGGCGATAGAATCGACAATCTCAATTTCGCCAACAACGTATCCCTCGATGCGGCCAGGAATGTGCGATGGGTCGCGCCAAAGCTGGTGGTCGAAGTCGAATATCGAGGGTGGTCAAACGACGGCTTGCTGCGGCATTCTGTCTTCCGAGGCCTTCGCCAGGATCGCGAGCCGACGGACGTCACGCGAGAGGACGACTCTGCTGCGCCGATTGCCGACTCTTCGTCTGCGGTAGCGCTGACCAGCCCGGACAGATTGCTATGGCCGGCCGATGGCGTCACCAAACAGGGACTGGCGGATTTCTACGCAGAGCTCGCTGACTGGATCATGCCGCATCTGATCGGAAGACCGCTGAGTCTGGTTCGCTGCCCCAATGGGATCGAGGAGGCTTGTTTCTACGCCAAGCACGAATGGGCCGGCCTAGCTGAGACGGTACGGCGGATCGACGTTGGCAAAGACGAACCGGCGCTCGTCATTGAGGACATTAGCGGATTGCTCTCACTGGTTCAGGCTAACGTTCTTGAAATTCATCCATGGGGTTCGACGCTGGCCGACGTGGAACGTCCCAACAGGCTGATTTTCGATTTGGACCCCGGCGATGGCGTATCGTGGAGCGAGGTGATCGATGGCGCCTTGGAGGTCCGCGAACGCCTGCGGAGCATGCTGAAACTAGAAGGTTTCGTGAAGACGACGGGCGGGAAAGGCCTGCACGTCGTAGCGCCGCTCGTTCCGACGATAGAGTGGGAACCAGCCAAAATGATCTGCAAGTCCCTTGCTGAAGCCATGGCGGCCGACAGCCCCGGACGCTTTGTGGCCCATATGACAAAAAGCGCACGAAGGGGCAAAATCTTTGTCGACTATTTGCGCAATGGTCGCGGCAGCACCGCCATCTCCGCATATTCGACAAGGGCGCGAGCTGGGGCCACGGTTTCGACGCCGCTTGCTTGGGAAGAGCTGAGCGATGCGGTAAAGTCGGATCATTTTCGGGTTGACAATCTAGGGCGCAGACTCGCGCATTTGCAGCGCGATCCCTGGGTGGATTTCTTCACGATCAAGCAACGCCTGACAGCGCCGACAAAAGCGAGAAAGCCCAAATAGCGCAGTGGAGAACGTTCATGTCTAAATCGACAGATCTCGGCGAAGTCGAGCCAATCGAGCGGGAAGGAGTTCGCGGATTCCTACATCGCCCGACAGCGGCGAACGGCTCGGGAATGGTTTTGACGCATGGCGCCGGAAGCGATTGTAGCGGTCCGCTTCTGGTTTCGGTCGCCAACGCATTCAGCGCCGCAGGGCTGTTTGTTCTTCGCTGCGATCTGGCCTTCAGGCAGCAGCGCCCGAAAGGTCCGCCCTTTCCATCCGCTGGCGCGGGCGATCGCGAGAGCTTGCGAAAAGCGCTGGGAGCGCTTCGACCGATGATATCCGGCGCGCTATATCTGGGGGGCCATTCCTACGGGGGGCGCCAGGCCAGCATGCTCGCGGCCGAAGAACCTGAAATAGCCGCTACGCTTCTTTTGCTTGCCTATCCGTTGCATCCTCCCAACAAGCCGGCACAGCTTCGGACTGCGCATTTTGCAGAAATTCGAACCCGCAGCGTGTTTGTCAGTGGGACGACCGATCCGTTTGGTTCGCCCGTGGAACTGCGGACAGCGCTATCGTCGATTCCCGCCCAGTCGCGTTTGCTTATCATCGAAGGCGCCGGCCACGATCTCAAACGCGGCCGCTTCGATCTCGCGCCGACGTTGACGGCCGTGTTCGATCGATAGCTATTTGGACCCGGGAGGCCTGGAATCCGAAGGCGTAGAACGAATACCGAACATTAGGGGCAAATGCTTGTACTGCTTGCCGACGACGAAGATTCCGCACAGAATGGTTAAACAATACAGGCCTTGTGGTGTGTTCACCCTTGGTCGCGTTCAGTTGCGTAGGAGTTTCCATGGCGCCGCCTCGTCCATATTGGAAGGGCTATATCAAGCTCGCCCTCGTTTCCTGCCCCATCGCGCTATACACCGCGTCGTCTTCGAGCGAGCGCGTTTCCTTTCGCCAGATCAACAAGAAGACTGGGAACCGCGTCAGACAGAAGCTCGTCGACGAGGTGACCGGCGATACGGTGGAAGGCCCCGACAAAGGCAAGGGATACGAATACGCCAAGAACAGCTATCTCATGATCGAAGACGAGGAACTCGAAGCGATTGCGATAGAGAGCAATCACACGATTGAGATCGATAGTTTCGTCCCGCGCAGCGAGATCGACGAGCGCTATCTCGATAGCCCCTATTACATCGCGCCGAACGATCCAGTCGGGCAGGAAGCGTTCGCCGTCATCCGTGAGGCGATGCGGGGCAAGGGCATGGTCGCGCTCGGTCGCGTGGTGCTGTCCAAACGAGAGCGCGTCATCATGCTTCAGCCTTGGGACAAGGGCATCATGGGCACGACGGTGCGCTATCCCTACGAAGTGCGCGACTCGAAAGATTATTTTTACGATATCGCAGACGTGAAAGTTCAGCCGGACCTCTTGCAATTGGCTGAGCATATTCTCAAGAACAAAGAAGCGCGTTTCGACCCCGCCCAATTTGTCGATCGCTATGAGCAAGCGGTTCTCGAAGTTCTGAAAACGAAACAGGAAGGCATGCCGGCCGCGAAGCCGCAGGCCGAGGCTCCGCCACGCAATGTGATCAACCTGTTCGACGCCCTGCGCGCGAGCATTGGCGGGGCCAAGCCCAAAGAGACGCAGTCAGCCCAGAAGGTCGCCCCTAAAGCAGCGAAGAAACCGGTCAAGCGCAATCCTGATCAGCGCGAAATGCTGCTGCCGATCGCGGGGTCAGGCAAAGGCAAAGAGGAAGCTAAGAAACCAGCCGCGACCGGGCGCAAGAAGGCCGGGTAGTTGTGGCGCGCGAAATTGGGAAAATCGGGCGGCCGCTCTCCGGGAATGCTTCCGGAGATCCCTGGCTGATATTGAGGCCGGAAGCGAAGATTGGCGCCGAAATCAAGGCCGCGATGGGAAACGATCCAAAGGGCCATCTCGAGGCACATTGGCCGACCGAAGGATGGAAGATTGGCCCTCAAGCCCCCGCGGAGGATTGGTAGACTGCGAAATCTGAGATCGCCGCCCGGGAACGGTCGGCGAGCGTCGAGGTGAGGGCACGTGAATCCCACGAGGCAGTGCCGCTCGACTGGTGGGCCGGTGATTGAAACGGCGATCGCCGGCCCTACTAATTTTTAAGTGAAGGAGAGGTGAAACACAGGTCACCTTTGCGATTCACGAACGGGGAGCTGTGGATCGCGGAGCGCCATGTCGAACCCAGAATGATGGCGGTCGACTGATGACCAAAGCTCATCAGATGTAGCCGGACACTCCATCCCACAACAATTTGAAGGCCGTCACTACCAACAATCCGTAACAGACCCGGTAAAGCTGGAGTTGGTTGAGCCTTCCGTGAAGCCGCCAACCGAGCCATACGCCGGAAGGAATTGCCAGTAGGCAAATCGCCATCAAGATCCAGACACTGCCTGCTGGCGCCGCCAACAACAGCCACGGCGCCGCCTTGGTCGCGTTGCCGATGGTGAAGAACATGCTTGTCGTGCCTGCGTAGACTTCCTTGCTCAGTCCGAGCGTTAGCAGGTACATCGCAAGCGGCGGGCCGCCGGAGTGCGCCACCATGGTGGTGACGCCGGAGGCGAGGCCAGCGGCAATCGCCTTCGGTGATGACCGCGGACGGATCGTCTCCTTCGCGCCTCCGACAAACCAGAGACCCACGAAGCCGAGGGTGATCGCCGCCATCGCGATCGCGAGCACGCGGTGGTCCAGAACGCGAAACATGAGATAGCCGAAACCGATGCCGAACAGCAGCCCCGGCAGAAGCCGCGCTAGGTCGGGCTTCGACCATGTCGACGGTTTCCAGTAGCGCAGCGCGAATAAGTCCATCGCGACGAGCAAGGGTGCGAGCAGCCCGCCGGCTGTCACCGGGTCCATCACAATGGACAAAAGCGGAATTCCAACGATGGAGAAACCGCCGCCGAAGGCTCCCTTCATGAAGCAGATCAAGAATACGCCGGCGAAGGCGACCAGAACAGTGGTGATGGTCAGTTCCATGGAACCGCCTCCAAAATTGGTTCGGGCTCTCGGTCCTGCGCGCGCTGATGGATTGCTGCCAAAGGCGCCGGGATAAGGCCGTGGACTGCCGCTTCGATCTGGGATCGTGCGAGGCCGATGTCCCTAAGCGCGCAGTCGTCGAATTCGGACAGGCTCGCCATGGCGGCGCGACGATCGAAATAGCGAGTGATCCAAGTCGAGACGGCTCGGAAAGGCGGGGAGACCAAGCTGGGCGCCTTCGGGACCTTGATTGCAGGGAGTGCAAACATTTCTGATCTCCTTATGCTTCCAGGCAACGCGGCGCCGCCCGCACAAACCGCTCCTCAAGCGGATTAGGCGTTGATCGACCGCAGAAAGCCGTGGCAGTTCCCGAAAACAATCGGGTTGACGGAGACATAATGCTCCGATTAACTCGGTGCAATCAAAACATTGATCTCGGTGCAATATAAATGTCGAAGTCTGAATATCTGACACTGGCCGACGCGATCGCCGCCGAAATAGCTGACGGACGGCTCAAGCCCGGCGACCGCCTGCCGCCGCAACGTAACTTTGCCTTTGAACGCAAGATTGCCGTCTCGACGGCGAGCCGCGTCTACTCTGAGTTATTGCGACGCGGACTAGTAGTCGGCGAAGTGGGTAGGGGCACCTTCATCGCGGGCGAGGCCAAACGAGGCGCCGCAGCGCCAGGAGAGCCGCGTGGTATCCGAATCGACCTTGAGTTCAACTACCCCATACTTCCGGATCAGACAGCCCTTATCGCAAAAAGTATCGCCGGACTGGAGAAACCCGCCGCGCTGGACGATGCGTTGAGGCAGGCGACCAGTATCGGAACGCCCGCGGTCCGGACTGTTGCCGCTGCATATCTGTCGCGGGGCGGTTGGAACCCCGCCGCGGAACAACTTGTATTTACCGGGAACGGGCGACAGAGCATCGCCGCCGCGTTGGGCGCGGTCGTTCCTACCGCTGGCCGGTGCGGCGTGGAGGCATTGAGCTATCCGTTTATCAAAGGCATCGCCGCCCGCTTGGGTATTTCCCTGACGCCTTTGGCAATGGACGAAGGTGGCATCAGGCCGGACGCCGTGCAGAAGGCGCACCGCGAGGCCCATCTCTCCGCCATCTACATCCAGCCAGCGATCCACAATCCATTGGGTATGACGATGTCCCCGGCGCGGCGCGCAGATCTTCTGCGTGTTGTCGAGAAACTCAATCTTCCGATCATCGAAGACAATGTCTACAGCTTCCTCGACGGGGAGCCGCCGCTTGCGAAGCTGGCGCCCGATTCCTGCATCGTGATCGACAGTCTCTCCAAGAAAGTGGCGCCGGGCCTGACCCTGGGCTTCATCGTGCCGCCGCAACGGTTGCGGGAGAGCATGATGGCAGCGGTTCGATCGGGCGGATGGACGGCTTCTGGATTTGCTTTCGCGGCCGCACAGCGGCTGATGGCGGACGGGACGGTCGCCGAGCTTACGAGGCTGAAACGGCTTGACGCATCCGCACGTCAAAAGCTTGCGGCCGAGCGCCTCTCAGGCTTCCAAATTCAAGCCAACGAGAAGTGTTACCATCTGTGGCTGACGTTGCCGGCACACTGGCGCTCACAGACTTTCGTCGCCGCCGCGGCCAGACGAGACATTGCATTGACACCCTCGACAACATTCGCCGTCACGCCCGGCCATGCGCCGAACGCCGTGAGACTGGCATTGGCGGCTCCAACCATGGATCAGCTCGATACTGGCTTGCGCACCTTGGCCGGGATGCTAAATGCGCGGGAGGACGATTTCGACTCGACCGAATGAGCGAATAAAATCACCGCAACCGCCGTCAAAGGTTGCGCTTGAGCCGAGTCGTTGCGCGGCGCGCATTGCGACGGAGGAAACCCGTGATGATCGAATGGTTTGACGACCTTAGACTGGGAATGCGTTTCACGACCAAGGAAGCGCAAATCACAGCGGACGACATAAAGCGATTTGCCGCGGAATTCGACCCTCAAGCGTTCCACTTGGACGAAGCTGCGGCGCAGCATTCGGTGTTCAAAGGCCTTGCGGCATCGGGTTGGCATACAGCAGCTATCGCAATGCGCCTCGCAGTCGAGGCGCGACCATTTGGTCGTCATCCCCTAATTGGCCTCGGCGTCGACGATCTGCGTTGGATGGCCCCCGTCCGGCCTGGCGACGTTCTGCACCTTGAGGGCGAGGTCGTTGGTCTGACGCCGTCGCGGACCAAACCTCAGGGCATCGCCCGCGTAAAATGGACAGCATTTACGCAAAGCGGGGAGGCGGTGTATTCGTTCACTCCCATCGGAATCGTGCCGCGTCGGCCGGGCGTCCCGGTTGGCGAAGCCATTGCAAGCTGACTTGTTTACACTTTGCGCAACCTGCGACGCGTGCGGAGCAATGGCTTACTCAAAACGAGGAGACCTCAGCATAGGATGGCGCGAGCGCCATAGGCGGCAATCGCCCTATCGAGCAATCTAGCCTCCCTAAGCTGACGTCCGCTACGCGTTTTCTGATCGTGAGTGGGGAGTTTAGGCCCTCCCTATCTCCAACTCGGTTCCTCGGTGCAATTTGGAATCGCCGAGTCGTTCATCGCCGGTAGAGAACTCGGCGTCCAATTTCCTCGTTTCTTCGCTTAGCATTGCCGACCTATCAATAGTGGGGGTTGATCGCGGGCCATTGCGGGCTTCGATCGCCTTGACGGAGTTTTCAAACGCCTTTTTCAATACGCGCTTGCCGATTGTCCCGAGCACGACGCCCAGCACTCGCCCCTTGAGGTTCTTGCCGTCGCGAACCACGGTGACGTCGATGTCGGTGTCGCCGTCGGAGCGGCGAGTGAACGCGTAGGTGTGGCCCGACGCGCCGCCCCATACGTTCGAGTCGGTCGTCTTCAAGATGACGCGGCTGGGATCGGACCAATCGTAGTGCAGCCGTTCCCATATCCCGCCGGAGCCCTCGGTGACGTCGGCCTCGAAGCGATCCTTATGGTGCACCTTGAGATAGTCGTCCGCGCTGTTGCCAAACAGTTTCGAGCGGCCAGGCCCGAAATCGATGAGCCCGGCAATATATTGCTGGGGCGTCGCCTTGGTCGTCTGATGAAGGTGGATCGTGGACATTTTTCACTCCTATTCCAATCTTTGGCGTTAAGTTGTCTTCGGAATTCCCCTGCCGCCTCCCTTCCAATTTGGTGAGGTGGGTTGCCCGCGTTTAGGCGCTCAATCGGTTGCCCTGACGGAGCTGGTAGCGAGGCGCCGGTATCGCGCTCCTCATCTTGCCGGCCATGCCGCGGCGAGACGCCTCATAGCGATCCCAATCGGCTATGTTCGCCAGCGGCGGGATCGTCACGGTTTCGCCAAGATCAAGACCCGCCAAGGCGGCATCGACCATGTCTTCGGCCGACATCACGATTTCGGCGGGGAGCTGGTGAACCGGCTTGCCGGCGATGTCCCAGAAGTCGGTAGCAGTGGCGCCCGGCAGCACCGCCTGCACGCGGACGCCCTTGTCAGCGAGTTCGTGAACCAGCGACTGGCTCAAAGCGAGGACGTAAGCCTTCGTGGCTCCGTAGACACCATTCAGCAGTTCCGGTGCGATCGCGACAATCGACGCAACGTTGATGATCGCACCCCCGCCGCGAGCGACAAATCCCGGCGCCGCCGCATAGGTCAGGCGCGTCAGCGCGGTGACATTCAGGCGGATCATATCGTCCATCTTGTCGACGTCGGATGCGACAAGGGGCGCGACGGCGCCGATGCCCGCATTGTTGACGAGCATCGAAACGCTGGCACTGCTGCGCAGCATGCCCTCGACGCGACGGAGGTCCGCCGTATTGGTAAGATCGGCGCTGACTGTCTCTATTGTGCGCCCCGTTTCCTGGGAAACGCGCCGAGCCAGTGAAGCGAGCCTTTGCTTGTTACGGGCGACCAGAATCAGGTCGAAGCCGCGCTTGGCCAGGCGATCCGCATAGACAGCGCCGATGCCAGTCGATGCGCCGGTGATGAGGGCGGCGCCCTGGGCTTTGGTCGTGCTCATGTTCGTCTCCTTATTATGGGCAGTTGTTGACTGCCGAGGAGCAACATGAGGCCTTCCGAAAGAGATCACTATCTGGCAATATCGGGAAGTATTCTTCCAAAAAATGGAAGCATTGAATGGACCGTCTCGAGGGAATGTCGATCGCTTTGGCCGTCGCCGAGGCTGGCAGCCTTTCGGCCGCAGCCCGTCGAGACAAAACGCCACTCGCCACCGTCAGCCGAAAAGTGTCCGAGTTAGAAACGCATCTGGGCGCCAAGCTCTTCAATCGATCGAGCCGGGCGTTGGCGCCCACGGACGTGGGCCGCGCCTACATCGCCGCCGCAAAGAGAATCCTCGCCGATGTCGCGGAGGCCGAACGCGCGGCGGCTGGCGAATACTCGGCGCCGCGCGGGGACCTCAGCGTATCGGCCCCTGTGGCCCTCGGTCGCTTGCAACTACAGCCGGTCGTCAGCGAGTTCCTAGCGGCGTTTCCGGAGGTGGACGTTCAACTCAGCCTGCACGATCGAGCGGTCAATCTGCTGGAAGAGCATGTCGATGTCGCTCTTCGCATCGGCGCTCTCGCGGACAGCTCCCTCATCGCGGTGCGAGTGGGGGAGATCCGTCGCGTGGCATGCGCCAGTCCGGCCTATTTGAAATCCCGCGGAACGCCCATGTCTCCGCATGACCTCTCCACGCACGACTGCATCAGCTATCCGCCCATTCAATCGTCAGATGCGTGGCGGTTTGATCGGGATGGGACCCATTATGTCGTCCCCGTGCGATCGCGTCTCGTCGTAAGCAACGTGGAGTCCGCCTCCGACGCCGCCCGAGCAGGGGTCGGCGTCACGGTCGCCCTTTCTTATCACGTTGCCGCATCGATTCGATCGGGCGAACTCATACCGCTGCTGCAGGAATTCCAGCCGGCGCCTGTTCCAGTCAGCTTCGTATACGCGCCTAATCGCTTCATGCCCGCGAAATTGCGCGCATTCCTCGATTTCGCGTTGTCGCGGCTCAGGGCGGGCCTCGACGATACGCTCAAATGAGCCGCCCGTGGGAAGGTCTTTGATAGGGCTTCCGACGAAAGGCAGTCGAAAACAGGGAACGCTGCACAAAGCTCTTATATCAGACGCGGTGCGAGATTGGCCCTGTCTCACAAACGTCAGCATGCTCTGGAATTATCTGGTTTGGCGCGCAACCTGCCCCCCAGCTTGGCGCGCCCCTTGGCCCCGCCGGCGTAATTGGCGGGGTCATTTTCCATGCATAGCCATGTCCTATTTGATAGTGACCAATGAGGTGCTGTGGGGCGTCAGAAGCCGAAGAATTTGGCCCGCAGGGCGTCCTCATAGGCCTTCTTGGCGGCGAGGACACGCCGACGAAATGTGTCTTCCTGGAAATGCGCCTGTTCCCAGCGGTCGATCTGGGCAACCGAATGATTGACAGAGGCGAGCGCCTCCTCGTCCCTGATCGCAATGACCCACTCGTCGACCGCCACTTTGTATGCGACTTGCAGGCGATCGAGTTCGGAGTTGTCGTCGGTCATGTGGATCTCCTCAACCTATTGGAACAGCCGGCGATGAACGAATGAAGACGGTCCGTCAGAAGCGCTGAGTTCTCACGCGGCAGTCCAACAGGCCTGTCATGTAATCGCCAAGAGACAGCGTTAAAAAAAAGTTCGGTCGCCGCGTAAAATGACATGATCACAGAGGAAAACGATAGATCCGCAGCCGGCGCCATGCGAAGGAAGTGCTCGTAAGTGCCGACGCGCTCCAGATTTCGAACTGCGCGTGGGCCAAAACGGGCGCCAGATCGATTGGTGACGCCAAGATCCGTTGGAATGCCGAGAAGCGCGATGTCGATGTCTGGAGGTTTTGCTTCTGCGAAATCGGGCCGATAGGGAGCGCGCAGCAAGGTTGGAATACCGGCATAAGGCGGGGGGCGTTTGTCGGAACCCTTGAAAACCGAGTTGGCGACCTCCTGAAAACGCGGATCGAAAATCTCATTGCCTGCGATCGCCTGATATTTGGCGCGCAGGTTTTCAAGCTTCTGATTGTCGAACGTCGCGTAGCCTAAAATCGTGATCGCCCCCGCCGTTCCGCGGATTGCCTTTTCGCGGACAAATGCATTTGCCAAGCGCACTCAGAAACCGATCGCGCACCCATCCTTCCGCGGATCTGAACCCCCGAGCAGAGCGCCACGCTCCCAGTCGATCCAGATTGCCTGGGCGCCGCCGATCGCCCATCTTGGCGGTTGGACTTTAAAGCCGCGCGCCTCAAGCGCGGGCCCGTGGCGCTCACGCAAACGTTCTTCCATTTCCACGATGTTGGCGCCCGGGAGCGGGAACAACCTCGGCAGGTCGATCGCACTTTGCAGATCAAGGTTGTGATCAAACAGCTTGGCGAGAAGGTGAGCGTGTCCCATCGCTTGATAATGTCCGCCCATGACGCCGAACGGCATGCAGACGCGGCCCTTTTCGGCCACCATACCGGGGATTATCGTGTGCATAGGGCGTTTGCCCGGCGCGATTTGGTTCGGATGGCCCTTGGTCAGAACGAAGCTTTGGCCACGGTTATGGAAGAGGACGCCGGCTCTCGGACTGACGAGGCCGCTCCCGTATGGATGGAAAATGGAATTGATGAAGCTGACGGCGTTCCTGTCTTTGTCGACGACCGCGATATAGACCGTGTCCTTGTGCTCAACCGTTTCAAATGAGGGCAGCATTGCGATCGCTCGGGAAAGATCGATCTTCGCCGCCAATTCGTCGGCAAGCCGATCGGACAGGAGATAGTCTGTGGGAACGTCGGCCATGGCCGTGTCGGCGACGAAAGCGTCGCGCGCGGCGTAAGCAAGGCGGGTCGCCTCGATCTCGATGTGAAGGTTATCGATATCGAGCGGGTCTGGCTTGACCTCGAAGCGCGCGAGGATTTTCAGGATCATCAGAGCGATGATCCCTTGGCCGTTCGGCGGACATTCGTAGACGGTCCGCCCGCGAAACTCCGTCTTGATCGGCGTGACGTATTCGCCTTTGGCCGCGGAGAAGTCGTCTAGACTGTGCACCCCGCCGAGGCTCCGCAGGTAGGAGACCATGTCCTCGGCGACCGGACCCCGATAAAACGCATCCGGTCCTTCGCGACTGATCGCCTCCAGGGTCTGTGCGAGTTCGGGTTGCTTCTGAATAGATCCGACCTTAGGCACTTCGTTGCCGTCGAGAAAGGTTCGTCCGGCGGTCGGATCGCGTCTTAGCAGATCACGCTGATTGGCGATGTCATGGGCGACCCGCGGCGCGATCGCATAGCCCTCGCGCGCCAAACTGATCGCCGGCGCCAGAATTTCGGCCAGCGACATGCGGCCATGGTCCTTGATCAGGCGCGCCCAGGCTTCGACGGCGCCCGGAATGGTGACCGCGTGTGGCGAATGGCGATCGATCGTCTTGACGCCCTGCTGTTCGTACCACGTTGCCGCGGCGGCCGCGGGCGCGCGGCCAGAACCGTTGTAAGCAATGACGTCTTCCGATCCGCCCCGGGACAACAGCGCGAAACAATCGCCGCCGATGCCGGTCGAACCGGATTCCAACACGCCCTGCACGGCGCAGGCGGCGACCGCGGCGTCCATTGCGTTTCCGCCGCTTCGCAGAACGTCGACGGCCGCCAGCGTCGCCGTGGTCTGGGATGTCGCGGCCATACCATTTTTGCCGACCGCCATGGATCGACCGGGATGCTCGAAGTTCCGCACCTTTTCCGCCTCTCGATGTCGATCAAATGAAGGCGCGGCGTCGGCCGTCCTCTCGCTTGACATTACGATATTTGCCGTATCACATTGGATCAGTGGATACACAAATCCAATCATCTTTCGGCGCCCATGACACGGCTTCCCTTAGACTAAGCAGGAACGCCGAATATTGGCGATGATGTCGCTTAAGTCGGCTCGCCGACGTATGGCGCAAGTCGCGCCTTGAGGCGTGGCGTGAGCCAGTTGAGAAAAACGCGGAGCTTGAGAGGCATCGGCTTTCTCTCTGTGTAAACAATGTGCACTGGCAGAGGCTCTTTTTCGAAGTCATCTAAGACGATAACCAAGTCGCCCGTTCGCCTCGCGGGCTCCATTTTGTAGGACATGACGCGAGCAATTCCGGCGCCTGATATTGCAGCGGCGACAGCGGCTTCTGAGGTGTTCACTGTCAGCCTTGTTCGAATTGGCGTCGCGATTTCAGCGCCATCCTTCGCAAATTTCCAACTGCGCGGCACACCCGTCTCGTCGACCGTAATGCAGTCATGATTGCAAAGGTCTCCTGGCGTCTCTGGGCTCCCATGGACGGCGAGGTATTTGGGGCTCGCGCAGGCCACCACACGAATGGATCCGATGCGTGTCGCAATCATGCTGCTGTCCGCGAGCGGTCCGATCCGAATGGAGACATCGATCCTATTTTCGACTGGGTTTAGGACGCGATCACTGAGCAGCAGGCGCAAGGCGATATCGGGATAGACACTCAGAAATTCACAAGACAGCGGCAACAGGTGAAGGTGTCCAAGGCCCCACGGAGATGTCACTGTTAAGTCGCCGGTGGGAGCGCGGTACTCGCCTGAGGCCTCCTTCTCGGCGTCGTCGACCTGCTCGATGATGCGTTTGCATGCCTCGATGTATGATCGCCCCGCGTCAGTAAGCGATACTTGCCGCGATGATCTTTGAAACAACTGAGTTTTCAGGCGGCCTTCGAGCTCAGACAGTTTACGGCTAACCGTTGGGACCGGCATGCGGAGCTGTCGCGATGCCGCCGACAGACTGCCAGCCTCCGCAATGGCGACGATCACCGACATCGACTCGATGCGATCCATGCGCGCCTTCTTTCCAAATTGTGAAAAGGTATTTTTCGACAATACGGGCTGCATGCTCACGCTGCAATAAGCTAGTGAAACAAGGAGAAAGTAGACAGCAGCATTCGCGGCCGCGGAGCCAATATAAGGAAGCCGTCCTTATTTTGGTCGAGGCGTGCATGTCTACCGGCGCTCAGGCGCGCCTAGATTGCATGGTGTGGTGAAATCACTGTTACAGGATGTTCTCATGCTTCCCAAGGACAACGGCCCCGGTCACGCCAGCCTTGTATCGCGCCGCGACATTATGATCGGCGGGGCGCTGACCGGCCTGGTGTTTGCGAATTGGCCGAATACATCGGCAGCTGCAGAGGCGAACGTGGCCGGCGCCCTGGCCGCGAAGTCCCTCGAAGGAGGTCGTAAGATGAGCATGATCACGACGAAGGACGGAACAGAGATCTACTATAAGGACTGGGGATCGGGCCAGCCGATCGTTTTCAGCCATGGTTGGCCCTTGAATGCGGATGCGTTCGAGGATCAGATGTTTTTTCTCGCAAGCAACGGATATCGCTGCATAGCGCACGATCGCCGTGGACACGGCCGCTCCAGCCAGCCATGGAACGGCAATGACATGGACACCTACGCGGACGACCTTGCGACGCTGATTGAGTCGCTCAATGTGAAGGATGCAATTCATGTTGGTCATTCGACGGGGGGTGGTGAAGTAGCCCGATATATCGGGCGCCACGGCTCCAAGCGTGTTGCTAAGGCGGTCTTGATCGACGCGATCCCGCCGGTGATGCTCAAGAGCGAAATCAATCCTGGCGGCAGCCCCATGGCAACGTTCGACCAGATTCGCTCGGCGGTCCTCACCGATCGCTCGCAATTTTGGAAGGATCTTAGCCTGCCGTTCTATGGCTACAACAGGCCGGGCGCCAAAATCTCGGAGGGCGTGCGGGAAGCGTTCTGGTTGCAGAGCATGATGGCGGGGTTTCCGGCCTGCTACTTCTGCGTCAAGGCGTTCTCGGAAACAGACTTCTCCGAAGACTTGAAGAAATTCGACGTGCCGACATTGATCCTTCACGGGGGTGACGACCAACTCGTGCCTATCGCCGACTCTGCTTTGCTGTCGTCCAAGATCGTCAAGGGCGCCAAGCTTGTCGTCGTCGAGGAAGCTCCGCACGGCATGCCCACCACCCATAAGGACCGGATCAACGCCGAACTGCTTGCATTCGCAAAAGCATGAATGCCCTTGGGGTTCAACTCTGTTGAAGGATTCACATGATGAGCGCGATTACGACCAAGGACGGCGTGGAGATCTTCTACAAGGACTGGGGCGTGGGTCAGCCGATCGTGTTCAGCCATGGTTGGCCGCTGTCGGCGGACGACTGGGACGCGCAGATGATGTTTTTCCTGAACCACGGTTATCGCGTGATCGCGCATGACCGCCGCGGTCACGGCCGTTCGACGCAGACCTCCGGCGGCCACGATATGGATCATTACGCCGATGACCTGGCGGCTCTGACGACGCATCTCGACCTCAAGAACGCCATTCATGTCGGCCATTCCACCGGCGGCGGCGAGGTCGCGCATTATCTTGGGCGCCATGGCGAGAGCCGGGTCTCCAAAGCCGCGCTGATCAGCGCGGTGCCGCCGCTGATGGTGAAGACGGCGGCCAATCCGGGCGGGCTCCCCAAGGAAGTGTTCGACGGGCTGCAGGCGAAACTGGCGGCCAATCGCTCGCAATTCTATCGCGACTTGCCGGAAGGTCCGTTCTACGGCTTCAACCGGCCGGGCGTGAAAGCCTCCGAGGCGGTCATTCAGAATTGGTGGCGCCAGGGCATGATGGGGGGCGCCAAGGCGCATTATGATGGCATCGTCGCCTTCTCACAGACCGATTTCACCGAAGACCTCAAGAAAATCAGCGTGCCGGTGCTGGTGATGCATAGCGAGGACGACCAGATCGTCCCCTATGCCGATGCTGGTCCCCTGTCGGCGAAGCTTTTGAAGAACGGCACGCTCAAGACCTATAAGGACTTCCCGCACGGCATGCCGACGACCCAGGCGGAGACGATCAATGCCGACCTGCTTGCGTTCCTGAAAGCCTGAGAATCTAGAGCCGCGCTTCGTCCATAGACCTTCATCGACAATGAAGGACCGCCCCGGCTTGAACGGGTCGGAACGGGATCGCTCGACTCATTTGCTGACCAAGGGAGATCGACATGCCATCTTCGCCACACCGCAGTGCAGCCTTCGCGCTGGTCACAGCGCTCCTGCTTTCCTGCGCGCCGCGAGACGTCGCCATTGCGGACTCTGCCCGCGGATCGGCGCAGACGTGGGTACCGGTTGTTCACTACCACACCCTAAAGGTCGACGGAGTCGATATCTTTTACCGCGAAGCCGGCCCGGCCGGCGCGCCAACCGTACTCCTCTTGCACGGGTTTCCGACCTCATCTCACATGTTCCGCAACCTGATCCCGGTGCTCGCGGATCGTTATCACGTCATCGCTCCGGACTATCCGGGTTTCGGCGAGAGCTCCGCGCCCAATCACGAGGCGTTCTCTTACACGTTCGGCCACTATGCCAACATCGTCGACGGCCTTCTCAGCCAGCTAGATGCGCGCAAATATGCGATGTATCTCATGGACTACGGCGCGCCCGTCGGTTATCGCCTCGCCCTCAAGCACCCTGATCGCGTCACCGCGCTTATCGTTCAGAATGGCAACGCCTACGAGGAGGGTCTCAAGGAATTCTGGGATCCAATCAAGGCCTACTGGGCCGACGGTACGAACGCACACCGTGAGGCGCTGAGCTTTCTTGTTGCGCCCGCGACCACCAAGTTCCAATACACCGACGGCGTATCCGACGTCTCCCGTATCGATCCGGATAATTGGGTGCATGACCAAGCGTTGCTGGATCGTCCCGGCAACAAGGACATCCAACTCGACCTCTTCCATGACTATGGGAGCAACGTTCCGCTTTACCCTCAGTTTCAGGCGTTCTTTCGCGAACGGAAACCGCCGACGCTGATTGTCTGGGGCAAGAACGACAAGATCTTCCCCTCCGATGGCGCCGGGCCCTACCTCCGGGATCTGCCCGAAGCTGAGCTTCATTTGCTAAATACAGGGCATTTCGCACTCGAAGATAAGTTGGATGAGATGGCGCCGCTTATCCGGGAGTTCCTGGACCGCAAAGTCGCTACCAACTGAGCAGTCGTCGCCCGCGATCGGAGCGCTGTGCGGCCTCGCCGCCGCCTGCGGATGAGCTGCGGAGACATCCAGCGTCTCATGACGCCCAGCAGAGGATAAAAACGATGACGTCCGCCCGCCAACACTTGCTCTCACGCCGCGGCTTTTGCCTCTGCTGCGTAGCTGCCTCCACCACCGCCATTACTTCCGGATGGCTGACGCCTCCGAAAGCCTATGCCGAGGCGCGGGGCATCGTCAGTCTGATCAAGGACAGCGCCGCCTCATCGCCGATCGTGACGCACAAACTGCGTGGCAACGTCAGTGTTCTGGAAGGCTCCGGCGGAAACGTTGCGGTGTTGACGGGCCCAGACGGCAAGGTGCTGGTCGACGCCGGTATCGGAGTATCGCGACCACAAATGACCAACGCTCTGACCGATCTTGGGGCGGAGCCCATCACGCATCTAATCAACACGCACTGGCATTTTGACCATGCCGATGGCAACGCGTGGCTAAATTCGGTGGGCGCTAAGATCATCGCTCATGAAAATACCCGAAAATATCTTTCGCAGGTTCAGCGCGTCGAAGAGTGGGATTATAACTTTCTTCCCCCACCGCCGGGCGGCTTGCCGAGCGAAGTCTTCGCGGACACTCGCAATCTAAAGCTCAACGGCGCGTCCATTGCACTGAAACATTACGGCCCGGCGCATACAGACAGCGACATCTCCGTCACATTTATCGAAGCGGACATTGTCCACGTCGCAGACACCTTCTGGAACGGCATTTATCCTTTCATCGATTATTCGACAGGAGGTAGCATCGATGGCACGATCGCGGCGTGCGACGCAAACCTCGCGGCGACGACGGACAGGACAATCATCATTCCGGGTCACGGCGATCCAGTCAGCAACAGGGCGGAACTTCAGGACTTTCGGGATATGTTGGTCGCGATCCGGGAAAACGTTGCGAAGCTGAAGCGGCAGGGGCGAACGCGCGATGAGACGGTCGCAGCAAAGCCCACCGCGGCGTTCGATGCCAAGTGGGGCAACTTTGTTATCGATCCCGGCTTTTTCACTCGGCTGGTCTATGAGGGCGTCTAGCATCCGAACATTGGTTCGATGATCGGCCCGGGCGGAGGAAGAACAAATCATGAGGCGTTTTCCGAATGGTTCGGAAAGCGAGCAGCCCATTCGGAATCGAGCACGACCTAAGCTGTTGAAAACATTGGAGCGGGTGAAGGGAATCGAACCCTCGTATTCAGCTTGGAAGGCTGCTGCTCTACCATTGAGCTACACCCGCGATTTCAACGCGTTAGGCGGATTCAAAAAGCGCGGTGCGCCCTCTTTTCCCCAATTGCCGATCGGTCGACAGGCGCACATCTAGCCCAATCCTCAGAAAAGGTCACGCCGCTTTTCCGGGCGAACAGCCGGCGCCCTGCGCCCCGCCGATATGCTCGCTTTCACGGCCCCGCCATGCTAACGCCAGTCGCTTACCGGCCGGCATATCTTGATTTTGGCCTTGATGAGCGAGCAATGAGCGATATTTTCCGCGAAGTCGATGAAGACGTCCGCCGCGACAAGGCGGCGGAATTCTGGAAGAAGAATCAAAATTACATCATTGCCGCCGTCGCGATCATCGTGTTGGCGACCGCCGGCTGGCGTTTTTACGACTATCGCCGCCTGCAGGCGGCGCAAGCGGCCGGCGCGCAATTCGAGCAGGTTCTGGAGCTCGACCGGAACGGCAAGGCGAGCGAGGCCGCCGCCGCTTTGGCGAAAATCGCCGCGGACGCGCCTGCCGGCTATCGCCTGATGGCGCGCCTTTCGGCGGCCGCGCTTCAGGCCAAGACCGATCCTGCGGCCGCGATTGCGGCCTATGATTCCCTGGCGCAGGATGCCTCGATCGGCCCGTTGTTCCAGGAGACGGCGCGTCTTCGCGCCGCCCTGCTGCGGCTCGACGCCGGTCAAACCGACCAGGCCAGGACCGCGCTTGAAGCGCTCGCCACGCCGACGGGCGCCTATCGTCACACGGCGCGCGAAATGCTTGGCGTCGTCGCGCTCCAGGCGCAGGATTATGAAGGCGCCGGCAAATGGCTCGACATGGTCGTCGCCGACCCCGAGGCGCCCAACGGCGTCAGACAAAACGCGGAATTGCTTCTCGGTCTGGTGGCTTCCGGCAAGCCGGCGCCCAAATGAGAAATCCGGAGCTTCGGTTCGCAAGTGGGCGCTAAAGTCGCAATCATCGGACGGCCCAATGTTGGCAAATCCACTTTGTTCAATCGGCTGGTCGGCCGTAAGCTGGCGTTGGTCGACGACACGCCGGGCGTGACGCGCGACCGGCGCGAGGGCGATGCGCGATTGGGCGATCTCGCCTTCACCATCGTCGACACCGCCGGGCTGGAAGAGGGCGACGCCGATTCGCTGGCGGGAAGAATGCGCGCGCAGACCGAAACGGCGGTGCTCGATTGCGATGCGATTCTGTTCATGATCGACGCCCGTACCGGGCTGACGCCAACCGATCGGCATTTCGCCCAGCTCGTGCGCCGCGCCGGCAAGCCGATCATCCTGCTCGCCAACAAGGCCGAAGGACATGCCGGCCGCGACGGCGCTTATGAGGCGTTCGGCCTGGGGCTTGGCGATCCGATCCTGTTTTCCGCCGAGCATGGCGAGGGCCTGAGCGACCTCTATGAAGCGCTGGTCGCCTCGTTGCCTGTCTTCGCCCGGGTCGATGAGGACGAAGGGGAGCAGGAGCCTCTCGTCCTTGGCGACGAGGAAGACGGCAGCGAAGTCGATCCTGCCAAGCCCTTACGCATCGCAGTGCTCGGGCGCCCCAACGCAGGCAAATCGACTTTGCTCAATCGCATCCTTGGCGAGGATCGGCTGCTGACGGGTCCGGAGCCGGGGTTGACGCGCGACAGCATCAGCATTGAAACGACGTGGCGCGACCGTCGCCTCAAACTCTTCGACACGGCTGGCCTGCGCCGACGCGCACGCGTTGTCGAAAAGCTGGAAAAGCTCGCCGTCGCTGATGCATTGCGCGCCGTGCGCTTCGCTGAAGTGGTGGTGCTGTTGCTCGATGCGACAATCCCGTTCGAAAAGCAGGATCTGACGCTTGCCGACCTCGTCGAGCGCGAGGGCAGGGCGCTGGTTATCGGGCTCAACAAATGGGATCTGATCGACAATAAAAGCGTCAAGGCGCAGGAATTGCGCGCGGAGGCCGATCGCCTGCTGCCGCAATTGCGCGGCACGCGCGTCATGCCCGTTTCCGGCTTGACCGGCGCGCATGTCGACAAATTGCTGGAAGCGGTGATCGCCACGCATGAAGTGTGGAACAAGCGCATTTCGACCGGGCGCCTCAATCGCTGGCTGACGCCGGTGATCGACGCCACGCCGCCGCCCGCCGTGTCCGGCCGCCGCGTCAAAATCCGCTATATGACGCAGCCTAAGGCCCGACCGCCGTTTTTCGTCATGTTCGGCAACCAGCTCGACGACGTGCCGGAAAGCTACAAGCGCTTCATCGTCAACGGCCTGCGCGAAACCTTCGATTTGTACGGCGTGCCTATCCGGCTGTCGATGCGAAGCACAAAAAACCCGTTCGCCGGACGCGCCAAGAGCCAATAGGGCGGCGCCCTTCGCTGCGGCCGCCCGTCTCGATCTCAGACCGCCACGTGCGGCGCAAGGTTCAAGGGCCTGCCGAGTCGATTGGCGTATGCCGAAAAAAGGCGCGAGGCGGCCGCCGCCGCGGCGGCGATGACGAAAACGGTGATAATTGGAATGATCAAGGCGAATACGATGACGTGAAGCACCGATATCCAGCTGAACAGCGCCACCAGAACAGGCTCGAGCACCACGGCCGGCAGGACGGTGCAAAGAAGAACGAAGAAAATCCGCCAGGAATGGCGTTTGGAATCCGCCATCGCATTGCTCCAGTCGGCCCCCGCCGAATCGACGGCGATCGATGGGAACAACATGACATTCCTCACCGCGACGATCGCCGCCAGAATCCCCAGAACCAGAACGACGAGCGAGTACAAAAACGGCGCTATGAATAGGAGCGGCAGCGCGATAATCGATGGCATCGCGCCAAGGATTTCCAAGGCGATCGTGAAGATGAAAAACTTCTGGAAACGTGGGTCGCCCGGGGCGAAATCATAGGAATCGCGCGCCTCCCCGAGCAAAACGAAACGATGAACCGAGATCGCGAGGGGGGTCAGCGCCAGGGCCTGGGCGATCGAAAAGACCATCGCGCCGACGACGAGCAAATAACCGCCGATCAATTGATGCAATATGCCCAGCGCGATGAGAATGCCGATCGCGATCCAGAACAGATTGGGCATTTTCTCGCGCGCGGACGCGGCGTCGCGCCAACTCTGAATCGCAGTGTCAATGATCGAAACGTCGGTGTTCATCGCCATTCCCCCCTCGATCTGGCGCCGCCGCTCTATCGCGTCGTTTTTACTCGCGCGGGACTTCGCCGATTCCCACGCATTTTCTTGAGGGGAGCGCGACTGGGTCCTGTTGTCAAGAACGGCCTTATTTCGCCGCCGCTTACATCAGGATCATCCGCGGCGCGCTAATTTCCCGGCTCGTCTTCGCGAACGAGGCGCACGAGTTCGGCGAGCCGCGCGCGGGAGACGCGGCCGACGAGCGCAAAGCTGTGGCCCGTCCCGCTCCATGATGCGCACAGAATCGCGCCGATCTGGCTGATTTCGGCATTCGTCTCGGGCGGCGCGTCGCTCGCCTCGATCTCCAGGGCGATGCGTTCATGCTGCGGATTTTCATAGAGAAGATATTGCGCGGGCGAAAATGCGCCAGGCACGATTCGTCCGCCAAGCAGGATCAGTCCGGCGCCGGAGAGGTCGGGAATCGCCAGCGCACGGAGGATTTGCGGCGCGAACCATCTGTTCAAGAATTCGCGGTCGCTGGTCGCGATTTCAACTGGGCGCGTCGTATTGTCGGCAAAAGTGCGATAGGCCGCCGTCGCCGCTTTGGCGAATTCCACCGAATGGTCGCTGAAGAAGAAGACGCCGGCGACCCAGAACACTACGACGCCAATCAAAATTGAGAGCATTCGTCGCAAGGCAATCAGTGCGTTCCATCTTGGAATGGCTTGTCTCGCGGGCGCGAGTGGAATTGCCTCGGGCCGCGGTGGCGGTCCGACGCTCGCGCGGGGAAGCACGTTCGGTCGCCAGTCCAATTCCTCGCCGCCCCGTATGGCTCGCGAGCCCGGCGACGCAAGTTCGGGAGCGAAGCTTCGACCGGCCGATTCGCCCTCAGCGGCTGAGACGCGGCTGCGGGAAGGGACAGGGAAGGCGGCGCGGATGGCTTCATTCTGAAAAAGCCAGATGTCGATCTGGTTATTGATTTCAGGATTTTCGATCATTCGATCTTTGAATGCGGCGCGCTCTCCTGGCGACAGGCAGTCGTCGACATAGGCCAGCATCTCGTCGGTCGAGACGCGACCGATCTCGCGGTTCACTTGACGAGCCTGAGATGCGGCGCGCCGCGGCGCCAGGCATGGCCATCGGGAGGATTTCGCAAAGGCGCTGGCCGTCGCTGCGAGAGTCCGGCGGCGAGCATGGTGCGCGCGCGCGCCAGTCTTTCAATCAATGTGGCGAGCGAAATGTCGAGCGCCTCGGCCGCCTCGCTATGGGAAAACCGCTCGAGGACGACCAGCAGCAACGATTCGCGTAATTCCAGGGGCAGGTTTCTGATTGCGCGCTCAAGACTCGAGGCGCGGTCACGCGAATCCGTCTCGCCGGGAGCGACGTGTAGGGGCAAGAAGCCGTCTTCCATCGCCGCCATCCGCACATGGCGGCGATGGAAGCGTATGAACAGGGAGAACAGGCGCAGGCGCGAATCAGACCGGCTCGAACCTTCGCCATTGCGCGCCGCCAGCGCCGCCCGCCTTGAGAGATTTTCGACAAGCACGGCTGCGGATCGGTCGTCGCAGATCAGGCGGTTGTCGCGCGCCACGGCCAAACCGTAGCGCCGCAGCAGACCTCCCGCATCGTCAGCCGTTTGATATCTCGGGGTCAAAACCAAGCGTCCCGGCCCTGCGTTAATGTTAATCATTCTAGACCGAGGGTTTCCGCGTGCAAGGGTCCATTATTAGAGTTCCCACACATTTTGTGAGAAAAGAGGCCCATCGCGAGCCTTCCCATCGGCGTCATCCCTCGCTAATGGTGACCGTTTCGGCGCCCAATTTACAGGCGAGCGCCGGCTGGGGTTTGACAGGATCGGCGAGGCATTCGATGGCGCAGGACGAAATTGGCGGTGGATCTTTTGCGGGCGGCGTGCTGCGCGGCGCCCGCGGGCTCGTAATGGGCGTCGCCAATAATCGCTCGATCGCTTATGGCATCGCCAAGGCGGCGCGCGCTGCGGGCGCCGAAATTGCCATGACCTTTCAGGGCGAGGCGCTGGAAAAGCGTGTGCGTCCTCTCGCTCAGGAACTAGGCGCGCATGTCGTCGGCCATTGCGACGTGACGGACAACGCCAGCATCGACGCCGTCTTCGCTGAAACCGAAAAGCTGTGGGGCGGTCTCGATTTCGTCGTCCATTGCATCGCCTTCTCGGACAAGGACCAATTGACCGGGCGCTATATCGAAACGACCCAGGACAATTTCTGCAAGTCGCTGCTGATTTCCTGTTATTCTTTCACCGCAATCGCGCAGCGCGCCGAAAAGCTGATGAAGAACGGCGGCTCGATGCTGACCCTCACCTATTACGGCGCCGAGAAATGGATGCCGCATTACAATGTGATGGGCGTCGCCAAGGCGGCGCTGGAGGCGAGCGTTCGCTATCTCGCCGCCGATCTAGGTGAGAAGGGCATTCGGGTCAATGCGATTTCGGCCGGGCCGATCAAGACCCTGGCGGCCTCCGGCATCGGCGACTTCCGCTACATCCTGCGCTGGAACGAGTTCAACGCGCCGCTGCGCCGCACCGTGACCACCGAGGAGGTCGGCGAAAGCGCCGTCTATCTGCTTTCGCCGATGTCGCGCGGCGTCACGGGCGAAATCCTTCATGTCGACGCCGGGTACCATGTCGTCGGCATGAAGAATCCCAACGCGCCCGATATCAGCATCGTCAAGGAATAGGCCTAAGGCGCGCCCGGTTGCGGCCTCACCGCCGGCGTGGCGGCGGGCGAGGCGCGCCGGATCAGGACGCGCCATAGTGTGAAGGCGGCGAGTCCGAGATGGACCAGCGCGTTCTGGGCGAACAGCGACGAGGGGCCGAACAGCCGCATCATCGCCGCCGCCAGGGCCGGCGCGAGGATCGCGCCGATGCAATAAAGAAACAACATGCTGGAAGAGATCAGCATCAGTTCGTCGGCGCTGGCGCGATCGTTGGCATGGCTGATGGCGAGCGTATAGAGCGCGAAGGTCGTGACGCCGACTGCAAAGCCAAGACCGACGAGCATGTTGCCGCCGCCCTGATGGCGCCATAGCGCCGCTTCCAGCAGCGCGCCGATTCCCGCCACGACGACGATGACGATGCGGCGATCGAAATGATCGGAAAGGCGTCCGGCCGGATAGACGCCGATCGCGGAGCCGAGGATGATCGCGGTGGTGAACCAGGGCACCGCTTCCGGACTGAGGCCGAGGCCGAGGGCGTAGACGGGGCCGAGCGCCCAGACCGCGCCATTGGCCGCCCCGACCGCGACCGCCGCCACTGCCGCGACGGGCGACAGATGCGCCAGCCAGGCCAGGCGGATGCGCACGGTCTTGGGCTCCAGCGGCGGCTCCACGGTCGTCATCGCCAGCGGCACGACGGCCAGGGCGAGCAGGATGCCGGAGATCGAGAATAATTCGTAGGAGGTCGGCGCGGCGAGGGTCAGCAGCAACTGGCCGCAGGCCGAGGCGGCATAGGTGACGATCTGGTAGATCGCATAGAGCCCGCCGCGATTGGCGTTCGAGGCTTTGGAATTGATCCAGGATTCAGTGACGCCATAGACGCCGGCGAAGGCGAAGCCGAGCCCGCCGCGCAGCACCAGCCAGGCCGCCGGCGACATCAGCAGGGGATAGAGGATGACGATCGCGGCGGAGCCGGCGACAAAGGCCGAAAAGGCGCGGATATGGCCGGCCCGGCGCACGATCGCCGGCGCGGCGAGCGTTCCTCCCAGCATGCCGGCGAAATAAGCGGAGCCGAGGAAGCCGATCGACAGTTCGGGAAAGCCGGCGATATTGGCGCGCAGCGGCACGATCAGGCCCGCCAACGCATTGCCGGCGACCAGGAAGAAAACCGAGAAAAGCAGAGCGACGACGGCGGAATAGAGCTTCACGGCGACTCGGAAACGGCGGGCAGGGCGCAATTCATACACGGGCCGAGCCGTCGGGCGATGCTTTTTCCCGTTCCGGCATGGGCGCCCTGCGCAAGGCGCATATCGCCATCGCGGCGGCGTTTGTATATAAGCCGGTCCGGATCGGCCCAGGCGCTGTTGCGAGGGGCCCCGAGACCGTAAAGCAGAGATAAAGGCGTTGGATATGGCCGAGAGCCGCTGGAGCCCCGAGAGCTGGAGATTAAAGCCCGTCGCGCAGGCGCCGGCTTTTCCCGACGGCGCGGCCCTCGCCGAGGTCGAACGCCAGCTCTCCGGCTATCCCCCGCTCGTTTTCGCAGGCGAGGCGCGCAAGCTCAAACGGGCGTTGGGCAAGGCGGCGGCCGGCGAGGCGTTCCTGCTGCAGGGCGGCGACTGCGCCGAATCCTTCGGCGAACATTCGGCCGACAATATCCGCGATTTCTTCCGCGTCTTCCTGCAGATGGCGGTGGTGATGACCTATGCGGCGGCTTCGCCGGTGATCAAGGTTGGCCGCGTCGCCGGCCAATTCGCCAAGCCGCGTTCGTCCGACGACGAGACGATCGGCGGCGTCACTTTGCCAAGCTATCGCGGCGACATCGTCAACGACATCGCCTTCACGCCGGAAGCGCGCATTCCCGATCCGCGCCGCCAGCTCGAAGCCTATCGCCAGTCGGCGGCGACGCTCAATCTCCTGCGCGCCTTTGCGACGGGCGGATACGCCAATCTGGAAAACGTACATCGCTGGATGCTCGGCTTCGTCAACGACAGCCCGCAGTCTGGGCGGTATCAGGCGGTCGCTGACCGGATCACCGAGACGCTCGGCTTCATGCGCGCGATCGGGCTTGACCCGGAGGCGCATCCGGAATTGCGCGCCACCGATTTCTATACGTCGCACGAGGCGCTGCTGCTCGGTTACGAGCAGGCGATGACCCGCGTCGATTCCACCAGCGGCGAATATTACGCGACCTCCGGCCACATGATCTGGGTCGGCGACCGCACGCGCCAACTGGATGGCGCCCATATCGAATATGCGCGCGGCGTGCGCAATCCGATCGGCCTCAAATGCGGCCCGTCGCTCAAGCCCGACGAACTGATCCGTCTGATCGACGCGCTCGATCCGACGCAGGAGCCCGGACGCCTGACGCTGATCTGCCGCTTCGGCGCCGACAAGATCGAGGCGAGCCTGCCGCCGCTGATCCGCGCGGTGGAACGCGAGGGCCGCAAGGTTCTGTGGTCATGCGATCCCATGCACGGCAATACGATCAAGGCGGCCAATGGCTATAAGACGCGGCCGTTCGAGCGGGTGGTCGGCGAGATCAAGAGTTTCTTCGCTGTCCACAAGGGCGAGGGCACGCATGCGGGCGGCGTGCATCTGGAAATGACCGGCAAGAACGTGACGGAATGCACGGGCGGCGCGCGCGCCATTTCCGAGGCCGACCTGCACGATCGCTATCACACTTATTGCGATCCCCGTCTCAATGCGGAACAAGCGATCGAAGTGGCTTTCCTGGTCGCCGAGCTGCTGAAAGCCGAACGGCTGTCCCAGCCAACTCGGCACGTGGACGCGGCGGAATAAGGCGGGACGCGGGTGAGATCGCGGGCGTCCTCGCCCGCGCCTTGGTTGGCATTTCGGCGGTTCGCGACCGGATCGACCGCGAGTCAAATTTCGCGAAGCCGCAACCCATTCCGTCAGATCTGCTCGACGCCCTGCACTTCGGGGAGGAAATGCTTGAACAGGTTCTCGATGCCGTGTTTCAGCGTGGCGGTCGAGGAGGGGCAGCCGGAGCAGGCGCCTTTCATCGCGAGATAGACGATGCCGTCGCGAAAGCCCCTGAACGTGATGTCGCCGCCATCGCCGGCGACGGCTGGGCGGACACGCGTTTCGATCAGCTCCTTGATCGTCTCGACGATTTCGGCGTCGGCGGGCGCGAAAAACTCGCCAGTCCCTTCGGCTACGACAGGCGCGCCCTCAATGAGCGGCGCGCCGGACAGGTAGAATTCCGTGACGACGCCGAGAATGGCCGGGCGCAAATGCTGCCATTCGCCATTGTCCTTGGTGACCGAAATAAAATCGGGCGCGAAAAACACCCCGCTGACCCCCGGCAATTGCATCAAAGCCTTGGCGAGCGGCGAATGTTCCGCCTCGCCGAGATCGCGCGCCTCGAACGTTCCCCCCTCCATCACCGGCCGACCGGGCAGGAATTTCAACGTGGCGGGATTGGGGGTCGCTTCGGTTTGAATGAACAAAGGCCGGCTCCAAAAGTAAGGTCTCGCGTCTTGAGTAAGTATGGCTGGCGGCCGCCATTTGCAAGCTAGCGGCTGTCTCGCCGCAATTCTCATTTTGACCCACTTCCGTCTTGGCCGGGCTTGTCCCGGCCATCCACGCCGCGAGGTTGCGGCTAAACCGAGAGGCCTTCCCAAGCGGCGCCGCGTGCGGACGAATGCTCCGCATTCGCCTTGGGATAGCCGGGACAAGCCCGGCCAAGACGCCGAGAAGTTCTACTCCCTTTAGATTCTCTCGCGTATCGGGACTTTTTTGTTCAACCGGACAGCCGTGGGACAAGCCCGGCCATGACGAGTCGAAGGGTGGATACGACGCTAAAATGAGAAGTGCTGGCCGCTTCGCCAGGTCATTTGACGGCCCTTTCGCGCGATCATCTTATTTTGACGCGCGGCGGGCCCGAAAACCGGTTTCCCCTTTTCCTCAACTGCCCTTAAGTTGCCCGCACGGGCAGGCCGGAAGGGCGGAAGCATGAGATTGGCTGAGGCGGATGATTGCGCGATTGCAGGCGCGCTTGCGGCCGGTGCAGCCTCATGATGGGCGACAATCGCGCGCCCGACGGCGGCCGCATCGATCGCGGCAAGCCGATCGGCTTCACCTTCGACGGTCGGAAATTCACCGGATTTGTCGGCGATACGCTTGCCTCGGCGTTGCTCGCCAATGGCGTGCATCTGGTCGGACGCTCGTTCAAATATCATCGCCCGCGCGGCTTTCTCAGCATGGGTTCCGACGAACCCAATGCGCTGGTGGGCGTCGGCGCACGGGAGAGCCGTTTCACGCCTAATCTGCGCGCAACCCAGGTCGAACTTTACGAGGGGCTGAATGCGGTCAGCCAGAACAATTGGCCGTCGCTCAATTTCGACCTGCGGGCGGTCAACGGCCTGTTCTCGTCCTTCATTCCCGCCGGCTTTTACTACAAGACCTTCATGCAACCGGTCGGCGCCTGGGAAAGCCTTTATGAGCCGTTGATCCGCCGCGCCGCCGGCCTTGGCCGCGCGCCGACCGAACGCGACGCCGATCATTATGCCAATCTCTACGCTCATTGCGACGTCGCCATCGTCGGCGCCGGACCGGCCGGCCTCGCCGCCGCGCTCGCCGCCTCGCGCGGCGGCGCGCGGGTGATGCTGTTCGACGAACAAGCCGAAATGGGGGGCTCGCTGCTTGCCGAAAAAGCGGCGCGCATCGATGGCAAGCCTGCCGCCGAATGGCTTGGCGCCGCGCTCGCCGAACTCGGCGCGGCGGCCAATGTCACGCTGCTGCCGCGCACGCAGATCTTCGGCTATTACGCGCAGAATTTTCTCGCCGGGCTCGAGCGCGTCAGCGACCATCTCACGGCGCCCGATCTGAAGCTGCCGCGTGAACGGCTGTGGCAGGTGCGCGCCAGGCGCGTCGTGCTGGCGGCCGGAGCGCATGAGCGCCCGCTGGTCTTTCCCGACAATGACCGGCCGGGAATCATGCTCGCCGACGCTGCGCGCGGGTTGCTCGCCCGTTATGGCGTCAAGCCCGGCGCCCGCACGGTAATCGCGACCGCGCATGATTCAGCCTATCGCGCGGCGCTGGAGCTGGCCGAGGCAGGCGTCGAGATCGCGCTGATCGCCGACCTGCGTCCGCAAGCCGAGGGCGACTTGCCGGAAGCGGCGCGCAAGGCCGGCCTGCGCATCGAGATGGGCGCGGCCATCGTCGGCACGCGCGGCCATTTGCGCGTCTCGCAAGCCTTGGTCGCCAAGCGCTGGTCGAACGGATCGGCCGGTCCCGGCGAGGCGATCGCCTGCGATCTCATCGCGATGAGCGGCGGCTGGACGCCAAGCGTCCATCTCTACTCGCAATCGCGAGGCAAGCTCGCATTCGACGAGGCGTTGCAGGCTTTCATTCCCGATGTATCAGCGCAGGCCGAACGCTCGGCGGGCGCGTGCCGGGGTGTCTTCGCGCTGGCCGAAGCGCTCGCCGACGGCGCCGCCGCGGGCGCGTCGGCGATCGGCGCGCCGGCGCCCCAGGCCCTCGCCGTCGAAGCCGCGCCCAAAGCTCATGGCGGCTATCTCGGCCTGGCGCCCGCGCATGGCGACCCTTCGAAGGCGAAGGCCTTCGTCGACTTCCAGAACGACGTGACGGCGCGCGACGTGATGCTCGCGGCGCGCGAGGGCATGCATTCGATCGAACATATCAAGCGCTATACGACGACCGGCATGGCGACCGACCAGGGCAAGACGTCGAATATGAACGCGCTCGCCATCGCCGCTGAAGCGCTTGGCAAGACGATCCCTGAAGTCGGCCTGACCACCTTCCGCCTTCCCTATACGCCGGTGACTTTCGCCGCGATCGCCGGCATGTCGCGGCGCGAATTGTTCGATCCGGTGCGCCAGACGCCGATCCATTCCTGGTTCGTCGAGCAGGGCGCGACATTCGAGGAAGCGGGCCTGTGGAAGCGCGCCTCCTATCTCAAGCAGCCCGGCGAGGACGTGAAGGCGGCGGTGGCGCGCGAGTGTCTGGGCACGCGCGAGCGCGCTGGCATGATGGACGCCTCCACGCTCGGCAAGATTGAAGTCGTCGGCCCGGACGCAGGCGAATTTCTCAACCGGCTTTACATTAATTCCTTCGCCAAGCTCGGCATCGGGCGTTGCCGCTATGGCTTGATGCTCAACGAGGCGGGCTTCGTGATGGACGATGGCGTCATCGGGCGCCTCGCTGAGGATCGCTTTCACGTCACCACCACCACCGTCGGCGCCGCCCATGTGATCGCGCAGATGGAGGATTTCCGGCAGACCGAATGGCCGGACCTGAATGTCTGGTTCACTTCGACGACCGAGCAATGGGCGACGATCGCGATCAACGGGCCGCGTGCGCGAGAGATGTTGGAGCCCTTGGTCGAGGACATCGACATTTCCGCCGCCGCGCTGCCGCATCTGAGCATGCGTGAGGGGCATATCTGCGGCGTGCCGACGCGGCTTGCGCGCGTCAGCTTCACCGGCGAACTCGGCTTCGAGGTCAATGTGCCGACCGATTACGGCCGCGCGATCTGGGAAGCGATCTGGGCCGAAGGGCGCAAGTTCGATTGCGTCGCCTATGGTCTCGACGTGCTGCTGATCCTGCGCGCTGAAAAAGGCTTCATCGTCGTCGGCCAGGAGACAGACGGCACGGTGACGCCGGACGATCTTGGCCTCGGCAAAATGATCGCGCAGAGCAAGCCCGATTTTGTCGGCAAACGCTCCCTCGCGCTCGCCGACCTCAAGCGCGAGGGCCGCAAGCAATTGGTCGGGCTGCTCCCGGACGATCCCCAGTTCAAGCTCGATGAGGGCGCGCAGGTGGTCGACCAGGCGGCGCCGCGCATCGGCTCGCCGGCGCTCGGCCATGTCACCTCGTCCTATTTCAGCCCGACGCTCGGGCGCACTTTCGCCATGGCGCTGGTGGCCGGCGGCCGGGCGAAGATCGGCGGGACCGCTTATGTGACGACGATGGACGGGACGGCTCTGGCGCGCGTCGTCGAGCCGGTTTTCTACGACAAGGAAGGCAAGCGCCTCGATGGCTGAAGTTGTTCGCCGATCCCCGCTTGATGGCCTCGCTATGCCGCGCAATCGCGCGGCGACGACCGCCGCCTGTCCGCCTGCGCTACGCTTCATTCTGCGCGGGCCGCCCGACGCCGCGGCAAGCGCCGGGCCGGCCTTCGGCGCAAGCCTGCCTCTGCAACCGCTGCGCAGCGAGACCGCCGGTTCGCGCTCGGCTCTGTGGCTCGGCCCGGACGAATGGCTGCTGGTCGCCGAGGATTTCGAGCCGACGCTCGGCGCGACGCTCGAGACCGCGCTGGCCAATGTTCCTCACGGGCTGATCGACGTTTCGCATCGCCAGGGCGCGCTTGAGGTCAGCGGGAAGGGCGCGGCGCGACTGCTCAATTCAGGCGTCCTGCTCGATCTCGATATCTCCGCTTTTCCGGTCGGCATGGTTGCGCGCACCTTGCTGACCAAGGCTGACATCGTGCTGTGGCGGCGCGCGCCCGAGCTGTTCCGCGTCGAGTTTTCGCGCTCCTTCGGCCCCTATGTCACAGCGATACTTGCGCAAGCGGCGGGCGATCAGGATTTGTGCTGAGGCGACCTTAAGGAGACGATGGATGATCAGCGTCTTCGAATTGTTCAAGATCGGCATCGGCCCCTCGTCCTCTCATACGGTCGGGCCGATGAAAGCGGCGGCGGCTTTCGCCCATGGCCTCGGGACAAGCGGCGCGATCGGCCGCGCGGCCTCGGTCAAAGTTACGCTCTATGGCTCGCTCGCCTTCACCGGCAAGGGCCATGCGGTCGACAAGGCGGTCATTCTCGGCCTCTCCGGCGAGGCGCCCGCGACGATCGATCCCGCCGATGTCGAGGCGATCGTCGCCGCGGTGAAGACGCGCAAGATTCTGGCGCTGGCCGGCTCAAGGGGAATCGCCTTCGATCCGGACGCCGACATCATTTTCGATTTCGTCAGTACGCCGAAGCGCCATCCCAATACTTTGCGTTTTTGCGCGCGTGACGGACAGGGCGATGTCCTGGCTGATGAGACCTGGTGCTCGGTTGGCGGCGGCTTCATCATTCGCGAAGAGCAAGCGGAGCCGACTGGCGAGGGCGACGTCGCGTGGCCCTATCCGTTTCGTTCCTCCGCCGATCTTCTGGCGCGCGGTCGCGACAGCGGCCTGTCGATCGCTTCCATGATGCGCGCCAATGAAGCGGCTTTGCATCCGCCGGCCGAAGTCGCCGCGCATATCGACAATGTCATCGCGGCGATGCTCGCCTGCGTCGATCGCGGCCTTGCCGTCGACGGCCAATTGCCCGGCGGGCTCAAGGTCAAGCGCCGCGCCAAAGCGATCTACGAAAGACTGCGCGCCAATGCGACGCAGAACGCGCGCGCCGCCCATGAAATCATGGATTTCGTTTCGGTCTATGCGATGGCGGTCAACGAGGAAAACGCCGCCGGCGGTCGCGTGGTGACGGCGCCGACCAATGGCGCGGCGGGGGTCATCCCATCCGTGCTGCGCTATTATCGCGATCATTGCCTGGAGGCGACGCGCGAGGGCATGAATATTTTCATCCTGACCGCCACTGCGATCGGCGCTCTGTTCAAGATGAACGCTTCGATTTCCGGCGCCGAAGTCGGTTGCCAGGGCGAGGTCGGCGTCGCCTGTTCGATGGCCGCCGCCGGCCTTTGCGCGGCGCTCGGCGGCGCCAACGCGCAGATTGAAAACGCCGCCGAAATTGGCATGGAGCATCATCTCGGCATGACCTGCGATCCGGTTGGCGGCCTCGTGCAGATCCCCTGCATCGAGCGCAACGCCTTCGGCGCCGTGAAGGCGATCACGGCGGCCTCGCTCGCCCTGCACGGCGACGGCAGTCACAAAGTCTCGCTCGATCAGGTGATCGCCACCATGCGCCAGACCGGCGCCGACATGCAGTCGAAATATAAGGAGACGTCGCTCGGCGGGCTGGCGGTGAATTTCATCGAGTGCTGAAAGGCCGCGAGGCGCGAACGAATGGAGCGCCGCAAGAGCGCGTTGGCGTTTAGTGGAATCAATTGGCGGCCGGACGGAGGACGCTCAAGAGGGTTGATCTCGGATTCCTCCTTTGATTTCTTGGGCGGAGCGAGGCGCGGAAGGAGATCAATGAAGGCTTATCGCCGAACGAAGCGGCGTGCTCCCGCGTCAGCCAAATTGCAAAAACGCCATCGGAGCGACAGCTCAGGCCTCCTTATAGCCGAGGGCCTGGTTGTTGCCGGTCGCGCCATAATACTTGTACGGCAGGAACTTGCCCGACATCGTCATCTTGACGCGATCGCCCTTCGGATCGGGCAGGCGCTCCATCTCGAAATCGAAATCAATCGCCGACATGATGCCGTCGCCGAACTCCTCCTCGATCAGCGCCTTCCATGCCGGGCCGTTGATCATCACCAGCTCGTAGAGGCGGTAGATCAGCGGATCGGTCGGCGGCATCGGCATGCCGCGCATCGGGATTTCGTTGAGCAGCCGCTTTTCGCTCTCGCCGAGGCCGAACAAAGCCGCCGCTTTCTCGCATTGCGGCTTGGTGAGCTTCATCTGGCCGAGCAAGGCGCCGACGATCAACACCGGCGACATGCCGCCAATCTCGTCGACGATATTCTTCCAGCTCCACCCCTTCTCGCGTTTGATATCGAGTATCTTTTCTGTCAGGTCGCTGCGCTTCATGGCCGGCCCTTTCCTCGATGTTCGCCGCCGCGAACTCGTCCAGGAAGAGTAGACGATCGAGGCGATGCGGGCCGGATGATTCTTTCGGCAGATCGTGAGGCTTTATTAGGCGCCGCGGCGCTCCGGCGGCGGCATAGAGTGAGGCGATGATAAGGCGTCGGGCGCTTGCATTCCTGGTCGCGCTGTCCTGCGCTTTGGCTGCGCCGGCGGCGCTTTATGCGGCGGAGGATCTCGTGGACGCAAAGAGCGAATTGATCGAACGCAAGACAGTCGCCGAACTTGAGGCCGAGAACACTCGGCGCCCCGATCAAATTCACGAGTCTGACCGCACGGGCCCGCGCGCGGAAATGATGCGCAAACCGTTTGCCGGCCTGAACGCCGAATGGGAGGCGCTCAAGGCGCGCATGCAGCCGGGCGATGAACTCTGGACTTTCGCCAGCTCCCCGGAATCATGGCGCAATCTGGCTGGCCGGGCGGGAATAGCCTTGGTGCGCAACGGTCAGATCGTCGAGCGGCTGGTGACGATGATGAACTGACGGCGCGCCAGCAACCCGCACTTGGCTGCGCCTCGGATTTGCCGCCAGAAAATATTGCCTTTATCCGCCCGGTCGGATCGGGTATTATTTGCATATCAGGTCAATAAATGGATTTTGGTCATGCCGTCGCAATCGGTCAAGATCATCAATGGCGGCAAGCTCGTCATCCCCGCCCAGTTCCGGCGGGAAATGGGCATAGCCGCCGGCGATACGGTCGTCGTCGAACTCGCCCGAGGCGAGCTGCGCGTCCGTTCGCTCTCCTCCGCCATCAAGAAAGCCCAGGCGATCGTCAAGAAATTTGTGCCGGATGACGTCCGTCTCGCCGATGAGCTCATCGCCGAGCGCAGGGCGGCCGCGAAACGTGAATGAATCCTTCGTTCTTGATGCATCGGCGTTGCTTTGCCTGCTTCACGACGAAAAAGGCGCCGCTCGGGTAGCTGAAGCGCTACCCCGGTCGATCGTCAGCGCGGTCAATCTTTCCGAAGCTATCGCCAAGCTCGGCGACGCTGGTCTTCCCGTCGATCATATTTCGGCCGCGATCGAATCGCTGCAGCTCTCAATCGTTTCTTTCGAAGAGGATCAGGCGGAATTCGCCGGCCTGCTTCGACCCAAAACGAGACATGTGGGACTGTCGTTCGGCGATCGCGCCTGCCTGGCTCTGGGGTTGATGCGCAAAGCCATCGTCCTCACTTGCGACAGGGCTTGGTTGAAGCTTGATTTGGGCGTCGCAGTGGAACAGATTCGTTAGCGAAAGCCGATGATTCCGGCGAACGTTCGCGAATCTTCATGGCAGGAAATAAGAGAGCGCCTTCATGCGTCTATGGATCAAGGACCCGATCGCCATTCTCGCCGAAGGCGCCGAACGCGGCATCGTGGTGGAGGGTTCGCGCATCGTTGAGCTGGTGCCGCGCGGCGCGACGCCAGCCGCACCGGTCGGCGCGACGTTCAACGCCTCGCGCCATGTCGTGCTGCCCGGCCTCGTCAACACGCATCACCATTTCTACCAGACGCTGACCCGCGCCCATCCCGCCGCCATCAATCGCGACCTGTTTCCCTGGCTCGTCGCGCTCTATCCGATCTGGGCGCGCCTGAAGCCCAACCAATTGCGCGTCGCGGTGCGGCTCGCGCTGACCGAACTGCTGCTGTCGGGCTGCACGACGGCGGCGGATCATCATTATCTCTTCCCGCCAGGGCTGGAGAATGCGGTCGACATCGAAGTCGAGGAGGCGCGCAAGCTCGGCCTGCGCATGACGGTGACGCGCGGTTCGATGAACCTGTCGAAGAAGGACGGCGGCCTGCCGCCCGACGAAGTCGTGCAGGATGAGGAGACGATCCTCGCCGACAGCGAACGCGTGCTGAAACTGTTCCATGATCCCAAACCCGGCGCCGATATCCGTATTGCGCTGGCGCCCTGTTCGCCCTTTTCGGTGACGCGGCGGTTGATGGCCGATACCGCCGCTCTCGCCGAATTATACGATTGCCAGCTTCATACTCATCTCTGCGAAACCAAGGACGAAGAGCGCTTCTGCCTCGACGTCTATGCCGTGCGGCCGGTCGATTTTCTCGAGGAAACCGGCTGGATGAGCGCGCGCACCTGGCTCGCCCATGGCATTCATTTCAGCGCCGAGGAGATCGGACGCCTCGGCCGCGCCGGCGTTGGCGTGTGTCATTGCGCGGCGTCCAATATGGTGCTCGCCTCCGGCATCTGCCCGACCAAGGAACTCGACGCGGCGGGCGCGCCGGTCGGCATCGGCGTCGACGGCTCGGCGTCGAATGATTCCTCCAACATGATGGAGGCGGTTCGCCACGCCTTGATGATCGGCCGGTTGCGCTACGGCGCCTCGGCGGTGTCTCATCTCGACGTGTTGCGCTGGGCGAGCGAGGGCTCGGCGCGCTGCCTCGGGCGCGACGACATTGGCCGCATTGCCGTCGGTCTCGAGGCGGATCTGGCGCTGTTCACGCTCGACGAGCCGCGCTTCAGCGGCGCCCATGACCCGCTCGCCGCGCTCGTCCTCTGCGGCGCGCATCGCGCTGACCGCGTGATGGTGGCCGGCCAATGGCGCGTGATCGGCGGCGCCCCCGTCGGGCTCGATCTCGCCGCGCTGATGGCGGAGCACAAAGAGGCGGCGCGGGCGTTTGCGTGAGAGAGGTTTGCGCCGCCCCGCATCCGTCATGCTCCGCATGACACCTTCTCCCGCTTCGCGAGAGAAGGGAGGCGCGCGACTTCAGAAGGTGGCCTTCGCGTTAGCGAAGGTCGGATGAGGGGCGGCGCGACAATCGCTATCCTGCCTCACCCCAGCAGCGGCTCGATATCCCTGGCGAGATTCCCAGGCTTTTCGGTCGGCGCATAGCGGCGCACCACACGGCCCGCTTTGTCGATCAGGAATTTGGTGAAATTCCACTTGATCGCCTGCGTGCCGAGCAGCCCTCTCGCCTCGCTTTTCAGAATGCGATAGAGCGGATGCGTTCCCTCGCCATTCACCTCCGTCTTGGCGAAGAGCGGGAAGGTCACGTCATATTCGCTGGTGCAGAAACTCTGGATCTGCGCTTCGCTGCCCGGCTCCTGATGGCCGAACTGGTCGCAGGGAAAGCCGAGCACGACCAGGCCGCGCTCGCGAAAGCGCCGGTAGAGCGCCTCGAGCCCCTCATATTGCGGCGTGAAGCCGCATCGGCTGGCGACATTGACGACCAGCATCGCCTTGCCGGCGAAGGCGCCGAGCTTCTCCGCCCGGCCGTCGATCGTCTGGAGGTCGATGTCGTAGATGGGGTTCATGAGAGGCGGCGCCGTGGCGACGCGATTTCGCCGTCCAACAACCGGCCGATCACAGTTTGACTTCGCGAACTGGCATGATCCAACGCTTGGGTTCGATTTCCACATCCCGGTACGGCGAGGCCTGGAGAGCGTCGATGAGCGCGCGGCCAGTCAGATCGCTCTGGAGGCGACGCTCGCTGGTATCGTTTTTCCGGCTGTTGGCCATGTTGACCAGAGATAGACGCTCTCTGGGCGTTTTGCAAAACGCGACATGGTCCCGAGACGCGAAGAAGCCTCAAGAGTTAAGCGTTTTGAGAGAGAGCAAAGCGGCGGCATGAGCTCCGCACTCACTCCGACCGACCTTTGTTGTCCGCTGCGCGAACATCGCCTATGCTCCCCCAGGGCCGATGCTGCCTGCCGCTCGCACCCCGAAAGGGACGGTGAAAGCATCAAGCGATCCTGACATCGCGACCCTTTCTGGGCGGCGAATGCGTCGGCAATGCGAGCCCTGACGGATCATTCGCCGAACCCAAGGAAGGCTCCATGCGATCTATTCCCGACCCGAAGACCATGGCGAGAAATCTGCGCGCGGCGTTGCAGCAGCGCCAGATCGACATTCCCCACAGCGCGGCGCTGGAGATCGTCGCCGCCCAGCATGGCCTGGACAATTGGAATATCCTCGCCGCGATAATGGCGGACGCTCCTCCGCAGAACGAGGTGCGGTTCGGCCAGACCTGCCCGATTATGCGCATTTTCGACGAGGCCAAGGCCAGGGAGTTCTATGTCGAATTTCTGGGCTTCAACCTCGACTGGGAGCATCGCTTCGGCGAAAACTTCCCGCTCTATGCCCAGGTCTCTCGCGCGGGGCTGTCGCTTCATCTGAGCGGACATCACGGCGACGCCAGTCCCGGCTCGACCGCCTTCGTCCGGATGGAAGGCGTCCATGCCTATCAGAAGGAGCTTGCGCGCAAAGACTACGCCTTTGGCAAGCCCGGCGTCGAGGATATGCCGTGGGGCCTGGTGATGACGGTGACGGATCCTTTCAGCAATCGTATCCGCTTCTGTCAGGCCAAAGCTGAGGCCTAACCACCTCAAGGCGTCCGCTCCGCATCTACCTTAATGCGAAGCGCGCGGGCCGTCGACGTTTGACTCGACCCGCGCATCGCCCAATGATGCCGCAACAGCGCGGCCGGCGACGAAGCGCGCCCCGCCAATGGGAAACGCCGCCATGGTGCTCACCTTCTTCAAACACGGCAGCAACGCCTTGCTGGCTCTCGCGATTTTCGCGATCCTGCTCTGGCCCTTGTTCGGCGGCCCACATCTGTCGCCGCTGTGGATCGTGGTCGGCGCGCTGCTGTTCTACCTCAGCGAATATTCGTGGCATCGCTTCGCCTTCCACGCGCCGCCGGCGCCCTGGGGATGGATGCGGCGGCTGCAGCATCGCTTGCACTACGATCATCATTCCGAGCCGAACCGGCTCGATCTGTTATTTCTGCCGTTCTGGTTTCTCGGCCCCAATCTCGTCGTCACGGCCGCGCTTGTGTATCTGATCCTCGGCGCCGCCGCTGTGGCGCCGGTGATGCTCGGCGTGATGCTGGCGATCTTTCACTATGAATGGGTCCACTATGTCGCGCACATCCCTTACCAGCCGCGCACGCGTTTTGGCCGCTGGATGAAGCAATATCACCTGCGCCATCATTTCGTCAGCGAGAAGCTATGGTTCGGCGTCAGCAATCCTTCGCTCGACATCGTTTATCGCACCTGGCGCGAGCCGAAACAGGTCGAGAAGAGCGCGACGGTGCGCAAGCTCTATTCGTGAGGCGGTGTTAGTCGAGCGCGACCGCGAGACTTTCCTCGAGCATCATCCGCGCCCTCGCGCGCAGTTTCTCGGTCTCGCTCTTGAGCTGGCCGCAGGCGGCCAGAATGTCGCGGCCGCGCGGCGTGCGCACCGGGCTTGCATAACCGGCGTTGAAGACGATGTCGGAGAAGCGTTCGATCGTCTCCCAGTCCGAACATTCGTAAGAAGTTCCGGGCCAGGGATTAAATGGAATGAGGTTGATCTTGGCGGGCAGGCCGTTGAGCAGGCGCACCAGGGCGCGCGCTTCGGCGGGCGTGTCGTTGACGCCTTTCAGCATCACATATTCGAAAGTGATGCGCCGCGCATTGGAGGCGCCGGGATAGGCGCGGCAGGCGGCGAGCAAATCCTTGATCGGATATTTCTTGTTGAGCGGCACCAGCCTGTCGCGAAGTGCGTCATTGGTTGCATGCAGCGAAATGGCGAGCATCGTGCCGCATTCGCGGCCGAGCGCCTCGAGTTCAGGAACGACGCCGGAGGTCGAGACGGTGATGCGGCGCTTCGACAGCGAAAGCCCTTCGCCGTCGGTGAGCACGGCGATCGCGTTGCGCACGTGGTCGAAATTATAGAGCGGCTCGCCCATGCCCATGAAGACGATATTGGACACTGCGCGGACGCCCTCGCCGGAGGGGACGATGCCGTCGGTCGGCGCGATCCCGCCGGGAAAATCGCCGAGCCGGTCGCGCGCGACCATCACCTGCGCGACAATCTCCGCCGCCGTCAGATTGCGCACCAGCTTCTGGGTGCCGGTATGGCAGAACGTGCAATTCAGCGTGCAGCCGACCTGTGAGGAGACGCAAAGCGTGCCGCGCTCGGCTTCCGGGATATAGACGCATTCGATCTCGGCGCCTTTGTCGAACGGCCCGGTCGAAGCCATCTTGATCAGCCATTTGCGGGTGCCGTCGCTGGACACCTGTTCAGTAACGATCTCAGGGCGCGCCAGCGTGAAACGCTCCGCCAACATCGCCCGCATCGGCTTGGCGACATTGAGCATTTCGGCAAAATCGCGCACGCCGCGAAAGTAGATCCAGTGCCAGAGCTGGCCGGCGCGCATCTTGATTTCGCGCTCGGGCAGGCCCAGGGACCGCAGAGCCTCGCCAAGCTCGGCGCGGGTGGCGCCGGCAAGCGACGGCTTCGTCTCGATCGACGCCGGGGCGGCGGCAAGGGGCGGGGCGGCGTTCATAGGCGCTTCTAGCACGAGGACTGCGGCAGGAAAAAGGGCATGGGAGCGCGAGCGTCCCGCACACTCTCGGTCCATCGCCGTCATGGCCGGGCTTGTCCCACGGCTGTCCGGTTCGGCAAAAAAATCCCGTAACGCGAGAGAATCTAAGTAAAACAGAACCTCTCGGCGTCTTGGCCGGGCTTGTCCCGGCTATCCCAAGGCGAATGCGGAGCATTCGTCCGCACGCCGCGCCGTTGCAAAAGACCTTTGAGGTTGGCCGCTTCCGCTCGGCGTGGGTGGCCGGGGAAA
>Ga0209006_10000069_pt1 | contig 107041 bp, 153 predicted proteins | sample JacPin_JW_Ref_O2_FD_188567 | JGI IMG/M metagenome (GOLD analysis project Ga0209006, IMG submission 188567) | Forest soil microbial communities from Algoma, Ontario, Canada - Jack Pine, Ontario site 1_JW_Ref_O2 (SPAdes) (version 2) | ecosystem: Environmental > Terrestrial > Soil > Boreal... | reverse complement strand
TTGAAGTTAGATACGGCTGTTGAGGTAGGCAAGCTAAGCGATTTTGTTTGTCCCGTAGTTAACTTGGAGCCGATCAGGCCATTACTGAAAATTCTTGAGATAGAGGAAGGCGGGTTATGAAAAAAGAAATCACAGTTCATTGTATTGCTCAAACGAGAACTAATCGGGAGGAAATGCAGGCGTGGCTAGAGAACGTGGGGGCTGTTGAGTTTTCTGAAAAACTGCCGTCAACGTACCACGAATCTAACGTGCATTTTGATGAAGAATATACGCAACCGGAAGGTACTGTAACGGATGCTGATTTGTTAGTAGGTGTTTCCGGCAAACGCTGTTATAACTCGTTTGAAGTGGGGATGAATCCGAACGTTAGTAAAATAAGGGAAGACTGGGGCGTTTATCTTGACAACATACTAAAGTCCGGGCATGGAAGTGTACTTGAGCACACGTCTTGGACATGGGCTTTTGAGGGCGTAACTAGAGTTTTTACAGCAGAAATGAACCGACACCGTGCTGGTGTTGCGATAAGCGAAGCCAGTTTACGTTACATCCGTTTTGGCGATGCTATTCCGTATTGGGAGCCTTTAAGTATTCGAGCGTGCGAGGGAGAGATTACTGATGAGAACCGTCTTATTGAGAGTAAAAAGCACAGAACGCGGTCTTACTTCAAAAGTGTTTTTGAGCACGTTTTAAGTACGTATAGAATGCTTGAAGAAATTTGGGCCGACGACCTAGCTGGAGACTTTGCTAGAAAGAAACAACTAACAAGTATGTTTCGTCGCATAGTTCCTTTAGGTGTCAGCGTAGGTGCGGTTTACACATTAAACTTGCGGGCATTGCGGCATATTATCACTATGCGTTGTGATCCAGCAGCAGAGGAAGAAATCGCTTATGCGATGGGGTTAGTCGCGAAAGAAATGTGCGAGCAAGAGCCGCGACTTATGGGAGACTTCGTGCAAGAGGGCGGATTTTGGAAACCTAAATACAGGAAAGTATGAGCGACAATGTAAATCATCCGAAACATTACGGAGGTGCCGAAAACCCTTTCGAGGCGATAAAAGTCATCGAGGCGTGGGGATTGGGGTTTTGCTTAGGTAATGCTGTAAAATATATCTGTAGGGCTGGAAAGAAAGGACAGGTATTGGAGGATTTGAAAAAGGCAGCGTGGTACGTGAATCGGGAAATTGAGCGGTTGGAAGAAAAGAATATAAAATGACTATTGAAGATTTTCAATCAAACGTCAAGTTGTGGATGAGTAGTTGTTTCGGCCCGCTCATTCCGTCCGATCGCGCTGAAAGAAATCACCGATTCTTTGAGGAGTCGTTAGAGTTGGTACAAGCGTGTGGAATGACTAGCTTTGCACAACGGAACTGAATTTTAGCGTCCCGTTGTGCAGAAATTCTTCTGTTGTGCAGAAACCGTATGGATTTTGCATCCCTGCGGCAGTCAAATCTGCGGATGCTAGCCATTGCAGACTTTTGGACGTTATCGGGGTGGGGTTTCGGCCTATTTTCACTAGGAATTGCCGTGTTTGAGTGGATACGAAAACTGTTTTCCGAGAAGGACAAGGACGCTCTCCGTTCTCACCTACGGTCAATTAATGAGCATTTAAACGCGATCAAAGCGAGCATTCTTGAGACTCGGGACGGAGACAGCGTAGTCAAGACGGACGCCGGTAAGAAATTCCTTACCGATTTAGACTTAAGACTTTATGCGGTGAAAAAGCAAATTGAAGAGGCGTTGGCAGATCGCGAGCCGGTCAAGAAGAACGCCGAGGCCTAGTAACTCATTACCCGTACTTCTGATTCCAATTCGCCTTCATTATCATTCCCGCGAGGAAAAGTGTGATGAAGATTGCACCGGATACCAAGAATATAAAACCGCCTTCCGGTCCGGGGTACAAGATGCCGAATACCGCTAGAATGAAAGAAATAATCTGAGGCATTAACAGGAAGTTGTTGTACTTTCTTTGGAGCGTTGGTCCTCGGGCGTGCTCAACTTGACGTGGTCTTGGGGCCGCAATGGGCTGAAATAGTTCCTCTGTTTCTTGTGACGACAACTTTCTGTAGCACGCCCCACAAACGACGTGTTCTTTCCAAACGTTCGGCGTTTCCAGCTTGCCGATCGTCGCACCGCAGTTTTCGCAGGTTTCCATGCCGTGCTACTTCTTTGATTCGTCTAAAACTTCAGTGCAAACGCCGTCTGTAAAAGTCATTGTAACCCGCCGGTACACATAACCCGGACCTTGCATTTTGAGCCAAGCCTCTGTCGAATCGGCCCCGGTCATATCAACTTTCCGCCACTCCCAAACGATTGTTTCCTTATTTGCTTCTCCGTTCGGAAGTTTTGTAAAAGGGCGGCGCGGGTCAAACATGGCTACTGCTGCGTCTTTAGTCATCCCCTTTAGCGGGACTCCTCTTCGTAAGGCGGTGACAAGTTCGGGGTCTGGTTCGTGAAGCGTGATATACCAGTCGAGAGGGTCAATCCGTAGAGTAAATCCTTGGCACGTCGGAGCACCTTCCTGCGACCTTTTCCCTGCGAACATTAGCTGTAAGTTCACGTCCTTAATTATCCAATGCCATTCTGGACTCATCTTCCCAACCTTTTGAAGCGGGGCCAGCATCGATTTTGCACGATCAAAAGTTAGTCTCGGGAAGACAAAGGTTACTTCGGAAATTCTTCCATCAGTCAGGTTGAAAACTTCAAAATCAGCCCCGAACGCACCTCGGCAAATCCATCTGCTTTCTGGTGCGAATCGAATCTTTGCCAAGGCTTCTGGGCTGATAAAACCGGCTATGGACGGATCGAATCGAATTTCGTACTTTGTGCGTAGCAATTCCCGCCAGTTTTTTGCAGGCGGTTTCTCGCTCTCGAAAGAGTAAATCTTCTCTTTTATTGCATCCTCCGGCTTTTGTCCGAGACACGCGGCGATGCCGGGCAATACAAATGGCAGCGGTTTTTGAATAACGTCGGGGAATTCGACTCCATCGGCTGACTTTCGTGCGGCGTCGGCCAAAATCAAGCCGGGCGTGGTTAGTAAAAAGACAGCAGCAGCGAGCGAAAACCTTCGCATAAAACACCCTTTTTAAATGTCGCGGGATGGAAGGTAATCGTCTTGAAATGAAGCGGGGTCCATCATCCGATGGACTCACCGCGCGTCTAGGCTTTCCACGGCCCTTGCACTCGGCTCATCCACCGGGAGCCGGACCCCGCAAGGGGCCGGACCCGGCAAATGTCCTGAGTGCGGAAAACCCCGAATTGTTCCGGGGGTGGAAATTCAGACGCACAGGACGATTCGCTTGTCCAGCGAACGTTTTAGTTGTCAGCAATAAACGATACCGATTTAGTTAATCGGTGCAAGTAAAAACTAAGCAGTCGTCCTTGACTTTTCAGCCAAAAACATCGGCTCGATTCCAAGCTCGTAAATTGCAGAAATCAGGCAGCAAATGTTGTGGCAGAGGAACTTGCAGAGGACTTCGTTCTTCATGGCAATGTCGGTCTTACTCCGGACGTGGTCCCGGAACTTCGCCTTCACCATGCTCACGGTCGATTCCACATTCGACCGCTTATGGTAGTGGGCAAGGAATTCGTCTTTCTTGAAGCAGAAGTAGTGGAAGGCTTTCGCCAACAATCCGCCTGAACTGCCGTTGTGTGACGACTTGAACATGATGTAGGCGTTTGCCCCGGCCCGCTCAATGGCGTTGAAATTGTCGTTCGTGGCGTACGCCTTGTCGGCACTCACTTCCTTCATCGTGAAGTTCTTTGCGGTTGCATCCACCAGTTCCGGCAAGATCGGCGTGTCGTTCGTGTTCTTTTCGTAGATCGAAACGGCAGTCACGACGTTGGTTTTGACCCCGCAACAGAAGTGAGCTTTGACCCATGTGTGGTCCTGCCGCACGACGCCGTACTTTTGATCAAACCAGCGGACGAACCGCGACGACGAAAAGCCTGTTGAGTCAACGGAGAAGTTCGATTCCACTTCTGCGAGCGGCTTGGCTGATTCCACGATGAGGGATTCAAGGATCGGCGTCATGTCCGGGTTTTCGAGATAGTTGAAAATCGAATTGAAGTGCGGGAGTTCTTCGATGTATCCCCGGTCCTGTGCGTCCGACAGATCGCACATGAAACGCCGACCGCTCACGGTGCTATAGACCTTGAACACGGCGGCAAACGTCGCATCGGACATGGGCAAGCGACGTTGACCCCGTCCCTTCTGTTCCGGCGTCGTGATGCCCTTGCACAAGTCGAAAAGGATCGATTGGAATTCGTGCTTCTCGGTTGTCTGCGCTTCGTTGTATGCGGGCCAATTCTGCTTGTACGTCTTTCGTGCCGTTGCCTTTATTTCGACCGTTTCAGTAACGGTTGTTGACCCATCGGCGTTTTGAACGGCTTCCAGCGTCATCGTGAATTCGACGGCGTAAATGTGCTTGCACTTAAAGCCGTTTTGGCAATCGGGGCAGGTGCAAGTGGGCTTCTCTCCCAGCTTGACGGTGTACTTGCCGTTGCCGCTCATCGAAGGAACGGCGTAGGTTCCGTCCGTCCGCTTGGCAATGACGGCAACCTTTGCAATGTCCTGCCCGCGTTGTTCTCGTGCGTCTTTCATGTCCACATTGTAGCTACAATGGGTCTACAAGTCAATGAGAAAATACTCCGTTTGACTAAAAACCTTTCGTGGCTACAATGTGGACATGGCAGGCAAAATCAAGAAAACTAAAAAACCGGGAGAGACTTCTAGAACGAACACTTTACGCATCCGGCTTACCGAAAAAGAACGCTCCACGCTGGACGCAACGGCAGCAACGCGAACGCTGGATACGTCCACATGGGCACGAATGATCCTCTTGGACGTGGCAGCGAAAGCCCCGTCTAAAATTGACCCGACCTAGCTGCAACGTATAATGTCCTTAGATTCTCATCGGAAGGTGAGGGAATCGAACCCACGCGGTGGTCAGCTTTTCAGGGTGCCGCCGACTACGGTTTATAAAACCGATGCCTTGCCGCTCGGCCAACCTTCCATCCTTTTTGCTTGTACCGATCCGACTAGGGTCGGGAAGGTTAAAGGGGACACGCGGCGGGTCGAAGGACTCGCCGCTTTTTCATTGGAAGGATTTGAGGCACTAGGGCGGCGTAGGTCAAGCGTGGCGATTTATCGTAAGTCTATACTTAACTTTTAGTTAAAGTCGGTTTTTAACTAAAATTCGCGTTCGGTAAGAGGGCCGATAACAATAACTTGCGCGCCTGACATTATTGGAAAGCGGTTGTAGTTAATTCAGTTTCGGCGGTCGAAAATTTTCTGAGAATTCTTGGTGGATTTCTCATCGACTCAGTCGGCTTGCCGCGAGCGGTATAATCAGGGAATGAATTGTTCTGTTGTGCAGGATTTGTCCCGTTGTGCAAACGGGTTTCGTTGTGCAAAGCCGGAATGACTAAAGACGACGTGTTGAGGCTTGTTGATTATGTGTACGGTCAACGGCACATTGGAGAAAAGTTACAAGAGGTTGGCGGGGTTCTGATAACTTTAGCTGCTCTGTGTCAAGCTCAAGGGATTGGATTGGAATCGGCAGGATTGCGAGAACTGGGAAGAATTTGGGAGAAGATCGATGCAATACGGGAAAAGCAAAAGAACAAGCCGAAACATTCTCCGTTGCCGCAGTAACTTTTCTCTTGACACTATGAAAATGCACGCTAAGGTTACAAACAATCACAAAGAAAATTCCTGCGGCAGCGAATCGGTTCTGTACGCTGTCTGTCGCGTAGCGTTGATTCAATCAAATCTTTAAATTCTTTGTGGTTATGGGTTTATCTCTATTTTCAACCAAAGTAGTGCCGCCCGCAAGTCTACGTCCGGTAGCGGAACTACAGGCAGTTTGGTTTGTCTCCAACGTCGGCACAATCAAGGAAAGTTATCGATTTGCTCGCAAAATGGGGATTGCGGGGTTGGATTACTACCTTCCGATTGTTGAGCAAAAATCCAGCTTTCGCCGCAAGGCCCGTAGCGATACCGTAGAGTGGCGATGGCGGGAATACCCCATGTTCCCCGGTTGGCTGTTTCTCAACGGCCAGCGTTCGCGGGAATGGGCTTATGATCAATTCTTACGACCACAATCACTTCACCCCTCCTACCAAACCGTCCTACACGAGCAGCTTGTGCAAATCGAATCTGATTTAGCGAAGACACGTCGCATCGAAGAACCAGTAATTGTCCAAACCGGCGATACCGTCAAAGTCGTCAAGGGGGCTTTGGCGAGTTCTCAAGGTCGTGTGGAAAGAATCAACACGGCAAAGCGGCGGGTGGAAGTAGTTCTCGGTAATATGTCGCAAGAAGTTGATTTAGGTGACGTGGAGAAAATATGAATGTTCTGGAACAAAAACTCGTTTCTTACGGTGAGTTGTTAATTAGTAAAGGCTTGGGCGTAACGTTGGTTGCTCACGGTTTTGTTACTCAAAATCAGTCAGCGGCAATTACGCAATGGATCGTTGGGGCGGTTTTGGTACTGGCGTCATCCTTCCTTCACAGTCAGCGTATACAAACTCTGATCGCCAAGGCAAAATCTGATTTGCAACCGTGGGTTGGCTCGCCGTTGCTCGCACCGTTGGAAAATTTGACAGAATCAACGGTTACGGCGTCCGTTTCGCAAACAAAACCTGCTCAATGAAAGGAAACATGAAAAGTAAACTACTTGCCGCAGTTGTCGGACTTACTTTGCTTACGGGGTGTCCCTCAACGAATCCGGCCCTTACTCCTGTCGCACAAGTGACGATTGCATATCAAGGGTACGACACTGTACTAAAAGCTTTGATTGCCGCTCAAGCTGCTGGATACATTTCTCCGGCACTAAAGACGCAAATCACTCCCTATCTAAATTCGGCATCTAAAGCACTGGCACAGGCGGCAACAGACGCTCAAGCCGGAAATACGTCAGCTTTGCAGACTGATCTGGATGATTTGCAAGTCGCACAGGCGGCTTTGTCCGGGTTTGTTACGACGGCTAAAGCAACGACGCAACCGACTACACAACCTTAATAGAGGAAAACTACCATGAGTATTGCTGAAATTCTGGCGGCTTTGGGTGTTGGCGAAAGTCTCATTAGTACAGGCGTGAATCTATTCAATGAGCTTATCGCGGACGGCTCGACTACAACTACTGCCGAACAAGCTGCCGCACTCAATGCAGCGGTTGCTCAAACTCAAGCGGATCAAACTGCATTTGAGAACGGCAGCGGTCCTACACCGCCTGCACCGTAAGAAAAGTTACAACCCAATCTTTAGTTAAAACCCTTCGGTAAGGGGCGGTTTAGAAGGCACGCCCATGTTGAAATCCGTACCCGTGAGGGCGAGCGTGGATGTAGACAAAGTGGCAGCGTGGTGCGGCGTTTGGGCATTCGCTATAACTATTTGCAGTACGTTGTTCGCTTTGGCACGCTGGACAGTGCGGCGGGTACGGATATTGCTAGGCAAGTTCCGTATTCTGGAACGTGCTCTTGTCGATCGGGCTGCTGTGGGTATAGAGTTGCGAGGGTTCGGAAAGGTCAACGTGCGAGAATTTCCGCCTTCTAGTGACAGTACAAGCCTGCCTCCCATCCATCACATAGCTCCGGAGATCGTTGAGACAATGGAATCAACGGGTTTGCTCCGCGACGTGTCCGACTTTTATAGCCGCAATCGTGCCGTGTTGTCCGATGTGGATATGATGTGGGCAATTGATGAGGCTTTCCGCCCGCGTATTTTGGAACATTTGTGCCTCAAGCATAATATGACGGACTTGCAATGCTTGCTCCTGTTGATAGAGAAAGCCAAAGAGACAACTGGAGTAAGAGAAAAAGCGAGCGGAACGTTGAATTGATGAGCAATGCTCGCTTCAATTTTCTTTTGCTGTCGTGCATTCTTTCTTTAGCATTTTCCAGTGTAGGGCTGTACTGTAATTACACTTGGCATGAGCGGGAGTTATTACAGTTAATTGAGCAAAATGAAAAGCTAGTTCATGCTGTCCCGTTTGATGCAGATAAAGTACGCATCCCTTCTGGTCGCACTAAAAACGATTTAGTAGAACTGCTTGGAGCAAGAGACGCTGAGATTGCAGAGTTAAAGAAAGAGAACGCGGAGTTGCGGGTAGGAAAGTAGTCCGTTTACGGAGGATTAAAACAATGCAAGTACTTTTGATAATTCTTGTCTTGTTGATTCTTTGCGGCTCTGGTTTTGGTTTTTATAGCGGGGGCTATGGTTACGGTGGCGGCAGTTTGGGGTTGATTTTGGCGGTAGTCCTCATCGTTATTCTTTGTGGCGGGTGGCGGGGTAACGGGCCAACACTATGAGGTTTCTACCAAAGTCATGGGAAGGCAAAAGAAAACTTTTCTTTTGTTAGAGCAACGTATTGAGTACGAAGCCCGCATTGCGGAATTGACCGACAAGCACGTTTTTGAGCTAATCGCGGCCAACCAAAAGCTAATCGATTTCAAATTCGTAACTATAGAGAAAGAAACCACACTTGCCAGTAAAGTAGTAGACGCTCGTTTAGAGAAGATGAACGAGATTCGCGAGCAACTTTCGGTACAGCGAGATACGTTTGTTACAAAAGAAACGTATGAGACTCACTACCAACTGTTCGTTAACAGGATGGACGACATTAAGCAGCGGTTTACTAAGCAAGAAGGGCGGGGAGTGGGCGTGGCTTTGAGTTGGGGAATTTTGGTTGCGGTTTTGACTTTGATCGCTGCATTTGCGTTTCTGTTTCACCACTGAAAAGGTAAAGTACTCATCGAAAGGAAAGCAGATGAGACGCTCGATTTTGTTTTTGGTAATTCTGTTTGTCCGTGTAACTGCTGGTGCTGATCTATCTACCTACCCGACAATCAAGGCAGCGATTCCGGATTCAAGCGTTACCGTGCCGAAGGGCAACTACACACTTGATGAGACACTGATTGTTCGATACAATCTAACGTTCGCATCCGGTTCGACATTGACTTACACCGGAACCGGAGAACCTTTTCTACTTGCGGCGGTTGGTGCTTCGGTTAATGGCAATGGATGTACGTGTGAGAAATGCCCAACCTATTTTGTTGAAGCCAATGCTGCCAACTGCTCGGCCTCTGGGTTCGTGCTTGGTATGAACTCCGCGACTCCACCGGGAAGCATAGGTGGCGGTGCGTGTCCAACGCGAGGCGGTTTGAATTTCACCGTCAAGAATTTTACTATTGGCGTTGTGCAGGACTACGGATTCTTCTGCCAAGAAAGCGGAATGAACATCGTCAATTGTACTTGTAAGGGTTCGCTGCACCAAGCTACTATACGCGGGGATAACGACGGTGTAACGCTGAGCACTAATGGAACCTTTGTTACGCCGATCAACGTTGTAGTTACGGGCGGCGAGTATTGGAAGGTTGCGGAAAATGTGCAAACGGTCGAGGCGAGGCAGGTGTCCATCACTGTTACGGGCGGTTGTGTAATTCATGGCGATGTGATAACCGGACAGGGTGTGCAGCGAACTACACCGCCTCCTACACCGGCACAGGCGTATGCCCCCGGCGAGAACGGTATGGTAGTGTTTGCTGATGTGACGTTGATGGACATTCCAACAGGTAACGCCGGGGTGGGTGTTCGTTTTGGCTCAATCTTTCAGTACTCCAAATCGCAAACGGTTTTTAAGACTACGCTGCCGATGCCGCAGGTTGTGGTATCGGGTGGTGGTTTGATCGACGTGGTGAAATAGAATCCGGGGTGATTTGAGTTAACCTGTAAGCACATGAGCGAACCAATAGAAACCCATCACGTTGAGAAGGTTACGACGCGAGACGCGAGCGGTGTAGTATCTGTTGTTTTTGAGATTGATAATGTGGTAAGTACGGCTGATCAGGTTCATGCCTTATTGGCTCGCATCAAGACGGACAAAATCAAAGTGACGAGCCACGAAACGAAACTAGGGGTTTCTACGTAATGGCAACCGATACCTTCCAAAATACGACGGCTGATGGCGATTTGAGTAATTTTGCCAATTACGACACGCTCAGCGTTCCGACCAGTGCGGACAATCTTGTGCTGGCGGCGATTCCGACAAACTGTGCTACCAGCAATGCTCCCGTCCCCTGCTTGAATATCTCTGATAGCAGCGGAACTGGTGCTAATTATCTAGGCGGGTCGGGCACTACGCCGAGTATGGCAGCTTACGTTGAATGTCACGGTACGGCGACAGGCATTCAAACCAACGGCGGATATATGGGGCCGTCTCCTAGCGGAAACCTCACTTGTTCCGGTTGCATTTTCACGACCGATCCGGGGTTTAATTTGGGAAGCGGAACCCCCACCGTCCATTTCGTGTCTGCGTGCGAACTAAACGTTGTGATGAATGATGCAACGACGACGGTTACGGACGACGGGACTGCCGAATTTTCCAGCGGAATTACACTGACCTTTGCATCATTTACGGCTACGGCGATTAATGATGGTAATCAGGCTGTAACTTTCTCTTGCCCGCTGACATGTCCGAGTGTGACACTTCAATCAAGCTCATCGAATTTCAATGACGGCCTTACCCAAAATGGCCCCTCCGTTACGCTGAACATGACTATCGCTCCCGCATCGGCGGTGACATGGAACAGCGTCGTATGGACAGAAATTGGGACAATCAGCGGCCCCGTTATCAATACAGCTTCGATTTCTGGCAGCACGGCTACGGTGGTGCTGACGGGATCGGGCGGGACGGTGACGGCGAGCATACCGAGTACGCCCGCGAATCAGTACGTCCTTGGGCCTTCTTACGGCGGACCAAGTGGTGGAGCGGCAACGTTGCCGGTAACTATAGGCGTGTTGAAGTCAATTGGTACTTGGGGTGTTAATGGCACGGGATCACAAGGAACGTTAGTAGAACAATCTACCATTCTAGGCGGATAAAATGGCATCTGATAATTTTCAAGGCAATATTCAAACTACAGACGGTGACGTGTTTCGCACGTTATCCGATTCAAGCAGCAATCAGTGGCCTGCGTCCGTAGTTTGTTACGCTACGACTGTTAGTAACGGTGCCAATGTTTTAGTAGTGGTTCAACCATCAAGTGGATTGCCCGTCCAACCCGCAACTTCTGCCACATGGGCGACAAACGCCGATGAAACAGCAGGATCGACTTCGGCACCAACGAAAATACTGATTGTTGGAGGTAAGACAGCGGACGGTACGCCTGCCTACGATGCCCTTCCGCTCGCCGCTGGCGGGGCTTCTGTGGTTGTGACGGGTTCCGGTACGTTTGCGGTCCAAAGCACGGCAAAACCGGCAACCACTGGCGGCTTGACGATGTACCGCTTGCTGTCGGCTAATTCGGACAACGCCACGAATCTGAAAAACGGGGCTGGTCAAGTTTACGGTATTAACGTTTATAATCTTGGAACTACAATCGCGTTTCTCAAACTTTACAACAAAGTTTCAACGCCTGTACCGGGAACCGACACGCCAGTAAAAACTATCCCCATCCCGCCTGCATCTGCGTCCGGTCAGGTAGGCGGTGTAAGTATTCCGCCCGATGCGATAGGTAGGGCTTTTAGTTTAGGCATTGGTTTTGTTATTTCTGCTAATCTAGCAGACAGCGACACAACGGCTGTTGCTGCAAATCAGATCGTACTTAATCTTGAGTATAACTAATGCTGCCAATCTACTTTCTGTTTTTCTTCCAAGGCAGCAGCGGCCCGCCTCCGTCAAGTATGGGATACTCAATAGCTCTTGACACAGTGAGCGGTCTGACAAGCGGCGGTGTGTGGGGAATTAGTGCGAGAATTGTTGTAACTAAACCGTAGGTGATTCATGGTGAGCAGCGGCCCGACTACTTTAAGCACGTCAGGGAGTGCCCCTTTGCAGGTAATTCCTAATCAAACAGGGATGTGTTTCAAAGAGGGGTTTTTAGTTAATGGTTCTACGGCGGGTACATATTCTATCGATGGCGTTAATTATACTCCGCTTCCGGCTGGCACGAGTATTCCTTTGCCTAATGGGATGTACTTGGCTGGTGTGTGGGTGCAAGGCAGTGGGATGACGGGCGTGTTTTGTGTCATTCAGTGATGTTACCGCTAGACCTATTCTTTTTCTTTGCACCAGAAATGGCATCGGTAATCAGCTATCTCTGGATGATCGCACCAAACGTAACAGCGGTTCAGTTAATCAATGCAGTTCGATCCGATACTAATTTGCCGCCTGCTGGTGTAAGTTTCCCGATTAATTATACAGGAACTGGTCAGTTTTGGCAGGCAAGTTTTACTGATCCTGCTGGGGTTGCTCCGTCGTACTGGTGTCAGGCGGTTCAAACGGCTGGCGGTAATCAAATACCGTTTCAGTTCTCGTTGGTAAGCGGTGTTCCGCAAGTAGCCGGATTCTTTACTTCGCAACCAGTAGTAGAGGCTTTGTTAGGGCAGTTTAACGCCGATCAGCTATCTAACTTAAATAATTCCAATACCGCTCCCAGCTTGTTCGGCTTTGCTGACGCAATTCAGAGAAGTGAGGCTGTATTAAATTTGGAACTAGCTCAATTCTTTTACTCAAACGGAGCGTCTAACCCGTCGTTTCCAGCAAGTAGTTATGCGTTTCCAATGCTTGCGATGAATGCGACAGAATTAGCGGCAGCATGGGTATATAGTAAAAGAGGTAGTTACGATGGTTCGGATCAGATGGCTGGTAAGTTTGCTCAAATGGGCAGAGAAGCGGTTGCGTCGGTAAAGAGGATTATCCGCAACAAAATTTATGACGTGCCAAGGTACAATCTTTCTTATCAACCGACCATAGTACTTAACCCGAGCCTGTGGCCTTTTGGTAATCCGAATCCGTTGAGCGGCCTGAGTTCAAACATGCTGCCAACCTACCCCTACGCGAACAACTTAGATAACGATACCGGGCCGTCTTCTTAACTAGAAAGAGGTTTAGTATGAGCGCTGCGATATGGTTCTGGATTTTGTTTGTTATCTGCCTTCTGTTCGGCGGATACATGAGCTATCCTTTCGAGAAGCGGTCAAGTATCTGGATCGTCGTTTTCGTTCTGATTGGACTGCTCGGCTACCGCGTGTTCGGAAGCCCTATCCAATAGCCTTTGCGGTCGATAGCAGCAGCGTAGAGCGACGAAAAGCATCTTGGACGGTATAATGAGGGCATGAGCTTCAAATTGCGTAGAAATCCGTCTGCTTTGAAATTCTACGTTCGTTGGTGTCCGCGATGTAGTGTTGTCAGATCGGAAGCAAACTTTTGTCCTTGTTGTGGTAGGTTAACTCAAGATGTGGGGCGTGTTCGTGGTATACTAGAGCAGTTGTGGCACGCAGTACAACACCTTTTTGATAATGTCTTTAAGTAAACCAACCCAACCCGATTGCAAGGAACAAGAGGAGAAGGCACAGATTATATTGAATCGTGCCGTAGAGCGGATTATCGAATTAGGTTACAAGGTTGAAGTAGAGCCGACAATTGCTCACAATGGGAAAACGATCAATCGATTTGTAGTTAAAAAGGTAGGGCAGTAATTTAATAGGAGATTGTTTATGCACTACAGAAACGGACGGGAAGCGAAGAACGGCGATAAAATCGTTCAATTGGGCAACAAAGGCTCGATTATTAGTATTGGTGTTTTGCACGATGCTACGCCGGGAAACGATTATTGTAACGGAAGCATCGCCCCAATAAGCACCAGTGTTGCGGGTGCTTGTATGTGCGATTGTTTGCACTTGGATGATGTTGCGGCGTTGCTCGAAGAAAAGGGCTTGCACGAACGCCCAAAAGGTAAGTAAGAGGATAGTAAAGTGAAGCGGGTTAAGTTAACTAAAAGAAAGACTATTACTAAAATAGTCAAGGAAACAGAAGCCAAGCCTTTTGAGTTACCTACGATCAAACATAAGCCTGATGACGATAGCCAAGAGGATACGGATAATGATGGTTTAACTATGCGGCGTAGGTTGTTTGTGGATGCGATAACTGGACAGGCAATGGGCAATGGTACTAAGGCGGCAAGGTTGGCCGGATACAAAGACGATAACGAAAATGCTCTTGCTGTGACTGCTAGTTTCTTACTAAGGATTCCAAAGGTTCAACAAGCTATAGCTAGAAAGATAGCGGCACGCAATTGTGGGCCGGAAAGAGTGAAGGCAAATATAGCAGCACTGGCAGAAGCGGATATATCCAATTTTGTAGTGGTTGATGACGAGGGAAAAGCAAACATTGATTGGAAAGCGGCAGCACAAGCAGGAGCAATCGGCCAGATACGCGAATGGGTTGAAGACGTGATTCAGACACCGGACGGAAACTGTACAGTACTGAAAAGAAGGTTCAAGCTGTACGACCGAACCAAAGCTCTTGAACTGCTGGCACGAATGAACGGTCAACTGACGAACAAGGTTGATGTAACGTCTGGTGGAAAAGCAATAACTAAATTGTTCATGGACGTTGATGATGGAGATGAAAGTGGAAGCAAATAAAACGCTGAATCTGAAAGTTAAAGCCGTGCCGGGCGATAGGGTGAAAGTTCCTGAGTTAGAACAGAAAGCCGTAGTGCGGAGCGTCACGATAAATCAAGGCGGTACTATTCAGTACGAGGTTTGCTACTTCGCTTCCGGGGAGCGTAGAATGTGCTTTCTGTTTGCTGATGAGTTTGAGTTGGTGTAACGGAGAAACGAAGTGATTGACTACAAGCTAAAGAACGTCTCCGAGTTTGAGTTTTATTTGAACGGAAAACCGTTTCGTGATTTTGTTGAGCGGCATGTAAAAGAGGTGATGGATAAAGAGTACACGGCGGTAGAGGAGTTTTGCAGAAACAATGCTCACTTAGTTAAACCGTCTGTTTTGTGTGAGAGTGTGCGTTTTTATATGGACGTGGACGGCGGGCAAGTGACTACGCGAGTCTACGCCTTAGTGCCGACAGACGTTGTTGAGAGAACAAAGACCGACCTCGGCCAGTTGATTATTTTAACTGACTACCCGCATATTACTTTGCAGCACAAGATAACCCCTTGGTTTTCAGTCAACAGGTGATTTATGGTAACACGACGCGATATTATCAAAACAATCGGTGCTTTGTCGATTCTGCCTGCAACTACTCTAGCCGCTCCGCGTTTCAAAGTAGGGGACAGAGTTGTTTTGAATAGGCCTAACCGGATCTCACTTCTTTTAAAGAAATCTGATTTATGTGGAAACATTGTTCAGATTGACGAAACCTGCCTAGGCGTTAAGTACGATCTTTGGGATGAGCCGATCTGGACGTGTGCGAATTGGTTAAAACTGACACAGCAAGGTTATGCCACGAATTTGGACATTGTGGGTCGAATCAGTTCAAAAGAGTTTCGCGGGTATCCGCCTTACACGATTAAATACTTAGGTTGTTATCGCTCAACAGCGGAAGGCGGCGGTCTTTTAGATAAGAAATCGCATAACTTTGAAATGAGGATGAAAGGGGCTCAATTTGCTTGGCATACTTCTGGTTTTGGCATTGACTTTAGCCAAATAAGATTCGACTTTTCTAATGATGTTTCGCGTTACCCGCTTTGGTCGATTGTCAATGTGTAGAGAAGATCATGCCCGGCTTACTTGAAATTGTCTTGTTCGTGGTTTTAGTAATCCTCTTTCGTGCTTCATATCCGAAAGGTTGGGGATGATGGGTAGTCAAGTTGCGGTTCCGGCCCCAAAGAGTTATCTGAAATGTCGAGTAAAATCTCCGAAAGCTCCACCGAAAGCTCCACCGAATGTCCGCGTTAGCTGAATTAGATACGCAAGCCTGCAAGCTGTACCAACCGCGAGGAGCGGCTAAGGCACTGTTTCCGTGTCGTGATGCGGAGTGCCTTATCGTAGGGGCCGCAGGAACTGGCAAAACGAGAAGTGTTTTAGAGAAGGTAGTTCGCTGGTTACTAAAATGTCCCGGCAGTCGTGGACTGATTGCCCGCAAGACTCGTGTGTCGATGACTGAATCTGTTTTAGTAACACTCGAACGCGATGTAATCCCCGACAACCCGAACTTGTACCCAAACCTTCACAGTCAATTGCGATCAACCCGCAGAGCTTACGCTTTTCCAAACGGTTCTGAGCTAGTCGTTGAGGGTGTTGATAACCCTGATCGTATCATGTCAACCGATTATGATATTATTGCATGTTTTGAGAGTCTAGAACTTGTAGAGGATGATTGGGAAAAACTTACTTCCCGGCTTCGCAACGGCAAGATGCCTTTTCAGCAAGCTATCGCGGATTGCAATCCCGGCCCGCCAAGCCACTGGCTCAATCAACGCGCCAACCGGCCTTACAGCGTCCCAGAGGCGTTGAAAGACTTTCTGCCCCTCGCACGTCCGGGTCAGAGGCAAATGACGCGTCTTAATTCGCGGCATGAGGATAACCCGCTTCTATGGGATAGCGATAAGATGACTTGGACACCGCAAGGTGCGGTTTACATGTCCAAGTTGCATTCGCTGACCGGAGCACGAAAACTTCGGCTATTGTCCGGGTTGTGGGCAAGTAGTGAGGGTTTAGTGTACGGGGAGGATTTTGATCCTGCAATCCATGTCATTAAACGTTTTGATATACCGCCAACGTGGAAGCGAATTCGTTCAATCGACTTCGGCTTTTCCAACCCGTTTAGCTGTTTGTTTATAGCTATTGATCCTGACGGTAGGTATTACGTGTATCGAGAATGGTACAAAACGCAAATGTTAGTAGAGGATCATGCCAAGAAAATAAAAGAGCTAAGCGGTAGTGAAGTTTTTGAAGCAACGATTGCCGATCCAGAAGATGCCGAAGGCAGAGCAACTTTGTATAAGAACGGCATTCCGACGATCATAGCTAAGAACGACATTGAAACAGGCATTCAAGCAGTTAAGTCAAGATTCAAAGTTTTAGGTGATGGCAAAGCACGTCTATACTTTTTTGAGGATTGTTTAGTCGAACGCGATCCTTTACTGGCAGAGTCGAAGTTGCCGATTGGTGTGCTGGAAGAAATTGAAAACTATACCATGCCGCCGAAGAAAGCTGGACAGAATGCCAAAGAGGTTCCGGTTGATGAGAATAACCACTCACTTTCAGCACTTCGGTACGCGGTTATGTACAAACAACCCGTGAAGGTCAATGCACAAGTATTCACCCTACCGGCGGGCTCCAGCTACCAACCGCCCATGCGTGGTGCCGCTAAGTTTTCTGGCTTACATCCGAGCTTGGTTCCGAAGACAATGCCTTTGTAGCTAATTTAGCTATCGCGTCGATCATCTCTTGCCCAATCTCGCTTACATCGATTTGCCACATTTTGACATTTGGAAACGTTTCTTTAGCTTTGAGTGTTGCTTTTCCTATAGCTTCTTCTATCGAGTAGGCGAAGCTTAGTAGCGTGGACAGTTTTGGTAAAAGATCGTCGTAGCCCGAAGCATTACAAAGAAAAAGTTTTAGTTCGTTGGAAGAAACAGTTTTCTTTTTCAAAATTGAAGCTGCGATAGTTACAACGGAGCGGCTGCCTCGTTTTCGCAAAACGTTTTTTACCCAATCGTAAAGAGCGTTTGTGGTGCTATAGTCAAAATCCTTAGCGTCTTGCTGGTTGCTCACTATGCGAAAATCGTCAGGCTCGATTCTGTAATTAAACCAAGAAACATTGTTGTTGGGATTGGTTATCTTGAGCTGGTAACGTGCTTCTTCGCTCATAAATTCACCCTTTCCTTCGTAGATTTGCTGCATTCTCTCGGCAACGGTTAACGGCTTCTAGAAATGTTTTTCCTCTGGCTACTGTTTTTAGTGTAGGAGCAACGGCAACCACCCACTGGTTGTTTTCGACGCGTACTTGTGGGAAGTTTTTTAATTGTGCATCCCACCATTCCATGTCAGTCGCGAGATTGTAATCAGGATCGGCGTCTCCCATCAAAGGTGGGTTGTCTTCTGAATATCGTCCGCGTGGAACAAAAGGAACTGAATCTTTGTTTTCCTGTTGTTCTCGTTTCTTGGCATCGTAAATTTCCTTGCGGTCGATTCGATAACTGATTGGTGCGTTAAAACCGAGTCTGACTCGATCTCCGCGTATATCAACGATAGTAACGGAAATATCGTCTCCAATCATTACCGACTCGTCGCGATTTCTACTTAAAACCAACATCCGATTCCTTTCTGAAGTCAGGTTTTTACTTCTTTACTGTGCCTAGTTGAATCTTGTTTTTTCGCCTGTTCTTTATTAAGGACACTCCAAGCCCACGTTTTAATTTCTTTAAATAAAGTTGGATCAATTTTTTCTAGCTCGAAGTACTGAACAGGAAGGGAAATCGCGCTGCCACCGTCTTTGATGGTGATGACTAAATTATCAACATATAGATAATCCCCTTGACAATCATATTGCATGTAAACCTTCGCTTTCCAAGAAACTTCAAAAACACATAAACACATAAACAAATCCTTTGTGAAACGTTCAAAACTTACTAAACCTCCCGGCAGCGACTTCGCAGGATCGATCCTAGGCGTCACCGGCGATACGATACCTAAAGTCAATCCAAACGCTAAACCGAAGTCCGGCGAAACAACCGGCCCGCAAAACGTTGCAGGCGGTGCCAACCTTGGCTTTCCGGGCATACCGGGATTATTATACCAAAATGCTGGCGGCAGTCCGACCGGCATGGGTTTGGGCGGTTTGTTTCCCGGTTCGATTCCGGGCGTTAACTTAGATATTGGTGGTACGTTCTGGGGTTGGTCTGGCTCAAGTTTTGTCCAACCGAGAAAAGGCAGTTATGCAACGTACCGCATGATGGCTCTTGATCCGACGCTTGCTCTGATTCGATCTCTAATTAGAAAACCGATTGTTGCGAGTCAGTGGTCGGTTCAAGCAGCGGAAGGTGTAAAAGTTTCCGCTACTGGAAATAAGTTCGTAGTCGATCCGATTTCTGGCCGACCAAAGCAAGCCCCGCAAAAAGCTATCGATTTTATCTCTGATACATTCCTGCCGTTGCGTTCTGGTTTAGTAAGGGAGGCGTTACGCGGATTGGACAGTGGTTGGCGTCCTTTTGAGCGGGTGTACGAGATTCGCAACGGGTTTTACGTACTGAAAAAGGTAAAGCCGTTGTTGCCTGAATTCAGTAACATTCTTCACGACGGGAATGGAAACTTTGCAGGACTGACGATCAATACAAGTAATCCGTCTGACCAATCGCAAGGAAGTCTGCCGCCGGTGAAGTCATGGATTTACTCGCAAGATGTGGAGGCGGGCAACCTGTACGGTCTTAGTCGAAATGAACCTGCGTTTGATCCATGGGTTGATAAGCAAAAAACCCGTGTAAAGAAATACCTGTTGATGGGTAAGTTATCCGGTGTTTTACCTACTCTATACTACAAGCCGGGTAAGACACCGATCAACGGAGAACTTGTAGATAATTTTGAGATAGGTAAACAAATTCTTGCCGTAGCTTTTGTCGGTGGCGGTTCTCTTATTCCAACCACTGAGTACACCGACACCGATCTTCAAGCAAACCCTGAGTTAGCTACGCTTGCTCCGTGGAAGTTAGTAATTGAGGATGCTGGTAATTATGCCTCTGCAATGGACGGCTTTATCCACGAGGATGAGCACAATGAAAAGCTTTTAGTACGTGCATGGGGTTGGGGTGAAAGAGCAGCAATCGAGGCCACTACAGCAGGGAGCAGAGCGGACAGTGAAACGCATATCGGTGCTGCGTCGATGGACCTTGAGGATATTGACGATGATATTGCTGCACAAGTAACGCAGGGACAACCGCAATACGATGTGCCGGGTTTGGTCAATGAATTACTTCGGTTGAATTGGGGCGACGATGCTGTTGATGCAATTGTAGTCAAACCAGCACCGCTTGTTGACAGTAAAGTAGACACCTATAACGATTTGATTAAAGCTTGGTTTGCTAATCCAGCATTGGCCCCTTACTTAATACAGGTGCCGAATGTAGCTAAAATATTTCAGCACCTTGACATTGATTGTGTTGACGACATTGACGACCAAATCGATGAAGTGATCGAGGAAATCGTAGAAGCCGCCAATAACAAGAACGCTCCAAAACCTCCCCCGCCAGCACCGAATCAATCCTTTGTCGGCCAAGCTGGAAGCGATCTGCAAGGCAATACGCCGCAAAATCAGCCGCAGGGGAACGGAAACGGCTCGCAACCCGGTCAGAGCATGAATCGCGTTGCAGCGTTGGCGGGAAGCGGAGCAAACGGTAACGGTATAATGAAGAAAGGGAACAAGAAAGGAAAGTGATGGAAACTGACGATGTTCACAAACCACGAGAAACTTATCCGATTTTTGTAGACGCGAGCGTGTTTCCGGTCGGTTCGATCAGTTCACAAAAAACTCAAATATTTGATCCTAAAACGGACATAACTACTTTTGAGTTAGCTAAAGCGATGTGCTGGTTGTTGGCGCGAACGCAAACGGGCGGCTACTTGCATATTGACTTGCCGGACGATCCAAACGTAAGGCGTCACTTCCGAGAAGAATAATGGGCAAGTTACTAACTCCAACAAAAAGTGGCGAACCGTTGCCTCACGTTGTCGGGACGATGGATATTTTCCATGACAAAAGTATTGATGAAGTGACTATTCAGTTTAACGAGCCAGAAGGCAAAGTCAGTCAGTATAAAATGACATTGAAAAGGTTTCGTGAGTTTGTCGAAGAAGGTGCAACACCCTTGTTACCTTTGTCAAAAGACAATCACCCGAATCTTTTAGCTAATTTGTGGCAAACATTGCTTCAAATGGAGAAGGTTTAACAAAATGATTTTACCTTCAAGTGAATACGAGCCGCCTACCGCTGAAACCGTTTTGGTCTATCAAGAAGGCCGGAATGCTCGCACCAGACTTGAAGAATTGGACAGCAACCCTTACAGTATAGCGGCGAATAAGTATTGGTGGAATGTCGGTTGGAATGAGAAGGACGCGGAATTGGCTGTTGAAAGAGCAAAAGGAATTCAGCTATGAGAGGTAAACAACACCCCCGTTTTCAATCTACTGTTAATCAAACTGTCTTCGGGAGCGTCATTGATCGTGAGAAAGTAAAAGCGGTTTGCGGTTTGGGTCGTCCGTTTGATAACGGCTCTGTTGTTGTAGGTACGATGAAACCGTCTGACTATGGCAAATCCGCTGTTGCGAAGGAAGAGGTTATTTGTGGAACACGTAATTGATTGGAAAAACGGAATTGATGTAAGGGATGGTGTTGTTTGGGTCACTGTGAATGGTCGGCATGCCGACCTCGACGACAATAACGTAGTCGCGTACGGACCGGCAGATCTTATCGGTAAGCATATCGGAGAAATCAAACAGGTAATTACTTTTCTTGAAAAAGAGGGATGTCCTGTTAAATTTGAAGTAAATGCTCTAACCGATCCCATTGGGTTTGAAATCAAAGCGATTATCTTTGGATCGGTTCGACTACGAACAACAGGTAGTAGTGGGATTTTGCGAGAAGATTTGTTAAAGCTGTCAAAAGTACTGAAAGACGGAGACGGCTGGAAGCTAACTAAAAAGGAAATGTAAGATGAGTATCTTGAAACAAGGTGTAATGATGCAACCCGCACAAGTTGATATGTCGGTTATCGGTCAACAGCACGACCCAAACCTTATTCCGCCAGAAACTACGACAGGCAACCCACAAACAAGTACGCCTGTATCAAACGTTCCGGCTCAACTGCCTACCGCTCCAATGCCGACAGAAGTACCGGCAGGGACGCCAGCAGAGCATTTGCGGGTAGGCGACGTGGTTCTATACCTTGATCCCGAAACACATGCGGGAGTAATTAATCCGCAAGTCAAGGCCGCTATCGTCGCGGGCATTCATCCGGACGGTTTCAGTCTTGCTTTGTCTACTCAAGGCAGGATTCCTAATCGATTGCATCCGAAGATTCCCTATGCCGCTGCTGAGGAAAACAAGATGTTTACGTGGCATCATCGACCGGAAAAGTTAGAAACAATCGTTTCGCCCGTTGAAGCGGTTGTTGAAAAAGTGTTGGCAGCGAAGAAAGTCGTCGCTCAAGAGCCGACAGCACGAGTCAGTACACGTCCATCTTTGACTAAGCGATGAGTCGTAGTTTTATCGATCCGATTTATTTAGTAGCCGACGCTCTGTTGCGTTTTGCGGACGAATCTCCAAAAGGACGCGAGTACGTTTTGGTAGGTTACTTTGCAGGATCGATACCGCCGGAAGTTTTGATTAATTGCGGAGTAACATGGCCTCCACAACCGATTTGTCAACAAGACGGCCCGACGTACTATCTGTCAGATCAGTCGCACGTAAGAATACCAAAACTCCTGTACCCTGTGCTGAAAACTCCGATCAACTAAAACTGTACAACGCACATCTGGATTTTCTCAAAGAACAAGCTGCTTATCAAAATAAGGTAAATAAGTACGTCGGTTACGATGAAATCTATCAAATCGCTAGCATCGCTATGTACGAAGCGTGCGGGGTGTTCGACAAAGCCAGAGGCGTGCCGTTTAAAGCCTACGCTGCTGGAAAGATTTACTTTGCTGTCAAAGATGCGATGAGAAAGGGTGTGGCATTATCTGGTCGGCGTGAGCAAAACAGGGGGATTGCAGTAAGCACTCTCAAGTCTGATAACTGGCTTTCGATAGCAGACAAAAAACAAGATTTTCGTTTTGATGAGTTAGTGTGCGATCTGCCACCACGACACCGAGTGGTGCTGAAAAAGATAACGGTCGAAGGTTGTGGTAAGCGGGAAGTTGCGAGAGGTTTGGGATTGTCGTGTTTTCGCGTTAATGCTATTTTGCAAGAGGCGATTAACTTACTGAGGCAGGAACGTGGATTAGAATCGGTAGTAGCTAAACCTGTAGAACGCAAAGGCAAGGAAGTGGAAGAGGTCGGGAGCGAGAACCGCTGGTCATCGCTCATCAACTTTGCGTTAGACATGAAAATCAGTGCCGGTGCGGCGTGGAAGGTTTTGAATCAGTTGAGAGGTCAGTTAAACGGTAGGGTGTATAAGTATGCCTGAACTAGTAGGTAAAAGAATCGCTGCTCCGCCTACGGAATGGCCGGAAGGTCAGTGTCCCTACGAGGTAGGGGATTATTGGAAAGATGAGTCGGGAGATTGGCGAGGCATTACGCCCAACGGTTTGCCTGTTTGGCTGAAAAACCACGAAGTAGTTGAGCATGAAGATTTAACAATAACGGTTACGCCTTCAATACTTGCAAATGGTGGGAAAAGAAACGAGTGGCACGGATACATCACTAAAGGTATTTGGAAAAGTGTTTGAAATTCAGTTCCTATCCCGTTTTGCTCAATCGCTGGATTTGTCTTGGAGCGATGCCGCTCGTGAAGCGGCTTTGGCAGCACGCAGAGAAAAGCATACCGCGTTTGACACTAAAGCGGAGATGGAATCTTTCGGCAAGAAAGTGCCTTATACAAATTTAACAAAATCTTACGAGAATGGAAAAGTTCTTTTGGAGATGCACGTCTTTCCTGCCAAACCGCACCACTTGGAAATTGAGTCTATAGATGTGCCTAAAGAGCAAGGAAAGGGTCACGGCACGAAGGTTTTAAAAAGACTTACTGGTTTGGCAGATAAACACGGGACGACGTTGTATTTGGATTCAATCCCGTTTGCTAAGGGTTTGACTCACGATCGATTGCGACAATGGTATGAAAAACACGGTTTTAAAGGCGTTACTGGCGAAGTTAGTTTGGAGAGGATGGTTCGGGAGCCTGAAACCCTGCCGCCCGCCGAATAGTAAAACCTCGTGCGTGTCATAGGAAACTGCCGCCAAAATGATTCAACTAAACCCGCCGTTACCTAGACTTGTTGTGGCACATCCGAAATGGAATGGTCCGACAGGCAGTGGAGTAGCAAATTTCATAATAGAGGGCAGCAAGGACGACGATTTGGTATGGGTTATCGACATGGACGCCACGGGAGAAGTGTGGTGCGTTCCTAATCGATATGTGCGTGCTCCCAACAATATAACCTACGGGCGGTTAGTTAAAAAGGAATCAAATGGCTCTTAAACTCAACAGTTCTGTATTTCATGCCGCTTTAGGCAAGGCCCATGCTGGCGAAATAGATCACGGTGAATGGGAAGCTCCGGCTGGTGCTGATAGAAACGTAGATAACTCGATTGCGATGGATGACAGCGATTCCGCAATACCTTCAGAGAAGTTTAAGTATCCGATACTCAAAGGTGGCAAGGTTAGTGCAAAGGGTGTCGGCTCCGCTTTGGGATATGCTACTAAGAACGCGGAACATGCAATCATTCCAGCACTGACTAAAATAAGTGAGGCGATTAAAGGGCAGAGCGATTCTAACTTGAGTATGAACTACTATGAAGCGTTAGGCAAGCTGGCGGAAAGAATCGATCTTAGTCGGCTCGCACCGTTAGCTAAATGTCCCGGTTGTGGAAGCCATGATGTGCAACGAACGCCTGCTGACAGTGAGCATTCCGGCCCGATGGATAAATGTACTCATTGTGGACAACAGTGGAGCATGAAGCCCGGAACGACAACCGTATTTAAGTACAGCAGTCAGTTTGATAGTTCTGAGCCGGATGAGGAAAACGAAAGTGATTCGGTTGCTCCTGCTCCGGTTATTGCTCAAGAACCGAACGGTGGAAATGCTTACGATCAAGACGCCGCATTGACTACACCTTTTCTTGACACGCCTGCAAATCCGGATGGTAGTCCCAACACGACTTTGCATTCGGATTATGCTCAACGGCTGTTCGGTGTGAGAATTGGATGAATGACGATGAGTGAAAAACTCCCTGTCAAAGTCGAACCGATCAAAGTGACTGTAAAACGTCGAATTCCTGACGAAGTAAACCAACAGACTTTTATCAACGACTCGTGCTCTCTCGACACGCCTTCAATCGACGTTTTAATTAAGTTCATGCAAAGCTATCCGGTGTATGTTGACTGGATGGGTTGTTCCAGCAAGTCTAAGTAACCCGTGCTTTCTAACTTTGCCCAAAACCTGTCCAAGCATAGTTTCGCAAATACGCACATAGAGTTGCCAAAACACATCGCGGATAAAATAACCGAATTTAACAGAAGAATACCTAAAGAGGACTTGGCGGAAGACGAGCAAATCAAACCGCACGTTACCGTCAAGTATGGACTCCACGAGAACACACTTCCGGCAGTAAAGAAGGTTTTGGGTAATGAGCGTCCAGTTAAGTTTACGATGGGAAAGTTGCACGTTTTCCCCGCCGATAATCAACACGACAGCGATGTTTTAGTGTCGAAAGTTGAAAGCCCCGATCTTGTTCGCTTGAATAGCAAGTTAGCTGCCCTGCCGCATACCGATACTTATTCTGACTATCAACCGCACGCTACGATAGCTTACCTAAAACCGGGCAAAGGTTCACAATACTTAGCTAAACATGGATTAGAGGGTCTAAGCGGTTCTGCCGATTCTGTAGTTCATTCAGACGTTGACGACACGGAAACAAATATTCCTTTGCAGTCCGGTCTTGTTACAATTGATGCAGGCTTAGGTGATACCGCAACCTTAGACGGCGGAGTATGGACAAGCTCTGACCCCGAGCTAGCACATTTACTAAATGTTCGTGCTCAATCTACCGGACTTATTGACGATGACGAAATAGCGGACGATGCGAACGCCTTTCTTGGTTTGGATGACGAACAGTTTCTTAGTCGGTTTGCTCAAAATCTAGACGCTAGTTCCGATTGCGATTGGAAAACCATCAATGGTACGCATGTTTGCATAAAAGACGGCGAAGTTGAGAAAGGTCCGGCTAGCTTGAAGGTGGAATCGAACCCGCAAGGCGAGTCTGTTGCTGAGAAAGTTGGTTTGGAAGTCCCTACCGATGAGAAAAGTGCCAAAGAGTTAGGCGTAGCTTTGCGGCAAGCTTCCGAGGATCAGTTTGGCGAGGATTTGCATAACCAGTGTCGTGAAATAGCCCAACGTCTTTATCTGGCTTATCGACCTTATGCGAACATTTTGGAAGGTTCTTATCCGGGTGATTATGAAGAGGGTGGGCACCACTACATTACCAACGTAAACGGTTTTGTTTTTGATGTGAGTGCGGATCAGTTTGGTGGTCCTAAAATATCAGTAACGCCGGAAGATGATTTGAAGAAAAGTAATTACAGCGGATTCCGAACCGCGAAGATTACAGAAAAAACCGCCGAGGACTCATTCGGCGGTAAGCAGCAGGCAGATAAGTTCGGTGAGAGTTTTGCTAAGAAAATCAGGAGTTTTCTATAAGCTTCAACTGCTCGCGTTGGTCTTTAGTCAACTTAAAACGAATCTGTTTGTTGAACCGGAATCTGCCGGGAGCCTTGCTCGGACGACAGCCCCGATACTGTACGAAACCAGCATCATCGATATAAATTTCTGAGTTAGTAAAAGCGGGTTCTGATGTGCCGACCGCTCTTACGGCTTCGGATGGTCCATATGTGCCTTCGTTGTTTGCAAGACTTACACCGCGAAGAATTTGCTTTGCCACAATTGATCCTTTCGTTGGGCACTAAACCATTTAGTTCGTTTCGGATTATCGCATAGTTTTAGTAAAAGTCAACAGGAAAATTTACTAAAAGAATGTTCTCGTCCTTAGCTCAATTTCTATTGTACCGTGCCGATCAGGCAAGGGACGAAAGAGGACGTTTCACTGCCGAAGGCGGCACGCCAGTCAATACGGCACATCCGTTACTGAAAACGATAACGGGAATGATCCGCCGCACCGAGCGTCAACGCAGTCAAAAGATCAGTACAACGCTAGAGCACAAAGCCTTGTCCGACCAACTCACTGATTTGAGAAATAAGCGGCGTGAGTTGTGGAAAAAGGTTGCTGCTGGTGAGCATGAGGCGATTTTAGCAAAAGGTTCTGCCGACCGTGCAAAACAGTACGCCGCTTACGGCCCCGTCAACGATCCGGGCGAAAGGGTCAATCCAGCGGCAAGATTGCTGGTTGGCAAGCCCAACGAAGAACCCAGTCACATCCGCTACATGCCTAGCACGCAAGGAGAACGACGAAAGGACGAAAACCCGGCTGTCAGCCCTAACGATCCGTTTTCGTCGTTCAATGACGCCGTGGAGAGTCATTTCGCCAAAGCTGTGGGGCCTACTGAGACGCCGGTAACCGCCTACCATGCTAGTCCGGAAAAGATAAGCTCGTTCGACACCAGTCTCCCCGGCAACGATAACAAGTGGGGTCCGGGTGCTTACTTTTCTTACAAGCCGGAAGATTCTACTAAATTTCAAGGAAATAAGCCCGGCTTTTTGCACCAAGTTGAAATCACCCCAAAGAAATCATTGGACGTTTCGGGCGATAAGCAAATCTCGGACGATGATTTTAGTAAGATCAACGAAAATGCTAAGAGTGCTGGGCTAAAGCCTATCCGCGACAGTTTAAAGAATTCGCCAGCACGGGCGGCTTACAATACTTGGTACAGAGATAACGACCACAATAAAAGTGTCGTCAACGACGTACTAAAGAAATCCGGTTTTGACGCGATCAAGGATGATCATGAGTTTGTTTCTCTTGATCCGAGCAATATCAAAATCAAGTCTGCTACTCCGCTCAACCAATCTTACACCAAAGAACAGCTTCAAACGCCAGCATCAAAACTTTACTCTGCTGGTGCCAGAAACGCACAAGCCAAAATAAACACACCTGAGAAAATATCTAAAGAAGCCCAAGCAATCCGCTATGCCGAACTAAATGAAAAGGCGGATCAACACGTTAATTTAGCTAACTATCGAGCAAAACTAGCACAAGCTGCCAAGCGTGCCGGAAACACCGAGCAGGCACAAAAGCATTTCGATGCGATGAACGATCATTACGCAAAAGCAAGGGATTTGAGAAAAGCTGCTGACCCTGAAAGTGGAAAAGGAACTATTATGAGCGTCAAAGAAACTAAAGTGCCGGGCAGTAAGGAAATGCCTTTGCTGTTTTCTCGATATGGTCAGAACATGTCGAGAGATGTTAAAAGCGAGTCAGACAGACACTTGGAAAATGCTGCTGATGCTTTATCTAAATCCGCTGCCAGTAGGGCAAAAGGCGACGACGAAACTGCCGACGCTCATTTGATGGAGGCCGGACAACATTTTAGTGTTGCTAGTGATTCGGCTAAAACGGCTAAAGAATACGCGAATGCTGCCAACGGTCACAAAGAAATGTCAACAGCTTACAAAGCGTTGGCAGGTACGCAGATGAAGCTCGGTAAAGATGGTACTAAGTATTTACAAGCTGCTGATAAGCACACAGACGCTTCAGTAGCGTCAACAGCAAAGGCAACAAAAGCGAAGGATGCGGTGGCAAAAGCCAAGTTAGTAGCGAGCAGCAAACCTGACGTACCGTTTCTATCCCACTTTGCTAATGCCAAACACAAGGCATCTGCTTAATTCTTTTCAGATTAAAACATGAATACTTTACTCTGCCTTTCGCTCGAAAAGGGTCAATCTCTCTATGATCCCACTCCAGATGAAGTACAAGGTCTGCCAACCACTAAGAACGGTTTGCCTTGTGTGTACAAATGGGGGAGAGGTGCAAAGATCGGTGAAACGTATCAGCACCCTACTAAGAAATTTAAAGTGCCCACCAATGCCAAAAGTATCGGTAATTGGGAAGATAACTTTCACAAAATGCAAAAGGCGGGAGTCAGTGTTCCGCTGGTAAAAGATCATTCGCTCAAGGCTGACGACACCCTTGGTTATGTAGTTAATCTTAGGCGAAATGACGGATGGGTCGAACCTCTTTTGCAAATACTCGGCAGAGACGCTCTTGATACTGTTAGTAAGAACGAGCTGAGTCTAGGCTTGAAACAAGATTTTGTAGATGGTTTAGGTAACAAATATCCGGGCACGGCAATTGAGCACTGCGCGGCGACTCCTATTCCCGTCGTACCGGGACAAACCAATTTAAGTAACTTCTCTGCAATCAGCGGCGAAGACGGAGAAGTTACTAACGTGTTTTATCTTTCCGCCGCATCAACTGGGAGTTTTCCTATGGCTACGACTATGAGTCCTGCCCATCGCAAGATGTGCATGAACCTGTTGAGCGGCATGGACGGTGTGAACGACAGCACCGATGATGACACGCTTATGAGCAAGATGGTCGATGAGCACGGTAAGATGCAAAAAGACATGGCGATGAACATTCCTGCCATGAAAGCAAAAACCGGCACGCTCGAAGATCAAGTTAAGGCACTGAGTCGCGAGAACGAGGAATTGACTGAACAAGTCAACCTCTCTCGCACTGATAAGGTAGTCAATACCGAAGTGCTGTTTGAGCGTAGTTTGCGGGTCGGCAAGGATGCAGATTTGCTTGTGACTAACAGGATTTGCACGCCTGCCGTTGCTCAGGAATTCCGCGAAGTGCTGATGGGTACTAAAGACGCCCCTAACGTTTTTAGTCTATCTCGCGAAGAGGGAGCGGACGATTGCCTTGCTGCCAAGGTAATCGCTGTTGCTTTGAAGTTTACCCCGCCACCGGGTACGGGAATGCAATCCGGTACTCAAACGCTCTCTCGCGATAATGTGCAGTCAGGTGCCGAAGGTTCCGGAATGCGTACTATCAAATCTCCACATACGGGCAAAGAAGTTCAAGTGCCTGTTAACTAATCCAGCGTACTAAATCCAAGTGTTTTATCGGTCTGGTTATTAAGTTAACTAGACCAATCTCCAATTGAGGTAACTATGCCTACTCAAATTTATGGTTCGCCGGGATGGTATGCCGGTCGAACAATCACGCCGATCAATATCTACACCAACCCGGCAACAGCCCGGTACGGTCCCAGTTTTTACTTCTTCGACGGCAACCTTGCCCGTGATCCGGATGACAATCCAACCACTCTTTTGCGTGCTGGATTGCTGTGCGGAAAAGTAACGACCAGTGCTGAAGGCGGTGGTTATGCTAATTCTGTTATTGGCGTGACAACTGCTAACTACACGAGCGGCGGTTTGTCGCTGACGGTTACGCCGCAGTGTGCTACCGAGATCGTTCGACGCATCGGCACATCTGGTACGTTTAATACGGTGGGTGGCACTACTGCAACTGCTGCCGCAACGGTTACGTTGACTACCTACTCTGCTGTAAATACGACAACTGGCGTTATTACAGTAAGCAGTCTTGGCGTCAACGTCGCTGCCGGTGCCGCAATCATGCCGACCGATGGCAGTCAGAACGTCAATACTATTTACGACAACGAATATGGTACGGACGTTACCGATGTGCTCAATAATAACATCGATCAGCCGATCCATCGGTTCGTGATTGGTGGCGATTTCTTTTCCGCCTTGATTATCAATCTTACGGTAGTTAATGCGGGAACGGAAGCGTATCTCAAGGCTCAATTGCGTGCCAATTCCGGCGGTGTCTTTACTTTTGACGATGATCGATAATCGGCGGGACTCATGTCTATAGGCCATAGCATATGAGGGGCGGTTCTCCGCAGCAACCGCCCGCCCGTCTAACTAAATGCTGCTAACGACCCGATGCGGCGGTCCAAACTAACAGGAAAATACTATCATGGCTAACAGCAATCAAATGCTCTTGGACTGGCTCAGCGGGCCGGTTATGACAGAGCTTGTCCAGTCTCAGGATATTGCACCGGGACTTCCTAAACCGTTTCCCGATGAGTTTTATCAAACGTCCGATACCGAATGTGTCGGCGTAAACATGATGTGGGATGCGATTCAAGGTGTGCGAACGCCCGCAACCATCGTCGATTACTTGTCTCCGTCGCGGGGAACCGATACGCAACCGCGTACACGTCGGCAGGCGGTTGCATTGGGTACGAGAGAAAACACTCCGCTGGATAGTGAAGTAATTACTGCTTTGATGAGTAATGTTCCGCTCTGGCAGAACCGCATGCGGACCATTCTCCGGCAGAAAATGGCTGACTTCCGCCAGCGTGCCGATAACTTGCGTATTACGCTGGTCAACGCTGCAATCGCTACTAACGGGATTGGCTACGACCGAAATGGTAATATTCTGCCGACTCTTGGCACTAACACCATTCCGCCGCAGGTTAATTTCCAAGGCTTGTATGCTGGCACTAACGCGCTGACGTATACCAGCAATTGGCCCGGTACCGGCGGTGCGGTGGGTGATTGGTCGAACGTAAGTACAGATATTCCCAACAGCATCCGCGTGGCACGTCAATCGATGGTTTTCACGAGCAATTACGTGATGACCAACTGTATCTACGGTGAATCGATCCCGTCGTACATGTACAACAACACGGCGATGCAAACTTACCTCAGCCGTCAACCGTCCCTGAACCAGCAGTTCATGGACACCAACGAAGTGCCGGACGGTTTGCTTGATATGAAGTGGCATCCGGGGTATACGGCGTACTACATCGATCAAAACGGCAATCAGCAGAAGTGGGTTGCTCATAATCAAATTATCTTGTTCCCTGAGATCAACAAGAGTTGGTATGAGTTTGTGTCGTGCTCGATGCCGTGTCCGACAGGGCTAGTTGCTCCGAACACCCCTGTTGAGCAATTCTTGGCGTCATGCCCGCCGGTCAAGGGCTATAGTAGTTACTGCATTCCGTGCTACGACCCGATCAAGATCAGCGTGGTAGCCCAAGACTACTCCCTTCCATTGTTGAAGTCAAGTTATTTTCCATATTCTGCAACTGTCTCTGCTGCATAGACTCATGATCGACTTTCTCAAACTGTGCCGGGCGTGGTTTTTACTCCGCAAGACTCGGGCTTTCAACTTGCGGCAACCCTTTCACCACGCCCGGCCTTTTGGGAAGGTATAATAAGTGTATGAACAAAGAAGAAATTATCGAAAAACTGGTAACGTCGGGCAACTTCTCTCACGCTGCGGCATCGAGTCTTGCTGAGGTTTTGCAAGATTTGGGTGTGGCTGAGAAAACTGTTACTAAATCTCAAGGGTACGAAATTATCGAGGCTTATCTGAGGATTAACAAGACATCGCCTCAGGTCTTATACTGGGTAGATGAGTACGGAAGTTACCACGAAATTCTGAGAAATCAGGACGCAAGTTTAGTAAGAAAAGCTCACGATGTTTTGTTGGAAAAGTTAAGCAGTTTTTTGACCGACCAGCTACTGAAAGAGCGGGTTATTACCATTGAGGCGTGTGCTGGTCTGTTAAAAAGTTTGAGATACGACGCGGCGTCACATGCTTTGTTAGAACATGCCAAGGCCGACGAACTTTTGAGGCAACCGAAATGAGCGAATCAGACTATAAAATCATCGCCTTCAAATCCGGCTTTGTTGCTAAGCGTATTGAAAACGAGCAAGTACAGTATTTCGATGCTTCGTTGAAGTGGATCGACAGTTTCGGCGGTCCTCCCGAAACGCTGGCACTAAAACCTTTTGCTACTAAAGAATCTGTCATAGTTAGTGCACGAGGCGGTAATGAGCCGATTCGTGATTGGCACGGCTTTAGAATTGAGAAAATCGAAAGCAGGCTTCGCGAAGACGGCAACTACGATGTAATAGTAAGTCTGACGAATGCAAATGCTCAAACTTGATCTAACCAACTTCCAATCCTTCATCGACCGTTTAGAAACAACTATGTCGTTGGTATCGCCCGGCCCGTTGCAAGATGGCGTACTCAATGCGAGCGATGAGTACCATGAAAGCATGCGACAGCGTTTCGCGGAAGCAAGTTCGGGCGGCTCTACGTGGACGGAATTAGCCGATAGCACAATTGAGCAACACAAGCAAAAAGGTTTGCCGTTGCCGTCCGCATTGAAAGTATCCGGAGCACTAGAAAAGTCTTTGCAACGTGGCGATCCGGATCACGTACTAGAAACCACCGAGACTTCTGTTATTGAAGGTACTCAAAACGACGTTGCCGGATACCAGCACTACGGTACTAAAAACATTCCCGCCCGGCCTATACTAGTTGAGCCCACATCGGACACGCTCGAAAAGATGAAGGAAAAAGAAGTAGAAGGCGTAACGAGGTGGATTGAAGGAAGATGAGTATAATGAAGGTATGGAATTACTTAAAATGTTGGCGGTGATGAGCTTGATCGTCTGGCTTCCTTCTTTGCTCGGTTTGTTTGGAATGGTACTAGGGCGGCTACTCAAATCGGACGTTTTACAGAGTGCGGGCGGGTTGTTGTGTTTTTTAGCCGGACTGCTCCTTATTCTTTTGATTCCCGCTGCTTTGGTCTTCACGGCTTATTTCATTGTCTATGGGCGTTTGTTTTGAGGTAGGCCGAATTTAAGTTTGTTTCCGATTAAATCGCGTGCCTTCCTTATCAACACAACTTTTCCTGTCCCGCTACGCACAAAATCTATCTACAGACTGTGACTGGAAAACGTTAGAAGGCGTCCACGTCTGTATCAAAGACGGCGTAATAACTAAAGGACCGTCTAAGCTAGTCGGCAAGAATCCGAGTAAGCTGTCGCCCCGTACTAAATACTCCACTGTCAAAATCAAGCCGAGTGCTCACGACAACCTTTATCCTCAGTTAAAAGGTACTCCGAAAGATACCGACACGGTTGATGAGGATGGCAAGCCGAGTAAGTTACAAAGTGCTATTGAATTACCTTACCACGTCGAACATTTTGTAGCGGGCAAGATCAAGTCGGCGGCTAAGTCAGCTTTAGGTTACTTACAAAATAAGTTAAACATTGCTAAAGCTGGGGGCAAGCCGTCGATTGCGGGCAAGGTTGCTCATGGCGTTACTGTACTTGCGGTAACAGGACTCAAGGCAGCGTACTTACCGTGGATTGCTGGTGAGAAAGCTGTTGAGGCGGTAGCAAGGGCAAAAGGACTGTCGGCGGATGAAGCGGCTAAGGTTAGGTCGCTGGTAACGTGTTACGATGCGATCAACTGCAAGGCGATGTTTCTCGGGTTGGAGCATGCCGGACTACAGCACGCCGCGAAAGCTTCTCTTTTCATCCCAACAGCGTCGGTTGCCTATCTTGGCACTCAGGGAACGCTTGCCGTTGCTCGTGCGGCGTCAAATGCGGTGAAGAGTGTTGCGGGAGGGGTAAAGGCTAAATTGCATCTCAGCCTTGCAGCTAACGCAACGGATGCGGTAGGGACGTTGGCCGATGCGATCAAAGCTCACGGTGGGGATGATTGGTACTTTGCTCTGTTGGTGAATGCGATGCAGCGTTCGCATAGTACAGAACAGGCAGTAGCTCTAGCCGACCAAGCGTTCAGTAGAAACAAAACCGCCCCAACCGTGTAAGTCCGATTGAGGCGGTGTCAAACGAAAGATCGACTCAAGCTTTTGGTGCGGCAGCGACTGCTTGTTTCTTTGCGTAGTAAGCGACTTTGGCTTTGTACTTTCGGACTTTGGTTGCCGCAAGCTTTGCCTTGCGGAGCCAGTAAGTTAAACGTTGTTCGGCAATTTCTGCTCGCTGTTCTTGTACGGTTTTGATAACCGGCTCAATCGCGAAGGGTCGTTCCCAGTCCGCAAGTAAGTTAGCACGGTCGGCACGGAAAGCGTTTAGTACTTGAAATTCAGCTACGCATGTTGCACGTTCGCTACTGGCGTAAGAATCGCGGCCTCTTGTTTTCTGTTGATGCTTTGGAACGTGAGTAGCGGCGACGTGATAAATTTCATGGGCAGTCACAGCCACAAGGCACTCGACTTGATCCGCGAAAGACTCTCCTACTTTGTGCGTGTTACATGTTGTGGGAAAACATTCGGGACGGCCAACGCAAGCTGTTATTTGTCGTTTCCAAGAACGAGCAACGCCGCCCCAACTTGAACGGGAGTTGCGAAAGCGAGCGTGCTTGATTGTGCGTACAGGTACTTCCAGTTCCTTGCAGCAAAAAGACACCATTCTCCGCAGAAACAAGTCGGACCAGTGAGTAGAGTTTTCCAGTCGCATTTCTAAAACCTTTCGTTTGGTACTCCCTGTTGAGTACGGGAGTATTGTAACAGGTTTTTAGTAAAAATCAAGAGGAAAATTTAGTTAATCCACCCGTTTCTAAGCCAACCTTTCAGTATGGTGGCGTCTTCGCGGAGCTGGTAGATGATTTTAGTAACAACGTCTTTCTGCCTGCCGACGAAGTGCTCCGAGTCCGTTTCAAGGTACTCGGCAGCAAGCTGCATTTTCTCTACTGCCTTGCGAGCAGCATCGATAGCGGCGTCTTGACGTTGGGTGATTTCATTCGACATGGTGTAAGACCTTTCTTTGGTTAAGCCATGCGTGGTGTTTTTACTAAAAGCCATTCTTGCTTACTCTCAAATGTGCCGCAATAAACTTCAACTTCGCCAGCGGCATTTTCTCGGCATAACTTCTTTCCGGAACCTTCGTCGCACAAATCGAAACGGTGTTTTGCCGCTCCCTTCAAAGTCTTGAATGTGCGTTTGTTGAACCGATTTCCTTTTTCGTCACCAACAAAATACCGCATTCTGTTCCTTTCGTTTGACATGATTAGTCCTCGTTTGCTTCCGTTGTTGCTTGAATTACTCGCACAAAAGCGTCGATCAAATCGTCATCGCTGCACTCAGTTTGTAACCAGTCGGCGTAACTCGCGTAGGTTTTCGCGTTTTGGTCGCCTCTTGTGTAGCAGTAGTCAAAACGCCCTTGGTTAGCGATTCGGTTGATTACTCTGTCCCGCATAGTAGTCAAAGCTCTGCCGCTCATTCTTTTCCTTTCGTTTGAACTTTAAATACTATATCGTGCGGTTTAAGTAAAAGCAAGAGGAAAATTTACTAAATTTCGCCAATGGCAGGAAGTAATCCATTTTCGCAAGGTTATTACACGATTTGGCAAGCACTCACGGTAAATGGCGGTACTTACTCCACACAATTTAATCAGTTAGTCAAGCCGAGCCGCAATACTCAAATCAACGAACAGACACAAGGCTTTGTCCCGCCGATGAATGCTCAATTAGCAGATCGACCAGCGGTAAAGATCGGCCTAGGTCGTTTACTAGAAAAACCGTACCAACGAAACTCTATCTGGTCAGAACTAAGCATCGCTTACCCGCTGGAAATAATGTCCGGTGCTTACAATGTCGATCAGCTTTCTTTACTAAATATCGTCATTCTGCAAGCCTTAACGACTGCGGATGGCACTACGCCCGGCAAGTTAGGCAATCCGACGTTGTTTTACAGTTGGGTTATGGCACCAGCGGATCAACGGGTAAAAGATTCGATGCTTAAGCAACCGCTCTGGACGTGCTATCAGCAGATTAACACGGTTTTGATGGTTCCGATAGCAGATTTATTAACCACAACTTATACTTAATTAAAGGCAAGAACAAACAAGACAAGAAAAGCAAGCCTTATGTCCAGAGGAACGGTAAACCCGTTTGTTGCATGGAAGTAGTTATAAGTTACTGTAACAAGAAGCATTCTCATGCAGCAACGGAAAACGTACCGGAAAACGTACCGGAAAACCACATCTTCTTTGTTCATTACAACACCTTTTGTTAAGTTTTGCATTCGTTAGGCAATTCGATTCGTGGCCCGATTTTTTGAATATCAAAATCGGTCAAGCCTACATCATCAAAGCCGCTGCATTCCCAAAAACCGTTACCCAGATATTGAGCGACAGTCCATCGGTCATCGACTAGAATCCAGTAGTAGCCCAACTCCATAAACTTCCTTTTTTGGTTAAACCGTTAGTAATTATACCGTGCAGGCCAAACGTCCAGTTTCTTACTTTGCTAGAAAGTTATGGGATAAGCACCAGAGTCTTTCCAGAGCACAAAACCTCTCATGGTCCGATGCCGCACGAGCCGCATCCGAGGCGTCCAGAGCAGCACATAAAGCATCGTCCGACGCTCATTCGGCCAGTGAGAAGGCTTACGAAAGTTCTGCGGCTGATTGGGAAGGTGCTCACGAACAGGCACAAAAGGATCATGACGAAGCTGCCGGTGCTCATTCTGAGGCCGAAGACGCTCACCGCAAAGCCGCCGAAGTTCATCGCAAAACTGCTTTAGATAATCCAAAGGAAGCGGAGTACCACAATCAAAAAGCTGACCAACACGAGCAGTTAGGTGACACGCACCACGACTTGAGAATAGACCATGCCCGTGAGCACGAGAGCGAATGGGACGCGGCTCAAGAGGAATGAGCTACAGACCCAAAGCTTCTTTCTCTTTCGCTGTGAGTTTGGCTAAAGCGGCAGATCTCAGCCGTTCTTTTTCTTTTCTTTCTCTGTCGGAATTTTGATGTTCAAACCACCATTTATCAAACTGTAGGCACGACACACCACATTCCTTCCAGTTTATGCGGCTAACGTACTCGCTATATGTACCAAATTGTAGAAGGACGTTAAGTAGACCGCAAAGAACTGCTTCGGGCAAGGAAACGGTTTCTTCAGTTTCGTAAGGAACACCGCCGTCTGTACAAGGCATAACTTTTCCTTTCGTCAGTTAAAGCTATTATACCGGACTTAAATAATGCCTTTCCAATCTTCCATCGTCAATCTTGCTGCTATCGCTAACTGGCTTGATAATTTCGGCAATCTTGGCAGTCCGGCGGTCCAGTTAGCGTTTGGCGGGGCAATCAATTTCAATAACGGTGCCGGTTCGGGTGATGGGCAAATCAACAATGTCAGTGGCAACACGGTTAGCGTAACGAGTGGTACGCCCGTAGTGCTGGATTTGAATACTTTGACCAATCCTGACGGCTCTGCCTGTACGTTTGCCGATCTTTTGATAATCGCATTCTACAACAACTCAACGACGGGACAAAATTTAATCATAGGTGGGGGATCGAATCCCGTAACAAGTATTTGGGGTAGCGGTAATCTGACTATTTTAGGTAATGCGGACGGGACGGCGGGAGTTCTGATAGCGTCTACGGCGGCAACTGGATATGCGATCAATTCGAGTACTGCTCATACGTTTCGGTTGGAGTCGTCAAGCGGGACGATTCAGTGCGATTTTCTTTTGGCCGGACATTAAACACAAACTTTTACTTGGAGATTTACTAAAATGGCTTACACCCCTACCACGGGCTTCGCGGGCAACGTCACGGTTACCGACACATCCGCAAGCAATATTACGTTTCCTGTCGTTCGCTGGAGTTTACAAAATCCGGCAACGATCTTGACGTATACTAACTCGCTTTGCGGCAATCACCCCGTAAGAGCGGCAACCTTTACCGATTTTCGAGTAACTATTGAGATTGACTACGACCAAGCTCACCAACCCTTTCAAACGTCCGTAGGTATTATCCCGAGCACTCAGCTTACAAACGTCAACTTGGTTGTGTCCAACGCATCGAACGACGGTTGGACTATCACCAGTATGATTGTGTCTGACATGCCACACACTGTTGAGCGTGCAGGTAAAGTGATGTTGTCGATCAACGCTCAGATTTCTGGTGGTACTGTGACTCCCCCGAATGGTACGGCCTACTGATTTTAGGGCTTTGTTAGGTTTGTTTGGGTCGAAGTGTTCAAAAGAAAATCTCCAAGTCTTCACCTCCGGCAGCCGGGCAGTAAATCGAAGCTTACGCCCGGCTGTTTTTCTTTCGGTATAATCCCTTTGGAGAACCAACAAAGGAGTTTTCTTAAATGAACGATCTGACTGTTGTAACCTGTTTGTTTAACCCGAACCGTTTTAACTCACGTATCCGGTTGTACAAGGAGTTCGCTGCCTATATCAAGCAATTTGGTTGTCGGTTGGTGACGGTAGAGGTTGCTTTGGGCGAACGTCCTTTTGAGACGACACCGGACGCTGACACGATTCAATTGAGAACGAAATCAGAGCTTTGGCACAAAGAGCGGGCTCTGAATATCGGCATTCGGCACGCAATCGCTACCAACCCGAACACCAAGTACATTGCTTGGATTGATGCAGATGTTTCGTTTTCGATTCAAAATTGGGTAAACGAAACTGTACATGCTTTGCAGCATTATCAAGTTGTTCAAATGTTTGGACAGGCCGTTTATCTAAATCAGTTTGAAGAAGTCTTGTGGTTCTGTCCCTCTGCTTTGAAGGTTTTTGTAGACAAGGGATTTCACCAAATACCGCCGATTCAAACCGAGTACATCGCCAGAGGTCATCCCGGTTTGGCATGGGCCTGTACGGTCGATGCGTGGCAGAATCTTGAAGGCTTGTTGGATACGTGCGTGTCTGGCAGTGGCGATACGCTCATGGCGTGGGCATTGCGGGGTCGTTGGGACGGCTACTTGCCTCCCGACCCTTTATCGCCCGGCTACGTTGCAGCTATCAAGACGTGGGCAAGGCGGTGCGATCTTCATATCCGGCAGAACATCGGTTACGTGAAGGGTGCCTGCTTACATCATTGGCATGGCGCTAGCGAGCAACGCGGATATCAGAAGCGATGGGAGATAATCAGCTTTCACAAGTTTAATCCGGAGACGGATTTAGTTGTCGGGGAGAGCGGGCTGTACGAATGGCGTACTGGACATAAACCTCACCTTGAACACGATCTTCGGTTGTCGTCCAGTATGCGAAACGAGGACGGAGTTTGAGAAAGGGTAAAATGAGCAGGATGAGAGAGATTTTAGTCAAAGCGGTAGGCGTCATAATCAGCGAAGAGTATCAACAAGCTTTTGATGCGAAGCCGGAAGAAGAAATTCCATTCATATTCGCAATGGATTTACTAAAACAACGCCTAGACCCAGACGAGTGGGCCGCTATTGAAAAGTCTTCGTTGTTCAATCTGGCGTCGATGCTGACTTTGGGTGATATTATTCAGGCGGCAAAAGTATGACATTACGTGAAGTAAACGATTGCTTGCGTGAAGAAGTGGTGTGTTTTATTCAGTAGATGTTGCTAAAGAAATGATTGCGTGTTGCAAAGAACGAGGAGTTTTGATTCATACGGTTTATAGCGACGACGGCCAGCGAGTTTTGATTCAATTGGTCAAGGACAGCAGAGGGCTTTGAATGAGGGTTGGAATAATTCAGCTTGGACGCTTAGGTGACGTAGTTAACGCTATCCCAATCGCCTACATGCTCGCACTAGAGGGGCATGAAGTACATTGGTACGTCAGTAAAAACAATGCCGTCGTACTGGAACCATGTTCTTACATCCACGTCCATTCTCTTGACTTACGTGATGATGCTGTACTGGAAGCAACTAAAATAGCGGAGAAAGATAGCCTAGACCGCATCCTTATAACTCAAGTCAACGGAAACCCAACCGAACCTTTGGTCTATTGCGAAAACTTCACTCTCAAGCAATGGGCAAATGCGGGCATTGAGTTTTTAACGAGGTACCACGACTACCGCCCGTTATTTGATAAACGTGATCGCAAAGCCGAAGAACAAATCATTGCCAGACTGCCTAAACCAGACGGCAGGCCGCTATTGGTAGTCAATTTCAAATCCCATTCGTCGCCTTACGCACACACGGTTAGTCAATGGGACTGGATATTCAAAGCATTTAGTAAGTCCCACCGCATCTACGATCTTACCGATAAGCGTTTTGATAAACCTCAGTACGTTCTGGCAGTTCTCAGTCAAGCCGATTGCTTAATCACCGTCGATACGCTATCGCTTCATCTAGCCTACGCTACGATGACGCCGACGATTCAAATGTCGGCGGGAACCAATCCGCAAGGTCGTCCAAGTCCATTTTACGACAGTGAGCCTAGAAAGCACGTTGTACTGAAAACAACTTACATCGAAAGTATAGCTCCGGTAGTCAGAGCACGCATCGAAAAGATAATCAAGGAAAAAGACTTTGCTCCCGGTCGTTGTACCCGGCCGTTGTTTGAAGAGAATACGATTTCAGCGGCGTTGGTGTCCGGCGGCAGGAAGATTTATCACGTAGCGGATTGGTATCTCGGCAATGTTGGTGATAATCCACGGATACTAAGAGCCAGAGCGACATGGGAGGATTTGCGGCGTGATCCTGACTACACGATCATCGAGCATCGTTTAGTCAACGGCCAGCGTTCCAGCAAAGACTTGGGCGACACGCGGACCCTGCCTTATATCACGGATATTATTGACAGAGGTTGTACAGAACCGGCAACCGACAAGGATATTGTAGTTTTTAGCAACAGTGACGTTGCGTTAGTACCGGAAGCGTTGGCGGTACTAAGACAGAAGATGGAGAAGATGGATTGCTGTTTCAGCCGTCGCGTTGATGTACTGAATTTCGATACTCGGCATACTTTGAATACACTGAAAGGCAAGTCTGCTCACGTTGGGGCGGATTTGTTCGCGTTTAGGATCGGTTGGTGGAAAGAACATCGGGATGAGATACCGGCGGTTTTCCTTGCGGCAGAAGGTTGGGACGCCGTTAGTCGTTGGTGGTGTCTAAAGCATAACCCCAAGGCAGAAATCGAAACGCCGATCTGCTTTCATGCGGTACACCGCCCATTTTGGAGCCGTCCTTCTCAAATCCACACGAACCCCGCTCAAATTTACAATCGAAAAGTTTGTGAGGAGTGGGTGAGAGGTAACGGACTGGACGTTACGTTGTTCGGGAAACAAAGCACCTATCTTTTCAAGCCGGACGACGTTTGGCAGGCAAAAACCTTGCTTTCCGAAGATTAACGACAAGACAAAGGATGTGTAGATGCCTCAAACCTACCGACGCATTAGCTTAGGATTCTTTCAAAAACCGTTGGAGAATGGGGAATCCGCAATTTGTCGATCACTGTTGGCGTTGCGGGAATTAGGTAAACAAGTAAAACATTGGTCAATTCCTTTTAGCGGAGGAAAAGATAGCACAGCAGTGACAGCGTTAGTGTTGTGGGCCATTGAGAATGGTTACGTTGAGCGTCCAAAAACTCTCACTGTTTTACGATCAGATACCACACAAGAACTGCCAGAATTGAACCACAATGCCGAAATTTTGATGGCCGAAGTACGACGTAGAGGTTTCAGAGCCGTTACTGTAGGTCCAGTTCTAAAAGATAGGTTTTATGTAAATATTTTGGGGAGAGGTTTGCTGCCCGTCCACGCATCGCTGCGTGGACGGTGGTGTACACGAGTACTTAAAGTAAAACCTATGGAGGAAGCATTAGCAAAAACTGCGGAAGCTGTGGCGGGTGAGAAGTTTTTGATGATGAGTGGTGTTAGATTCAATGAGAGTAGGAGTAGGGACGCTAAGTTAAACGACTCGAAACAGGTTGCGTTTGCCGCATGCTCTAAAGATTCAGGAGAGTGCGGCTCTGGCGGTATTTGGATGGATAAAAAGATGAGCGGTAAGTACGTCGCTCTGCCGCTAATAGTTAATTGGCGAGAGTGCATAGTCTATGACTTTCTACAAGGCTGGTTTGTCTTTAACGAGAAGAACTTCTACAGAGTTGATTTAGTACCGTCGGCACGAGAAACGGTGCTTCAGAACCGCTTAGTAACACGAGGGTCGTTCTTGCGAAAAGGGCACGGACTGGAAAGGTTTACTCAACCTGTCGCCAAAATGTACGGCCAACACGAGGACGGTTTGGTAGAACGTTCTTTACGGTTCGGTTGTTTGGGATGTTCTGTAGTAAGCGAAGATAGAATGACCATTGAAGCGGCAAAGAAGAATCCGAAACTGACGCCAATTTTAGAACTTCGCGCTGTTTGGGAAGAGATGCGAAATCCAGCATTCCGACTTTGGAAACCATCTAAGAATCAAAACTTCAGTAAAGGACACCACGGACCTTTGACAATAAAAGCGAGAAAGTATTTTCTACCTAAGATTTTGGACATTCAGCGTCGATCTGAGGTGGTGCTAGTAACGGATGCGGATTTAGTAGAAATAGAGCGGTGTTGGCGAGAAGGAGTTTATCCGCGTGGTTGGACAGGTGATGAAATTTTAGCTTGTGATGCTCCTCAAACTTGTGGATTTTTTGTAAATCGTGTTTAAGGAATTCCCAATTTGTCTTGGTTTAGGATGCTCGGTAGCTTGCGACTACTGCCCCCAATCAGAACACGTCAAAGCTTACAAGAAACTCGGCGGCGAAACTCTCATGACGCCTGCCTTGTTGGAAAAGTATTTATGCACCGTACCAAAAGACTCAATACTTGTGTGGTCTGGTTTCTCGGAACCGTTTCTCAACCCCCACTTTCCTGAAATCATCCGTAAGTACAACGCTGACGGCTGGAAGATGCGGTTGGACACGACGCTGGCAAATTGCTCCATCGAAACGGCACGTTTAGTAAAAGAAATACCTTGGACGTACCTAAAACTGCACCTATCGTCCTTTGGCGACTTGATGAAATTACCGGTAACGCCTGAGTATTTGGAAGTGCTTAAGATCGTTTCGACTAACCCCTGCCATAAGTGCTTTGTCTACTTCGGTATCCTCAGTAAAGAAATCAAGGCAATTGTTGATGCTGCCGAACCGAAGGATTTCTTCACGACGCTGCACAGTAGAGCGAACAACGTTGCGGTAATGCCGACCGTGGAGCGGCACAAGGGAACGCTGAAACGTTGCTTGTGGCTGGAGCGGGGCCACTTGCTGCCAAACGGTAAGCTGACCCTTTGTTGCGAGTCATGGAAGTTGGAGCATATCTTAGGCGATTTGAATCACGAACGGTACGAAGACGTTTTCAAGAAGCCGGAATACTTGGAATTGTTGGCAGCACATGAGGACGAATCGAAACCGCTGCTTTGTAGAACTTGCACGAGTGGTTACTACAGTGAGTAGTGTATAATGAAGATATGTGGTTACTATGGATTTATATAGGCGGCGTTTTAGGTTGCATGGTTCAACTTGTAGGAAACTTTGATGCTTACGAGGACTTGTCGTTGATTAAAATCACTCTTGCTGGATTGTTGTGGCCTGCTGCTTGGGTGCTTTATCTGGGCTTCATGTTAGGTGACGTTATTGGGTAGTGGTATACTTTCACCGCTGATCCCGATTCCGCCGTTTTGACGCGGCGGGTTTGTAATCCGTTACCCTTCCGCCAACGCGAGCCTCTTGCCGCTCCAGCATCTGCACGAATTCTACCATGGTGCATACCTGATTGGTGATACCCGCCGCAACGGCAGGCGTCGTCTTTAGTGTCATGTGCTTGCGGATGAAATTGTAGTGGAAGTAGTGCAGCGCGATCGCATGCCTGTGGTTCTCGATCTTTTTGCTGAAGGCATTTGTAAGCCGGGTGAAGCGTCGTGATCCCATTCGCATCGTGAGGTTTTGCCGCTCAACGTAGCTCGTGTTGATGTGCTCACGCTCCGGATTTCCCGCAATGACCGTAGCCGCACATGAGACGATCCGGGAAGGACTGTAACGTGCAAATCCAGCCCGCTCGGTTTGGTACTCTTTTACGAGCATCGCGTAGTCAACATCATCGCCAAAGGCCAGTTTGATCGCGTTGCGGTAGACTTGCCATCCGTCCGACGTGATTTGCACGCGGTCCATAAGACGATCCGCAAGGTCTTGGACGAACGGATGACCGGAACCCGCATCGCGCCCGCCGACAGCCCAGTTGATGACCAGTTTGGAATCAGCATCCATCGAAACCCATGTCCAGCAATCGCCATGGCCTTTGCCCCAGTTCTTCGACTGGACGTTCTTGTTCTTGCTGCCGACGAAGCTCCAAATCTCGTCAAGCTGGACATGCTTAGTCGAGAGATTGCGGACGACCTTATCGTGAAAGTCCTTCGCGAGCGTTCCGGCATCGGCCAGCAATCGAAGGACGGTGACCTTGTTCGCGCCGAAGAGACGGCACGTTGCGTTGATCGAATTGCCTTCCACGAGGGCCGAAAGGATTTGAGCACGTTGTTCGGTGGCCAACTTGTTCATGCACGTTATTGTAGTAATAGTTATCCTACAGTCAATGGCGAAATCGTACTTGACTACAATAGTTTTTATTGCTACAGTTACAACATGCCACGGCCACCGAAAGACCCTTCTCTACGGATGAGCGTTGACTTGCGCATTCCTGTGACGGCTGCACAAAAGGAGCTAGTCTTTCAGGCTGCCGCGCTGTCGGGGAATGACTTGGCTGCTTGGGTTCGCCCCGTTATTTTACGCCTCGCTCGCAAAGAGGTCACGAAAGCTGAACGTGAGAAAAAGAGAACGGGTTAAGGTGGCTCGGCAACACGGTCCGATAACTTCTGTAGGCACTATTTTGGAGGCTCTTTCAAGTTGGCTCATCAAAAGCCCGAGCGCAGGGATAACAATATGACAGACGATCAAAACAACACCCTCCGTGCGATCGTGCACCGCTGCCCAGGCGGATTGCAGGCGCAGCTGCTGGAGTTGGATATCGCCGTCCAAGGACCGGATGAGGATCAACTCTTGGCAGAATTAGCGCATGCCATCACGATCTCTTACGAAATTGCTGTAGCCCACGGCGAAGCTCCGTTTTCGAGTATCGGAGAACCACCGAAGGCAGTGCGAGATCAATGGAGATCATCCAACGGCATTCGGCAAGGATGCATCACACTCAAGGCAGAGGTTGCAATGGCACTTGCTACTGCGCTTCGCTGGCGTAAGCCGGTCGGAAGCGTTTTGTTTGAAGAAGCAATGGCTGCGTAAACTTCCGAAAGCTGCCTCTACATGATCGATGACGCATTACAAGACATGCGCCCGCACTGGGAAGCTACATGGAGCGCGGTCATCAGGTCTGTGCAGGCGGTTGGGGGAGCCATTGAAAAAACAGAATCTGGATATGCCTTGGTCCGCACGGTCGGAACCTTGGTATTGCTTTTCCCGTTGCCGATTGACTTTGATCCAAATCAACCGGACAAGAGCATGCCGCCAAGCCCGTTCACGCTCGACAGCATAAAGCGAAATCTAGACGTGGCATTGCCATTCTACCCAGTTCTTTAGGCTCACTCTTTTTTCCGCAATCGGGCCGCTTCCGCCCCCGCTTCAAACGCCGCCCGCAAGAGCGCCCTTGCACGATCATCCACGTTCGCGATGCCCGCGATCCACTTCGTCCAGGCCGCTTCCAGGTCGGCGGGAAGCGGTTCCTCGTGGCGTCGGATCGTCTCACCGACTACGCGGGCCGCTGTCTGGCTGGCGTCCATTGCTGGCGTCTTGGATTTCATGGGTGTATTGTACCGCGCCGGTGCCGAGAAATAACGGTACGACTTTTTGCCGAGCGGCGGAATTCAAAGTATACCACTACCCGTTATTGAGCGGTGCAAAGGAAAGGAACGGAAATCAGCGGATACTGACGTATAATAGTTTTTGATGACTTACTACTGTCCTATTTGCAATTTTAAGTATGGAGGCGGCACAAAAGCCCCGCTCCTTTGCCCTAATGGCTGTAAGACGGAAATTGTTTTTATGCGAGTAGACGTTCTAAACGATCCGCGATTCACTAAGATACCGAACACCCCTTACGTCACATTGACTGAGGACACGTCCCTAACGCACTACGCTTTGAAGGAAAAGACGATCTTGTTGGAGCATTGGTTAAACGACCTGCCGGAAGTACAAACATTGCAGTTGGGTGATGTTTTTCTTGATATAGGTGCTTTATACGGCGAGACGTGTTTGATACCGGCACAGCGACGTTGTGAAGTGCACGCCTTTGAGGTGCATTCCCTGTCGTTCCTCTGCTTGTGCCACAATTGCCCTTGGCCTAACGTGCACAAGTACAACGTAGCGGTTGGTGACGGTAGCTTAGTTAAAATGAGCGGTGCGTTGGGTGAGAGTGGGGAGGGTCCGCGTAAGAACAATCTAGGTACGCAAATGGTGGAAACCGCAAACGATGGATTCCCGTCAGTACGAATCGACGACTTAAACTTTGAGAACGTTACGTTAGCTAAAATTGACGTAGAAGGCTTCGAGGTTCGCGTACTGGAAGGAATGCGGGAAACGATCAATCGAACAAAGTGTAGAGTGTTAATCGAAGTCTACGACGCTCTTTTAGCTAAGCAGGGCTTTAAACGGCAGGATGTTCTGGATTTCTTTGAGTCTGTAGATTACCAATGGCGGGTAGCTATCGGTCGGTTTGAAGACGAGCGGTGCGACTTACTTTGTGAGCCGAAATGAATAGTAATTCTGCGACAAGTCCGTATCATCTTGCTCGACTTCGAGTGGCTTACTATAAGTTGCAGGGTTTGGTTTCTCGTTTCAAAATACAACACGCTCCGTTTCCTATCGAACTAAAAGTAAAAGACTACCGCGAGTCTTTTTCTAATTCGATAACTCTTCAAGTAATTTTAGAAGTAAAGCATTGGGATACCGGACTGTTGGGGCCGTTAATTATTGAGGAACACGTTGATCCGATTCAACTTGAATTTGACAACGGAGACGACGATTATTGGTTTAGTAACTTTCGTTCGTTAATTCGCAAAGCTGTTTTGCATGAAATTGACGAGTGTTTGTACGTGGACGGCGAAAGGAGGTTTGATCCGCACAAATGATTATCGATTGCTTCATGTTTTTACGGGAATTCGATCTTCTCGAAATTCGTTTGCGAGAGTTGGATGCGGTAGCAGATAAATTCGTCATTGTCGAGTCAAGCAGGTCGTTCACAGGCAACCCCAAACCTTTCTATTTCGATACTCAATTTCTACGCTACGCTAATTGGTTGCGGAAGATTATTCGAGTTAAAGTAAACGACACGCCGGTCAGCTTTGATCCCCACCAAAGAGAAGCTTTTGAACGCAACGCCATTATTCGCGGCCTACCTGATTTGAAAGATAGCGATGTTGTAATGATTTCAGATGTGGATGAGATACCGCGAGCCGCTGTAGTTAAACGCTACAAAATCGAGCAAGGCGTTGTCGGTTTACATCAATCGATGTACCGCTACTACATCAATTGCTTAACTAAAGAGCGGTGGATCGGTACTAAAATTGTTCCGGGTAGTGTACTGAAAAAACACCCGCCTGATTTTATTCGCTGGCACGCGGAAGAAATCGGATGTAAGTTCATTGAAGACGCTGGTTGGCATTTTACCAGCACGGGAGGGGCGGAAGAGTTTAAGTACAAACTGGAATCGTTTGCTCATGCTGGCTGTGAATGGCACGAAAGCGAAATTGAGGAATACCGAAACGGTACAATCGTAGAGCGGTTAGTTCGAGATGGCAATTTGAAGGTCGTCGGCATTGACGGCAGTTATCCGGAATTTGTGCAAAAGAACGTCGGAAAGGTTCTGGACTGGGGATTATTGCACGAGCCAAAGGCTGTGGCCGCAACGTAGAACGTAGAGCGACGAAATGCTTTCAAACGATACCGAAATAGCCTAACCGTCCGAAAATCGCTAGGAATGCACGGCAAGAGGAGACTGATGCTCAAGCAGATTTCAAATCCAGAAGTTGACGACGCGGTTGCAACGATTTGTGCCGCGTCTCTAGCTGTAACGGGCGGTTGTCCTTTGTGTCGATTGCATTGGTTGGATGAAAAGGCAGTTTCCGCCTTATCCTTTCAGCTAAAAACTGTTCTATCGCCGCTCGTTTATAATCTGATCGAATCTATTTCTGGTGATAACGATTACATCCAAGCCGTCCCTAATCTAAGAATCCACTTGCCGGGACAGCCGACTAGCGTATCTTTTCACTCAGACACGCTTTTTGGTCATAGTCCCCACGAAACGAATTACTGGCTGGCACTTACACCGTCTTTTGATACAAACAGTCTGTACATCTGTGACGATGACTTTACCAAGTCCTTGCATTTGCGGTTGAAGTCCGGCTACTCTTTGGAGAAGTTTGAAACCGCCGCTAAACAAACTGCTGTACCGATAGTGACGGACAAGCCAGCTTTGTTTTCTTTCTGTTGTTCGCAAATACACGGTTCTGTACTAAATGATACAGAGAGCACGCGAGTTAGTTTTGACATCCGCACCATACCCGCAAACGCTCCGCAAGGCGTAAAAAGGCGAGGCAGCTACTTTCGTAAAAAGGGTTTGTTGGCTCGGACAGCCAACCGTCCCGTTGAAATGCTATTGAACGAAGTGTCGGTGCCGACAATCGCATCGCTTGATGTAAGTACGCCTGTCTATTTGCAACGGCAAGTAATGCAGAAATTTTATCCCTTCCCGCCGAAAACAGAACTGGTAGAGTTTTACGGGTTGTTACACGCTCCTCAGTTGGAAGACTGTATGAATAAAGGGCCGTGCATTGCCTACACGATCCGGCAGTTAAAGAAAGTACCCGAAAAGATAACCCATCCCTTTGGCGTGGCGGATGAGTCGATGTGGTTTGTGGAAGGCGACGAGAAGTTGTTGTATCAGTTTTGGCAAGAATGCGGTTTATCTTATTAGCTAAAAGGAATCTCCATGTCCGAAAGCCTAGCGAATCTTGCAGCAAGTCCGAGTCTTGACCTGCCGACTAACTTCCCGCCCATTCCTAAATGTGAACTAGCTACGTTAGGTGCGGTAGAGGAAATGATCGAGCGTACCCATCTCCGTAAAGCTGCCGCTGCGGGCATAGGCTTGCGTTCTGACGTGGCGGATCGGTTGATAGCGAACGCGACGTCGGATGTAGTTCTATCACGCCTCAAATTCGGCTTTCCCGGCTTCTTCCATTTAGTTACGTCCAAGTCTCAACTTCCCTTTTTTCTGCAATCATTGCTTAGTCAAAACGATCCGTCATTCACGATGGACAAGGCAACAGCTTTACTAAAGACATTGGACGGCACCCATTTTGAGAAAGTACAGGCAACGGTGGCCGAAGCTTTTGGTTTTGATATGTCGCATATCTTGAGGCCGAAGAAAGACGAACCAAAAAACGAACAAGCGGGAGCGTCTCCCGCAATCCCGTGAGTTACAACTGGGAACGAATCTTTAAGCAATTACGTGAGAAACGACAACTACCGCCGTCCGAAGTACGCAAGTTAGCGATCCATCAAATCATTGCAGAGTTTTCGCAAGAGGATGACTTGCCTGATCCAAGCAAGCAGTTTGAGGTCAGTGCGGAAATTTTACGGCAACGGGAATTACTGGATTCTGTCTGCCTGCAAGAATACCTACGACCAGAGCAACTACCCTTTGTTGACTACGATTGGTTGATTCGTGCTTTGCGTAAGATGCAATCTGATTTGCAGATACCGAAAGATCAACTAAAGAAAGCTATTTCGGATTATCTTCTGTACGTGGAGACGTTGAAGTAGAGGGGTACAAAGATTCGCTGACTTGTAAGGCTAAAAACAACGCTGACTTTCCTATGCGTAACGATCTTTCTTTAGTATACGACCTCGTTTCAAACCTAATCACGTCGAACAGTCGCATGCTAAGAGTTGCAGCATCGATTATGTCCGACGTGGATAATCCTAAGTCACTGCATGCTTTGAGTATCTGTTCTCGTAATTCGTCGTTGCTCATAAGAGTATTATACCTTGTCTGATATTCAAATAACCTCAGAACTAACGCTTGACTTGCAGCAAATGCAAGATCAGTTGCGGCGAGCACTCTCCGATTTTCAGAGCTTTGCCGATCAAGTCAATCAAACCAAGTTGGGGCCGTCTGCTGCATTTGACGCCAATTTGATGCAGCAACAGTGGAATCAGTTTACTTCAAATCTGCAACCAATTCAAGTAAAACTGGATTTGACCAATGCACAGCAGCAATGGAATCAATGGGTGAGCGGTTTGGGCGGTGCAGGGATTTCAATAAATGTAGTCAACGCTCCGCAAATTGGTTTTGATATTGGACAGGCGGTCAGCACATCTTTACTAAACTCCGCTTCGGTTATCGGTCAGACGATTGGTAATGCGATTTCTGCAAGTATTACTTCTGCTGGTGGAGGAGGTGGGGGTGTTGGTGGCGGAACATTTGCGGCTTGGAATCCGGCAACAGGACAAGCCGTTCCCTTGGCTTATGATCCGGGGAGCGGTCAATTTTTTAATACGCAAAACGGAATGGCAATGGCGGGGGTAAACTGGCCCGGCAGCGGCGGTGGGGGAGGACAGAATCAACCGCAAAACACCCGTTTGGCTCGTGCAGTAATGGGGATGTACATGATGCGACGAATTGCTAATGCGATTCGTAGTATCGACGAAGCTCAATCCGCAGAAGCGGTAGCCTACACGCCAATGGAGCACGTTCACGCGGCAGAAAGAGTACAGCAATCTTTGGAACGCGGTGTTGAAGCGATTCCTGTAATCGGACCTATAGCAACCGCCGGTTGGGAGATTTTGACAAGCCCAGTTTCTGCTGAAAATAAAATAATCGAGAAGCAAGCCGAGACAGGTATTCGTTTTGCCGAAATGCAGGATAAAGCTTCGACTTCGTTACGTGATGTTACATATCAAAATAAAATCCGACAATCAGGAGGTTTGGAAAAAGCACTGCTTCAGGCTCAAATGGATAAAGATAGACGGAATGATGAGTTAATGAAGCAGTCAAAAGAATCACGAGAAGAAGTTGATCGATTAAATAAGTTAGATGAATCTGAGGCGGGAGTCGGTCAAGGCTGGTTCGGGCAAAGGAATCTTTTTTCGGGGTCCGAGTCTGTTTATAACGAATGGTGGGATAAAAACTTTGGAGGTAATTTCACCGAACAAAGCAGACTTTCTCGTACTCAGACTGCTACGGAAAGGCAGCGTGCTGTTGATGCTATGAGTAAGGCTAAGAAAGACGCCAATGACGAAGCTTTCCGTAGAGCGACCGAGGAAGCAGTTGATAACGAGGAAGTTGCCAAACAGCAGCACGTAAACGAGATTTTAGGTATTCGGGCGGGAATGGATGTTACGGAGTTAAGCATGTCTGGACAAGGCAGAGCGGCTCGGGAAAAGAGTTTACAGAATTCTCAAACTAGAAAATTATGGGATATTGAAACTGAGCAATTAGAAGCGGCTAATAAAGGAGATATTCCAAAGTATCGGCGGCTGGAGCTATTGCACAAAACGACGGAAGATGAAAACGATCTTAATCTGCGGCAGTTTAATCAAAAAGAGGATGTGGAAGAACGTTTTGCAAATCGATCTGCTAATGAGCGAATCGCCAATACGGTTTTTCGTTCCGACGTTTCTAATCTCCGTGCTCAAGGCAAGACTACAGAGGCGGGTAATATTGAATTCAAGCATTCGTTGGATGAGCAAATACAGTTACTTCAAGACAAGGCGGATAAGTATAAGTTAATCGACATTAACGTATCTAACGCTGCGTTGGCGGAAAAGAAGGCTTTGGAGGAATCTAGGCAAGGTTTGATTGATGACCGAGCGGCTATGCAAAGTTTTGCGGATAACATGAAGGATTGGGAAATCGTCGGCAAAACAAGAGAAACGGGCCTACGCACGCAAGGCCGTTCTTACGAAGCTGGTCAGCAAGCCATAGCCGATCAGTACAACCAACGAATTGCGGAGGTTGCTCGAAATGACCCTGCTACAGCCAGACTTTTAGAGCAACAAAAGCAATCCGCTCTGAGACAATATGAGCATCAGCACGATTTAGGTATTAGGGACATTAACGAAGAGTCTACTGAACTAGAAATGCGTAATCGCGGTGATACCCGTGGAGCATCGCTGGAACATTTGAAGTATGAGCATCAAAAAGAGTTGGAAGAAAACGCCAACGATCCTATCAAACGAGCAGCTATTCTACGCCGTCAAGTAGCCGAAACACAAAGTTTTATTCGTGGTGCCGCTGGCAGTGCCGATGATCCTCGCGGCGTCTGGTTTAACTTACTCGGACAATCTACTTTCGGTGGTAATACTGCTGGCGGGGCAAATGCTCAAGCACAACTAAATATTGAGCAAAAACATCTACAGGAAGAGTTGCAGAAAAAGAAACAGGCAGATGATGCTTTCGATAAACTGAAACACGGTTTGGGTGGCTTGTTCGATAACCCTGTAGGCAGTGCTTTGGGTAGTCTGTTCGGTGGCGGAAACGGCCCGCAAGCTGCTGACTTACATGGTGCGATGGATAAGCTGGATGCTTTTGGTGCGGCGTCGAAGGCATTGACCGCTGCCGCTAAGAAAATAGTCGATAGTGCTCCGTTATATACTGTAGGTGGCTAATGGCATTTCCCGCTAGTGCAACTCTTCCGCTCAATCAGCGTATCTCAATCAAGTGGGCTGGATACACAGCTTTAGTATGGGATATTTATCGCACTGAAAAACTAAGCAGGAAAGCGGAGGAGCAAGGGGCCGTCTGGACGTGCCAATGCCTTTGGGAAGATCGGTACCAAGTCGCCACGGCACTGATTGGCGGTACGCTGGATGTTTCCGGAACTTACGTTTACTCAAACGGTTTTCCTTATCCGGACAACCCCGCGTGGATCGTCAAAAGCATAGATATGAAGCCTTACGCTCCCCGCGACCAATCTTTAATGCAGAGCGGAGAGGATGAAGGCGATTTAGCTATCTATCCGATGGCTGAATTGACGGTTAACTTTGGAGTACCGGACTACACGCAAGCACAAACGCCGAATATAGGAGAACAAGAGTTAGACTGGTGCAATAATACTGTTCCGTTAACTCAAAACATCACTTCGTTCTACTGGGACGACGGCACGCCTCTACAATTAGATCAAAACGTACCAATTAAGTTCCCTACCATCCGTTTTACGCAAACTCTATTTAATCGACCGTCACTGAACGTTCAGTTGTTCACTTCGCTAATAAATAAAGTCAATTCCGAGGCTTTCTTTGGTGCTCCTGCTGGTACTGTACTGTTTCAAGGTCCGAAAAGCAGTAGAAAACTCACACCCGCCGGAGCGTTGAATTGGGACATCATTCTTCATTTTGAATGGAATGGTGTAGAAATGGCTGGAACTACGGCAGGATGGAACAAACAGTGGCGTACTTTTATTAACGGAGTTGGTAACGGGTGGTATGACTTTTTTACTGATCAGGCTGGAACACAAACCTTGTTTTCTACCGCCGACTTGAACTCTCTGCTGACTGTGAACGTTTGACGTGCCTAATCAAACACCCTACCCCCGTGTCTCCCCTGATAATAAATACGTACTACCCGGTACTATTTATAATCAAATGGTAACCGACTTAGAGTGGTTACTACGGATCAATGTTTCGTCGCCTCTAAGTATAGATGATAGAGACGGCCCATTCATATCCTTTCAAGGCTCTACTAACTGGTTTTGGGCAAGGATAACTGGCTATGCTCCACTGCAAGAAGGTTCCAATCCTACGGGCAGGTTTAAATACTCGTGGGAACAGGTACTAAGAACCGAGTTTAATTGGACAACAGCTACAGGAGCTAGAACCGGCACGGCGTCCGGTTGTTCGTTAGGTGAGTGCAACGGCAATCCCGAGTTTAGTGGAGCTACGCAATGCTTTTGGGCATTGTCGATGTACTCAGGGGATAACAGCGGCGGTGCTCCTGTTGAGCCTACTGCGGTTGGAACTATTGTATTGATGTTCCAAACGTCTGACCCGAACAATGGAGCAGTCAGATTTACTTTCTTGCATGCTCCTGTTAATAAGACAGGAGCAGTCGTTACTTCCGGCCCGTGCGAACAAGCTGATCTGACGGGATCTCAGTACTGGATACAGATTCAGGACGTAACCCCATCGTCCATTACTAGCACTATTTCGTTTGCAGACAGCACGCCGATACCTAACGTATGCTCTGCAAATAGTTGTCCGAGTCCAACGCCCTATATTATCGTCGCCACCAACTTGAACGAATTCACCTCCGGTACGCATAGCGTAGCTGCGGGAACTGAGGTTTTAGTTCATGGGGTATATGATACCAACGGCACGTTACATTACGTAATCGAAGTCGCACCGCAGTTGCTAATAGGTCAGTTCTGTCTGCAAGGTTCCGGTCCTCCGTCATGTTCCGGTGCGACCAAGCCGAGCTACGCAACGCCTGCACCGGCCACAACCCTTGATTTTAACTATAACCATTTCAGTGTTCAGCAACCGAGAACGGGCGGAACAGGAGCGGTTTGTAATCCAATCTCTTTAGTTGACTGGACGGGTCTAACTGGCATTCAGTACTACAACAACCCTTCTCCCACTAAGGCGGATTATTGTAACAATACGATCATCTCCACTAACCTTGCCGTAGCGAACTTAGGCTACCAAGAGCCAGGAGCGACAGGTTGTACGGGCGGTGCGATTACTTACAAAGGTCCGAACTGTACCGGAGCATTTAACCAGTACCCCGTTTGGATCGGTCTATCTCAGCGGCAAATCACCGATCCTTGTGCCTGTTCCGGCGATACCAATACTTACAACGTCTTAGACTTCAACGCGAATGTTTACATTAACCCTTGCGACTTTGCAACTACAGTTTCGGACGGCACGCATACCAATCAAGTCAGTACGATTGTTTTTAGTACGGGATTGGCAGTAACGTTTAGCGGTGCAGGTTGTACGCAGACGGCTACGGTAACCGCGTCGGGCGGTGCATTCACGTTCCCAGCGGTAGAATTCCAGTATATTTCAGGTACGGCAACAGGATCAAAGTATTGCAATAATACGGTACTAACTACCAACTTAACGGCACAATCGAATAGCGTTTCTGAGCCTACCAGCGGTATTACTACAAAAACCCCTAGCGGCTCGGTAAACAAGTACTACACTTTTCTTGATCTAGGTCAAACGTCGGCACCCAATGCGTGTACGGGAGCGACAGGCAGTGTAAATCTACTGAATATCAATGCTTTTACTTACATAAATCCCTGTGACTTTGCTACACAGTTTTATGCTTGTTCTACAGGTTCGCCGGTACTTAAAAGTAGTGGGGTGATTGCGGGGTTAGGGTTAGTTGTTACGGGCACATCTAGTCCTGACTGCACAGCTCCGGCAACACTGGCGTTAAATTTATCGCTAACGTCAGGAGACGGCAGTGTAATTATTACACCCTCTACGAGCGGTTGCGATCAATCTTACGACTTTTCAGTAATCAGCGGCTTGGTTGGTGCCACTGGAGCTACTGGTGCAACGGGAGCAACAGGAAGTCCCGGCACGAACGGAACTAACGGAACTAATGGCATGGATGGTGCAACGGGAGCGACAGGAGCTACAGGTGCGGGGGGCGTGGCGTTGCCGGACGGCACCTATCCTATTTCGGCGTCTCTGGGAGGGTCGATTGTCGTATCTGGCGGTCAGATAACTGCCATCAACAGTGCTTTATAGTCGAACGGTATAATTTCTAAATGAACATTCACAGGTTCCACGTAATTTCTCTCCCTCATCTAGCTACAAACAAAAAGAACTCGCCGTGTGCTTATACGCAAAAAGTGAGATTATTTTGTCAAATGATGAAGTCTCTCGGTCACGTAGTTTACTTCTACGGACCGGAAGGCAGTGAGGTAGAGTGCGACGATTTTGCACAAATTATCTCTACTAAAGAACAAGAGCAACTGTACGGCGTGCATCCCACAGAGAGCATGTACCCGCTCGAATGGAAAGCGGAGTTGCCGATTTGGGTGGTGACGAATCGAAACGCTGTAGTTGAAATCCACAAGCGGAAACAGCCAAAGGATTTCATTTGCATCATCGGCGGTAACTGCCAGCAGTACATTGCGGAGAACGTTGGCCCGGACGTCTTTGTAGTAGAGTACGGAATCGGCTACGAGGGGGTGTTCAGTCAGTTTCGAGTATTTGAAAGCTACTCGCATCGTAGTCAAATTATGGGCCTGAACCGTCAATACAACAGCATGAGTTTTTACGACGCCGTTATACCAAATTACTACGATGTAAACGACTTTCCTTATCCGCACGAGAGAGAAAACTACTGTCTGTACATCGGGCGGTTAACTAAAATGAAGGGGGTAGAGATAGCGGTTGCGGCTACAGAAGCAGTACGAATACCTTTGCTGATTGCCGGACAGGGGATTACTGAAAAGCACACTACTAAGATTATCACCAAGGATTTTACTATAGATAAACCGCATGTTAAGTACATCGGCGTTTTGGGGTACGAAGAACGGGCGAAAGTAATGGGAGCGGCTAAGGCGGTACTCGTTCCAACGGTTTATAACGGCCCGTTTGAGGGTGTTGCAGCAGAATCCGCATTGACTGGTTCGCCTGTGGTCAGCAGTGATTTCGGAAATTTTAATGAAACAGTAGAGCACGGCAAGACAGGTTTCCGCTGCAATAACCTACGCCAGTTTGTCGAAGCACTGAAACGAGTAGATAACCTTGACCGCAATTACATCCGGCAACGGGCAATTAGTCTGTGGTCGATAGATCGCGTCAAGTGGATGTATCAAGAGTATTTCGACCACATAGTGGCAGGGGTCGGTACGGGATGGGGCAGGCTAGACCTGCCGTGCAGCCTTGATTGTCTTGCTCCGATGCCTTCTCAGAGTGACCAACAAACCGCACAGGACGAACCGAGACACGCGATTCCGTCATTTCCTATACTTGGACAGGACAACACACGAATCGGGGCTTAAATCGCGTCTAGAAACAAAACTGCCTCAGCAGAGCGGGTCGTGCTGAGGCAGTGGCAAACGAAAGACGGTTCCGTCTTTTCTATCAACAAATCCATTAAAGCTGTGAGGCTGCACTTTGCTTGTGGCAGCTTTTCGCCTGTCAAGTACAGCATGACGGCTTGACGAATCTTTACTCGTCCTTGACCTGAAAGAGCACCGTAAAGGTAAGACCTTCCGTTCGGGAAGATCAGTTTGTCGAGTTCTTTAAGTTGATTGTTGGTTAACATGCGATCTCCAATTCAGGTGTTAGCGGTTTAGAAACAGACCAGTGTGGGCAACATCACGCCGCGTTCTTTGCGTTTAGCTTCGCAGCAATTTCCCTTGCTTCTGCCAGAGCATGCCGAAACGATTTTACGGCATTGTGTTTGGGGTTGATCTGTTTAGGCATAACTACGCCATCTGTTTCGACTACGGCGACTTTCTTGTAAATGCCAAACTTGCAGGAACCGGGCATACAGGCCGCAGCAGTCATTACAACAAACTTTTCCATGACTAATCCTTTCATTTGGTACTCCCTATTGAGTACGCTAATACTATATCGCCTGTTTTAGTAAAAGTCAAGAGGAAAATTAACTAAAATGTCTCCGAAACAAACCAAGCTCATCGTAGCCACTGTCATAAGCGGTGTCGTTCTACTGTTGATTATATGTGGCACAGGCGTATCCCTCTACATTCACGAAATTTACCTAAAGCGTGTCGAACAAAAGCACGCCGAAGCACGGGAAGTTTTCAAGCAGGAATGGGAGGATTTCTTTGCTGATCGCGACACCCATCAAAAGACTAAGAACACCTTGTTTGACGAACAACGTTCTGGCACAGGCGGTTTGCAAGGCCAGTTGTTGGAGATACGCCAAACTTACTTCAATAGACGTTGGATCGATGAAACGCAAGTTTACGAATCTTATGCTCGCAACGGCTTTACTGTAACCGAAGCTTTGAAAGAGCACCCCGTCGATAGCTGCCTGCCAGAGCACTAAACCAAAGTCTTGATCGAATGGTAAACCGTTCTTTGATTATCGAATCTGGCAGGATCGCAAGTCACTGTTTTTGCTAAATCATCACACTTTCTTATATCGAGTTTGTGGTAATTAGCTAAAGTTCCGATTCGCATTTCGCTCATGCCAACTAGACGGGGGCTGTTTGCCAGCATTGATAAACAGCGGTTACTTAATAAAACTGCACCAGCGACGGGCTTGACTCCCAACGCTGATGAGTGCAGATGAGGCGGGTAGTGTTTTAAATCGTGCCACCAGCACCACGGCATGTAGGGTCGTACAATAGTGGCCGTTCCTACATCGGCATCCCACACATCCGCAAAACGTTCTTGGATTGAGCAGTTAACCAACGTGTCCCATTCCATCAAAAAGTAACGCTTTGCTTCGCATACTTTTAACTCAAAGAATTGGTAGGCAGGCATGTCGGTTTGATACCAGCCTGCTGAGGGTTTGGAATCTGCTTCAAATTTAACGTAGTTCGCGTCTCCCATCGCCCATTTTCCTGTTTCGGCTACAAGGATGGTGTTCGGTAAGTCACGGCATGTATAGCCTAAACAAAAGATTGGGACATTAGGGTTGTTTCGTTTGACAAACTCCAAGTTCTGTAAGGTCGCGTCGTTTGTACAATGATAAAGGAACAGGACTGCTAAGTCGATCATGTTATCATTATAGGCGTTAAATGTCTTTCGACGGATCAAGTTTGTGGGCGGAATTTCATCTAAGGCCGTTCTTTGTAGTAAATCTGAACGATGAGCTAAGCTGGCTGACTCAATTCAACAGCCGAATCCCGTGCGGAGAGTGCCAAAACAGTTGGAAATCTCTTTTTCAACAAAACCCTCCCGACTTGTCATCACCGACAACTTACTTTCGATGGGGTGTTGATCGGCACAACGATGTAAACGCCAAGCTTAATCCACCGAAAGCTGTTTTAAGTCAAGACGATGCTTTCGTGTACTGGTCGGCTGAGGCTAAACATAAGATAGCTATTGATTACGATAGTGCGGTAGCAGTAGCAACCAAAACGTGGGACGATGCTTTAGCTAGAGTGGTCAGCAATTTCACTAATTTTGTTCCTACGCCGACTGTCGATAAAACGATTGACGACTTTCGTACTTGGACATTGGTTAGCTGGCTGGAAAACCAGCATTGCCTTTCGTTCGATAACTTGCCGGACAAAGGTTTGGTTGCGGTACTGACTACAGCTAAGCCAGATCATATTCGATTGACTAAAATTGCACAACTACAGATCGGCAAACGCTACGTACTAACCGGATGGGTGACAACCAAGGATGTTACAGATGTTGAAACTCCATCCGCTCCGCAAGGCGTCAGTATCAGTGTAGGTAATGCCAAGAGCGAGAATAAACTAGGTATGTCCGATTGGTCGAAAATAACCATTCCGTTTACGGCTACTAACGATGCGAAAATCGTCATCCGTTTCGGTAACGACTCACATACTTGTACAGGGTCGGCAGCGTTTGCTGGATTTACTCTGACAGAAAATCAGCAATCCTAGGCCATGCTCTGGCAGCTTTATTCAAATCCGCTCGGTGCTCCGTTTCTTCTGCTTGCCGTGCTGAGTACTTTTCGGTATTTCTAAACTTATTGATATTGTCTACAACCAATTGAGTAAGTACGGCAGGTTCTAAAGCATCCAATTCCCAGCTTTCGTCGCCATGCAAATCTTTGTACTTTTGGTAACGGCTGTCGGTTGCTTTTGCTGGATTGGGCGGCGGGTTGTACTCTTCAATCTGATTCATATTTAAAGCAATGCGAATGACGGTAACAGGTTTTCGCACGTAACCAGAAATGGAACCTACCTGAACGCCGGGTATTAAATCGTCGTCTACTTCTCCGTGCCGCTCCCGAAAATGAATTTCCAAGCTTTCCCAAATCTTACCTATAGTAGTTTGATTGCCCAATTCTTTGCCGTTTTTGTTATACCAATCCCTTTCAACAAAGGTGTTGAGCCTTTCACTAATATCCCGCGTCATGTCGATACCGCTTGGATCGTGGTCGCCTAGGTGCAAAATAATCGGCCTCTGTCCAGCATTAACATATTTGCCTAGCCGTTGGGAAGCTTCCCATAACGACGACAGAGAGCTGTAACCTCTACAAGAAAATGCCGCCACATCCTCAGCATTGGCGGCTTGACTAACGATTCCTTCAAGCGCATCTTTCTCTACCCAGCATTCTACACGAAACTGCTGATCGTTCCATTTATCAAGCCGGAACGAACGTTCACATGCTTCAATAATCGACGCTGGGTTTTCCCAGTGAGGTACGGTTGTGATTTCTCGCGTACGATCCTCAATCGCGTCCCAATCGACTAAACCTGCCATGCGAGCATCGCCTAGAATTACTCCAAGGTTGTTGTAGTTAGGCTGAGCGTTGTTGGTGCCGTTTTCCGCATCGCGTACCCACTTACCGCCAACGCTTGAATATTTCCAAGACGGCGGAAACAAGTCGCCTGCAACAAAGCGGTAGTAAAGTTGGCGAACTGTTAGACGGAAGCCTTGCTGTTGATAATCCGCAATGATGCGATTGGCGGTACGGATAACGTTTAGTTTTTCCGTACTGAATTTCTTTGGTTCGTAGATTATCTTCGGCATACTAAACCTTTCCTTTACAAACCCCACCAAATCCGCCAGCAACGTCCCTTGTCCCAATCTCCGCGAAACAAGCCCGGTTTCCAAGTAAACCGCCTGCCGCTACGTTTGCTCAAATCTTGTTCTAGTACGACAATCACTTCGCTCTTGCCTCCGGGTTTGGTTCCAAATCAACAGGATCGACAACCACCAATCCTGCCAAAGTCATGACACAATACTTACCGCCTTCTTTGTGCGAGATAACTGCTGACTCTCCGGCTTCAATCGTCTCCGTGTAGCCGGTGCCGGTGATTCTGTAGGCAGTTGTTGTAAGCTGGCGACGAATTTTGTAGATCATACTAAACCTTTCTTCCTTTGTTGAATTTCTTGGTTTCGTGCGGATGCCCGACGTGCCATTGCCCGCACCTAGTACAGAGGTAATGTCCGATAAACAAATCCACGTTAGTACGCCGCATGGATCGGGCCACGTTCTCTGCCGATTTCTCTTTCCGCCAACCGACCTTTCCCGTTGGGCAAGTCATAGTCAAAATCCTCTCAGTAGTTGCCGTCTTGTAAAATTATCGCCTCAGGCTTTTTGCAGTTAGTTTTGTAGCCCGTGTCGTCAAACCTCCACTCAGAAGGTTTTTGGGGCGGGGCTTCGATGCGTTTTAATTCGCTCATCAGCACAATTGCAGCTTCTCCTTCGTTCTTGGCAAAAACCACCGCTGACACCCCAACAGGGTAGTGCCCAGTAAAATTAGTTATTGTATAGACACGCATTGTAAACCCTTCTTAGTTAAAACAAGTGCCGGAGAGCAAGAGTTAGTAAACTAGTCTTAAACCCTCTCTGGCACGTCTATTCACTTCATGCCTCTACCGCGGTTTCATCCCACACACATCCCGCCAGCTTAGTATCCAACTCCTCCCCCTTCATTTCTCCCCGCACGAAAGCTAGTACTGCTGACTTGATTGTATCAACGTTGGCGTTGTCGGTTTTCGTCGCCAGATAATCCCTCAATTCCTTCATCGAAACGGATACCCGTTTTCCGGCCTCAGTCTGGACACGCTTAATCGCCTTCGTGAGCTTCCTGCCGTCGATCTTGGCAAGCTCCGCCTTTGCCAACTCCGCAACTGCTTCCCCGTCGGCCTCTGCTTTCGTCTCCGCAGGCGTTTGCCGCGTCATATCGAGCAAGGCGGGCTGGAAGACGATTTCCCTTTGATCGTCGCTCATTGATGCTGCTATTGCGGTTCGGCGTTGTTCCTCAGACATTGCCGCAAGATCGGCAGCTTGCCGGACAGAGATAATCCGGTTGTGGACGGCTTCTTGAATGTCGTCGGGGAGCAGAAGCAAGCTGCGGAGCGTCGTGAGCCAAGCCGGAGTACAGCCAAGAATCTCACACACTTGTTCGGACGTGTAACTGTACAGCGTTTGCAACGTCCGCATGTTGTGGGCATCGTCCATTGGAGAGACTTCGCTACGCTGCTTGTTTTCGATAACCGACGTTTCGTAAGCTTCCCGCTCGTTCAAGTCAGAAATCGTACAGCGAAGCTTAAAATCCGGATGGGGCTCAATGCCGTGTTCCTTGCTACCGAGTTTGAACAAAACGGCGGCAGCTTGGCGGTGATAGCCCGCCGAAAGCTGTACCCGCTTGTTTTCGATAGGCCGCACGACTACCGGCTGTACCTGTCCCTTGACGCCATAGGACTTCGCGTACTCAACGACTTTCGCCATGTTGAGCTTTGACTGCCAGCGTGCGTTAGAGGGTTTGACTACAACCCATTCGGGGTCGTAGCAGTAAACGTTTTCTCGCTTGACCGGCGTACCGTCTTCGTTTGTTACGTTTCGTGCCATATCGCTATCCTCAAACCTTTCTTGTTGCCAGCGACCTTCGTAGCCGCTGTGTTCCCTGTTTCGATTCAAAATTCTGGCCTGCATTTCGGTCAGTTCTTTAGTATCGCCACGGCCAGACAGGCGATACCAGAATTTAGGCTGATTGTTCTGGTTTAGGTTCATTAACTACCTCATTTTGAACGACGATTACGCCCATTCCAACAAGACTGTTGATGGCGGATCGAAAACCGTCTTCAAAACCTGCCATCAAATCAAACCGCTGGTTCTTCTTTAAGTACGGCATGTCCGCGAGTATCTTCGCGTACTTGTTTTGCATTGTTGCAGTCAACGACGAACGAACCAACAAAACGCCGCTACCTTTCTTTGTCTCTTCCATATCAAACCTTTCTTCGCCCGTTCGGGCGGTTAAGTTAATTTGTCCGTTGAAGGAACTGTAAGTAGGCGGCACGTTCGGCGGGAGTTTCCTCAAACAGAGGATTCCGCTTCTCTCCGACTTGTTTCATCAAATCGTGCCAAGTGCCATCATTGCAACCGCACCACGATTGGTTTTTGGTATGATACCAGAAATCACGATCCACGTACTGCACTGCTGGATAAGTACCGGAAGACGTAGTCAGAAGTGCAACCTTGCCGTTGCTGATAGCCTTATTAAATCGGCTCATTTCGTCAGTAAGAGCGGCGGTTACAAGTTTCTGCCGGTCGATTTGTTTCTGATTGCGTTTCATGTGTCCTTTCGTTTGACTTGCGTACTATAGCGGATGTTTTAGTTAATGCAAGAGGAAAATGCTAGGATTAACTAAAATTAATCAACCGACGTAAAGAATCTCGTTTTTAGTACCCTCTGCTGAATCGCCATGTACGAGTAACCGTTGAATAAATATAACCTTACGGTTAACGTTTTTAGGTCCGCACGGTTGGCTACGCCAATGGCCCCTACGCCAGTGCGGGCGAACTGAACGCAACGCCAACTCAGAATCTTTCGGCGTACAGAAGGACGGTTCTTTAACGAAACGGATTAACTGAGGTTGCAACCGCAGCTTTTCTTTTGCCTCTTGAGCTTTCCGCCTGTCATTGCTTTTCTTGGCAATCTTTGCCCACTCCCGTTGACGCTCTGACTTAACTCGCATTGTGGGATGACTTGCCAGCAACAAAGCCGTATTTATAGCTACACGATTAATCGACCACGCCTCAATTTGCGTTGGCGGTAAGTCGGCCTGTTGGTGTCGAATAACGTCTTCGATGGTTTGATTGCTGTCGCTCGGCGTTAGTGTTTTATTGACATGATTTAGGTAACAACCGTGCCCTGCTAGGTTTGTGGTAAAAGAGTATCTGCCGCCGATTTCATCCTCCACTCGTTTAGTAACAACTCCATACAAAAACCTTTCTTTAGTAAAAGTTTACTGATAATGCCGAATCTTCAACGGTCCATCGGCGGAAACCCGTTCGCGAGCCTCTTGATTCAACCGACGGTCCAGTTCCCGCAATGCCGCTAGTTCTTCCGTAGTAAAACTGGCATACGTGTGAAGATGGACGGTTCCGCGACTCCGACCGCAAGCGTACTGAATCTTGGAAACGAAACCTTTCGGCAACAACGGCCAGTTACCAAAACCAATCGAAATGACCGATCCAGTACGCGGCGACTCAATCCAGAAAGAATCCCCGGTCATACCGACCTTGCACGAGTAAGTCTTTTCGGCTGACGTGTGCTCCATGTCCCATTGACAAATCATTTCTTTCCTTTCGTTTGACTGAGAACACTATACTGTACTAAATCGGTTAAGTCAAGAGGAAAATTTACTAAATTTCCCCAAACCGTTCGCTTGCTGTATAATATTGTACATGACGCATCAAGAAAAACGCGAACGCCGGGCGAAAATGGCGGAAGCATTGGCAGCGGGCAAGACGGTATTTGAGGTATCAGCAGAGTTTAACGTCCATCCGAAAACCGTTAATTCTGCGAAGATTGAGCACTTGTCTAGTGCGGGGCCACCGATAACTCGTCCGGAACTACGCCGTAGGGCAATAGCCGAAGCGTGTGCCGGTGGCGAAACTGCCGAAGCGGTCGCACAAAGATTCAATTGCACGTTAAATTTAGTAAAACATGCCTGCCTGTCGCACAACGTCACCCCGACTTTTGAAATAAAGCCGTTAACGGATCGAAACAACACTATCGTTTCCGGTAAGCAGTGGGAAGAGGTAGATTGGACAAAACGGGACGTTGATTTAGCTAAGCTACTTGGAGTAAGCCGGGAGCGGGTACGGCAAGTCAGGCGTAAGTTGAATAAACCGAGATCGCCCGATCACCACCGCAACCAGTCATTTATCGATTTTCGAGAATGGTTCAACGCGGATCGTAAATGGTTGTCGCAACTGACGCCTACAGAACTGGCAGCAGTTTACCCAAAACCCGTTATTGCATCAACCATTACCTATTTTCTTGAAAAACTAGGCGTAGTTCCGAAACGCACAAAAACTTTAACTGAGTTGATTACTAAAAACTCCCTACCTAATTTAGTAACTAAACGACAACTTGACGGACAAGCCGAAGCGTGTTGGGAATGGCACAAATCGGCGTGGCGGGAACGGTTAAGGGTAAGAGGTAGGCAGGTTAACTTATACAAGTACGTTCATTTTCTGTATAACGGCGAATCGAACGGCAACGCTGTCGTCCGTACCTGTCATAACGATCTTTGCATCAATCCTACTCATTTGCTGGCGGTTCCAAAGAATCAAGCTGGTAAGTATAAGAAGAAGGGTGCTGCCAAGAAGTTGACAGACGCTGAGGTAATCGAGATCAGGCGTAGGCGTAAAGTCGGAGGGGCCGGAAATCAACTACACAAAATTGCCAAAGATTTTGGAATAAGCATCATTGGTTGTTGGCAAATTACATCAGGCAGAACGCATAAGGATTTGCCGTCATGACTAGAGTAAAGCTTCAACGGAGCAACGAAGACTGGCTACAAGAAGTGCTGCTGAATCGAGAGCAAAACGCACATTTACGCGAAGAGGTTTTCAGCCTGCAATGGAAACTGATCCAAAGCAAATTCGCTCCCGGCCACAACCACGCCCACAATTGCATGATGGAAGCGGTAAGGCGGATCAGAGCGGTGTTGAATGGTTCAATGAGCAAAAGAAATCTCGTTCGACGGAGTATTTCTTAGTGCTGACGGTTTTTAACGACTCGAAAGACAAGAACAGCTTATTTGCTAAAGTAACGCTTGCTAAAGCAATTTCGCAAGTAAGATTGGCGATGCGGGTATAATACTAACGCCTATCCAAGTGGACGGCATAACGAAAGGTTTAGTATGAAAGTGATGAGTGTAAAGGCGAAGCAGCGTGTTTTGATTGCCAAGGATATTATCAAACAGATCAAGGCGAAAAAGTTTAGAACGGACCTGACCGTTTATTTTGAAGAAACTACAAAGGAAGGAGCTTAGACTTTTTGACGAAAAGGACGTTGGAAAAGACGTGCGGGACGTGTTGAAAAAGAAAATGAAGACGTGTCAAGTTTGTGCTGTGGGGGCTGTTATGGTTTCCTCTATTTTACGTTTTGATAATATGCCGGTAACAAAAGGGGCAATTGAACGTCATAACGGCGGCGATTATCTTGCCGAAGCAGCGGGTGACCGGACTTTCAAATCTCCGTTCTCTGCTAAACAGTTGATGGTACTTGAAGCGGAGTTTGAAGATTATTCGCGTTATGGAGAAAATTATAACCCGCTAGGTCTGTTCTGTCGCAAGTTCAAGAATCGAGCTAAACGGCTCACAGCGATGATGGAAAATGTGATTAGAAACAAAGGTAAATTTGTCCCTTCCGATGTGAGGTAAATCAATGCGTTTCATGTGCGAAAATTGTAAGCGGCTAATCAACGTCAGCGAAAACGAAACTACGGAGTGTTGCGGGCATGTGATGATTCCCGAACGAAAGTGCGTCAGGTGCGGCAAGACCGGCTTCGACGTTTACCATACTTTTACTCCTATAGGAGAAGGTAAGTATTGCGTGCCGTGTCGGGAATTCGCCCGTAAACAGGTTGTACAGTTCGCGATGGATGAGGAAGAATTTTCTGTAAATTAATCTTGCTTTTGTCAAAAACTCTCACTATTGTTGGTATTGAGTTTGCATTGAAAGGTTCGGTATGCGTGAGGAAATCGAAAAACGCATTAAGGAAATTGACCGCATCATAAATGCTTGTGTTGTTGTTTGGAGTGAAGTTGTCAATCCACCGGAACACGATGCACTAAAAGTCGGTTACAATCTGCTCGACAGCGAAAGAAAATTTCTTTCTGACTTACTAATCAAGTATCCGGCAACGTCAGAAGTATCGGAAGAGTAGCGTATTTACGGCAATGGTCGAAACCCCCAACATTCTCGAATCGCTCGGCACGCTGACGCCAGCACAACAGCGGGAGGCTCACGCACGCCTGTCGTTTCTGCTCAATCCGACCGGCAAAGCCAACACGGACGACGTAGAGCCACGAAAGCACGACGATGAGGACGAACAGATGGTTTTGTCCGAGTTGCACGGCATTTTGGCTGCTGCGGGCGATACGCGGAAGATTCCCCTGTCCGTGTTGTTGAAAATCAACACCACCGGCCAAGCCTTCAAACGTGGTGTAAAAGTGCTGTGCATATTTGTCCGGCAGAACTTCAAACCCGCAAAGAAGGTTGACAAGTTAAAGGCAATCCGCATCCTGTTGCGGTGCATCGCCAAGGACTTGAATCAAAGGTCCGTGCCGATTTGCCCTAAGACGGTTTCTCAGGCAATGGAGCGGATCGCAAACGTGGTGGATCGGCAGTTTCCGTCGTACATGGAATCCGGCTTGCTGCCTGCCGTTTTGAAAATGCCTTGTAAGGTGTGAATTAGTTGCTGATGCAATCTGTATTGCCCGCAGCCGAAATCTGTGCGACGAAAGTAACGGCCAAACTACACGTGATAGGGGCCGCGAAAGAACGTAAGCAGGACAACACCTGCCAGCAATGAAACCGGACGACCGCGATAACATCAAAGTCGTCCGGTTTTTTTTATTTACACTGGTTTTGTATAATACTGACATGCTATGGCGGCGGCACTAATGTACAAGTTGCCTGCCGGGTCCGCATTGGTAGCGGGGTACAACCTGAGAGGTTCGAGTCCTCCCCATAGCGTTATGCTTAAAAGGACCGCCGGACGGTCTTTTGTTGAAATTAGGATCTAGCTACAAATGAGCGAACAATCACAGATAGTTAAGATCACTCTTGAAGACGGCAGAACGGGTTATTTTCTCGGTCCTGTTTTTGTCAACGAAAGTGATGCGGGTATGCGGATAATTAAAGTCGAATTTGTAGAAGCACAAAACCTGCCGGAAGGCAGTGCTTTTGAACGATTAGACGAGATCACGAAAGGTCGAAAATGATGACTTTCCATTCGATAAACCAAGTTTTTTGGCTATTAAATTCTCGGTTTTCTGGTGGAGCCAAACTAGCTGAGTTGATACCCTTACTAGTCGAAAACGGTTGGAAAGAGCAGGATATTGTCGATCTGCCGGATGCAATTCTGGCGGCTAACAACCCTCTTCTAAAAGTTCTCGTTTACACTTGCAAATCAGGCGGATTGAGTAGAAAGAAATTTTTTATCTACACGCCTTGAAAGGTTTTTGTATGGCTCCGGATATATCAAAAGCTCGGCTTGATGCACTAAAGGAAAACAGCCTTAAATGGGTCGGTAGTGTTTTATGGTTCGGAAGCTTTGTTGACGGCCATAAATGTGTTGGACAGTTGTGGATAGTTGACGGGAAGTTTCATTGGAAAGCCTTTGACGGTCGTAATACGTTTTTAGCCGAAGAAGCCGGAGAACCGACCGAATTGAAAGCTCGGGCTGCTTGTCGAAAACATGCCAAACAGATTTTGGGAATTAAATAATGGAACCTCTTATTGTAATGATCTGTCGGGAAGGTTACTGGAAATCCGGCCCTGATTCTCAACTGCCGCTGCCTGTCGCCGGGGATGAACCGTGGGTCGGCATGGCAGAGTTTCTTAGGAAACTGGCACGGTTGGAAGCGAAGGCTCGTGCTAAAGCTGTTCGCCCATTGATGTGTCGGTTGTGCAAGTTACAGGCGGGAAACATAGAGTACGAGTTTGGCGGCTGGACGTGGATGGGAAGTTTGCAGCATTATGTAAATTCTCACAACCTTCGACCTTCTCTGGCGTTTCAGGAGTTTGTACTAGAAAGGACGATTAAGTGACACAAATTCTTTTTCTTGACATCGACGGCGTGCTGAATGCCCATCAATACGACCCAAAAGCCGAGAGTTGTGTGATACTGCCGGAATGTGTTTACAGGTTCAATACTTTGTTGGATGCGTTACCCGATTTAAATCTAGTCATATCTTCGGCATGGCGGTATATGATACGGAACGGGGCAATGAGCCTTTCCGGTTTTGAGTACTTGTTACGTACGCACGGGCTGTACTGTAAAAACAGAATTGTCGATTGCACTGGAAGTGATGAAGCTTGCCCGCGATGCTCTACTACACAAGTAAGCTCGTTCAATGAAAACGGGTACAGAGAGTGCCTGAGTTGCAAAATAGAAATCACGCGAGGCGAGCAGACAAAACACTGGCTTACTTGGAATCTAGGTGTTGATAAGTATTTAGTTCTGGACGATGAAGATTTAGGTTTTTCAAAACTAGGTCTTTCATTCCTGAAAACTAACAGCACGGTAGGGTTGACGCTTGATGACGTGAGAAAGATAATCGATTACTTTAATGAGAAATAACGGAGTTAGTCTATGGCGGGAAGGACGAAGATACAGGGCCGTGAGGGGGGTCTTACTTACGCAATTCAAGAAAGTTTAGTCAGTATTCTCTGCTATGACAATTCAGACAAGGGGGCTAAGTTCTTTCGTACTTACGTTCCGCTGACTGCCTACGATTACTACTTCAAAGATATTGCTGCTGAGGCTGATAAGTACATCGAAAAGTTCGGTTGTGCTCCCGGCGAGCACACCCTCGATTTAATCAACAAACTCAGCCTGCAATTCCCTGATCGACAAGAGCAGTATGAAACGATTTTCCAATCCCTGCAAAATGTAAAGGGAACGGAGAACAAGCCGTTTCTAGTAGAGCAAGCCGGAATATTTGTAAGACTGCAAAGATCGCGGGCAACGTTTCAAAAAGTATTCGCTCTGTTGAAGAATCCAAAGGCCGGGGAGACTGAGTTAAACGAAGTAGACGTACTGCTGGCGAATTATCTAAAACCGAATGCTATTACTGATCTCGGTAACGACATACTACTCAACGATCCGCAACAAGCCTTGTCCTTTCTAACGCTGGAAGAAGCGAGCCGTCTGCCGATTGGTATTCCTGAATTCGATGCTTTAGGCATCTGTCCGGCACGCAAAGAGTATTTACTTGTGATGGCAAATAGCGGCACAGGTAAGACGTTTTGTGCCGTGCATATCGGAGTAGCGGGGTTGCGGGCCGGGCATCGAGTCTGTCATATCACTTTGGAAATGAGCAAAGAGAAGGTTGCACGCCGTTATGTGCAAATGCTCACATCCACCAGCAAGCGAGAAAAGAGAATTCTTAGTCGGTTAATTACTAAAGATGAAAAAGGGAGAATGCTACAGTTCGATGACAAGACGATTACTAGACCAACATTGCAAGACGAAGACATTCTAAGCTTTTTAACTAAGAAGCTGAAACCGTTAGCTAACCGCCCACCACTCTACATCAAAGATTTCCCCTCCGGCTCACTGACTGTTCGCAAGTTAAAAGCATACATCGCTTACAAGGAAAGTGTTGACGGAGTGTGTTTTGATGAATTTTTAATTGACTATCCGGACCTGATGGAACTGACCGGCAAGAACAAACGAGAAGACTTGGAACGTATAGCCGTTGATTTGAGAGGCATTGCAGCGGAACGAAATGCGGCTGTAGTGGGGTTTAGTCAAGTCAATGAAACGAAACAGGGGCGGGTGATTAAACTGGGCAGAGCACACGAGAGCCGTGCCAAAGAACACACGGCAGACATTATCGTTACCTTGAATCAAACCGAGACGGAAAAAGAAATGAGTCTGCTCCGTGCTCATGCCGCCAAGGTACGCGACGAAGTGAGCGGCGTAACTGTACTGATCTCGCAGGCTTTGGATTGCGGCCAGTTCAGAATCGATAGTGCCTTGATGAAGCCGAAAGAATACTGGAAGCTGATCGATGAGAACGAGAACGAGCCACAGGAAGCAGAATAAGAGACTTTTGAACGTCCGGGGTGTTTAGGGACGGTTTAATGTGGGATCGTGCGGCAGAATGCGAATGGTGAGGGTTGGCAACCAGAAGAACCTGCCCCCTTACACTTTCATCTTCACCAAAAGATTAAACGAGTGTTCGATAATCGGTTCCGGTGCGTTTAGTTCGATCATCTTGACTAAACGAGCGGCTCGGTACTTCATCAATTGAAGATTTGATATGTCTTTGCCGTCGTCAATCTTAGCCTCACCCTGTTCGATAGTGTGAGCAACTAAGGCGTTTCGTTTAGCGTCGGCCCGGCGTTGCGTTTCATCATCAATCGCATCACTTAGTTCATTTTGTTGCTCGCAGGTCATGTGCCTGACGATTTCATAACGTAACTTTACTTCATCGTCAAAAAGCATACCTGCTACGCTCAAAGCATCGTCCCACCAGCACAAGGCGTTGTCGGAAAGTTCTGTGAGGTTTAGTATTTCGTCGTTGAGCATGAGAAGCCTTTCTACTCATCGCGTTGATTCAGTTCCATCTGAATTTTAGCTACACGACGACGCCATCTCGCACGATAGTTCACATCTTTCATCAACTCTTCTCCGACTTCTTGATAACAAATCGGACAAACGGCATACTTTGCCGCTCCAAACAGCTTAGTGACAACCGGATCATTGTTTTCATCAAAAATCAATCGGCGGCAGCAAGCACATTCCATCGCAACAGTTTGAAACATTTCCATCCGCATCATCATACCAAACCTTTCATTAGAGTTACCTAAACCCGCCCTGCCGTTGCGAGCGGCAGAGACTTTCACGCATTGCGGGCTAGCTTCGGTGTTTTAATACCGTTGCGATGGTGTTTTGAGCGGACGGGATAAGCCACGCGTTTTCGCAAGAAATGTTGAAGCCTTCTCGCGTGTCTGACAAGCGAAGCGAAACGTTGTTACGCTTGTTTTTGACAAATACCTCGCTAGAACTGTTTGAAAATACTTTGATTTCGGTGTTTTCAAACAAATCCATGCCGCCGTAACTGTTAGTCACCTGTTCCATTAGTCACCTTTCCCTTTTGTTAGTTGACGTTGACAGTAATTTCAGTATCCGCGTTGTTTTCCTGCCTAAGTGCGGTCAGTTTCGACGTAACGCCGCACGCCGCATCGAACAATCCGTACAGGCGTTGGGTACGCTGTGGCAGGGACTTGCCCCATGACTTTCCGATTTCAGTAAAAGCATTGATCAAGCTCCATCCAGTACGCGGAGCAAATTCTTCGTGTCGCGGTTTGTGCCATTCATTCACGACAGGAATTATATCCGATGCCGGGAAGTAATTCATCTGTGCCGCTCGGATAATCAAATCGTGAGCGGACTTGTCATCGAAATTGACCGTCTTGTAAGTAGCAATCCGAGTGTGCTCGATCTGCCGACTTGAAACCAACGCTGCTGTAGCCTTGGCAACTAATGCAGGCAAGTCGCGTTCGATATGTCGCGTGTGCTTGCGGGCAATTTGCACCTCACCGGAAAACGCCAAGTTGTCGCACACAAAACAGCGGCTACCTAAAGACAAGGCGGCGGGGAACATCTTGTTGTGGGAATTTCTCAAACCGAATACCAAATCGTAGTCGGGCTGGTCTCCCTTCAAGTCAAACAGGCCGAAGAAAAGATTGCCGTCCTTGGCAAGTGCGTACTGCTCGCGGGCAATTGCGATGCCCATGTTTTGCATCGCTCCCTGTACCAAATCAATCAAACGGTCGTGAGCAATCGGACACCAGCTTTCGGTAGCCGTTGGCGTAGTTACACGCTTGACTGCTACCTTGTCCACGATTTCTCCACCAGCATGAACCATGAACGTACCTGTCGCCATGAGACACCAAACCTTTCTGTAAAAGAGTTGTTTTTACTTACCGTAAACTGCTTTATTAAAAGATTCCCGTTTTTGTTGTGCGAATTGACGCAACCAACGGACGGTTTTTGCCCCATTGTCTCGAAAACCCATAATCTCGTCTACCTGTACGGTAGTCAAAACCTGATCATCCGAAAGTCCTTCAACGGCAGCATCAATTCGATTTGCCAAAACGTCGTTTCCGCGTACAAACCACGGTATTTCAATTTCTTTTTCCAACTGCGTCCTTTCGTTTGACTGAGAACACTATACTGTACTAAATCGGCTAAGTCAAGGGGAAAATTTACTAAATTTCTGGATTTCTTGGCCGTTTAGTACAAATCGGGCAAAGACGGCGGTTGTGCTGAGCCTTCTTTACCTTACTTTCAAACGCTTTAGTGCCGTTCTCCCAAACTCTTACAATCTTCTAGTCGATGCCGACCCGCTTGCATTCCGCCAGAATCTTAGCACCGCTGCCGCTCTTGTGCCGGGTGATTCTTTTCTCAAGATCGTCGCAAAAGCCTAAATAATGCCGAGCGTGTCCAAGCGGAGAATCGAAATAGATCAAGTACACCATTGCAGTATTGTACAATAGTCGCGGTATAATCGCTTATAGACGCCATAGATGCAAGGGACGTTCCAAACCTTGCATCACCTTTCGACGGTTGGTGCTTTCCGGGGTCCAAGGTTCGGTGGCACCAACCGTTTTTATTTTGTTCTTGAAAGCTGGTGTATAATTCGAGTAAGCTTTTCGGTTGGAAGCTCTGACCGGCCTAGGAACCGGAAAGTAAATCCAAAGTCAGACAACTAAACGACAGCCCTTTGAACCGGGAACCCGTAGCCTTGATTTACGGCAATTCCTAGCGGACCCGGCTTAATAGGCTGTCGTTCTTTTTGTATGAACACATCAAAAACTAAGCCTTCGCCGTTGCAAGAACGCTTCGCTCGATTTTGCGTATCTCCCCAAGGGGCGGCTCTGACCGATCTCGAATCAAAATCACTTCTTGCTTTATATTGCGTTGCTGACTCTGAAACCGGAATTTGTCAACTCAGTATTAGTCAATTAAGTAAAAAGTTAAACGTACCGAAACAGCCAGTAGCCGACGCTGTCGATGCAATGACACTAAAAGGCATTATCGAAACAGTACAAGAGTCGATAATAGTTTGTGATGTAAAGCAACCGGCTATTCGTCGTTTAGTGTTTGGGGGAGAAGGGTGCTAGATAATACTAAAAAACAACCCCCACTCTTTCAATGGCTTGCAGCAGTAACTAAGCAAGGTGCTTTAGTTTCGCTGAACACCGCCGAGACAAAGATTCTTTTTAGTCTCTTTAGCTTGGCCGATAACTACACGATGGAAATTGAATACGGAATTGCTAAAATTCTACACGGGGCCGGGTACAGATTAAGTAGCATGTCCAAAAAGGGATACAAGGCTTTGAACCGATTACAAGAGTTGGGGTTTATCAAAACTGTGGACGAAAGTAAGGGCGGTCGGTACAGGTGTACGATTCGAGCAATGAGCTTTGACTGGTTAGATAAAACAGAGAAACTAGGGACGACGGAGTCCCTAGAAAAACAGAGGGAGAAACTAGGGACCAAACGACACGAAACTAGGGACCAAATGAAACCGAAACTAGGGACCAAACGACACGAAACTAGGGACCACGTAGCCCCACTATACTCTGTAGATATCTCTCTTAAGAAGAATATCTCTGTAAAAGCTCGCTCCGGAGCGGGCGGTGTTGCGGCTTCGCTGCTTGATGTTTTTGATAAAAGATGGAACAGTGTGCGGAGCTTCATACAAACCAACCTTCAAGAGTTCGGAGTATACTCAGCACCATCCATCTTTAAAAAGAATCCTGATACCGCTGCTCGTTTACTTGTCAGACTTTTACTACGATCTGCCGCAGGTAAGATCAGTGTCGAGTTGGCACGTCACCTTTCTAGTAGTGAACGTTTGGAAGAACTAGATTCAGATGAAGAAGTTTTAAGTAAACTTGACGATTACTGCGTTGGTGATCCGGACGATGTTGATTTTGATAATTTTGTCGATTTAGTAACTTACTTGAAGAGTAAGATCGGTACGCGAGTAAAGAGGCCGCTCATCAACGGAAACGGCAAGCACCTTTCGGAGCGGGACGAGAAGATTTTGAGTTTGGTCAAGTACACAGGGCTTAGTAAAGAGGTAGCCGAAATAGAAGTGGATAAATTATTGGGAAGCCGGAGAGAACTTTAGTATAATACTGATAACGAAAGGAAACAATGGGACGCAGAGGCGAAAAGAAAGTAGCGACGTGGAAGTACGAAAAGGATAAAGCATCCTTGGAAATGTCGGTCTACTTGATCGAACTGGCAAACGATGCCTACAACAGCAGGCAGGACGGAGCACGTACTTACTTTCGCGTGGATGTGACGGAATTAGGTATTTCGGTTGACGATACGGACATCAACGAGTTGAAAAAGAAAGTATGGAAGGAACTGGATACTAAGTTGTCGATCCAATGGACGGATTGGCTTTACGTTCAAGTTAACGGTTATGTCGGCAATATAATCAAAAAACCGGAACCAGACGACGACCCCATTACCGACTTACAGGATTTGATTGGAAAAGACGCTAAGTGCGACATTACTTTGGAATATGAGCGGTTGCAGTTAGGGCAGATTGGCGAGCAAAAGATGCAACGCGATTTTAACAATTACCATAATGGGCATACTTATTACGCTCAGGCTTGCGAAGGTTGGCCGTCTGTTGGAAAACCGGTTCAGGATGAGTATAAGTGGTCGCATCGAAGCAAGGATTATTTTGAAATGCGAGCCTTGGTGCCCGATACGCCAGAAAACCGGACGGCACTGGACGCAATATCAGAAGGTTTCGGAAGTTTACTAAAGAAACTGACCGACTTACTTTCGCCGGAAAAGGTAAACGCAACGCTGGCGGAAGTAAAATCCATCAAGTTCCTTGGATCAGGCATGGAGCGTCCGAAGTTGATTAAAAGGGAAGACAACGAAGTAGTACGAAAGGAAACATGACAAGAAAATTCACAAGCGGTCAGAGGGTCTACGTTGGCAGAGACTTTTGGCTGTGGTTGGGCAGTGCATTGCCGGAAAAGGTACTTTGTCTTGTTGGATACGGAAGTGATTACTATAATTCAAAAGGTGAGGTTTGGATCGCACCGTTTGATTTAAACCTAAGCCCCGGTTATGTCGCTGAAGATTTAATAACTGAGGCACCTGAGAGAAAACAGACGGAAATTGATTTAATGAACGCAACGAGAGGTACGCCATGAAGCTGGAAATACCGGAAGGAATCGTAACGAAAGTAAAGCCTAAGTGCTCTAGTCACGTATTGAAAGAATCTCGTGACTGGGGCAGTCTCCAAGTCGATCATACCGACTTGGAACAATCGGACTTACCTTTGCTGGTAGAAGCTGCCGCGAAGTTTGATACGCCTGCCGCCCGTCGATTGGTTCGCAAGATCAATCAGTTAAGTAAACTTGGCAACGGCAAGGCTCATCACAACCTTGAACTGCTGGCCGACGAAATGCGAGCGGTGGTGCAAAAGCTGCCTCACCGTTGGATTTTCAAAGAAAACGATCTTGCGGCCAATACTTGCGATCCGTACTTAGTCACGAGCATTGAGTTTATTCCTGCCGAGAGTCGATCTGATTACTATATTCCGGCTCACATTCGCGTTGGAGCAAAAGCGATCTGTCGAGGAGAGGAAGTAAGCTTAACCCGTTCGATTCATCGCGAAAACATGAACGGCAACGATTTTACAGCCGAAGGAATGTTTCCACTGGCGGAATGGGTACTTGAGACGCCTGAGTTGGTAGAAGAGTACCAAAACTCCTGTAACCGTTATTCACGAATCAGGCAGAAAGAAGGTTTGCAGCTAACGGTACGGGGACTTGCGGAAGCGGAAAGCGATAGTGGCCGTTATTGGGATGTAAAGAGAGTGCGGCTTGATCGTGATGGGGTTGTAGGCCGTGCTGTACTGGACGACGGCGAAAAGTGGGGTGAGGATAAAAACACGGTTGTATTAAGAGATTCAATCAAGCGTGCTAAAAGTGAGGATGAAGAGGAGCACGCCGAAGCAACATTGTTGCCGGAGCATCCCTACGTTCGTGTTTTTGACATGCGTACTCATACCTACTGCGTCACGCACGTTGACAACACACGGGAATATCTTTACGACCGTACTATTTTCGATAGGATCGTTATTCCCGCCGACCATAAAGAACTAATTGATGCTTTAGTTACGTCAGATCGTTCTGGTGATGATTTGGTTGCGGGCAAGGGGAAGGGTGTTGTTATTCTTAGTTCGGGTAGTCCGGGAACGGGCAAGACGATCACGGCTGAGGCGTATTCAGAACGTTCCCACAAGCCGCTGTATTCCGTCCAGTGCTCACAACTAGGACTTGATCCCGAATCGCTGGAAAAAGAGTTGGGAATCGTACTAAATCGTGCGATGCGATGGGGAGCGATCCTTTTGTTGGATGAAGCGGATGTTTATATTCGTGCTCGCGGTGATGATATTAATCAAAACGCGGTAGTCGGCGTCTTCCTGCGGTTGCTGGAATACTACACGGGTGTCTTGTTTATGACGACGAATCGATCTACCATGGTCGATGACGCGATTCTTAGTCGTTGTGTTGTTCACATTCGCTACAAAGTGCCGGAGAAAGAGGACGCGAAGAAAGTGTGGAAGTTGATGTTTGAATTGTTCTGTCAGGCTAAACTAACCGACAGCTTGGCGGTGCAATTACTGACTGAGTTTCCGACTGTATCGCCCCGAACGGTCAAGCAGCTTTGCCGGTTAGCTAAAACAATGTCGGTACGGCTGAGCAAGCCGTTGGATTTGAGCATGTTCAAATGGATCGCGAGATTTCAGGACATGGAAGAAAGTAGGAGTTAAGTGATGTCGAAGAGAACTGAGAAGGAGGGCTTAACTTACGGTTACATCGTTGCCGGGTTGATTGAAGAGTATTGCGAGGAGCGGGAGGGGTACAAGGACAACCCCAGCCGACTTATTGCCGCCAAAGAAGAACTGGCGGCACGGCTTGACGAAGTGTTCACGGAAATGGTTCCGCAGTCATTGGATGATATTCTCTGACGTTTTCAGGCGTTAGACCCTGTTCCGGTACGGTCGGAAGGCGAATCGTGCGTCTCCGTGCGTCCTGTGCGGTTTGGCGAAAGGATAAAAGATGTACAGCGGTTGGCTCGGCATATCGGGCGACAGTGACGACGAAGCCGGAGAGAAGGCTTTTCTGGAGTCTTTGGGTGTTGTGGTACACGGGGAGGTTTACGAGGGAGAATGTTCGGTTGAAATGACGGATGAGGTTTTTAGTAAATTGGAACCGTTTTGGGGCCAGTTTGTTTGGGATTTGAAGCACACAGAATGATCTCTCCCAAAGCAATAACCGACTTTCTTTCCCGCTCGCTCCGTGACAGCAATAAAACGAAGCTTTTTAGTGATGCCGCGTTAACTAAGAAAATTGAAAACCTTAGTCCGAAACCAAAATTAAATGTTCAGTTACGCACACATCAAAAAGCTTGTTTCCTTCTCGGATTGCTGAGAAAACGATACTTACTGCTATTAGATATGGGATTGGGTAAGACCTTAATCACCCTTGCAATCTTCCATTACCTAAAACAGCTAAACCGAAAACCCAAAGCCTTAGTACTGGTCCCCGGTTCCAGCAACGTAGGTGCGTGGTGCGATGAAGTAAAAAAGCACACTGATCTATCCGTGCAAGGTGTTGATGCGGACGGTTACGGCAACCGCATGATGCAGATACGTGGTAGTGCGGACATAACTGTGATTACCTACATGGGGTTGATTCGTCTCCTGTCCGACAGCGAAGAAATAGTAAATGATGACGGAGAAGTTGACGATAAAAAGAAATGGGTACTCAATAAGTCTAAGTTAAAAGAAATCCAAACTATATTCAATTTCTTCGTAGCCGACGAAGCCTCCACTCTACGTAAGAAATCCTCCCTCATGGCGAAAGCGTGCCGTGCGATTAGCTGGAGTTGTGAGCACGCCTACGCACTAACAGGTACTCCGCAAGGTTCCGATCCTATCGACCTGTGGAGCTTATTTTACACAATCGATAAAGGCGAAACGCTAGGACCAACGTTAGGCTTGTACCGAGAAGCGTTCTTTAAAAAGCAAGCGAATTATTGGACGGCATACGACTACAAATTTGACGAATCCAAGCGTTATCACTTAAACAGGATGCTCCGGCACAACAGTATCAGGTACGATGACGGCGAGTGTGCTGACCTGCCGCCGTTGATTGAAATCATGCGGCCTGTAGTGATGCCGAAAGAGGCGTTTACTTACTACGATGCGTTGATAATGGAGATACGCAAGTCAAGGGGTAATTTCCAAGAATGCCAAGCCAGCTTTCACAGACTTCGGCAAATAACCAGCGGTTACTTGAGTGTGAAGGGTGCTAATGACGATAAAGTACAAATAACGTTCAAAGATCGGCCTAAATTGGACGGTTTGTTAGAACTGCTGGACGAAATCCCGAAAGATGCCAAAATTGTAGTATGGGTTGAGTACCGATTGACGCTGGCGATGATCGTCGAAGCGCTGAAGAAAGCGAAAATCAATCACATCACGTTGTTTTCTGGTACTAAAGGTAGCGACAAGCAATCGGTAGCGGACAGATTAGCTAAACCGGGCGTACGAGTGCTGGTGTCGTCATCGGCAGGGGCTTACGGATTGAATCTGCAAGTCGCGACGTACTCAATCTGGTTCGAGCGGCCAGCGGATATAATATTGTACAAACAAGAGCGGAAGCGTTTGCATCGCATCGGGCAGACTAAAACTGTCAGGCTGATCGATCTTTACGTAAAAGGCAGTGTGGATGAGAAGTTGATAAAAGGACACGAAGCCGGAGAAAGCTTGTTCGCGGCGATAGTGGACGGCAGGGAGAATTTAGAGAAATTTAGTTAAAATTGTTGTTGACAGAGCGGATTTAGTACGATACAGTATTCAAAGTTCAAACGAAAGGAACTAAATGGCAATTCAGACGGAAGCAATCGAGTCGGAACTGGACAAGTCTTACGCTGCCTTTGAGAAGAAATCGGCGGACGCAATCGCTGCTATTCAAACGCAACAAGAGAATTATAAAAACGCTCTTGCTCGTTTGAAGGAAAAGCTGCCGTCGCTTGTCACTGCTTTGACTGGGGCGGGGCTGGAAATCGACACGCTTACTCAATACTTGCCTGACAATGGAAGTAAAGTCAAGGTAAATATTACAGCAACGCCGATTCCGGGTACGTTGAAGTTTCGTTTTATTGCGTTTCAAGGTTATACCGCTCGCGGTGCTGGCAAAAACGGAGCAGCACTGGAAACGAAGGCAATCAAACTCGAAACTGTTTTGATGGAAGCGACGGGCATCGGTTTTAGCGTAAATCAGTTTTCTCTTGAGGCACGCGAAGGCGGAAAAGGACGTGTTCTAATTGATGCGTTGGTTTAGTGTTCACATTGTTTTACTAAAGAAAGGTTCGGTGTTTTATGGGTACGATTTCAATCACGCACAAAATTACAGGTGCGGTTTTGTGGACGGGTGAGGCAGAAACTTTGCGGGCGGCTACTGAGGTGGCGGTTGAAAAGGGTGCCTACTTGGAGGGTGCCAACTTGAAGGGTGCCTACTTGGAGGGTGCCAACTTGAAGGGTGCCTACTTGGAGGGTGCCAAACTTGAAGGGTGCCAACTTGAAGTTTGATGAGAAAACCATCATTGAGACGGGCGAGTCGTGGAAGACTTACCTTGAAGAAGTTGTTCCTGCTTTGCTTACGGCTGCGGGTAAGGCGTTAGAATCGTTTGGCGAGTCGTGGGGTTGTCATTCTTGGACTAACTGCCCGATGGCACACGCTTTTAGCGTTGATTGTTCGTCAAAGATTCCGATACTGCATCAACCGCGAGCACGGCAGTTCGTTACTTATTTCGATGCTGGTTGGATTCCGCGTCCGAAGGGCGTGCCGGAAGTTGGGGAATGTGCTGTTAAGTAAAAAAACGCGTAACTTGCGGTCCAAAGTCGGATAGGTTCAGCATTGTTCGTAGAGCATTGCGAGGAATAAAGATGGAGGACGCTCTAACGCCGCAAGTTTTATTGTGGCTGTAGCTTAATTGGTAAAAGCACTCGGTTGAAGCCCGAGAGATTCGGTTCGACATCCGACAGCCACACTTTAGTGTTTACATTGTTTTACTAAAGAAAGGTTCGGATGGGGCAGGTATCCGAGACAGGAAGCGTGGGAGAAAGCCTATCAGTACATCATTGCGGACAAAAAAGTCACGCGACGATTTGTAAAAGGTGTAAGGCGATTACAAGTAATAGAGATACGATGCAGTTCGATGTAACTGACGGGTATCCGTTTTAAGCAATACATGAGATTCGACTACACCAGCTTCTTCCAATCGATCAACGTCCCTTTTGTGACGGAAGGGAAGAATACTAAACGTGGCTGGATAAGTATAGCCTGTCCGTTTTGCGGCAATGATCCTTCCGAGCATTTAGGTTGTGATCCGAGTACCGGGTTTTACGGCTGTCTGAGAAACCGAGAACATCGCGGAAATGCAACCGTATTAGTACAAAAACTGACGGGTTGTGGTTGGGACGAAGCAAAACGGATAACCGGCGGCAGTGCCGACCCCTCCCCGTCAACCGATACTTTTGAGGCAATGGAGCGGGAGTTAAGCTACGTCGATAAACCACACACGAGGCTAGGCGGTTATAAGATTCAACCGTTGCCGAAAGAGTCTGAGGCAATCAATCCGGGCGGTATTGCGTGGAATTACCTGAGGTATGAACGCAAGTACCCGGAGAAGGACATTCCCTTTGTTTGCGAAAAGTACCGTCTGAATTTTGTAAGGTTTGGGGAGTATAAGCAGAGAATAATACTGCCGATCCTGCTCAAGAAAGATTTGATTTTAGGATTCCAAGCCAGAGCCGTAGCTCCGGCCAAGCTCAGATACATTTCTTATCCGGGTGAGACGGTCAAAAAGCTGCTATTCAACTACAGCAAAGCTTTTAACGGCGGGAAAGCTCTTGTAGTGGTCGAAGGGCCGTTTGGGGCTGTCAGGTGCGATTACTACGGGCAGGCGTTGGGGATAAGGGCCGTTGCTTTGATGGGCGTTAGTTTTACCGAAAATCAAGTCTCCCTCTTGTACCGGCTGGCACCGAAATTCGAGAAAATCTTCATTTTGTTTGACCCAAAGGCCGAAGCCACATCTTTTGATCTAGCTTCGCGGTTGTCGATGTTCGGAGCGGAAAGCATCTTTCTGCCGGAAGGTGTTAACGGGCCGGACGATCTAGAAAATGACGCTGTAGTACCGTTTTTGAAAAGTGTCTGTGGTTTGTAAGAACCCCTTGATTTTCGCTTTTTACTTGCTACGATATTTGAAGTTTTTCTATAGCTTTAGAGTTTAACAGAAAGGTTGATGATGCTGCTTAGTCGATTTGCTCAAAATCTATCAAACGACGCTCCTGTGGACCATTGGGTAACGATTAACGGTGAGCATATTCCAATTGTTTCTAACATGGCCTCCACTCCCGCACAAAAAGCACTTCTGGCTGCAAAGCAAGGGGCAGGCGTCCCTAAAAAAATAAGTCATCGTTGGATTAACCAGCAGAAAGGGCTTTTGACCGTTACGGCGAAAGACAGCCCTTATCGTGAAGGATTGGAGAAAGAAATATCCGATGCTGAAAATGAACTTGCTCGTCGCGGTCACTTCGAGGATTGGATGAAGAAAAAGCATGGAATGGTAATGAATGATTTTCCTGTAAAAGGCGGCGGTGAAACGCATCAACCCGGAAAAGTTTTTGTTTCTAAAGATCCTGTAAGTAAGAAAGTAACCGGTTTTATGCGAGAAGGAGCTGCTTACGACCGATACAAGCAGGCTGAGGGTATTTAAAATAAGAAAGGAAAGGTGACAGATGGAAAGGGTGAAGTTAGAAAGAACACGTCCACCGTTTGAAGGTTCGATATTTCGATGGGCAAAGAAGGTTGCCTTGTCGCAACTGTGGCGATGTGTACCGGATTACGATCTGTCGGATTTGATTTCTGAGGCACGTCTTAGTTATTGTATCGTTGTCAACCGCTATCCCAACGTTACCAAACCCGGTCATTTCGGAGCTTTGTTCCGCCGCACGTACCTAAACAGGCTTTCGTCGATTGCGGTGAAACGACCGAAGAAGGTTGGCATTCCGTTCACTACTTTGATCGGCACCGATGGCCGTCCGGATGACGCCTTTGCTGTCGAGTTAGCACGAGACGGCATGTCGCAAGTAGAACTGGAAATGCACAAGAAAGAGGCTCCTCCGCATATCGCGAATATTTTGACTAAACTGGTGGATGCGAAAGAACGTCCCGCAGTACAATCAAGAGGTAAGCGTAAAGAGTCGTTGAGTGATTATCTCTGCCGGATTGCTGGCGTGGAAGCCGGTAGGGACATTGTGGGCGAAATTTTGGAATGGCTCGAAAGGCCAGTTAGAAAGGTTGTGTGATTGTTTATGAAAGGGATTCTGAATTTTCTAAAACATCCGACTAAAACTCGTGTATAATACTGTCGATAAGAAAGCCGATCCTAATGTTAGGGCGGCGAATAAAAACCCCCTTTTATTGGGAGCTACTATGCCTGAGACTGATACGATGACGATTGAGGATGAGATTCTTGAGGCGACTAAGGAAAAGCCGCAAGGCAAGAAGGAAGACCGGCAAGCGTATCTGGAACGTCTTGTTTTGGCTACATCGGACGGAGAAAAGTTCTCCGACGACCAGTGGAACGCTCTCCGGGAAGACCCTACTCAAAAGTGGTGCACTGCCGGAGCAAACGCCTACCGCGATAAGAAGGATATTCCTGATTTCCCCGATGAGGAAGCTCTGGAAGTTCTCGATGAAGAAATTATCGAAGAACCGGAAGTGTTGGAAGAACCGGAACCAAAGCCTACAGCACGTCGCGGACGGCCTGCCAAGGAAAAGCCTGCCGAAGAAGTGATCGACGAGCTGGCGGAAGACGCTCCTCCTCTTGATGAAACCATTGAAGAGGAACCGGAGGAAAAGCCGGTCGCCCCCAAACCGTCCACCCGTCCTTCCGTCAGGCGTGCGGAACCTGAGGAAGAGAAGCCTATTGCCCGAAAGACGGTTGCACGGCCCGTAGTTGAAAAGCCTGCTGCCGTTGAGCCGGAACAGCCGAAAAAGCCGTCTGCTGGTAAGTTCATGCAACGGCTGATTTGTAAGTACCCGGAGGCGAAAAAGGAAACTATTCTCGCCACGGTTCGCAAGAATAACTTTGAAATCACCGAAGCATCGGCCAACACTCTTTGGTACGGTACTCACAACACGATTACCATTCTCAAGGAACTCGGCTGGACGGCTCCGAAGACTAAGTAAGTAATAGTTGGCGATCTGGTGACAGGTCAGCTTAGAGAAATGACTAGACTCTGACAGAGGACTAGGGGTCGCCCGCAAGGGTTTATATTATAACGGTGTAGGTCAGCCGTATCTAAGCAGTGTCGTGGATGAACACGACGCCAACTTTTAATATTTTGCGGTTTTGAAGTTGACGACGGGAAGGGTTGATAACGTACATTGACCCTTCCCGTTTTTAGTACTTAGGCAGGCAGTTCTAAAGCGTACTCGGCGTTGTTCGGTTGAAAGAATCCTTGATCGGGTTTAACTCAAAATCTGTCCAGCCGAAGGTTTTGACGCGATTAAGTGAATACTCTGCTACTAAACATTGCAGACAAAGAGCGGTAGGAGTACCGCCGCTGCTTGCTTTATATTACTAGAAAGGGTTGGTGTAGGGTGAGCGATATAGGTTTGGGAAAGCTGATCGTTGGTTCTGCTAATCGGGACGCGATTCATATTGCCGTTGCTCCTGTTACGGCAACGGAGACTTTATTCCCCGGAAATTATCTTGTATTTTGTGAACATGGTAGTGTGGACAAGGTGAAGGCGGTGGATCGGGGCGATGATTACGTAGGGGTTGTCGATCCTTTTCTGCAACATGTTGTTTTGCCGGGAGAGCGGTTTTGGATGTACCTAAAGCCCGGATCGATCACGTCGCTTCGGCATGACTGGACGCACCCTGATTTTAGGGAGGATGCGGTTGTGCCGAAAGTTGTCGATAAATCGGCATCTGAGTCTTGGCTTCGCTCTTTTTGCAGCACGGCGGATTGTCCTGACTATGCTGTAGTACTTGCTGCTGCTGTGGGCGATCCTGTTGCAGAAGTCGGCGGGTATGGAGAACAAGCTTATTACAATGACGGTGAGTATCTTACTTTTATCGGCAGGGAAGCTCATTCGGAAATACCTGATGAGTTTTGGGAACATGTCGAAGTAGTGACAGGTAAGAAATGCACGCTTCGACCAAAATACTTTTCATGTTCGTGCTAGGAGTTATTATGGACTCCGGACTTGTATGTTTACTGATTGTTACAGGTATTTCTTTACTTTTAGTCCTCGCGTGCTTCGTCTTTGAGAGGATTTATCCGTGAAACAGAAAGGTTTGTATGAAAGTGCGTGTAACAATTGTGGTGGAGGGTGAAATTGGTGACGATCTGCAATGTTTGGCTAATCTCAAAGGTGAAGCGGACATGATTGGTGATAGTTTATACGACACGATGTTTGCTGTCGGTGTTCTCAAAATACAACAACTTTCTGTGTTCGTCGAAGAACTAGAAAATTTTGCTGGAAACGTCAAGCAATGAAACTAGACCGTGAAAACTTACTGGCGATACTCAAGCGAATCGACGCGTGTCTGTCTGACAAGACAAAAGTACCGATTCACGATTGCTTTTGTTTTACTAAAGATTCCGTCTATACGTTCGACGATATTTCGGCAATCCACTATCCGGCAAAATTAGGTATTACCGGCGGCATCAAGGGCGGCATGTTGAGAGACTTTCTTTCATCCAGCAAGGCTAAAGACGTAGAAATCACTCCCAACGACCGCACGATTCTATTCAAAGCCGCACGAGCTAAACTAGACACCCCTCTACTGCCGGAATCCTCTTTTCTTTTCGTCGAACCTGATCTATCGAAAGCAACCGAATTGACCGTCAACGATGCTTTTCTATCCGCTCTAAGCCGCGTATCGATTTCGATGGGCCGCGACGATAAGCAGCAATGGCGGTACGGCGTAATGGTGACGCCGAAAGGCAACGGCTACATTCTCTACGCCACCGATACTAAAACCATCGCCCGCGATGTGATCGGCAACACCAAAGGCGACAGAAAGGACGCAATCCTCTTCCCGCCTAGGTTCGTCGATTTACTGCTGTCACTGGCGAAAACCGATATTCCCACTAAACTTCTGATTTCTGATGAGTGGGGAGAAGTTCGGTTCCAATCAGGCTTGCGGTTGTTTACTAAAACGGTTGCCGGTCAGTCTGACAAAGATTATGTAGAAACGATTGCGGAGATACAGAACCGTACTAAAAACTCAGTTGATATTCCGGAGTTTCTTGACCGAGCCTTGGAGCGTGCGTCAATGGCCGCGAAGTACAGCAAGGTGCCGCACACTCGTATAATCATCAACGACGGTACTTTGAAGCTGGAAACGGAATCGGACGCTGGCGACGTGCGGGACAGTATTGATTGTGAGCACGAAAACGCCGACGTGTTTGTAAGCCCCGATCTGGTCGCCAAAGGTCTTGAGTTGGCGGATAAGATTGCCATTGTGCCGGAGTGCGTGAAGTTGAGCAAGGGAAATTTTATCTACTTGATTTGTACACATCAAACGAGCGGCAAGGTTGGGGCAGTGTCGGAGGGCGATTGATGGATTTAGTACTAAGCCCTAAGTCGTTAGAAGACTACAAAACTTTTCTCAAAATAAAGTCTTTTCCTCAGTACCGGTTCAAGGGCCGTACTGCTCAATTTCCCGACTCCTATGCCCGATTGTTAGGCGTGAGCGTACCGAAAAGCAAAGAGCACGAGTACGAACCGATCAAAGGTCTTTTTGACTATCAGTTAGCAATAACCAAGCTGGCTATTCAGAAACGCAAGTATGCGGTCTACATGGACTGCGGAATGGGAAAACAACTAATTGCTTTTGAATTTGCTCGATATGTTTCTGAGGTTTTGTCAAAAGATAAGTGTGTGTTGATAGTGTGTCCGTTGATGGTTGTAAAACAGGCTATGGGGGAGTTGAGACGGTTTTACGGCGAAAGCTTTAAAGTAGAGCAAATTGCAGCACGAGATTTAGCCCTATGGCTTGTCGGTGGGAAGGGCCGAGTTGGGATTACTAATTATGACGGGTTGAGTGCGGAAACGCCGCAAGGTCGGTTAGGTGCGTTGATATGTGACGAAGCCCACACGCTATCGTCCTCTTACGGTAAGTGGTCGCAAACATGCGTGCGTTTAGGCAAAGGGCTGGAATGGAAACTCGCTCTAACTGGCACGCCCGCTCCGAATGATCGCATTGAGTTTGCCAACCATTCCGTCTTTCTTGATAGGTTTCCTACAATCAACAGCTTTCTTGCCAAGTTTTTTATCAATCGTGGAGAGACGGCTAATCGTTGGGAACTGAAACCGCACGCATTGAGGCCGTTCTACCGTTCTTTGTCTGATTGGTGTATTTTCTTAACTAACCCGGCAACCTACGGATGGAAAGACAATGTAGGCAAAATACCGCCGATCCACGTTCACATTGAAGATGTCAGGTTGACAGAAGATCAAAAGAGGCTTGCACCGAGAAACGGGTTTTTTAGCTATCAAACGGGCGGTATAACTGGACGGTCGATGCTGTCGCAGTTGGCTAAGGGCAACTACAAAGGGACTGTTGTTGATACTCTAAAACCGCAGTACATTAAAGATCGCGTCGATTCGTGGTCGGACAGTGAATCGACAATTATTTGGTGCCTCTTTAATAAAGAGCAGCAAGCGTTAGAGAGATTGTTTCCTGATGCTGCAAGTATTCATGGAACTACGTCGTTACATAAACGCGAAACATTGATCGACGACTTTAAGAGTGGACGGCGAAAGGTTCTTATCTCAAAAGGAAAAGTGCTTGGTTTTGGTCTGAATTTGCAAAAAGCCACTCGACAGGTTTTTAGCAGTCTGGTTGACAGTTATTTAACGTACTACCAGTGCGTGAAGAGAAGCAACCGCGTGGGTTCCTTGTTGCCGTTGAACGTACATCTTCCCGTGCTTCCTATTGAGCGTCCGATGATCGACACCGTTTTGAGCAAGGCTCATCGCGTTCAGCAAGATACCGAGGAACAGGAACGGCTTTTCAAAGAAATTAATGCTGAGGTTTTGAAATGCAACGTTTGACTTATCCAGTTTTGGATGCGGGCGTACAGGCGAGCTGTCCTTTGTTAAAGTCTGGAGAGTTGTATAAAATTTATCACGGAGATACGATTCCTCATTTGTATGAAATGCCGAAACACTCGGTGGACATGGCAATCTGTAGCCCGCCTTTCCCAGCAATTTTTTCTTATACAAGTTCACAACAAGACATAGGTAACAGTGAGAACCTTGCCGGTGATGGCAAGTTACACTTGAGTTTTTGGTTTAATGCAATGCGGAGGGTGATTAAGCCGGGACGTGTGTTTTTAGTACATTGTTGGCAGATTCCGAATATGAAACGTGTGGGAGGAAGGGGTTTGATCGATTTTCGTGGATTGCTGATTCGATTGGGAAAACGTGCTGGTTTTGATTATGAGTACGATTGGATGATTTCTCACAACCCGCAAATGCAAGCCCTAAGAACGCGATCCAGAGAACTTCAGTTTGCCGGGCTTGAGAGTGACAGGGCTAGAAGCAGGGGAGAGCTTGCGGATTACATAATCAAGTTCATGCAACCGGGAGAAAATCAAGTCAAGTTATGCTCCAAGGGTCAAGTTAGTAGAAACGACTGGATTGCGTGGGCCGAATCCAGTTGGCGGGATATTCGACCTACAGATACGCTTAATGTGCGAGAAGGGAAGGGCAAGGACGATACACGACATATCTGTGCTTTACAACTTGATTTGATAACCCGCTACATTCGGTTATTCTCTGATCCGGGCGAGATAGTGTTTGATCCGTTTGCGGGGATAGGGTCGGTTCCTTATTGTGCGTTGCGTTTAGGTAGGCGTAGTTACGGAAGCGAGCTAAAAGATGAGTACCACACGGCAGCGGTAAAAAACTGTGAGCGAGCGTTAAAGTCCAAGGGTTTTATGTCGGAACAAAGATTCTTTAACGGGAATGGTAATGGGATTTCAAACAGGATTTTGTTGGTGAAAAAATGATCCAGTGGTTGGTAGGAGATTGCCGACAGATTTTAAATGAGTTGCCGGAAAACTCCGTGCAGTGTTGTGTCACGTCGCCTCCGTACTACGGTGTGCGGGATTACTTAGGTAAATGGGAAGGTGGTAATGCTGATTGTAATCATTTAAACGACCCTTTGTGTTCCAATAAAAGCACGTTACAAGGGTATTCAGGAGAGCATGTGAAGTTGCGAACGCACGGAATGCCTTTTTCAAAGGTATGTGGTAAATGCGGTGCTCGGCGTATTGATAATCAAATTGGCTTAGAAGATTCGGTTGATTTGTATGTAGAGAATTTGGTTTGTGTTTTTGATAGACTGAAGAGTGTTTTGCGGAGCGACGGTACTTTCTGGTTAAATTTAGGTTCTAGTTATGTTGGGGGGATAAAAGGCGGTGTAGCGAAAAATTTACTAGGGATTCCGTGGAAAGTAACCTTGGCTTTACAAAAAGCTGGTTGGATTTTGAGATCGGAGATTATTTGGTATAAGGTAGGTGGAATGCCTGAAAGTGTCAAAGATCGTCCGACAAAACAACACGAGCAGATTTTTCTTTTCGTTAAGCAGTCTGATTACTTTTTTCAACAAACAACACCTTCTTTGCGATCTGTATGGCCGATTAGTTCGGAAGCTTTGCATGAGAATCATGCAGCACCTTTTCCTCAGAAGTTGGTAGTTCAGTGTTTGTCGTCTTCGACTAAAAAGGGTGATGTTGTGTTGGACATGTTCGGAGGTTCTGGTACGGTTTCTTTAGTTGCGGAAAGAATGCTTAGAAACAGTATTTACGTTGACTTGAACAAAGAGTACAAAGAATTAGCGGTACGGCGTATAGCGTCAGAGCGTGTTGGTGCAAGAAGACGGTTACCCAGTCGTTTTGTAGGCGGATTCTTTAGTGAGGCGTTTAATGGGATTTCAAACAGGATTCTTTCAAACGCGAACGGAGATAAAGAGGGGGAGCAACCGACAAAACGCATCAAGCTTGTCCGTCGATAGATTGCAGGCGTTGGGGCTTGCCGCCGTAGAGCAGATGAATCCCGACGCGATAACTAAACACATGCAACCGTCCGGTAATAGTAAACCGGATGTTTACATTTGTGGAGAAAGCCCCGGTCAAAAAGAGGATGAGGCTGGTTGCCCGTTTGTTGGTCCTACGGGACAGATGATCCGAAATTTGCTTCCGTCTGGTTACAAATATCGCTTTGATAACGTATGCCGTACCCTCCCGCCTCTCCGAAACGGTTCCAGAACGCCTACAAGGAATGAGACCGAGCCTTACAGGCTGGAAGTCCAAAAATCCGTCAAAGATGCGTCTCCGTGCGTCCTATTGGCTGTGGGAGCGATTTCTGCGGCGTGGTGTCTGGGCGAAACGGTAGCCAAGGCCGGAATAAACTCGGTAAGGGGTAGACGGTTTCCTGCTAGCATCGGGGGTCATACCTGTTGGTGTTATCCAGTAGTACACCCTAGCCATATCTTACGGATGGAAAGTGCAAACGAGTACCAAGAAGTTCCCGCCAGCGAGCATCGACGGTATTTTGAACTCGACATTGCCAGAGTATTTCAAGATTTAGATAACGGTTTACCTAAACCAGTAATTGAACCGCCCGATTTAGCTTCAACGCTAAAAGGCATTACGATTGAGAAGCGTAGTATCGAAGCGATTAGGAATTTTCTAGACAAAATCAGCAAGGAACGCACCAACGGCATCGACTTGGAAACCAATAGATATCGCCCCTACGCAGATGGAGCAAAGATACTAACTGCCGCAATTGGCACCAAAGATAACACAATCGCTTTTCCGTTGGATCATAAGCAAGCAACGTGGACGAAAGCGGAACGTGCCAAGTTGCGAGAAATCTTCTACAATTACTTAATAAGTAAAGTGCCGAAAGTTGCTCATAACGCTCCGTTTGAATTGGAGTGGTTGGTAAAAGAGTATGGTGATTCGGTGGCATGGGAGAGTTTTTGGCATGACACGATGGGCATGGCGTACTGTATCGACGAACGGCAGTCGGCCAAGTCGCACGGCAAAGAGGAAGGTTTTGGTATCTCGCTTAATTTCTGTTGTGTACTAAACTTTGGCTTGGATTTGAAGGACGTGAAAGCTCGCATAGCAAACATGTGGGGCTGGAACGACAATGGGGAGATTGATCGAAACAGGTTGGATGATACTAACCTTGACGATGTGCTGGCTTATGATGGCAGGGATACTAAATACTGCCACAAGCTGTACGACGTGCAAAAGCAGCGATTGAAGGATGACGGCTTATGGGAAGCGTACCTACAGTGGGTGAAGCGTGTTCCACCGATCGCGATAGGGCAAGTTATCGGCGTGCCTGTCAGTCAACAAGTCAATAAAACGTTACGGATACAGACGGATAAGAGAATACAGAATGCGATAGTTGAATTACATAAAACAAAAGCGATCAGGGATTTTGAGAAAAAGTACGGCGAATATAAAGACTCGAAACAATGCAACACACTTTTGTTTAGGGACATGCTACGCAGGACGGAAGGACAGACAAGAAAAGGTTTTGATTACAAGGAAGAAACGTTAGCGAAAATGGCCGATGAGCCGGTAGCGGCAGCATTGCTAAAGGTTAGGGAAGTAAAAAAGATCGGTGGTACGTATCTCGAACGGATGGATAGCAAGCATCCTAAAACTCATGTATTTTCAGACGGCAAGGCTCATACGAGTTATAAACATTGTGCGATGGTAACTAAGCGGGTCGGTTCTGTTGATCCGGCTTTGCAGAACATTCCTAGAGACGGCGAGTTGGTAAAAAAACAATATGTAGCCGAAAAAGATTGTGTAGCTATCTTTGCTGATTTTGGGGCACAAGAGGCACGATTAATTGCGGTAGCGTCGAAAGACCCGAACTTGATTAAGTTCATGCGGGATGGCTTTGATTTTCACATGGTTTGGGCTGAGAAGTTAATTAAAGCGTGGCCGGATTCCTGCCGCAAGTTTTTCGGTAGTTTAGATGCGAAAGCCGTCAAGCAATACCGTACTTTGATAAAAAGTAAATTTGTATTTGCTGGTTTTTATCGAGCAACGGTTAGTAGTCGTGCCAGATCGTTAGATATACCTGCAAGGGTAATGCAAAAACTAGACGACGAACTTTGGGAAGAATTCTCGCAAGTAAAGGTCTGGCAGATCGAGACTTTGAGGAAGTATAAAGAATTAGGCTATGTGGAGGGTATAGGTGGAACCCGGCGGCATGGTCCTATGTCAGAGTCGCAAGTTTGTAATAATGGAATTCAGATGGGAGGCAGCGATTTAACTATGGATGCGTGGTATCGAGCGGGCAAGTTTTCGTATAAGAACAAGATGCCGTGGTTTTATCCGAGCTTGGCGGTTCACGATGATTTGACGACATTCAGCATTCCCAAGGAAAAAGAAGCGAAAGCGATTGAGTTAGCAGCACGAATCATGACCGATGTGCGTTTTGCTGGCGCTGAGTTAGTGCCTTGGTCAATTGAGGTATCGCACGGTTACAATTGGGGGCAAAAGAAGCTTGTTGGCGTGTTCTCATCGGACAAGATTGACGACCAAGCGAAGCAGATACCCGAGCTTTTAGCTAAGAGTATAATCTAACTATGAAGCTTATTTACCATCGCGACTGTCCGGACGGGTTTTGTGCCGCATTTCTCTTTTGGTTGTGGGAAGCAGAGGACAGCCGTACGGAGTACATCGCCGCTCAATACGGGGAAGGCTTACCGCAAGTGAGGTTTGACGAATCGGAATTGGTATTGATTGCCGATTTTAGTTACCCGCCTGATTTGATGCAAGAATTGGCGAGCAAAGTTAAAAAGGTAATTGTACTAGATCATCATAAAACCGCAATCGATTCGTACAAAAGTCCGGTAGCAGGTGATGAGTACAAATTCGTTGGCAGCAACGTCACGTTGACTTTCGACGAAACTAAGTGCGGTTCTCGGTTGATGTACGAATATCTAGAAAGCTTTCGCAGTCATCGAACTGATTGGAAATGGTTAGTCGATTATGTTGAAGACAGGGATTTGTGGAAGTGGTGGTTAGAGAATAGTAAGGAAATTAGTGCGGCGATAGCATCCTATCCAAAAGACTTTAAGGCGTGGGAGACGTTCGATAAGCAGACTTTGATAAAGGAAGGGTCGGCAATCCTCCGGTATCAAAATCAACTAACCGAGGGTTTAGCTAAGAACGTTCGATTCGTTGACGGAATACCTACGCTTAACTCTCCCGTTATGCAATCAGAGTTAGGCAACCTCTTATCTAAAGACCGTGCTTACGCGGATATTTGGTATATTAACGAGAAGGGCGAAAAGATACATTCGCTACGCTCGCAATCGGATGGTTGGGATGTATCAGAAGTAGCGAAAGCTTTTGGCGGTGGTGGTCATCGTTGTGCTGCGGGATACAAGGAAGGCGTGAAGTAATGGAAACAGAATCTTTAATCAATCGTTATCGCCCGCAGACCCTAGATGAAATTGTAGGGCACGGTAGCGTTGTAAGAAGTCTCAAGCAAATCTTGAAAGACAGAACCAGCCATGCCTTTTTGTTTACTGGAATTCCGGGCATAGGCAAGACCACCCTAGCCCGTATTGTAGCTAAAGAGGTAGGATGCGAACCAAGAAACATTATTGAAATCGACGGTGCGAGTAGTACGGGTAAGGATGAAATGGAACAGCAAGTTTTGAGCAGGTTGATTTACTCAACACTTGGTAAGAACCGCTCCCGAATGGTGATTATCGATGAGGCCCAAAATTTAAGTAAAGCTGCAATTACTTCGATGCTGAAATCGGTAGAGGAACCGAATGAGTTTACCTACTGGTCGTTTTGTACTACCGATGCAGGTAAAATACCGCAGGCGATCAAAACACGTTGTACGGAGTATCAATTAAACCCCGTATCTAACAGTGACATTAGGGCTTTGTTGGACAATGTTGCTTATAGTGAGAAGCTTGAAACTACGGGCGATGTTCTAGAGTTGATAATCCAAAAGTGCGGCGGCTCTCCCCGCTCCGCTTTGTCGATGCTGGCAAAGGTGGGCGGTTGCACGAACAAAACAGAGGCAGCGGAACTGCTGCAAACTGTACTTGAAGACAACCCCGACGTTGCCGATTTCTGCCGAGAACTAGGCAGCAGTCAATCGTGGTCGAGGCTGATCGATATTTTGAAAAAACTGAATGGCACGTCGCCAGAATCGATACGGCAAATCGTGTTGAGTTGGTTTACCAAAGTCGCAATGAATAGCGGAGGCGATCAGTTAAACAAAGCCTTAGACATTCTGGACGCCTTCCGAGAACCTTTTGTGAATGTAAACAGTTTTGCGGACGTGGTTCTGGCGATTGATGCAGCATGTAAGTAAATTTCTCTTGATTTAGTTAAAACTTTTAGCTAAAGTAAGGGAATGGCAAAATTCACTCCAATATCGTTAGCCGAAATGACGGCGTTTCTGACCGACGATAACCTTGTCGGAGGAAAGTTTACTAAAATCGATGTAAGTGGCTGTAGAGAAGCTGTTTTTGCCCGTCGTATTAAATCAGATCAATTTGCTCTATCGCTTCGCGTTTACACAAGTCTTGTTGGTGGGGAAAGTAGAGATTGTGGAGAAGACGCGATTTGCGTAAGTTTGTTCTACAGGCAGTCGCCAGAGGCAGCACCGATCCTTTTAGGCGGTTCAAAACGAGTACATCGGGTAGCGGGCTGGAAGGATAATTTACTAAAAAGGATACAGCAATTTGACGTACCCAGGCCCTGTCCTGATTGTGGTTTGCCTTTAGTTGAGCGTAAAGGCAAGAGCGGCAAGTTTTTAGGTTGCATCGGTTTTATTAAGGGAACTTGTCGGCATACTGAAAATTTAGTACAATAAATTCAGTATTTTAGTTGATTTCGTCGATTGATTTAGTATAGAATACTTTCAGTCAAACGAAAGGACTAAAGATGAATTGCCCGAAATGCGGATCAAAAGTCGTTCCGATGAGTTCTGGAAAAGGTTTCCGTTGTGCCAAGCCCGGCAATCGTTGGGATGGCAAGAAGTGGAGCCTTTGCGACGGTGTTATCTGGAATAAGTCCGGATCGTACACTAAAAAACTGGTGGAGCGTGCCAAAGCATTCCCGGTCATCGCAACCCCGACCGATGAGCAGTTGCAAATCAGAGCCGATCTTTCGGTAAACCCAACTGTACGCGGCAGCCGGGCGATGATTATCAACGCTGGTCCGGGTACGGGTAAAACAACTACGCTTAGTTGGGCAACGGAAGCGATTTACCAAAGGCTCGGAAATCTTGAGGGTTTCGCGTTTTTGGCGTTCAACGTCAACGCGAAGGATGTGCTTTTGTCGAAGCTTCCGCTTCAAGTACCGGACGTTTTTACGCTCAATGGCTACGGTGCGAGGACACAAGGTTATCAGTACAAGCAGTATGAGGCGGGCAAGATTCGTCGTATCTACCGAGACATGACAGCAGGCATTCCGAAAGAAGATAAGCAGCCCGCAGGTATTATCCCGCAGATCATCGAACGCAGTCGCGACCTTTGCTTGTTTAATTCGACTGAGAACCGAGAAGCGTGGAGCGGTATTATCCGCACTACGATTGCTCGTTTCCCCGGTTTGGCTAAGAAGTACGAAGGTTTTGAGGACCACGTTGCACATTACCTGCCGTTGTTGGCTTTGTCTGCTCATGCTCAAGACGGTACCATCGATATTCAGGAACAAATTACCCGTCCCGTCCAAAACGCGGTCGCAAAACTTAACTGGACGATCAAACCGGAACTTGTGCAACTCGGGGCTGTTTGGGTCGGCGAAGATGTGCGGCATTTTGCCACATTGATTAAAGCTATTCAGGTTCCGCAAGCGAAGGGTTTGGTCATCGACGAAGCACAGGACTTGAGCCTTTGTCAGATTGCCTTGTTTCTTGCTCAGGCGTGGCGTACAGGCGAGATTATCCTTATTGGGGATGACAAGTCGGGTGAGCATGGGAAAGACGGCTACAAGGCCGGACAGGCGATTTATGGATGGCGTGGTGCGTTTGGTGGCTCGCTTCAACTCATCGCCCGTCTCTGGAAAGAGTTAACTGGCGAAACTGCCATTGAGCGTCAACTAACTCTTACTCATCGTTGTTGTCCGGAAGTCGTCGGAGCGTTCCAGCAATTGAATACGGTTCTTCGTTCATCGCGTCCGACCGGCAATGGTTCGGCGTTTCAGGTTTCTACGCATCAAGCGTGGTCGGCATGGCTTAATCTGTCGAAAGGCGACAACGCACTTTGGATTACTCGCACCAACGCTCCGCTTGCCAAGATGTTTTTAGATACGTTGCGGGCGAAAGCGGAAGTGTGCCTTCGCGGTGGTTCTGATTTCCAAGGAACGTTAGATAACGCGATTGCTCCGGTTGTGGGTTGGAGCGACGAACACGGTGAGTATGAGATGCCTTTGAATAAGGCGATTGAGGGTTTGATGGAACAAGCCGCAGAGAATGAGGAAGGCGGGGAAATCGATCCAAACAGCTTCGAGCGGTTCTTTGCTGAAATTGCTGGTGAGTTAACTAAGACTCCTGAGTTGTTGCAACAGGCTGGAATTACTGACGGCAAGTTGACAGTCGGCAACACCCGTCGATTTATCCTATTCTTTGCGAGCAAAACAGCTTGCCGAACGCTGTCTACGGTTTACAGGTGCAAGGGCGATGAGGCAGCGGTTGTAGTTGTTGATGATGTAGATAAATTCAACGCTACGTGGAACGGTGACAGGGACGAAGCGGCAGCGTGCCGCCATGTCGCCGCTAGTCGAGCCGCTAAACATCTTTTGGTAATCGGTGCGATGAGCGGTTGTACGCTTCCGGTTATGAAGGATGAGGAAGCGACAGTGGCGGCATGAGCGTGAAAATTTAGAAAGGCGAAAGAATGCCCGGCAACACATAGCCGGGCATTCTTCGTTGTGTATAATAGAGATATGGAAACAGGACAACTTACTGTAATGCGTCCGTTGGAACCGCAACCGTTTAGCGACACAGCAGGTTTTATCTACACGGACAGCGATAAAAGCACTTGGAAAGATTACGCCGACATTCCAGCAAATGCGACTACTTTGGTGTTACGTGACGAATGGAAGAGTCCTTTTGGGCCGGTTGGGATTAAGGTCGGATTTCAAAATGAGGCTTATGCCTTAGTGAGTGTGGCTATCGTTTTGAAAGAGTGTTGGTGCTGGCACGCCGTTTACCGTCAAGTATAAGGATGTTAGTATGCATCGACAACCAGTAAGAAAATCGGCAGAGGCAGGAAGTGCTTTTCTTTGCGAACACGCGAACGAAGTACCGGCGGTTTGCCCGTGCGGCCCTGAGTGCTATTGCCGCATTAAAGGTTCGTGCCGACATTTTGTAGCCAACGTCCGTCCAAAACAAGTAGAGCCTGTAACCAACGATGTAGAGATAGCCGGTTTCGAGCAACGGTTACAAATCAACCTGCATGATTTGAATAACGAAGTCGCCCAACAGGCGAGCATCTTCCAGCAGGTAGCAGAGCGGTTTGTACTGGCGGAATCGAGACGTGATGAGGCAGAGTGCGTCCGCGATGAAATGAAGGACGCTTTAAAAACGGCAGAGGCGGAAGCAGCTATCGAAATTCGTACCAACCCTAACCCGCCCGTTAAGTTAACTGACTCGTCCGTAGAAGCTTTAGTACAAACACATCCGAAACGTAAAGTAGCATTTCAAAGGCTGATGACCGCTCAACGTGACTTGGTAAAGGCTAACGAGGAAATGTCGCGATATAAAGGTTTGAAGTCAAGTTGGGAAATGCGTAACTTTATGCTCAAGGCAGCATGTGACTTAGACATTTCTCAACACGGTCAATCCACAAGTTACAACGGTTCGGTACAATATCAACGGCAGCGTGAAGAGTTGAACGACCGCAGGCAGCAGAGGAAACCGCAATGATGAAGATACTTGAATGGTTTACTACTGTTGTCGGAGCAGTCGGATTAACTTTTCTATGCGGCTATGTGTGGACATACGCTAAGTTAAAAGCAACGGATCATTATTGTAAGGGCAAGGAAAACTCTACCGAAAGGTTCAAATGAGAGACGACCGTGATAGCAGGCGTGAAGTACGAAGGGACGAACCGCGAAGGGAAGAAGCCCCGCGACGTAGCGAACGATCCGCAAACTTTTCCTACCGCACGCCGGAAAGCGTCCAGAAGCGGGCAACGGAAGGCGGCGGTAAGTACGATTCAATTTTTCGTTCCGACTTGCCGTTTATTTCAATCAAGGCTGGTACTAACTACAAAGTCCGTATCCTGCCGCCCTATGGTTGGGACGGAGCGGACCACTACGCTTATCCAGTTTGGGTACACAAGCAAGTAGGACCGGACAATCAACGCTACCTTTGTCTGGAAACACATGGCAAAGAAGGGGAAGTTTGCCCTGTCTGTGCTGAGTATCGGGAGTTGTCGAGAACCGATACTAAAGCCGCAAAGAACTTCAAGGCTAAGAAGTCGTTTATTGCATATGTAATCGACAGGGACCACGAAGACGACGGCCCGAAGATTTGGGTCATTCCGTGGATGGAGAACCAGTCCATACTTGATTTGTCAAAGAACAAGCGGACAGGTGAGACTTACTACGTGGATCATGAAGAAGAAGGGTATGATATTGAGTTTGACGGTATCAAAAAGCGGGGAGACGACGGCAAGGAATTTACTGTAATCGGTAATTTGAAAATCGATCCGCGAGCAACGCCGATCAGCGACGATGTGAGGTTGCAAGACAAATGGTGCGATTTTGTTGCCGAAAACCCTTTGCCGAAAATACTAACTTTGTACCCGGCAGAGCATATTCAAAAAGTCCTAGGCGGTAGTTTCGTCCGAGAAGATGACGTTGACGAGACACCCCGAACGCGGACGGAGCGGACAAGGCTTACCCGCGACGACGACCGAAGCGAACGCCGACCGTTGCGGGATGAGCCGTCCGGAACCGAGCGTAGACCGCTCAGGAGCGATTCTGAGGCACGAGAACCAGAAAGCCGTAGCGGAAGACGGGACGGCAGGCGAGAAGTGATTGAGGACGCTTCCGAACCGCTCGATGAGGTTTTGGATACTGGCGACATTCCAGAAGATTTTGACGACGATGTGCCGCCCGACGATGACAGAAGGTCGTCTCGAAACGATGATCGCAGGTCAAGGCGGTAGTTAAACATGACTTCAAAAGAAATTATCAAATTGATCGACGATACGGCTAACACGTTGTTTCGTTGTCCGGACGGTTGGCCGTCGATGGAGCAGCATCACTTGCCGGGTACTCCACCGAATTTGATATTTCTAAATACTCCGCAGCGTACTAATTGGGAATTGATAACCGCCATGCGAGAGTCTTATAAAAAGTCGGTAAAGGTGATTATCGGTAGAGTAATGGGAGTAGACTTGGAATGACTTATTTCACCAAAGCAATTATCGTTTGGGTAGTGTGGACGACGGCAGTTGCTTTGGTGATTATCTGGTGCAATAGAAGGAAAATTTAGTGGACAGAGTTAAGTTAAACCAACCAGCAAGCGGAGGAAAATATTTTCCTCCCGTCTCAACCGTTCAGCGGATAGGTACAGGTTGCCATAATCTTGATTTATCTATCGGCGGTGGTTGGGCGGAAGGACGGGTAATCAACTTAGTTGGAGATACCTCGACCGGGAAAAGTTTGCTTGCAATCGAAGCGTGTACTACATTCGCTCAAAAGTATACATCAAAACAAGCCGTAATTCGTTATGACGAAACCGAAGCGGCTTTTGATATGGCGTATGCGGAAGGTGTGGGCCTGCCGGTTGATCGTGTGGAATTTAACGAAAATGAGCGAACGGACACAGTAGAGTTGTTGCATAAAAACATTGATAAATTTGCAACATTGGTGGAGAAGCGTAAGTACAGAGCCGGAATGTACATTGTCGATTCACTTGATCCGATAGGAGATGAAGCAGAGAAAGAGGCAGAGTTAGGAGCGGCCAGTTACGGTACAAAGAAACCGGCACTGATCGGCAAGCTTTTTAGAAAAGAAGTTCGACGGCTGGAGGGTTTGAATATAACTCTGTTCATCGTCTCTCAAGTGCGAGACAAGATAAACGCAATGTTCGGTAAGAAACTAACGAGAAGCGGAGGACATGCTTTAGACTTCTACTCATCGCAAATAGTATGGCTTGCGGATGTAGGGAAGGTAAAAGAGACAAGAGGCGGCATAGAGCGTAAAATTGGAGCATGGACGCGAGCCAAGTGCGAGAAGAACAAGACGGGCGTTGCGTGGCGGGAGTGCGAGTTTTTTATACGCTATGGGTACGGTATTGATGAGTTCGAGACCGGATTGACTTTTCTTTTGGAATCGGATCGTTTAAGTAAACTGATACCGGAAGCGAAGGGGCTGAATAAGAAGGAATCGACGGCGTTAGTTAGCAAATGGCTGCACAAATTAGATACGATGGATCGGCGGCAGATTGATACGACTCGGAGTTGTTTAAACAACGTACTAACTAGCGTTTGGAATGAGATTGAAAGTCGGTTCGCTCCGGTGCGGAAGAAATATGAGTAGGTGATTTTATGGAACTGGCAGAAGCAATTTCGGAAGTGACTAAATTTGTTCGAGAAGGGCAGGACAACGCTCGTCAGCTTGGAGAAATTCGAGCAACGTTGTTAGTTAATTTTGGCACTAACAGTAAAGCGAAAGATTTGTATGGTTTTGGGATTGAAGACAAGCGAGCCGAAAACGAATCAACGTTGAATCTGCTAGTTTTCGTGTTGCAAGAGTTAGTAAAGCTCGCGGCAGATTCTTCGCAACAGCGTTTAGAGGAAAGAGAGGCTTGTAAGGAAATAGCGGAATATTGGGCCGGAAACATTGCATACCCCATTTCATCAAAGAAAACAGGCCAGCAAGTTGCACAAGAAATAGTCAATAAGATTGAGAAACGTAGTAAATGACCCGCGTTAAGTTAAAGAAACTTCGCAAGATTCGTTGTCGCGGCAAAGGACCGAGCTTTGAACGCAAGATTTGTGTAGCGTTGTCGAAGTGGGTCAGTAACGGGGAGCATAGTGATTGTTTCTGGCGATCTGCCTCATCTGGCGGAAGATCGACGCGAGCACGAAGTAAGGGAAATCGATTAGATGCTCACGCTGGCGATATAGTTGCTACGCACGAAACAGGGAACGCTCTATTGAGTAGATTTGTTGTCGAGTGTAAACATTATGAATCGTTGGAGTTGGACGGTTTATTCTGGCAAAGAAAGATTCCGTTTATCAAATGGTGGGAGAGGTTGCTCAAAGAGTGCGATGGAAAACGCGAGCCGCTGTTGATAATGAAACAGAACGGACGGCCTGAGTTGGTTTGTACATCTGTTTTTGGTATAAGTTTGCTCAAACTGGGAACTGCCGATATTATTTTTAGGGTAAAGCCGTTTGCTAGTATTTACGTAGTGTCGTTAGCGAGCGTGTTGGCTAAGCCGTTTAGTACAATAAAGAAGAGTTTATGAAATATTCGATTCGCGAACAACACGACAAATGCCGACATTTTACCGGCTTGTGCTGCCGTGCTGATGGTTCGGTGATCGATTTGTTGGATAAGAAAGAGAAAGCGGAATGCAGAGCACACGTTAAGTATGACGATGTTCGCAAGCAAGGAAAACGGATGGTCGCGTTGCCGTGTTTTCATCTTGAAACCGACAATATGCCCGCAGACGGCATTTGGCCGACGTGCGACAAACTTTCGTTTAAGACGGCAGAGGAGTTAGATAAAGAGGAAGCGGAAACGGAACGTATAGTAAAAGAGTCGATTGAGCGAATAGCGATAGTACGACCGATGATTTTGAAACATGCGGGATGCGAAAAAGGTAAACCAAAAGTATCGAAAGTAGGCGAGTTTTCCTGTCTCGTTTGTAAGACTGGGAAATTGCATTACAGCGTGTCGTCGTACAACGGACACGTTCATGCGGCGTGCGACACTAAGGATTGTGTTCAATGGATGGAGTAAGTTATGACGGGAATAACTATGACGGAGTACGTTTTAGGTTTTGCGTTTGGTGCTCATAATCAAGTTTTGTTAATCGAGAAAAACAAGCCTGATTGGCAGAAAGGAAAGTTGAACGGTGTAGGTGGGAAAGTAGAAGAAACAGACACGTCAGATGTTTTTGCAATGATGAGGGAGTTTGAGGAAGAAACGGGAATAACAACTACAGAGCAGCAATGGACGCATGCTTGCACGATGGACGGTCATGGGAAGTCGCCTTGGTTGGTTCAAGTGTTTAAATGTGAAACTGTTCTTGCGTTTGCTAAGAATATGACGGATGAAAAGGTCGGTATTTATAAATCTTTCGACTTGCCTGTAAATGTAATACCTAATTTACGTTGGCTCATCCCGCTTTGTCTTGATAAAGAGGTTACATTTCCTGTCATAGTTCATCACTAATGAACGAACCGACGTTACAACCTCCCGATTGTCCCTACTGTGGCGTACCGATGACGCTCAACGCCAGCAAGGCGATATGGGAATGTTTGTCAGGCTACACGGAAGTTTCCATTCCCGTAGACGGCTTGCAAAACCTACCCCGAACCACACAGGACGAAACGCCAGCGTCGAAACCGAGAAAACGGTATAAGCGGAGGGGTTGAGATGCTTTTGTGGTTATGGCGTTTGTGGCGGATGGTTTCGGGTTATCGTCGTAGAACGAAAAAGCTGTATGCTCAGCTAAGAAATCGTTGCCGGTATTGCAAGAAAAAGTTGCTTGTAGTTAATAACGAGAAAACGTCTATTTGTTTAGGATGCTGGAGAGTGGAACCGCTAGATCGTCCGTAAGGGTTTTATGGCAATCGTTTCGCTCTACACCGCCGACCTTCATCTAACGGACAAGCCCCGCGACGACTACCGGTGGAACTTTCTTAGCTGGCTGGAATCGTTCTTAGCTGAAAAGCAGGTACGATATTTGTTTATTCTAGGTGATCTGCTGGACGACAAAGACAATCACGCCAGCAGTTTAGTAAACAAATTTATCCGACACTTGAAGCGGTTACTCAAAGTGCTGGACGACAATACGGGTGGGGCGGGTAAAATATTTCTGCTGGCGGGGAATCATGATTCGACAGATCAAACTCAGCCGTATTTTACTTTCCTTCACCGTAGCCTGAACGGCAGGATTTTCTTTTTTACCCGACCGGCGGAAATCGGCTTGTGGCAGCAACGATACCTTTTCCTACCCTACTCGAAAACCTTTGATGAGTATGTGCAGAAATATGATTTTAGTAAGTATGATCGTGTTCTTATCCATCAACCTGTTTGTACGGGAGAAGGTATTGAGTACGCGAATGGGGTTGATGTTGCGGTGCTTGGTACGTGCGGAGGCTCCGTCCTTGCTGGCGACATCCATACGCGAAACCAAGTAGGCAAGTATATCTCAGTGGGAGCACCGTTTCCGGTAAATATGAACGATTTGTACGTACCGAGAGTTTTGATAGATGTTGACGGAGAATTGACAAGTTTTGACGTGCCGTCGATCCGCAAAGTAAAACTAAACGTAACGTCGGTAGCGGACTTTGTAGCTAAAGCGACGATTGCGTTTGACAGGCCGGAAGAACTAAAAGCGGAGGGTGATTGTGCAAAAGTAGAGGTAATGCTGCCGCGTTCCGAGTTTGGCAGTTGGAAGGAAATAAGTAAGCAGGTTCAGGCAGAGGCGGAAACAATGGGCATAAAAGCAACGTCTTTGTCGGTTGTGGAGAAGAAAAGCCGACCGATTTTGGTAAGACGAACGGAAGAGACGGCAAAGACTAAAACACCGCTTAGCACGCTGATTGATTATGCGAAAGTGTATAATGTGGATGATGGGTTGATGGAATACGGAAGGAAGTTAGTTAAATGACCAAAACAACTAACGAAATCGTCGAGGAAACGGCGAGGCTCGGTTTGCGACGCTGTGTGTAACTTTGAGGCTATGATGATGTGTGCTCAACGCATGGATTCTAATGCTCCTTGCGGATTTGATTGCGAGAGGCCGGAATCTAATGGCGGCTACTTCGGTTTTATGGTCAAAGTACCTGATATTGAGAAGTAACTAACGCGGAGAGAATCGCGGCGGAAGCTAAAAGGATACTGGAAGCAAAGTGATTCCGCAAAAGTTAGTAATTTCGTACTTCAAATCTTTCCGTGACAAGCAAACTTTCTATTTCCAGCAGAAACCGGGTTTGTTTTATTTAGTCGGACGCAACGAACTGTATCCCGAGAAGGGAGGAAACGGAACTGGAAAATCGTCGCTATTAGATGCTTGGTGTTGGGTACAGTTTGGTAAGACGGCGAGCGGTCAGTTTGCCAACGCTGTAGTTAACTGGGAAAAGTCCGGCCCTACCTACGTTGTTTACTATTTCAAGTTAAACAATCAGCAGTACAAAATAACCCGCCAGCAGTCGCCCAATAGTTTAAAACTGCTGTATCCCGGTGAAATCAAATCAAGGACGGTAACGCAAGAGGTAATTGACGAACTACTGGGATTCGACTACGATCTGTTTCTAGCAACGATCCTGACCGGCCAAGACGCCGACCACTTCTTTAAGCTAAAGCCAACCGACAAGCTAAACGTCTTCTCTAAAATACTGAATTTAGACTATTGGCTTGATAAAGCATCTGAGGCGTCAAAGTTAGGTAAACAGGCAACCGAGTTAGCAATCAAACTGGAAAGCGAGGCCCAATCGTTACAAGCACAAACTCATCTGTTGAAACAGCAGATAGTCGGTGAGCAGAAACTAGCCGACGCTTTTGAAGTGGAGCAAGAGAAAAAGATAGTTAAAGTCAGAGAAGAGGTTGAAGGTTGTCGTGTTGAGTACGATCAAATAAACGAGTCGTTGACTGGGGCTAAAGCGGAAGCGGATAAACGACATACCGATCTAAACAAACTGATCGACCAACAAACGGACTTGAAAAAGAGGCTCAACCCGCTCAAGACGAAACACGGTGTTGCGATAGACGTACAGATTGAGCGGAGAGTCACGGCAGACGGCCTAGGAAAGCAATTGCAGCGTTTGAAAGAGTCTGACAGCGTTTGTCCCACTTGCGGTCAGAAAGCTCCGCATATTGCGAGAGAAGCGGCCCGCGTGCGAAAGCTGTTCGTTGAGGCAACGGAGCAGGAACGACAGGCGTTTGACGATGTGCGAGCCGTTGAACAATCGTTGTTCGACTTGGAAGGCGATTTAGAAAAACTGGAAAAAGATGTGCGGTATGCGGAGGGATTGTTCAGAGCGGCGGAAGAAAACGAACGAAACACGAAAAGTTTACTAAAAGACGCTCAACGCGACTTGCAGCAAGCGGAAACCGAACTACACGACTTGAAAACAGAAACGAACCGGCATGACGAAATGATCAAACAACTTGAAGCGAAAATAAGGCAGTTAACCGCAGACTCAGTTTCGGTAAACGATAAATTAGCTCTGGCAAGAGCCGACGAAAACGGTTACGGCTACTGGGCAAAAGAACTAAAGAACGTGCGGTTGTGGTTGATAACAGAGGCTTTGAAACAATTAGAAATCGAGTGTAACAACCCGCTTAGAGAACTAGGCTTGATCGGCTGGCAGATTACATTTGACGTGGAAACGCTGACTCAAGCCGGAACGGTAAGTAAGGGATTTGCAGTGTTTATTAAATCGCCAACGTCGAAAGATAAGGTGAGATGGGAATCGTGGTCGGGCGGTGAGAAGAACCGTCTTGTGATGGCAGGACGGGTAGGACTAGCGAAATTGATACGCGACAGGTACGGCATTACTTGTCCGGCAGAGTGTCACGATGAACAATCCAACAATCTTTCTGTAGAAGGCGTGCAAGATCAAATTGAGTATTTAGCGAATCGGGCAATCGACCAGCAGTACGAAATTTGGCTTGTATCGCATGATGCCAACGCGAACGGGGCGTTTTCTGGGCGTGCGGAAATCGTACTAACGAATGATGGGAGTATAATACAGCAATGAGTGTACCTTGTCTGAAGCCGAGAACTTTGAAAGGTGCTTTACGAAGCATTAGGCGTTTAGTGCGTGATTTGAAATTTTGGCAAGGTTTCTTCACATGCGAGGGTAATAAGGGAGGTTCGGTAATAGAGATTACTAAAACAGAGAAAGATGGTTTTGTAAGGTTAAAGGTGGGTCATCAGTGTGTCTGGCGATTTGCGAAAACTGTTGATGTTGCGGAACTGACAGAATATTTAGCAAGTAAGTATGATGACGGCACCACACCGCGTTTCGACGAAGGTGGGAAGGTAATCGAAGGAAATTCGCTGGCGGAAAAGCTGGATAAAGCAGCGAAAGAGATTCTAGATGCAACCCCGTTCTAAACAAGTCGATCAGTTTTGGTGTATTGACGCGATGGCTTTGTTTTATCAAAGTTTTCACGCTCCGTTTGTAAATTTAAGTGTTAGGTGTTCTGACTGTAACGGGGAAGGCGGCGGTACTCAGTTTGACGAGACGGGCGATGACTTTTGGGAAGATTGTCCGACGTGTGAGGGAACTACCAACGAACCAACGAAAGCAACCTATCTTTTCTTGCGGGAAATACTAAGAACGATCCGTACCAACAATCCGAAGTACTTGGCGGTAGTTTTTGACGGCAAGAACAGTTGTGCCAAGCGACTTGCGATTGACAAGAACTACAAAGCAAATCGCGGGGAAGTTGCGGATGGCGTGATTCCTCAACTAAGACGAATCAAGCAGTTACTAAAATTGCTGTCCATCGAAACACTCGCTTTAGAAAATGAGGAAGCCGACGACGTTATAGCTACGCTGGCGACTCAGTACGCAAGCCCGCAGCTTGAAGTGAACATCATCTCCCGTGACAAAGACTTTTTTCAGTTATGCACAAACGATAATATTTTCGTCTACGATTCAGTAAAACAGGCGTGGTATGCGAAGGCAACGGCGGGAGCAAAATTCGGAGTAAGCACCAACCAGCTTTTAGACTTCTTTTGTCTTTTGGGCGACAGCGTAGACAACATCGAAGGTGTGAAAGGTTGGGGAAAAGGGAATGCGGCAAAGTGGTTAACGCGGTGCGGATCGATAGGCGGTATTTTGGACGGAGCGTATAATCTGAGTGCGAAGTTGCGTGAGAATTTGCAGGCGGCGGTCGAAAGCGGATCGTTGGCAAAGACGCGAAAGTTGTTGAAGTTAGATACGGCTGTTGAGGTAGGCAAGCTAAGCGATTTTGTTTGTCCCGTAGTTAACTTGGAGCCGATCAGGCCATTACTGAAAATTCTTGAG
>Ga0209006_10000068_pt1 | contig 107539 bp, 112 predicted proteins | sample JacPin_JW_Ref_O2_FD_188567 | JGI IMG/M metagenome (GOLD analysis project Ga0209006, IMG submission 188567) | Forest soil microbial communities from Algoma, Ontario, Canada - Jack Pine, Ontario site 1_JW_Ref_O2 (SPAdes) (version 2) | ecosystem: Environmental > Terrestrial > Soil > Boreal... | reverse complement strand
TCCTGCAACATCTGGTCCGCGCTGTAATCGCAATCGGCTGGGAGTGCCACCTTTTGCGACGCCAGTCCGCCTGCACGGTGCCCGGCACACGTGCGGCACACTCATGCATCTTGAGGGTGTCCCGATCGCGGTGATCGCCGCGTGGCTGGGTCACGCGTCATCGGCGTTCACGATGGCCACATATGTGCACTCGCAGGAGCCCGCACTGGCCGACGCGGCGCGCAGCTTGGGCCGCGTCGTTACGAATTCCTAACAGCCACACGGCTGACAATCGTTTGCTGGGTCGAACCGGTGTTCGCTTTTCGCTGCGCAGAGTTAGCCGCGAGTTGTGACAACTTCGTGACAAGTTCACCCTCGGCGGTGCGGGCGGCTAGCGAAAAACAGCCTCTGACCTGCGTGGCAGGTAGTGGATTCGAACCACTGTAGGCGTAAGCCGACGGATTTACAGTCCGCTCCCATTGGCCGCTCGGGCAACCTGCCTTGGTGCGACTAGCAGAGTACAACGAGGGATGCACCCGAGGCACAAACGGGCAAGGCCGGTTGGGCTGGCCGCCGCTGACGGCGCGGGCCACACGAGCCGCTGAACCCGCGTCGAGTTGTTGATCGCTGTCAACGATTTGGACGGTTTGCCCTGAATTCAAAGCGCACACTGGCGCTGTCCATGTCTGCGTGAAGCAAATGTTCAGCGGAGGAATATGCGGAGGAATACTCCGTGGGTCGGAGCGCGGCGGCCGATCTGGGCGCCAGGCTTGGGCACGTTCCGTGACTGGATCCGGGCGCGTCGTCGCCGTGACTTTGCGGCCCTGCTGGCGCTGGCGGGCTGCATAATGATGGCGCTGGGGATAACCGGCCTTTGAGCGCTAGTTGGCCGCTCGGGCAACCTGCCTTGGTGCGACTAGCAGAGTGCAACGAGGATGTACCCCAGCCACAAACCCAGCCACAAACCCAGGAGGACCGAATCCAATGGCGGATTCATCGTTCGACGTCGTCAGCAAGGTCGACCACCAGGAGGTCGACAACGCGCTGAATCAGGCCGCTAAGGAGCTGGCCACCCGCTTCGACTTCCGCGGCACCGAGACCAAGATCGCCTGGAAGGGCGACGAGACCATCGAGATCACCAGCTCCACCGAGGAACGCGCCAAGGCCGCCGTCGACGTCTTCAAGGAGAAGCTCATCCGCCGCGACATCTCCATGAAGGCCTTCGAGGCCGACGAGCCGCAGGCCTCCGGCAAGACCTACAAAGTCTCGGGCACCATCAAGCAGGGCATCTCCAGCGAGAACGCCAAGAAGATCACCAAGCTCATCCGCGACGACGGCCCCAAGACCGTCAAGACGCAGATCCAGGGCGAGGAGGTCCGCGTCAGCAGCAAGAAACGCGACGACCTGCAGGCCGTCATCGCCATGCTCAAGAAGGCCGACCTCGACGTCGCGCTTCAGTTCGTCAACTACCGCTGAGCTGCTCGCTGATCTCCACACCGACCGTCTTCGCGTCATGACGATGGTCGGTGACGTTGCGGCACTCCCCGCGCACCTGCGCGGAGCCCCGCGCGGCGTCCCCGCACGCCCGGCCAATGATCGCCATCACCGCCTCGGTGTGCACCACCACCCCGAACGGCCGCTTCCCCGCCGGCGGGCCAGCCGTCCAGCCCTGCCTCACCATCGCCGCCGCGATCTGGCTGAAGTGCTGCTCCGGCTCGGCGCCGGCCGGCACCGCGAAGCTCATGTCCACCCGCCCCCGATACGGCGGCGCCCCTTGGTCATTGCACGACTCGAACAAGAACCCGCCGGTCACCTCGCGCAGGCCGGCGCCGCGCACGATCTGACGCGCCGCGTCGACCACCTGCGCCATCGCCTGCTCGTCTGACAGCGGTTCCGACAGCGGTTCGGTCACTGGGCACCTCCCTCGGCCGTTCCGGCTTCCGGGTCGATATACGCCGGAATACCTGGGATACGAGTGTCAACGTGCGGCAAGTGAATTGAGCCCAGCACCGGGAGATGGATCTCGCTCGGCGTGGTGATGCGCGGCTGGCGTCTACCCTGCGCCAGCAGATCGTCCTGCGCCAGCGCCGAGCCGTGCCCCGTCACGATGTGCGCGATACTGCGCAGCGCGTCACCGCCCAGATCGAAGTAATGCGAATGGTCGCCGAAACTCAACCCGTCGTGTCCGGGCAGCTCCGCGTGGAACCGGACGGAGCCGAAACTGTCTCCCGCCGGATCGGTACCCAACCCCGCGTACCTGCCGAACGGATGCCCCAGCGCCTCGTTCAGCCCGTTCGGCACACCCCCGGATTCACCCAGCCAGCTCACCGGATCCGACGACGCCGCACCGACATACACATTCCCCCCATGGGGGTGAAAGTCCGCCGCGCTGTGGGCCAAATCCGTTCCCGGCGAGCCCAACAGAATCACGTCGTTCGCGTCCGCGCCGCTCGCCGCGAACGCATCGGCCACCGTCGTCGCCCCGTATGAATGCCCGAGCACCGTGACATGCGGCGGGCTCCCAGCGTGCGTCACCCACAGTCCGTTGACGTCCTGCGCCAGCCGAAACCCGCCCTCGCGTGCCAGCAACGGTGACGCGACGCGAGGATCGTCGAAACCGTCCGGTGTCTCGTACCCCATCCACGCGAGCACCGACAAATCGTCGCCCGGGTACCCGGCCAGCGACTGGTCGTAGACATTGATCGCGTCGTTGTGGCCGCCGGCCAGCCATCCGCTCGCGACGCTGCTGCCCGCTCCCGGGACGATCACCGCGATGTCGTCCGCGTGATCCGGATCGCCGATCGCGATCGCGGCGCGGCCCTTACCGCCGAACGCCAAGGGGTCGTACGCCCACAGCATCACCGGCCGCTGGTTGGCGGGGTCCGCTCCCCTGTCGTGGTCCAGACCCTGCTTCACCTGGACAGCGTTGCGGTGGCGCACCGAGTCATCGGCGAGGTTCAGGTCGTCGCCGAGCACCGCGGTGTTGATCTGGTCGCGCACCTCGGCGGGAAGGCCGTTGAGATTGCCCAATTCCGGCGGATGCTCGGCGATCAGCTGATCCCGCTGGCCTCCGGTCAGCGATTTCCACCATGCATTGACCTCATCGGCGTTGGCGCCGGGCCGCGGTTGCAGCTGCATGGTCACCCCTGGTATCGCTGCGGGCAATTCGAAGCTACCAGCGGCGCCGGACCGGTTAACGTGTCGGCGAGCCGTGCACCACGGCCCTGACGCCGATCCGAAAGATCGTTCGAAACATGCGAGTTGACGGGCGGGAAATCACCGTTTCCGGCAGCTTGCTGCAACCGCTCGCCCGACGGACCAACGACATCCTCCGTGTCGTGCTGGCGGCCCTGTTCCTCATCATCGTGATCGCAGGTTCGGTGATCACCCGCAGCAACTGGGTCGAGCTCGAGAAATCCATCTCCAGAATCGTCGGAGTTCTGACCCCCACTCAGGCAAATCTTGTCTATCTGATCTACGGCGTCGCGATTCTGGCGTTGCCGTTCGTGATCCTGATCAGCCTTGTTCTCAGCCGTCAGTGGAAACTCCTCAGCGCGTATGCAGCTGCCGCGTTTATCTCGCTTCTCGCCCTGTCAATCAGCGGCAACGGCATCGCCGCGCCGCGATGGCACTTCGACCTGTCCGACCGGTTTTCCACTCTCTCGTCGCAGTTCATCGACGACCCGCGGTGGATCGCGATGCTCGCCGCGGTGCTCACGGTGTCGGGTCCTTGGCAGCCCGCGCGGTGGCGTCGGTGGTGGTGGACGCTGCTGCTGGCCTTTGTGCCGATCCACCTCGTCGTCAGCGCCGTGGTGCCGGCCCGCTCGTTGCTGGGGCTGGCGGTGGGCTGGTTCGTCGGCGCACTGGTCGTCCTGGTCGTCGGGACGCCCGCGTTGGAGGTGCCGCTCGAGGGCGCCGTCCGGGCGATGGCCAGGCGCGGATTCTTCGTGGTCGGGCTGAGAGTCGTGCGGCCGGCCGGGCACGGACCGCTCGAGCTGTCCGCGATGACGTCACAACCGGATTCGGTCGCGATCGTCGAGATGTACGGCCCGAACCAACGCAGCGGCGGCACGCTGCGCCAGCTCTGGCAGAAGCTGAGACTGCGCGATACCGAAACCGCGCCGCTGCAGACCTCCATGCGCCGTACCGTCGAGCATCAGGCGCTGATGGCCATCGCCATCGGCGATCTCAACCTCGCCAACACGTCGACGATCGCGGTCGCCGCCCTGGACCGGGGATGGACACTATATGCGCACACCCCCGCCCGCGGAACCCCGATCAATGAGTGCGTGGACGCCACACCCGTTGCCCGAGTGTGGGATTCGCTGCACATCTTGCACAACCACCAGATCTCCCACGGTGACCTGCGCAGCGCGGAGATCACCGTCGACGACGGCACCGTGCGCTTCGGGGGCTTCGGCGAATCCGAGTACGGCGCCACCGACAATCAGCTTCAGTCGGATATCGCCCAGCTCCTGGTGACGGCCACCGATCTGTATGACGCGAAGTCCGCGGTGGGCGCCGCCATCGACTCCCTCGGCAAAGATGAGGTGCTGACGGCGTCCCGTCGACTCACGAAATCCGCTGTGCCATCCCGGATTCGCGACCCGATTGGCGACGCGGGTGCCGTCATCTCCGCCGCGCGTGACGAGGTGAAACGCCAAACCGGTGCCGATCAGATCAAGGCCGAGACCATCACCCGGTTCAGCCGCAACCAGGTCATCCAAATGGTGCTGCTCGTCGCGCTGGTCTACGTCGCCTACCCGTTCATCAGCACGGTGCCCACGTTCTTTTCTGAGCTTGGGAAGGCGAACTGGTGGTGGGCACTGCTGGGGCTGGCGGTTTCGGGGCTGACATACGTCGGCGCGGCGGCCGCGCTGTGGGCCTGCGCCGACGGGGTGGTGAGCTATCGGAATCTGGTGATCGCCCAGTTCGCCAGCACTTTTGCCGCCACAACCACCCCCGCGGGCGTAGGCGGGCTTGCGCTCAGTACGCGATTCCTGCACAAGGCCGGCCTCAGCGCCGTGCGTGCCACCGCGGCAGTGGCGATGCAACAGGCAGTGCAGGTGATCAGCCACGTTTCGCTGCTGATCATCTTCAGTGCCGCCGCGGGCGCGACGGCCGACCTGTCCCACTTCGTTCCCTCCGCCACGATTCTTTACCTGATCGCCGGGCTGGCCCTTGGGCTTGTCGGCGCGTTCCTGATCGTGCCAAGGCTGCGGAAGTGGCTCGGCACGGCGGTGCGGCCCCGACTCAAAGAGGTCGGGGCGGATCTCGTTGAACTCGCCCGCGAACCCAGGCGCCTGGCCCTGATCGTTCTCGGTTGTGCTGCAACGACTCTCGGCACCGCATTGGCATTGTGGGCAAGCGTCGCGGCGTTCGGCGGCGACACATCGTTCGTCACCGTCACCATCGTGACCATGGTCGGCGGAACCCTTGCCTCGGCGGCCCCCACCCCCGGCGGCGTCGGCGCGGTCGAAGCGGCGCTGATCGGCGGTCTGGCGGCATTCGGTGTGCCCGCGGCCATCGGCGTGCCGGCGGTGCTGCTCTACCGGATTCTCACCTGCTGGCTGCCGGTGTTCGTCGGCTGGCCGGTCACCCGGTGGATGACGAACAACGACATGATTTAACGGAAACGGCGTCCGGGCACGCTACGGACGGCACCCGTGCGGCTGCGGCAACCGCGTGATCATCACGCCACCGTCGATAAACGACACGCCTATCGTGTCGGCCGCATATCCCCATGCCCAGGACGTGATGGCGTCGTTCAACTCGCCGCACCACGGCATCCCGTTCAGCGCGGCGAAAGTGGGTAGCTCGGACCTCATCTGCACCACGAGGTCGTGGCGGCCGCCAGGCACCTCCCAGAACTCGAAGCCGGGCGGCGTCGGTTTCCCCGTGTAGGGGCGCGCCCCGACGGGCAGCGACATCTCGGGGACCAGACGCGAATGCGGGCCACCCAGATCGGGAAGTGGGGCCGTGATTTCGGGCACACTGGTGGCCGCTACCGGTGTCGACGTGGTCGCGGCCGTGGGCGACCCGTACGCGGCCAGGACGCCGATGATCACGGCGCTGACGAGCAGCGCTCCGCAGGCAAGAGCCAGCCACCCCCGCGCCGGCATCGGACCCCGTGGTCTCATCCTTCTCCCTCGCACAGCTCAGAATCGGCTGCTCAGGCCTTCATCGGACCACAGTCGGCCCGTCGCCGCGCTCTGATCACCAAATCTTCAGGGTCTTCAGAGAGTTTTCAGCCAGGCCGATTAGCCTCGACACCGTTTGAGCCCAGCAGCAATTGACCCCAGCAGCAAACGGCAGGAAGTGGAGGCGATGAAGCGGTTCGGGAACACCACGCGACGTCAGAAGCCAACGTTGCGTCGCCCACTCAGTCGCCCACACAATGGCACAGCCAAGTGCCTGCGCCGCGGGGCGGTGGCCGCGGTCTCGGCGGTGCTGTTGAGCGGGCTGGCAGTGCTCGGCGGCCCGGCCAGCGCACACGCGTTCTCCCGGCCGGGGCTGCCGGTGGAGTACCTGCAGGTGCCGTCGCCGTCGATGGGCCGCGACATCAAGGTCGAGTTCCAGAGCGGCGGAAACAACTCGCACGCGGTGTACCTGCTCGACGGGCTGCGGGCCACGGACGATTGGAACGGTTGGGACATCAACACGCCGGCGTTCGAGTGGTATCTCAATTCCGGGTTGTCGATCGTGATGCCGGTGGGTGGGCAGTCCAGCTTCTACACGAACTGGTACAAGCCCGCCTGCGGTAAGAGCGGCTGCCTCACCTACAACTGGGAGACCTTCCTCACCCAGGAGCTACCGCAGTGGCTACAGGCCAACCGCGAGGTCGACCCGAACGGTAACGCCGCGGTGGGACTCTCGATGGCGGGCTCGGCAGCGATGGTGCTGGCGATGTACTACCCGCAGCAGTACATCTACGCCGCCTCCCTGTCCGGGTTCCTGAACCTGTCCGAGGGCTGGTGGCCGACGCTCGTCGGCATGTCGATGAACGACGCGGGCGGCTACAAGTCCGAGGACATGTGGGGCCCGTCCAGCGACCCGGCATGGAAGCGCAACGACCCGATGGTCAACATCAGCAAGCTCGTCGCCAACAACACCCGACTGTGGGTGTACTGCGGCAACGGCAAGCCCAACGAACTCGGCGGCGACAACTTCAACGCGAAGTTCCTGGAGGGCTTCACCCTGCGCACCAATAAGACCTTCCAGGAGCAGTACCTCGCCGCCGGCGGCAAGAACGCGGTGTTCAACTTCCCCGACAGCGGCACCCACAGCTGGGAGTACTGGGGCCAGCAGCTGCAGGCGATGAAACCCGACGTGCAGCGGGTGCTGGGCGCCGCCCCCACCGCCTGACGTCGGTCATACAGTGAGGGCATGACAGAACAATCCCCCGCGGTTACGCTCTCGCATCCACCGGCCGCGATCCTTCGTGCCGTCAACCCGATCCTGGCCTATCTGTTGCGCACCCCGCTCTTGGGCGCCGCCCGCGAGCAGATGATGGTCGTGAGCTTCAACGGACGCAAGACGGGCCGTCGCTACTCAATTCCGTTGAGCGCCCACCGGATCGACAACAATCTCTACGCCATCACCAGCGCGCCGTGGAAGATGAACTTCCGCGACGGCGCCACCGCCGAGGTCCTCGTCGGCGGTAAGACGACGACCATGCGCGGCGAACTGATCCGGGACCCTGCTGTGGTCGCCGATCTCTCGCACCGCATTGCCGAGTCGTACGGAGCCAAGCGCGCCCAACGCACGATGGGGTTGAAATTCCGCGATCAGCGAGTACCCACACTCGAGGAGTTCACCGAGGCGACCGAACGCGAACATATTGCGGCAGTCCGGTTGACCCCGGCGGGTTAGCGATCATCTGATCGCGCCGTTGATCGCCGGCTTGTCGATCATCCCCTTGTCGACTCCCCACATGGTGGCGATGGTCCGGTACTCACCGGACTGCATCAGATGCTCCAGCGCTTTCCGCAACGACTGCGCCAGCGGCGAGCCCTTTGCCACCGGCCAGCCGTACGGCGCGGAATCGAAGACCGCTCCCGCCGGCTCGAGCTCGCCTGCGCTCAGCTTGATCGCAAACCCCGTCACCGGCGAGTCGGCCGTCATCGCGTCGACCTCCCCGGCGATCAATGCATGGGTGAGGTCGTCCTGGCGCTGGTAGACCACCGTGTCAATCGGTGCGAGGCCCGCCGCCACACACGCATCGCTCTTGGTGGGGAGCTCTTTCGTTTCCTGGATCGAAGCTGTCACCACCCCGACCCGGCGCCCACACGCGGCGTCGGGGTCGACCGGTTTCCCGGGCCGTTGCGCCCACAGTGTGCCGGCCTGGAAGTAGGTGACGAAGTCGACCGTTGACTGGCGCTCCGCGGTGTCGGTGAGCGACGACATCCCGACGTTGAACTGCCCGCCCTGGACCGAGGGAATGATGCTCTCGAACGCGGTCTCACGGTAGTCCGGGGCCAGCCCAAGGGTTTTCGCCATTGCGTTCATCACGTCGACATCGAAGCCGACGATCTGGCCGTCGGAATTCTTGAATTCATTTGGCGCGTAGGGGACATTGACACCGATCACCAGCCGGCCCGTCGCCCTGATGTCCTTCGGCACCGTCGCTGCGATCGCCGGGTCGGCCCCCTGCGGCAGCGAGCTCCCCCCTTCGTGTTTTCCCCACCACAGCCACGCCCCGAGCGCGCAACCCGCGACCAGCAGCACCGCGGCGCCTGCCACAGCGAGCGCTCGACGCGAGACGCGCCGGGCCGGCGTGCGGGCGCGTTGGGCCGAATGCCGCGAGCCGCCGGCTCTGCGCACGGGCGCATTCAGTGCCCGCCGGGCGGCGGCGGCCAGGTCGCCGGCAGTTTGGTACCGCTCGTCCGACTCCTTGGCCATGCCCTTCGCGATGACGTCGTCAAACGCCGCCAGCTTCTCCTCCGTTGCCGACGGTCGAGGCGGCGGCGACACCAAGTGGCGCGTGATCTGCTGTTCGAGACTGTCCGCCGGGTACGGCCGCGACGCGGTGAGACACTCGTACAGCACGCAGGTCAGCGCGTAGACGTCCGAACGCGGATCGGCGTACCCGGCCTCGAAACGCTCCGGCGCCATGTACGCCACGGTGCCCAGCGTGTTGCCGGCCGTGGTCACGCCTTCCTCACCGGCCGTGCGGGCCAGCCCGAAGTCGATCAGGTACGCGAAGTCGTGTTCGGTGATCAGGATGTTCGACGGCTTGACGTCCCGGTGGATCAGGCCCGCTTCGTGAGCGGCATCCAGCGCCGCCGCGACCTGCTCCACCACGTTCACCGCAAACGCCGCTCCGGGCGGCTTGTCACTGTCCTTGAGGATCGTGCCGAGGTCGCGGCCCTCGATCAGCCGCATGTCCAGATAGAGCCGGCCATCGATTTCACCGAAGCCGTGGATCGGCACCACATGAGGTTCGTTGAGCCCGGCCGCGGCTTGTGATTCACGCCGGAAGCGCTGCTGGAACGTGCCGTCGTTGGCTAGCTGGGGCGGCAACACCTTGATCGCGACGATGCGGTCGGTGTTGGTGTCGTAGGCCCGGTAGACCTCGCCCATCCCGCCCCGGCCCAGCAGCTCCTGCAGCTGATAGTGCCCGAATGGTGTCGCGTCCACCGTTTACTCCTCGGCATCAGCCAACCCCGCGTCGGTGTGTCGATTGAAGCTACATCACGTTTGTCGTTGTCGTTGCGGACTGGGCCGGGGGGCTGAGCCGAACCTTTCCAAGGATTCGCCAAGTGCCCTCCCGGAAGCTTCTCTCCAACGAGAACACCAAACCGAAAGGAGAAGACGATGCGGAAACCCTCGAGGCGCCACCTGCACCCGGTACGCGACGTCGCTCCTCCGTCCCTGCAATTCCGCACCATCCACGGCTACCGCCGCGCCTTCCGCATCGCCGGGTCCGGGCCCGCGATCCTGATGATCCACGGCGTGGGCGACAACTCCACCACGTGGGAGACCGTGCACACCCAACTCGCGCAACGGTTCACCGTCATCGCACCCGACCTGCTGGGCCACGGCGAGTCCGACAAACCACGCGCCGACTACTCGTTGGCGGCCTTCGCGAACGGCATGCGTGACCTGCTCGCCGTGCTCGGTATCGACCGGGTCACCATCGTCGGGCATTCGCTTGGCGGCGGCATCGCAATGCAATTCGCCTATCAGTACCCGCACCTGGTCGAGCGCATCGTGCTGGTGAGCAGTGGCGGCGTCACGACGGACGTCAGCCCGGCGCTGCGGTTGGCGGCGCTGCCGATGGGCAGCGAAGCGCTGGCGATGCTGCGGCTGCCGGGCGCGCTACCCGCATTGCAACTCGTCGGTCGCGTCGTCGAAAAGACGCTGGGATCCACCAAGTTCGGGCGCGACCTGCCCGACGGCCTGCGCCTGTTCGAAGGGTTGGTGAAGAAGCCGGGCGCATTGTCGGCGTTCTCGCGAACCTTGCGCTCAGTGGTCGACGGGCGCGGCCAGTTCGTCACCATGCTGGATCGCAGCTATCTCATGCAATCCATACCGCTGCAATTAATTTGGGGCGAGGACGACCTCGTGATCCCGGTAAGCCATGCGCGGATCGCCCACGAGGCGATTCCCGGCTCGCGCCTTGAGATCTTCGAGAACTCCGGGCATATGCCGTTCCACGACCACCCCGCCCGCTTCGTCGACGTAGTCGAACGGTTCATCGACTCGACCGAACCGGGCGACCACGACCCCGACCTGATGCGCTCGCAGCTGCAGACCGGCATCCGCCGGGTCACTACCGCGGCGTCGGCCGAGGCCGTGACGCGCGGCGCCTGACGCGACCAGGTCGGAGCCGCGTGGCCGGCGCGGCGGGTTACCTTTGGACGATGACCGACTTTCGCACCGAACCGCATGCCATGACGCGGGTCGACATCCACAGCGGGATGCCTTTCGCCGCGTTCGTGACCGCATTCGAGGACGCGGCTCCGGCGTTCGATCCCGCGCCCATGCAGCGCATCGTCGACACCGGCGGAACCTGGGACGACGTCCGGGCAGAGGTGGCCAAGAATGCCCCGAACGAATTGATGCGGTACGCGCGGATCGACGCGACAGCACTGCTGGGCGTGGCAGGGCACCGCACCCGGGCGATCGAGTATCTGGTGGGCAACCACGTGATCGCCGAGAGCATGTTCCGCCACGACCCGAAGGCGCTGCTGTACGCGCCGCTGCGGATGCTGGTGTACAGCGACGCCGACGGCAACGCGGTCTTCACGATGGACAAACCCAGCGCCGCGTTTTCGAGCCTGGGGATCGCCGAGGTCACCGCCGTCGGGGAAGGCCTCGACCGCAAGGTGGTGAACCTGCTGCGCATCGTCGGCGTGGACGCCGAGCAGGCGTTCGCCTAGAGCGATTCACCGCCGGCGCAGCACCATCACGTTGTCGGTGAGGACCGCGTGCTGGCCCTCCGGGCCGACGGCGTCGCGCTCGACCGCTTCGACTCTGACCCGATCCCATTGCGCATCATCGAGATTCAGCAACGACACCACGTGCTCGGCGCTTTCAAACTCGTGATGGTGGTGGTCCAGTTTCGACGTCCACGGTGGCGCCGCGCCATGATCCACGATCAGCATCGTGCCGCCGTTCGCGACCGCGCCCGCCGCGCGGCGCAGCAGCTGCGCGCGGTCCATCGGGACCGTCGAATGCAGGAACTGCGCCGACACCAGGTCGAAGACGCCGTCCGGAAGACTCTCGGTGAGGTCGTCCCGTCGAAAGTCGATGCTGCCCTCCAGGTTGCGGGCCGCCGCGTCAGCCGCTGCCCGGTCGAGCGCCGTCTGGGAGATGTCCACCGCGGTCACGTACCAGCCGTGTTCGGCGAGCCACAGCGCGTCAGCGCCCTCACCGCAGCCGAGATCCAGCGCCCGGCCGGGCGTCATCGGTTCGACGACCTCGGCGAGCCGTGCATTGACGCGTCCGCTCCACACGCGCCGGCGTTCTCCGTAGTGCTCCTCCCAGGCCTCTTGTGCCTCAGACATCGCCATACCGACACCTTGCCAGCCGCGACCTGCGGCACACTGTCAGGGTGACGGAGCAGGCCCAGTCCTTCGACGTCGTCATCATCGGCGGTACCTGGGACCTGTTCCGCTACCGCGGTATCCGGTCCGACAGCAGCATCTTCACGCTGAGCTTCCCGTACGAGCCCGAAGTCGGGCACCAAACGGCCGTGGAACGTGCGGCAGAACTACTTCGCCGACGCGATCGACTACCGGTTCGACCGGATCACCGAGGCGATGGTGTTCGGCTGGCCCGCCTAAGGCTTGGACTTGCGCAGGCGCCATCCGGCGAACGCGAGGGCGATGCCGACCAGCGCGATGATCGGACCGAGTACTGACCACGTGGTCGTGTTGCTCATCGGGCTGCCCAACACCACTCCAAACCCCTGGAGCGCGAACAGCACGCCGAAAGCCGCAACGACAATGCCGACTATTCCGAGCAGGACACCGAGTATCTGGAGACCAGTGCGCATGCCTTCAGTCTGCAGTTCGTGAACTGGTAGTGAACAGGCAGGCCTCCCCAATAAGGTGGCAGGCATGACAGCTGCTCGTCGCGAACCCCGTGTCGTTGTGCTCGGTGGCGGCTCCTGGGGCACCACCGTCGCGTCCATCGCCGCCCGCCGCTCCGACACCCTGCAATGGGTGCGCTCCGCCGAGACCGCCGAGGACATCAACGAGCGCCACCGCAACATGCGCTATCTGGGCGACGAGGTCGAGCTGACGCCGAGCCTGAAGGCCACCACCGACTTCCAAGAAGCCGCCGACCGCGCCGACGTCGTCGTGATGGCGGTGCCGTCGCACGGCTTCCGCGACGTGTTGATGAACCTGAGGTCGTGCCTGCGGCCGTGGGTGCCGATCGTCTCGTTGGTCAAGGGGCTGGAGCAGGGCACCAGCCTGCGGATGTCGCAGATCGTCGAAGAGGTGATGCCCGGACACCCCGCAGGCATTCTCGCGGGGCCAAACATCGCCCGCGAGGTCGCAGAGGGATACGCCGCGGCGGCGGTGATGTCGATGCCGGATCAGCACCTGTCGACCCGGCTGGCGCAGATGTTCCAGACCCAGCGGTTCCGGGTGTACACGACCGACGACGTGATCGGCGTCGAGATGGCCGGCGCGTTGAAGAACGTCTTCGCGATCGCCGTTGGCATGGGCTATTCGCTCGGCATCGGCGAGAACACTCGGGCCTTGGTGATCGCGCGCTCGCTGCGCGAGATGACCAAGCTCGGCGTGGCGATGGGCGGACAGCCCGAAACCTTCCCCGGCCTGGCGGGTCTGGGAGATTTGATCGTCACGTGCACCAGCGCGCGCAGCCGCAACCGGCACGTCGGCGAGCAGATCGGCGCCGGCAAGCCGATCGAGGAGATCCTCGCGTCGATGGACCAGGTGGCCGAGGGCGTCAAGGCCGCGAGCGTGGTCATGGAGCTCTCCGAGCGCTACGGCGTGCACATGCCGATCGCCCGCGAGGTGGACGGCGTCATCAACCACGGCCGCACGGTCGACGTTGCGTACAAGGGCCTGGCCGCCGAGACGCCCGGCCACGAGATCCACGGCGCCGGGTTTTAGGTTTCCCCGTCGCGAAATAGACTTCCGGTCGTGACCGGGCGCGTGCGTTGTGTTGTCGCCGTACTCGCCCTCATCACCGGGCTGCTCGCCGGTTGCGGGAAGGCGAAGACAGAAACCCACATCGCCACACCGATTCGGCATCTGGTGGTGATCTTCGAAGAGAACGTCTCCTTCGACCACTACTTCGGCACCTACCCTCACGCCGCCAATGTCGACGGGCAGCCGTTCACCGCGGATCCGAACACCCCTGCGGTGAACGGGCTTTCGCCCGAGCTGTTGACACGCAACCCGAACGCGGCGCAGCCAACGCGCCTCGGCGGCCCGGGCCAGCTGGTCACGTGCGATCAGGACCACGAATACCTGGCAGAGCAGCTGGCCTTCCACGGCGGCGCGATGGACCAGTTCGTCGAGCACACGCAGGGCCCACCGTGTTCCCCACCCACTTTCAGCGCGCCGGGGCTTGTCATGGACTACTACGACGGCAACACGGTTACCGCGCTGTGGAACTACGCCCAGCACTACGCGCTCAACGACAACTCCTACAACACCACGTTCGGTCCGTCTTCCCCGGGCCATGTCAACTTGATCTCCGGTCAAACCCATGGAGTCACACGACAATTCATGCCGGCCGGCAAGCCGTTCCCGGCCGGTGAGGTCATCGACAACACCGGCAACGGGCAGAGCACCCTGATCGGCGATTCGCAGCCTCTGGGCGATGACTGCTCCGACCGCGACCAGGTGCAGTTCAGCGCCGCCAACCGCAACGTCGGTGACCTGATGAACGCCAACGGCATCACGTGGGGCTACTTCGAGGGCGGTTTCGCACCCACCGCCACCAAGCCCGACGGGACCGCGGTGTGCGGCGCGGTTCACAACATCGGCGCCGCCCTGGGCGGAACGGGCAAGACCGGTGCGCTGCCGTTCGGCGCCAAACCGGACTACATCCCCCACCACGAGCCCTTTCAGTACTATCCGTCGACTGCCAATCCTCACCACCTGCGACCCGGCTCGGTCGACATGATCGGCAGGTCCGATGAGGCCAACCACCAATACGACGTGTCGGATTTCTGGGCCGCGGCCGACGCCGGCCACCTGCCCGCTGTCAGCTTCCTGAAGCCGCCGGGGTATCAGGACGCCCACCCGGCCTACTCCGATCCACTCGACGAGCAGCAGTTCCTCGTCGAGACGATCAACCGCCTGCAGCGGCTCCCGGACTGGAAAGACATGGCGATCGTCATCGCCTACGACGACTCGGACGGTTGGTACGACCACCAACCGTCGCAGATCGTGTCTGCCTCCGCGACACCCCAGGACGGACTCAACGGTCCGGGCATCTGCGGTGATTCCACCGCGCCGGTGGTGTATCAGGGCCGGTGCGGATACGGGCAGCGGCTACCGCTGCTGGCGATCTCTCCCTACGCCAGGCCGAACTTCGTCGACCACAACCTCACCGACCAATCCTCGATCCTGCGCTTTATCGAAGACAACTGGCACCTCGGCAGGATCGGCGACTACTCCTTCGACGAGCGGGCCGGACGGCTGGACACGATGTTCGACTTCACCGGGGCTGCCCGCGGACCACTGTTCCTCGATCCGCACACCGGCGTTCCCCAGTGAACGTCTAAGCAGTGAACGTTTAACCCACGAAGCTGCCCGCGGGGCTCAGCACGAACCCGTGCTGGCTGGAGGTGTTCACGCACACCGTCGCCCCGCCCGCGTCAATCGCGCAGGCCATATTGCGATAGGCCAGCCGCGACTGCGGCGGCAACGGCTTCACCGGGCCCGCCGCCTGGAACAACGGCCCTGTTGCGTTGGCGAACGTCGGCTGCTCGGCGCCCACGGCGCTCACCAAGTTGGCGCCTTGCGGCGCGGCCGGGAGTGCCCCGCTGCAGCCGAACCCGTTACGACCCTTGTCGATCACGCAGGTCAGACCGTCCGGAGTCCCGAACGCTAACCAGGCCCCACCCAGCACCGAGAAGTCGGCGGGAGAGATCGATGGGTAAACGTTGACGTTCGGAAGCACGGGGGGAGGGGGAGTGTCGGCCCAGGCGACGGGCGTCGTCGCGATCAGCGCAGCCCCCGCGACAGAAGCCAAGCCCGTCAGCAATTTGCTATGCACGGATTGAAACCCTACGACGGTTCGGCGCCCGGCGCGCGCACGACCATCGGCACCGCGGGAAAGTAGCCCGCCATCTCTGACCGTGCCTTGCGCAACGCTGCGGTGCCGTAGCCCTTCTTCCGATGGTCGGGATGAATCCAAATTCGCACGTTGACCTCGCCGTCGACCAGGTCTCCGAAGACCATTCCGACCTTCTCCGCGCCGGCGACCGCGACCAGCCAGGCAGCGTCTTCGAGGTTGATTCGTCCTAGCCCGGAACGAATCTCGTCGTCGAGCTCGCCGGCGGGGCCGCCCGAACCGTCACCAGCGGCACGCATGTCCTCGGTTCTGGCAGCGAAGATGTCGCGGTCTGAACCGGCGGCGAACGGCCGCAGCGTCAGACCCTCACCCGAACTCGCCGGCCGCTCGACGAAGGTGAACGTCAGTCGCTTGTTCAGATCCTCGAGCTCATCGGCGATCTTCTTCCGCGAATCCTTGGTGAGGCTGTCGAACGACATACCCATCACCGCCTCACCGCCGAGGCGCGAGGTGCCGAGCAGTTTGGCGATCGCGTCGACGGCCGCCGCGCGATCGTTGGCCGCCACGATCGCGTCGAGCACCTCGTGTCGCTGCTCGAGCGCGTTGAGCAGGGCATCGGCAATTTCGCGGCGAGCTGCAGCCCGGTCGTGGTCGGTGGTCATCATCTAAGCGTAGGGCTAGGCCCCGTTCTGGTCGATGCTCAGTACGACCCGCGGGCCATCTCTTCAAGCCGCCTGATCCGATCCTCGATCGGCGGGTGCGTGGAAAACAGCGACCCCATCCGCTCGCCGTCGCGGAACGGGTTCGCGATCATCAGGTGCGCCTCGCTGGCCAGCTTCGGCTCCGGCGGCAGCGGCGCCGCCTGCACACCGCCCGAGATCTTGCGCAGCGCCGACGCCAACGCCAGCGGGTCGCCCGTCAGCTCGGCGCCCGACTGGTCGGCCTGGTACTCCCGCGACCGCGAAACCGCCAGCCGCACGACCGTCGCCGCGACCGGACCCAGGAGCGAAACCAGCAGCAGCGCAAGCGGGTTCGAGCCATCACGGTTACCGCCGAACATCGTCATGATCAACGCCAGGTTGGCCAGACCCGAGATCACCGCGGCCAACGCGCCTGCGACACAAGAGATCAGGATGTCGCGGTTATACACGTGCGACAGCTCGTGCCCCAGTACCGCCCGCAACTCACGGTCATTGAGAATCGCCAGAATCCCGGTCGTGCAGCACACCGCCGCATTCCGCGGATTGCGCCCGGTCGCGAACGCGTTCGGGTTGGCGGTGTCGCTGATGTACAGCCGCGGCATCGGCTGATGCGCCGTGGTCGCCAGCTCCCGCACGATCCGGTACATCACCGGCTCGGCCAACTCGGTCACCGGCTGCGCATGCATCGCCCGCAGCGCCAGCTTGTCGCTGTTGAAGTACACCCAGACGTTCATGCCGACCGCGAACAGGATCGACAGAATCAGAAACGACCTTCCGAACAACGACCCGACGAACACGATCAGCGCGGACATCAGCCCGAGAAGCAACACCGTCTTGATGCCGTTGCCCCATCCGTGGCCCATCGTCAACTCCTCTTACCCGGAATACCAGTCGATAGTCGATAAGAGAACGCTGAGCGGTGGCGACGGGTTCCGTCAACCGTGCCGGGAAATGGTGTAGTCGACGAGCGTGGCCAGCGCGCGCCGCCCCGCCCCTTCGGGCAGCCCGGCCAGCTCCTCGCGGGCCTGCGCGGCATACCGAGCGACCGTGTTCTTTGCCTGTGTCATCCCCGGCGACGCCCGGAGCAGCGCCAACGCCTCGGCCACGTGCTCGTCGTCGTCCACCGGGCCTGCCAACAGCTCGCGCAGCCGGTCCGCGTCCGGCCCGGTCTCCCGCAGCGCGTACAGCACCGGAAGCGTGTGCACGCCCTCGCGCAGGTCGGTGCCCGGCGTCTTGCCCGACTCTTCGGAGTCGCTGGCGATGTCGATGATGTCGTCGGAGATCTGGAATGCGGTGCCGACGATCCCGCCCAGCCGGCTCAGCCGCGCGATCTCGTCGTCTGACGCGCCCGAGAACGTCGCACCGAACTGGCCCGATGCGGCGATCAGCGAGCCCGTCTTCTCGTGCACCACCCGCATGTAGTGGTCGACAGAGTCGACATGCTGGGCCGCGCCGCGGGTCTCCCGCATCTGGCCGGTCACCAGCTCGGCGAACGTCTCGGCGATCACCCGCACGGCGTCCGGGCCCAGCCTGCTGACCAGCCGCGACGCCGTCGCGAACAGATAATCGCCCGCCAGGATCGCGATGTTGTTGCTCCAGCGGGTGTTGGCGCTGGGCGCGCCGCGGCGGACGTTCGCCTCATCCATCACGTCGTCGTGGTACAGCGTCGCCAGGTGAACCAGCTCGATGACCGAGCCCGCGACCGTCACCTGCCACGCGTCGGGGTTCGGCCCCAGCTGCGCCGACAGCACCGTGAACAGCGGGCGGAACCGTTTGCCGCCGGCCTCGAAAAGGTGCATCACCGCGTCGCGAATGATCTCATCGCCTTTGCCAAGCTCCTGGCTGATCAGCGTCTCGATGCGGGCCACGCCGTCGCGGACACTCGCGGCGAACGCGGGGTCACCGAGCTCGACCCCTGCCACCACGGTCGCTGGCGTTTTCACCTGTCCAACATACTGAACAGCATGGACGCCCGCGGACGCGAGGAGCGAGACAGCCTGCGTGGACGCGAGGAGCCAGACAGGCTCAGCGCGGATTTGGTGGTCATCGGTGCCGGTCCGGCCGGGTCGGCGGCCGCGGCGTGGGCGGCTCGGGAAGGCCGCGACGTGCTGGTCATCGACGCCGCCGACTTCCCGCGCGACAAGCCGTGCGGCGACGGGTTGACGCCCCGCGCGGTCGCCGAGTTGCAGCGGCTCGGGCTCGGCGACTGGCTCGACGCGCACATCAAGCACCGCGGGCTGCGGCTGACCGGGTTCGGTGGCGAGGTGGAGATCGACTGGCCGGGCCCGTCTTTCCCGTCGTACGGCACCGCGGTGCCGCGGACGCAGCTCGACGAGCGGGTCCGGCAGGTGGCCGTCGATGCGGGTTGCCGGATGCGGCTGGGCTCGAAAGTGGTCGGCACCGGGTGTGATTCGCGCCGCCGGGTGACGTCGTTGCGGCTGGCCTCGGGCTCCGAGGTTGCGTGCCGGGAGGTGGTCGTCGCCGACGGAGCCCGGTCCCCGGTCGGCAGGATGCTGGGCCGGCAGTGGCATCAGCAGACGGTGTACGGCGTGGCGGTGCGCGGGTATCTGCCCTCGCCGCGGGCCGACGACCCGTGGCTGTCGACGAACCTGGAACTGCGCACCCGCGGCGGCGAGCTGCTGCCGGGGTACGGCTGGATCTTTCCGCTGGGCAACGGCGAGGTGAACATCGGCGTAGGTGCATTGGCCACCCAGAACCGGCCCGCCGACGTGGCGTTGCGGAAACTGATCGGCCACTACGCCGACCAGCGGCGAGGTGACTGGGACTTCGACGGCTCGCCGCGGGCGGTGTCGTCGGCGCTGCTGCCGATGGGCGGTGCAGTGTCCGGGGTGGCCGGGCCCAACTGGATGCTGATCGGCGACGCGGCGGCGGGCGTGAACCCGCTGAATGGCGAGGGCATCGACTACGGGCTGGAGATGGGCCGGTTCGCGGCGCAGATGCTCGGCGGCGGCGACCTGTCGCTGGCCTGGCCGGCGCTGCTGCAGGAGCACTATGCGAGGGCGTTCTCGATCGCGCGGCGGCTGGCGTGGCTGCTGACGGTGCCGTGGCTGCTGCCGACGGTCGGCCCGTTCGCGATGCGGTCGGTGGCGTTCATGCAGATGGTGGTGCGGGTGATGGCCAACCTCGTCGTCGACGAGGACGTCGACCGGGTGGCCCGGTTGTGGCGCAGGCTGGGGACGGGCTCGCGGGCCCTGGACCGCCGCACGCCGTTCAGCTGAATTCTCAGTCCTGCTCGCCGTATTCGTCGAACCAGTGGGCCAGTTTGCCGCGGCGGCTGACCGCGCGCAGCCTGCGTTCGGCCGCGTCGCGCGCCTTCGTGGTGGTGACGATGAGCAGTTCGTCGGCGGCTTCGATACGCGTATCGGGCTGCGGCACGAACGCGTGTCCGCCCCGGATGATCAGTGTGATCACGCTGGGGTCGGGTAGCCGCAGCTCGAGCATCGTCACGTTGCGCAGCCGGGACGACGGCCGCACGGTGATCGTCAACAACTCGGCTCCCAGCACGTCGAGGGGTGCGGCTTCGACCTCGATTTCACGAGTCGGATCGGCGGGGGTCAGCTGCAGCCTGCGCGCGAGTGGCAGCAGGCTCGGACCCTGCACCAGGGTGAAGACCACCACGAGAATGAACACGATGTTGAGCAGCCGGTAGCTGCCGGCGACGCCCGCCACGATGGGAAACGTCGCCAGCACGATGGGGACCGCACCCCGCAGCCCGGCCCATGACGCGAAGACCTGCTCGCGCCACGGCACCCGAAACCAGATGAGTGAAACGACGACCGAGACGGGCCGGCTTCCTAACAGAAGCACCAGTCCGATCACTATTCCCGCCACCACGTCGCCGGGCATCCGGCTGGGCGTTACCAGCAGGCCGAGCAGGACGAACAGACCGATCTGCGCCAACCAGCCAAGCCCCTCGGCGAAGGATCTGGTGGCTTTGCGGTGCGGCAGCCCCGAGTTGGCCAGCACCAGCGCCGAAAGATACGCGGCGATGAACCCGCTGGCCTGGACGCTGCCCGCCGCAGCGAAGGCCAGCATGCCCAGCCCGAACGTCGCCAGTGGGTACAGACCCGACGCAGGCAGCGCGACGCGGCGCAGCACAAGCATGCCGAGCACTCCGAAGGCCAGCCCGATCGCGATGCCGGCCCCCAACTTATACAGCACACCGACGATGGCGGCCGCCGGTGCGAGAACCAGCGGCGTCGCGCTGAACATCAAGACCAGGATCACGGCCGGGGCGTCGTTGAAGCCGGACTCGGCCTCCAGCAGCCCAGCCAGCCGGCGCGGCAGCGGCACCACACGCAGCACCGAAAACACCGCCGCCGCATCGGTCGACGACACGATCGCCCCGAGCAGCAGAGCGAGTTGCCAGTTCATCCCGAGCAGCCAGTGCGCGCCGGCGGCGGTGACCAGCGTGGACACCACAATGCCGACCGTCGCCAGCACCGCGGCCGGCGCCAGGACGTCGCGCACGTCGGAGAACCGCGTCGTCAACCCGCCCTCGACGAGGATCACCGCGAGCGCCGCGGTACCGAGGTCGGCGGCCAGTTGCGCGTCGTCGAACCTCAGTCCCAGCCCGTCGACGCCGATGACAACGCCGAACGCCAGGAACAACAACAGGCTCGGAAATCCCACCCGGCTGGCCAGCAAGGTGCCCGCGATGCTGGCCATCAGCACCAGCCCGCCGACCAGCAGCGCCAGGTACAGCTCCGGCAAGGTCAACGTCGTCCCCGTTCGGCATGGCGCACACACGCGGCTGTGCCAGTAAATCAGCACCAACGCTCTAGCGACGGGTGGTATTGAAGGGCATGCGAATCGCGATTGCCGGCGCCGGAGCGGTCGGTCGGTCCGTCGCGCGCGAACTGCTCGACAACGGCCACAAGGTGCTTCTGATCGAACGCGACGCCAGCAAGTACGAACCGCAGACCGTGCCCGACGCCGACTGGTTCATGGCCGATGCGTGTGAGCTGGCTTCCCTCGAGGAGGCGGGCCTGCAGACCTGCGACGTCGTGGTCGCCGCAACCGGCGACGACAAGGTCAACCTGGCGGCCGCCCTGCTTGCCAAGACCGTGTTCGCGGTGTCGCGGGTGGTGGCCAGGGTCAACGAGGCTCAGAACGAACTGCTGTTCACCGACGCGTGGGGCGTCGATGTCGCGGTCTCCACCCCGCTTGCCATCGTCGCCGCCACCGAGGGAACGATCGACGTCGGCCACCTCGTGCGCTTGATGGCGCTTCGGCAGGGCCGGATCAACCTGGAGAAACTGACGCTGCCCGACGATCACCCGTTGGTCGGCCGCGCGGTGCGTGACCTGGCACTGCCCGAGAACACCGCGCTGATCCTGGTGATTCGCGGCGGCCGGGTCGTGCTCCCGCGGCCCGAGGACGTCCTACGGGCCCGCGACGAATTACTGTTCGCGGCCAACAGCGCTGCGGAGGACCAGATCCGGGCGGTTGTCCACGCTGCCCCGCCGCACCAGCCATTCAGCTGACTTTCTGCGCCGACTGTGCGGGTTCAGCCGTTCCCCGTCTGCCGCAGCAGTATCCGGGCCATCTCGGCGGGGCGCTCCAACGCAGAGAAGTGCCCGGTGTCGGGCAGCATGACCCGTTCGCCATCGGTCAGCAGGCGGGCCACCTGATCCCGCTCGGCCGGGCGCGACCAGTCGTGCTCGCCGTAGACCAGGGTCACCGGGACCTGCACCTCTCGATAGCGGTCTCGTGACTTGGTGAATCCCCTTAGGCTTCGATAGATCGCCCGGCCCACCCTCGCATAGCCTTGACGACTCCCGCTGCGGCGAAGCTCGGCGATGAAGTCGTCGGGCAGCCTGCTCTTGTCGACGAAACCGCCGCGCAGGACACCTTTCATAATCGGCCGGCTCTCCAGGCGCGCGAAGACCGGTCCCAAGCCAGGCATGCGCACGCTGCTGATGATGAACCGGGCGAACCAGTTGCCCCGCTCAACACCGCTCGGATAGTCGTAGCTGTTGAACGCGACGACCCGGCTCACCCGGTCCTTCAGGTCGACCGACGCGGACAACGCGAGTGCGCCTCCCATGGACTCGCCGGCCAGCGTGACGTCATGCAGGTCCAGTCCAGTGATGAACTCGACCGCGGCCGCACGCAAGTCCGGCTCCTGGTAGTGGGCTCCCGGCACGATGTCGGACCACCCCATACCGGGCATATCCACCGCGTAGACCGTGAATGAATCCCACAGCAGTGGGATGACGCGCTGGAAGTAGTCCAGCTGCGTGCGGACGGTGTGCATCAGAACGAGTGATGGACCGGTACCGCCAGTGAAGTAGCGCAACCGCGAACCGTCCGATCGTTCGAAGAACTTGACCTCGCCGTGGCCGCTGCTCCACGTCTCTGTGTAGCTCATGCGCAGACCTCCTCCTGTTCGTTCGGCTCGATTTCCGTTGCGGCGGGCGCTGTTTGGCGCGCCCGGGACGGCAGCAAGAACGCAACGACGACCGCCGCTGCCACCGCGATCCCGGCGCTGACCAGCGACCCCGCCCGCATGCCGTCCAGGAATGCCGATTCGACAGCCTGCCGGACATCGGGAACCCGGACGGGTGGCAGCTGCGCGATGACGCGCTGCGCCGCGGCCATCGACGAGCCCATGGCCGCACGCGCCTCGGCAGGCAGCGCCGCCAACGCCGGTTCGCGGACCAGCCCGCCGGTGTACACCGACGCGAACACGCTGCCCACGATCGCGACGCCGAGCGTGCCCCCGAGCTCTCGGGTGGTGTCGTTGACGGCGGAGCCGACGCCGGCCTTGTCGGCGGACAGCGATCCCATGATGGATTCGGTGGCGGGCGCCGTCGTCAGCCCGAGTCCGCCGCCGAGCAGCACCATCTGCGCCGCAATTTCCAGGTAGAGCGTTGCGGCGTCGGCAGTGGACGCCCAAGCCAGTCCGGCGGCGAAGATGGCCAATCCGGAGGCGACGACCGCCGTCGTCCCGATCTTCTCGACCAGCCGCGGCCCGAGCACGCTACCCACCACGATCGACGCCGCCACCGGCAACAACCGCACACCCGTCTCAAATGCGCTGTAAGACTTGATGAATTGGAAGTACTGGGTGATGACGAAGATAAACCCGAATAGCGTCAGGAAGCCCGCCGTCACCGCCAAGCTACCACCGGAGAAACGACGGTTCGCGAACACCGACACGTCGAGCATCGGATGCGAACTGCGCCACTCCCACATCCCGAACCCGGCGAGAACCACGATGGCGAGCGCGAAGCCCGCCGCGGTCCGCCCGCTGCCCCAGCCCCAATTCGGCGCCTCGATGACGGTATAGACCAGCGCGGTGATGCCGATGGCCGACAGGAACAAGCCAGGGACGTCGACCCGCGGGGCGGCCGGGTCCCGCGACGTCGGAATGAACAGGACGCCGCCGACAATGGCCACCACGGCGACCGGCACGTTGACCATGAATATCGAGCCCCACCAGAAGTGCTCCAGAAGCCAGCCTCCGGTGATGGGGCCGGCGGCCACGCCGACTCCCACCATGGCTGCCCACAGTCCGATTGCCTTGGCCCGCTTTATCGGATCGGCGAAGATATTGGTGATCAGCGAGAGCGTCGTCGGGAAGATCACTGCCGCGCCGACGCCCATGGCCGCACGCGCCGCGATCAGCGCATCGGCCGAATTCACCTGCGCCGCAATGGCGGAAGTAATCGCAAACGCGGCAAGCCCGGCACTGAGCCAACCACGTCTGCCGTAGCGGTCGCTGAGGCTGCCGGCCGACAGCATCAGCCCAGCCATGACGAGGGTGTAGGCGTCGACGATCCACTGCAGTTGCGCCGTGTCGGCGTCAAGTTCACGAGACAGCGTTGGCAGCGCGACGTTGACGATGGTGGCGTCGACGCTGATGACGAAGACGCTCAGACAGATGACGACGAGCGCCGCATTCGGGCGATCGCGCAACACGGGCGGACGGTTTGTGGTCATGACAGGAATCTAAACCGGAGAGACAAGATATTCAAGCGTTAAATTGATCGGATTGTCTTTCTGCTATCGTTAGTGGTGTGGCCAGGGCTTACAACCAGAACTGTCCGATCGCCAAGGGCCTCGACGTGCTCGGCGAGCGCTGGACGCTGCTGATCCTGCGCGAGCTCATCGGCGGCGCCCGCCGTTACGCCGACCTGCGCGCGGCCTTGCCGGGCATCGCCACCAACCTGCTCGCCGACCGGCTGCGTGAACTCGAGGCCGCCGGGCTGGTGCAGCGCAGCGAGGTGCCGCCGCCCGTCGCCCGTACCGTCTACTCCCTCACCGAGGTTGGCTGGGTAAAAGTGCTGCCGGTGATCAGGGCTATCGCGACGTTCGGCCTGGACTTCCTGGAGCCGACCGAAGACGCGGTCGTCACTCCGCTCAACGGTTTCCTCGCCGGCGTGTTGCTCGGTTTCGACGACCCGGCCGCCGGCGGCATCGATGCGACTTATCGCGTGGACATCGACAGTCGGCGATTCGAGTTCGCGGTCCGCGATGGTCGGCTCGGCGTCCCGCAGGGCCCGCCCGCGGTGACGGTGACGACCGCGGCGGCCGATCTCATCGCCGCGCGCATGGGTTCGACCCCGCAACAGCGCAAGGCCGCGCTTGAGCGCCTGAAATTCGACGGCGACAGCCGGGCCGTTGGCACCTTCCGCAGGGTCTTCCAACTCGGCTGAACCGCGACCACCGCGGATTAATGCGGGCGCGTGGCCGCGTGCAGGGCGACGATGCCGCCCGTCAGGTTGCGCCATCGCACGCCCGACCAGCCCGCGCCCTTGATGCGCCGGGCCAGCTCGGCCTGGTCGGGCCACCCGCGAATCGACTCCGCCAGGTAGACGTAGGCCTCCGGGTTCGACGCCACGGCGCGCGCCACCCGCGGCAACGCCTGCATCAGGTACTCCTTGTAGACCGTGCCGAACAGCGCGTTCGTCGGCGTCGAGAACTCGCACACCACGAGCCGCCCACCGGGCTTCGTCACGCGGGCCATCTCCCGCAGCCCCGCCTCGGGCTCGACGACATTGCGCAGCCCGAAGCTGATCGTCACCGCGTCGAAAGTCCCCTCGCAAAACGGCAGCCGCGTGGCGTCGGCGGCCACCTTCGGCACCGCCCGCGCGTTGCCGGCGAGCAGCATGCCCACCGAGAAATCGGCGGCCACGCACCACGCGCCCGAGCGGGCAAGCTCCTCTGTGGACACCGCGGTGCCGGCCGCCAGGTCCAGCACCCGGTCGCCGGGCCCGATGTCGAGCGCCTTGCGAGTCGCGCGCCGCCAGAACCGGTCCTGGCCCAGCGACAGCACGGTGTTGGTGATGTCATACCGACGCGCGACGGCGTCGAACATCGACGCGACCTCATGCGGATCCTTGTCCAGTGTCGCCCGGCCCACCTGGCCGAAGCTATCAGGCGGCCTTGGCCCGCCTGGTTCCTTGCACGGCCTCGTAATGGCCGAGCAGCTCGTCGCAGATCGCCGGCCATGTCCGCTGCAGCACGCTTCGCCGCGCGGCCGGGGCGTAGTGCGACCGCGCCTGGATCAGGTGCGTCACCGCGCCGGGCAGTTGGGCTTCGAACTCGGCCACTCCCAGCAGCAGCCCGGTTCGGCCGGGGACGACCAGATCTCGCGGGCCACCGGCGTTCGGCGCCACGACGGGCACACCCGACGCGAGCGCCTCCTGCACGGCCTGGCAGAAGGTTTCGTGCTCGCCAGGGTGGACGAACACATCCATGCTGGCGTACGCGGCGGCGAGCTCACCACCGTAGAGAGCACCGGTGAAAACCGCTGTGGGCAGCTTTCTTTCGAGCTTCTCGCGGTCGATGCCGTCACCGACGATGACGAGCTGCACTTCGCGGCTGTGCGCCAGCGCCGCCAGCCGCTCGACGTGCTTCTCGGGTGCCAGCCTGCCGACGAAGCCGACGATCGGCTTGCCGTCCGGCGACCAGGCATGCCTTAACGCGCCGTCGCGCGCAGACGGCGCGAACCCGGCGATGTCGACACCGCGTGACCACAGATGCACCCGCGGAATACGCTGTGCGGCAAGTGTTTCGATTGCCGAGGTCGACGGCGCCAGCGTGCGGTCGGCGTGCCGGTGCAGATGCCGGAACCATACCCATGCCGTGCGGTACGCGATCCCGATGCCGTAGCTCTTCGCGAACCCCGGGACGTCCGTCTGGAACACCGCGACCGTCGGCACCCCGAGGAACCGTGCCGCGTGCAGCCCGCCGTATCCCAGCAGCGCCGGCGAGGCCAGGTGCACGACGTCGGGATCGAACTCGCGCAGTATTCTGACCATGCGCGGCCGCGGGACACTCAGCGGCAGCGATGTGACCTTTGGAAACATCCGCGACGGCATCCGATAGACCGCGACACCGTCGTGCTCGGTGGCGGCCCGCTCTTCGCGCCGGGGGTTGTCCGGAGCGATGACGATCGCGTCGTGACCGGTGCGGTTCAGGTGCTCGAGAATACGGAGCACCGAGTTCGAAACGCCGTTGACGTTGGGCAAGAACGACTCCGCGACAATCGCAACTCGCACGACATGATGGTGACACGGGGGACTGACCGCAAGGTTGCGTACGGGAATACGTCATGCGAAATCGCGAATCTGAGAATGCTTACTAAAATGTTACGAAGATCACAGAGATTTCCGGTAGCGTCGGCCGACAATGCCGCAAGAAACCGTATCCGGGGGGCGAATGGTAAACGGCTGGGACGATCCAGAATGCGCGGCTCGACTGCGCGGCAAAATGTCCACCGCAATCGCGAGCATGCTCCGTCTGGGAATCAATCACAGCGACGCAGCACGTATGCAGTGGCAAGGGGCGGCACAAAAATATCGGGAGAGATGGGCACAGGGTGACCTCGACGCCATTGCTCCGGTGCTCTCCGACCTTGTCACATGGCTGCGGCGAACGGGAATTGATCCATTGCGCAATGCCGAAGTGAAAGCACTGTTCAACGATCCCGTCTTCGCAAACTTTCAGAGCCGAATTCCAGCTATTGACGGGCATTCTCGATTGTTGGAGACCTTCCGTCAGCTCGCGGGCGCGCGCGAGAAGTAACGCGGCGGCAACAAGTCTCGCCGCCCGAGCCGTTCCCCAGGCATAGGCTCGGTGCTATGCGCTGGTTGAGGGTGGCCGCGGTGGTCGGTGTCATGCTCGTTGGCGCCGGCTGCGCGAACGCGGTCGACGGTGTCGCGGTCGCACCGCCGGGCACCCACCCGACCGCCAACGTGGCTCTGGCCGACGACGGATTCGGCATCCAGCTCGGCCGGTCGGCCGCCCGGGTCGCGATCGAGATCTACGTTGAGCCTCAGTGCCCGCACTGCGCCAGGTTCATGATGTTTCACGGCGGCGAGATCGCCGATTACATCGACAGCGGCGACCTGCAGGTGACGTACCGGCCGGTGACCTTCCTCGACAACTCGGCCACCGGCTACTCCCATCGGGTCAGCAATGCCCTCTTCCTGGCGGCCGCGCCCGACGCCGATCTGTCGGCTGCCGAGATGCAGAACTTCATCGACGAGCTGTACTGGCAGGCCGATCCGTCCCGCGACGACCAATACCTCGCAGGCATCGCCGATACGGCGCGGTTGCCACAGGCGCTGGTCGACCGGATCGGCGCACGCGATCCCGGGGTCGACACCGTCGCGATGGACAACGCAAACGAGACGCGGCTCGACGGCATTCAGCAGATCGTGGCAACCCCCACGGTGTATGACCTCGACACCCACGAGGTCGTCGACACCACCGGCAACAACTGGCTGAAGAGACTGGTCGGCCACCGCTAGTGGATGTATCGCCTTTCGATGAACGTCGCCGCCAGCAGTAATGCGCCCGCGACGAGCCAGCCCACCACCGCGATCGAACCCGCCGGGATGATTGCCAACGCCGCGTTGCGGTGTTGGACCCGAACGAGGTTCGGATCTTTCTTATCGTATTCGACGTAGATCCGCATGCCGTCGGCCAGCTCCGACGGGTACAGCACGCCGAGCTCCGGTCGGTACGTCACCCGGTCGGGTGTGACGAACTCGATCGTCGAACGGCGCGGGCCCGCGTTGAGCACCTCGGCCTGCGCCACCCCCATGTTGCTGTCGATCGCGCGGTCGTTGCGCCACGCGCCCGCGACCAGGAGCACCGACTGCAGCGTCACCAGACACGCCGCGACAACGATGCCGAACTTGATGCGGCGCGTCACCTTTCGACCGGTGGGTTCGGGTTCGCCTGAGGTTCTGCCGTTTCGGAACAGGTCCGGCACGTTGGCGAACCGGATCATATGGCCGCCTTGATCGACGCGTGCAGTTGCCGCAACGTCGACCGGTCAGCCTTGACCTCGAGCACCCGTACACCGGTGAACGGCGTGTTCACCGCGCCGACCAGATCATCGGCCTCGACCTGCTGCGACTCGATGTGGTACGCGCGGCACAGCGCGCCGACGTCGATGTCGTGCGGCGTGCCGAAGATCCGCGACGACACGTCCGAGAACCGTGGGTCGCCCTGCTCGAGCAGCTCGAAGATGCCGCCACCGTTGTCGTTGGACACCACGATCGTCAGGTGCTGCGGCACCGGCTCGGTCGGGCCGATCAACAGCCCGGACGCGTCGTGCACGAACGTCAGATCGCCGATCAGCGCGACCGTGCGGCCGGCCGAGTTCCGCTCATGGGCCAGCGCCGCCCCGATGGCCGTCGACACCGTGCCGTCGATGCCTGCCACCCCGCGGTTCGACCGCACGGCGACGCCCTTGCAGTTCAGGCTGACCAGCGCCGCGTCCCGGACCGGGTTGGACGCGCCGAGCACCAGCTGGTCGCCCTCGCGCAGCGCGTCGGACACCGCCGCAGCCACGTGCAAGCCGGTGGTCAGCGGGTGCGCCTCGAGCTGGCGGCGCACCGCGTCAACCGCGCGCCGGTTCACCTCGGCGCAACGTCGCAGCCAGGCTTCGCTCGGGGTGCCCGTCGTCACCGCGCGCGTGCCGGTGGCCTGCGAGTTGCCGGACACGTCCGGCCAGCGCGGGCCGGTGGTCAGCGCGAACACCGGCACGGCGGGGTCGGCCAGCAGCGACGACACCGTGCGGTGCAGCGTCGGCCTGCCCAGCATAATCACCTGCTGCGGGCGCATCAGCGGTAGCGCCAGCGGATGCAGCGGGTTCTCGGCGAATGGCGCGGTGGGCTCCGCAACCGTCGGCAGCGCAGCCAGGTTGGGGTGCACGCCGGCGCCGTGGCCGCTGATCACCACGGTGTCGGGGCCGAGGTCGATGTCCAGCGGCTGATCGAAGGTGACCGGCGGCGTGTAGGTCCACGGCCGCCCGTTCGGCCGCCCGAACGGCACGCCGCCCAGGTCCGGCTCGGGGGCGGGCACCAGGGGCTCACGCAGCGGGATGTCGAACTGCACGGGCCCGGCGTTGGCGCTGCGTGCGCCCGTCGCCGCCACCAGCACCCGGCACACCGCGGAGCGCCAGCGCGCGTTCTGGTCGGCCATCTTCTCGGTGCCCTCTTCGGCGAGGCCGAGGCTGATCGCGGCGCGGACCTGCGTGTCGAAGTACCCGAGCTGCTCCATCGTCTGGTTGGCGCCGGTGCCGAGCAACTCGTAGGGGCGGTTGGCCGACAGCACGATCAGCGGTACCCGCGCGTAGTTGGCCTCGGCCACCGACGGCCCGAGGTTCGCGACCGCGGTGCCCGACGTCATCACGATCGGCACCGGCGCCTGACCGGCCACGGCCAGGCCGATCGCCAGGTAGCCGGCCGTTCGCTCGTCGATGCGCACGTGCAGCCGGATGCGTCCGGCCGCGTCGGCGTCACGCAGCGCGAACGCCAGCGGCGCGTTGCGCGAGCCGGGGCACAGCACTACGTCGCGCACGCCGCCACGGATCAGCTCGTCGACGACGACGCGGGCCTGCGCGGTTGAGGGGTTGACCATCAGGTCAAGGGTGTCACACGGGCACGCTGTCGAAGAACTGCAGGATCGCGGCGTTGACGACCTCGGGTCGTTCGAGGAACCCAAGGTGGCCGGCGTCGGAAATCTGCAGGTAGTGCCCGTTGGGCATCGCGTCGGCGACCTCCCTGGCCAGATGCGGCGACATGGCGAGGTCATCCGCGAACCCGATCACCAGAACGGGAGCGGTAATGCTTCTGTAAGCGGGGAGCCGGTTGCCGTCGGGCGCGACGTCCAGTTGGCAACGCAGGCCTCGGGTTGCCTTGACCGGCCAGATGGTGAACATCCCGATCCAGTCGGCGACGGCACTCTCGTCATTGAGCGTCTTGGGTGAAAAGCTACGCAGCAGGCGGACTTTCGCTGCGTACGCCGTGGGCAGCTGGACCCCTGAGTCGGCGAGCTCCCGCTCGGCGTGACGGGCGAACTCCCGCATGCGGTCGTGCCGTCCGCGGGTAGCCATCAGCGCGGCCTGGCTTACGAGCTCGGGCCGGGCCACCATCAACTCCTGGGCGATGTAGGCGCCCATCGAGACGGCGACGATCCTCACCGGCGCGAGGCCCAGCTGCTCGATTAGCGACGCGGTGTCGGCGACCATGGTCTGCGTCGTGAAACCGTCCGCGTTCTCGGTGGCGCCGATTCCTCTGTTGTCGAACGTCACGACGCGGTACCCCGCCCCGGTGAATGCGGGCACCTGGTGGACGTGCCATGTGCGGCCCGCGCCGCCCTGCCCGGCGATGAACAGCACCGGCTCACCGCTGCCGCAGTCTTCATAGGCCAGGTTGGTCACCCGCGAGACGTTACAAGCCTCCGCCTGCGCCGGGACCGCGCGGCTTTGATCGCGTGGTCCCAGACCAGCCCCGACATGGCCCTCAGCTGTGCGGGCTTCACCAGATCCTTCGACATCAGAGCGGTGGCGGCGGCCACGCGTCCAGTGTTCGCCACGTCGGGTCGTGGCGTCTATGCCATGTACCCCACAAATTAGGACGCGGCTACTTCTTTGCGAGCAGTGCATTCTTTGCGAGCAGTGCGGCCCCCACTGCCGCCGTGCCGCCCGCCATTCCCACCCCGAGCCACCGTTTCGCCGGCGGCATGGCCGACCACGCGCCCACGATCCCCGCGATATCGCTGCAGTCCGCGAGCACGCCGGCGACGAGCCACGGCGCCACTGGATGACTCGCCCGGATGGCGCCGAGCAGGCCCAAACCCAGCCCGATTTCCCGGCCGCCCATACCGCGCAGGAATGCCTGCGCATCCGGTGCGCCGCCGCCCTCGCCGGCGAGTACCGTTCCGGACGTTCCGGGAACGGCCAGCGCGGCGATGCCGAAGACCAGTCGGCCGATTCCATAGACCGCTGCCGGTTTCACATCGACCCCCCGGTGATCCACGCGCGGGCGCGTTCGATGACGGAATGCGGCTCGAACGTCTCGGCTTTCCATAGCGTGGAGCGAACCGTCCCCCGGCCGCCGTAGCGCTGCATGATCTCGACGTGACGCGGCAGCGCGATGAACCGCTCCAGGTCATCTTCGTTGGCCCACACCGAAATCGATCCGCCACGCGAGCTTGCCGGCAGCGACCACAGCCACATGCCGACGGCGCCTGGCATGGCGTACCACCCCATCCGCATGTTCAGGCCTTTCAACGCGATGCCCGGAAGTTCTCGGCGGCGGTGTGCCAGAAACTCGGTGACGCTCACCACGACGGATGCGCCTCGCGAGTCGACCGGCCCCGGCATCCAGGGCGTCAGAAGCGGATTGCCCGACGGCGTGGAGGTGGTCGTGGAGGTGGTGGTAGTCGATTCCATACCATGAACACTGGTCCTAAGATTGGTCCGTGTCAGGATCCAATTCCGATATATTTGAGCAGACCAATCTTGCCGATGCCGATGCCGATGCCGATCCGGACCCCGGCTTTCCGCTCGACATCCTGCTGACGCTGGACCGGTCCGAACGTCGCGGCCTGCGCGAGCAGCTGCAGCAACACCTGCGGTCGGCGATCCAGCAGGGGCGGCTGCCGGCCGGGACCGTGCTTCCGCCGTCACGCACGCTCGCACGCGAACTTGGCGTTGCGCGCAGCGTGGTCGTGGACGCCTACGAACACCTCACGGCGGACGGCTACCTGGACGGTCGTCAGGGATCTGGCACAACGGTGTTGCCGACCGCGCATCCGGTTGCCCCGGAACCCACGGCGAACCAACGCGACGAACCCGTCGTCCGATTCGTCGGTGGACTGCCTGATCCCTCGTTCTTCCCCCGCGCCGAATGGCTGCGCCATTACCGCGCGGCCCTCAACGGCCTTCCGAACCGGCGGCTCGGTTACCCGGGGCCGCTGGGGGCGGCGCCGTTGCGCGATGCGCTGACCAATTACGTCGCCCGCGTGCGGGGCGTCGCGGCGACACCCGACCAAGCGATGATCACCGCCGGCCTGACGCAGGGGGTGGTGCTGCTCTGTCGCGCGCTGCGGACCCGGGGAGTCGACGCGATCGCGGTCGAAGACCCATGCTTCGGATTTCACCGCGAGGCCATCTCCAACGCCGGTCTGCGAGCGGTGCCGATCCCGGTCGACGGCGACGGGCTCGACGTGGCGCGGCTCGCCGACCATCGAGTCGGCGCCGTGCTGGTGGCACCGGCACATTCCTATCCGACCGGGGCAGTGCTCAGCCCGGCGCGGCGCGCGGCGCTCGTCGAGTGGGCCCAGCACAACGACGCGCTGGTCATCGAGGACGACTACGACGCGGAGTTTCGCTACGACCGTGCGCCCGTCGGCGCCCTTCAGGGACTTGCGCCGGACCGAGTGGTGTATGCCGGCTGTGCCAGCAAGACGCTCACGCCCGCGTTGCGACTCGGGTGGATCATGGTGCCGCGCTGGCTTGTTGATGACGTTGTCCGGGAGAAGCTGTTCGACGACATGGGAAGCACGCTGCTCGAGCAGCTGGCGCTCGCGCGATTCATCGATACCGGCGGTCTGACCAAGCACCTTCGTCGCGTCCGCCCGATCTATCGTCGCCGACGCAATGCCGCGCTGGAAGCGCTTGCAGTGTCGCTGCCGGACGCGACACCGACCGGCGTCGCCGCGGGACTTCATGTCTATGTCCAGCTTCCGAACTTCTGTGATGAGTTGCGCCTCACCGAGATCGCGCGCACCGAAGGTGTGCTGATCGAAGGAGCCGGGTGGCACTGGTCCGATCCACAGTCGGCGCCACCGGCGTTGGTGCTCGGCTACGGGTCGATCGATGAGTCTGCGATCCGTACCGGGCTGCAGCTGCTCGGATCGATCTACCAGGGGTTGAACCGGGTCGGCTAGCGTCGTCGACGTGGAATTAGCAGACAAGACCGACAAGCGCTGAGCCTGGTCAGGACAGCAGCCGGTAGCAGGAAATGATGCGCCGGATCCACCACTCGCGACGCTCGGGTGTCGCGGCGAGGCTTGCAAGCCGGGCGTCGTCCGGAGCAACCCGCGCAACGGGCAGATATCCGTCGACCGGCGGCGTCGGCTGGGCGACATCCTCGACGAACAGCCGGCCGGTGCCCAGGCCGCACGCGTGCTCCAGGGTGTCAAGCGCGGCGGCGGCCTGCAGGCCGGTCGCGATCCCGACCGCGGAATCCAGCGCGCTGGAGATCACCACCGGGATGTCGATCTGCTCAGCGATCTCCAGCAGCGCCGAGGTGCCGCCCATCGGGGCGACCTTGAGCACGGCGATGTCGGCCGCCTTCGCCCGCACTACTCGCAGCGGGTCGTCGGCCTTGCGGATGCTCTCGTCCGCCGCCACCGGAACATCGACGCGGCGACGGACCTCGGCGAGTTCTTCAACTGTCTTGCAGGGCTGTTCGATGTATTCCAGCGGCCCCGAGGCGGTTAAGGCGTGGGTCGCCGCCACCGCCTGATCCACGCTCCAGCCGCCGTTCGCGTCCACCCGAACGGTCGGCACGAGCGCGCGCACCGCGTCGACGCGCGTTATGTCGTCCTGCAACGTCTGTCCGGGCTCGGCGACCTTGACCTTCGCGGTCCGCGCGCCGGGGAACCAGCTCAGCAGCTCCGGCACCTGCTCGGGCGCGACGGCCGGGACGGTGGCGTTGATCGGGATGCGGTCGCGCTTGCTGGCCGGCGGTGTTTCGTAGGCCGCCTCGATCGCCGATGCCAGCCAGTGCGCGGCCTCGAGCGGCCCGTACTCGATGAACGCGCCGAACTCGCCCCAGCCCGCGGGGCCGTCGATCAACGCCAGCTCGCGAACCGTGATGCCGCGGAAGCGGACTCGCATCGGCAGCGCGACCACGTGGAGCCGGTCGAGTAGATCCGCCAGGTCGGGCTTCACGCCACCAGTATTGCCCGCGCCGTGTCACCCCGCCCGCGCCGTGTCACCCCGCCTGCGCCGTGTACACCTGCCGGCCCGCGAGGTAAGTCGCCCGCACCTCGAGGTCGGCGATCTCCTCCGGCGGCACCGTTCGCGGGTCGCCCGACAGCACCACCATGTCGGCGTACTTGCCGGCCTCCAGCGACCCGATCACGTCGTCGGCGAACAGCTGCCACGCCGCGTCGATGGTCTGCGCGCGGATGGCCTGCTCGACGGTCAACCGTTCCTCGGGCGCGAGCACCCGCCCGCTCGGCGCGGTCCGGGTGGCCGCGACGCTGATGTTGCGCAGCGGCTCCTCCGGGGTGACCGGCGGGTCGTTGTGCAGCGAGATCCGCATGCCGGTCGCGGCGGCGGTCCCGGCCGGCATCCAGTGCGAGCCGCGGTCTTCGCCGAACAGCCCGTCGACGATCACGTCACCCCAGTAGTGAATCTGGTCGACGAACAGGCTGCAGGTGACGCCGAGTTCGTGGGCCCGCGTGAGCTGTTCGGGCCGGATCGCACCCACGTGCTCGAGCCGCAGCCGGTGGTCGGGCCGCGGATTCTTCAGCAGCGCTTCCTCGTACACGTCGAGGATGGTGTCGACGCCGGCATCGCCCATGACGTGGCAGGCCATCGGCCAGCCGAGCGGGAAGTACGCGCCGACAATCTCGGTCAGCTGCTCACGGCTGTAGTTGGCGTGGCCGCACGACCCCGGCGCAACACCGATCGTGCGGGTGGCGTCGGTGTCGAGGTACGGAAACGACAGGTCGATGTTGCCGATCCACGGCGAGCCGTCCACCCAGATCTTGATGCCGACCTGCTTGACCACGTCGTCGCCGTTGAGAAGGGTCGCGTCGGTGGTCATCTGAGCGTTGGAGATCTCGTAGGTGCGCAGCCGGACCGTCAACCCGTCGCGCAGCTGCTCGAGCACCGGCCGGAAGTGCGGGTCGAACGCCATCTCCGAGCACGTCGTCAGACCGGCCCGGTTCAGGCGCGCACATTCTGCACGAAGCATCGCCGGATAATCGGTGGCCTGGATCGCGCCACTCATCAGTGACAGCACCGCCGAGGTCTCCTCGCCGGTGCCGTCCAGGTCGCCGTTCGCATCGCGGCCGTATTTGGCGCCCTTCGGGTCAGGGGTATCGCGGGTCAGCCCGGCACGCTGGGCGGCCGCGGAGTTGAAGTACACCTTGTGCCCGGAGTTGTGGATGATCACCAACGGGGTATCCGGGGCGGTGGTGTTCAGCCAGTCCAGCGTCAGCTCAGGCAGGCCGGCCTGCAGCAGCGGGTCCCAGCCGACCAGGTACGCGCCGTCGGCGCCGCGGGTGGCGACCTCGCGCGTGATCGCGTCCACGACGGCGACCGGGTCGCGCACCGTGACGGGCCGGATGTCGACCATGCGGTCGGACAGCACGATCGCCTCCATCATCGGATGTCCGTGCGCCTCGATGAGTCCCGGCATCACGCAGCCATCGCCGATGTCCAGCACCTGCGTGTCCGCTCCGATCAGCGGCTCGATGCCGGCCCGGGTGCCGATGGCGACGAGCCGGCCGTCAGTCACGGCCAGCGCCTCGGCCGTGGGTGTTTCGGGGTCGACGGTCAGGACTGTCCCCTGGATGACAAGGTCTGCGGAGGGCACGAACACATCTTCCGAGATTTTTCCCGCGCGGTGTCGATTTGCGCCGGTTCGGTTCGACGTGTCAACGAGGGCACGATGGACGGGCCCCGTCAGATGAGGAGACAACGATGCGTTACATGCTGATCATGCGGTCCACCCCCGAGGCCGAGAAGGCGATGGCCAACGTCGACTTCAACGAGGTCATCGCCGCGATGGGCCGCTACAACGAGTCGCTGATCAAGGCCGGCGTGCTGCTGGCGGGCGAGGGCCTCGCCGGGCCCGAGGAGGGGTTCGTCGTCGACTTCGCGTCCGACCCGCCGGTCGTCACCGACGGCCCGTACACCGAGGCCAAGGAGCTGTTCAACGGGTTTTGGATCCTCGAGGTGTCGTCGATCGACGAGGCCAAGCAGTGGGCCCAGAAGGCGCCGCTCGGCCCGGGCGTGCGGTTGGAGGTGCGTCGGGTCACCGAGGCCGACGACTTCCCGCAGGACAACGAGTGGATCCAGAAGGAGATCCAGTGGAAGGCCGAGGCCGAGGCGGCGCGCAAGAAGTGACCGGTTCAGGGAGGCGCGGCAGCTCGTTCTGTAACACGTTCTAGTCTGAACAGCATGACCGACGAGCTGCTGCGCCACCCCCTCCACTCCGGCCACCTGCTGGCGGGCGCGTTGAAGCGCCACAAGAACAAACCGCTGCTCTACCTCGGTGACACCACGCTGACCGGTGGCCAGCTCGCCGACCGCGTCACCCAGTACATCCAGGCCTTCGACGCGCTCGGTGCCGGGACGGGCGCCGCGGTCGGGCTGCTGTCGCTGAACCGGCCCGAGGTGCTGATGATCGTCAGCGCAAGCCAGACCCAGGGCTATCGCCGCACCGCACTACACCCTCTAGGCTCGCTGGACGATCACGCCTACGTGCTGACCGACGCCGAGGTCACCTCGTTGATCATCGACCCGAACCCGATGTTCACCGAACGGGCGCTGGGGCTCTTGGAGCGGGTGCCCTCGCTGAAACAGATCCTGACGATCGGGCCGGTTCCCGACGCGCTGGCCGACGTTGCGGTGGACCTCAACGCGGAGGCCGCCAAGTACCAGCCGCGTCCGTTGGTCGCAGCGGAGCTGCCCCCGGATCAGGTCATCGGGCTCACCTACACCGGCGGGACGACCGGAAAGCCCAAGGGCGTCATGATGACCGTGCAGACCACATCCACGATGACGTCGATCCAGCTGTCCGAGTGGGAGTGGCCGGAGAACCCGCGCTTCCTGATGATCACGCCGCTGTCGCACGCCGGCGCCGCGTTCTTCATGCCGACCGTCGTCAAGGGCGGCGAGATGATCGTGCTTTCGAAATTCGACCCGGGCGAGGTGCTGCGCGTCATCGAGGAGCAGAAGATCACCGCGACGATGGTGGTGCCGTCGATGCTGTATGCCCTTCTGGATCACCCGGATTCGCGCACCCGCGACCTGTCGTCGCTGGAAACCGTGTACTACGGCGCCTCCGCGATCAACCCGGTGCGGCTGAAGGAGGCGATCGACCGGTTCGGCCCGATCTTCGCCCAGTACTACGGGCAGTCCGAGGCGCCGATGGCGATCACGTATCTGGCCAGGGGCGAGCACGACGAGAAGCGGTTGACGTCCTGCGGGCGGCCGACGCTGTTCGCGAGGACGGCGCTGCTCGGCGAGGACGGCACGCCGGTGCCACCGGGCGACGTTGGCGAAATCTGTGTCAGCGGGCCACTTTTGTCCGGCGGCTACTGGAAGCTGCCCGACGCGACCGCGGAGACGTTCCGCGACGGCTGGATGCACACCGGCGACCTGGCCCGCGAAGACGAGGACGGCTTCTGGTTCATCGTCGATCGGGTGAAGGACATGATCGTCACCGGCGGCTTCAACGTGTACCCCCGCGAGGTCGAGGACGTGGTCGCTGAGCATCGAGCGGTCGCGCAGGTGTGCGTGGTCGGCACACCGGACGAGAAGTGGGGCGAGGCCGTCACCGCCGTTGTCGTGCTGCGCGAGGACGCGCCCCGCGATCAGGAGTCGATCACCGCGATGACCGCCGAGATCCAGGCGGCCGTCAAGGACCGCAAGGGATCGGTGCAGTCGCCGAAGCAGGTGGTGATCGTGGAGTCGCTGCCGCTGACCGGGCTGGGCAAGCCGGACAAGAAGGCGGTCCGCGCGAAGTTCTGGGAGGGTGCCGGCCGCGCAGTCGGCTAGCGGCGCGGCTTACTCACTAACGTCGCGGGCTAACGTGGCGGGCGTGCCGTCCACCGACCTGCGCGCGACCGTCGACGCGGTGTGGCGGATGGAGGCCGCCAGGATCGTCGCATCGCTGACTCGCAGTGTCGGCGACGTCGGCCTCGCCGAAGACCTCGCGCAGGAAGCGCTCGTCGACGCGTTGACACAATGGCCGTCGACTTCGGTGCCGCGCAACCCGGGCGCGTGGCTGACGGCGGTGGCCAAACGCAAGGCGATCGATCAGTGGCGTCGGCAGGAGCGGCTCGACGAGCGGTACGCCGCGATGGCCCGTGAGCTGGAAACTGAACTTGCCCGGCCTGATTCGCTGTGGGATCCGGATCGCATCGACGACGACGTGCTGCGGCTGATCTTCGTCGCCGCGCACCCGGTGGTGGCGGCGGAGGGCCGGATCGCGTTGACGCTGAGGGTCGTCGGCGGGTTGACCACCGAGGAGATCGCCCGCGCGTTCCTGGTGCCGACGGCCACGGTGGCACAGCGCATCGCGCGCGCGAAGAAGACGCTCGCGACGGCCGACGTGCCGTTCGAGGTGCCCGATCGCTCGGAGTATCCCGAACGGCTGTCGACGGTGCTGTCGGTGGTCTACCTGATCTACAACGAGGGCTACTCGGCGTCGTTCGGGCAGAACTGGATTCGCGATGAGCTGTGCACCGAGGCGTTGCGGCTCGGCCGCGTCCTGGCCGCGCTGCTTCCCGACGAACCCGAGGTGCACGCCCTGGTGGCGTTGATGGAGTTTCAGTCATCGCGGTTCGGCGCACGCACCACCGGCGACGGCACACCGATCCTGCTGGCCGATCAAGACCGGACAAACTGGGATCGCGCCCAGATCAACAGGGGCACCGCAGCTTTAGCCCGGGCCGATGCGCTGGGGCGTGGCCGCGGCACGTACGCGTTGCAGGCCGCACTGGCCGAATGCCACGCCACTGCGGCCACCGCCGACGACACCGACTGGGACAAGATCGTGCGGTTGTACGACACCCTGGGCCGGCTCGCGCCCTCCCCCGTGGTCGAGCTGAACCGCGCGATCGCCGTGTCGATGGCCACGGGACCCGCCGAGGCGTTGCAGATCATCGACAGCCTGACCGGACTGGACAACTCCTACCTGCGGCCAAGTGTTCGCGGCGAGCTGCTGGCCCGGCTCGGACGCCACGACGAAGCCGCCCGCGAATTCGAGGCGGCCGCGGCGTTGACCGGCAACGACCGCGAGCGAGACGTGCTGCTGCAAAAGGCGGTTACGGCGCGGGCCTCTGACCTGTAGCGTCCCCGGTATGTCCACGAAGCACCTTCTTCTCGGCATGGCACTCGCGGTGGCTTTCGCGCCCGCCGTCACCGCAACCGTCACCGCACCGCCCGCGTCGGCCACCACCTGCAGCGCGACCAAGCCGCCGCTGGACGCGGCCAGCAAGCAGATCGACCGCGGAGACATGCTGTGGGTCAGCCACACCGGATCGGTCGGGATCACCACCCCGGCGGGAACCGGTGTGGTGCAGGTGGACAACGCAGGCCCGCTGCCGCTGCAGGCGCTGCTGGTCGACGCCGAGCAGAACGCAATGCGGCAATTGATCGTCAGCAATGGCCGGGGCGCGCACGTGTACCTCGTGAGCGGGTGCGACATCACCACCGTGATCGACCCGCAGGGCGCGCCGTTCCTGTTCGACCTGCAGAACCTGCGGGGCAACGGCACGGGCATCGGGTGCATGGATCTCGGCGCCGGCCCACACCTTGCCGGGCTGCAGGCGACGCTGGGCCCCACCGGCTGGACCGTGCGCCGCACCGAGATCGACTTCGCCGGCGCGACCGCCACGCCCGGGCGAACCGACACCATCGCGGCGGCGTCGGCACAAGACCCGGCGGTGACCGAGGCGCAGACAATCAGCTGCGGCGACCTGACGATAACCCACGACGGAGTCCAACAGCCTTGAGCGAGCAGCCTTTTGACCCATCGCTCTGGCGACCCCTCGACGGCTTCGGCGACCTCACCGACATCACGTATCACCGCCACATCGACGACGGTACGGTCCGGGTCGCGTTCAACCGCCCCGAGGTGCGCAACGCGTTCCGCCCGCACACCGTCGACGAGCTGTACCGCGCGCTCGACCACGCGCGGATGTCGTCCGACGTCGGCGTGGTGCTGCTCACCGGCAACGGGCCGAGCCCACGCGACGGCGGCTGGGCGTTCTGCTCCGGCGGCGACCAACGCATCCGCGGCCGCACCGGCTACCAGTACGCGGCAGGCGAGACCGCGGACACGGTGGATCCTGCGCGCGCCGGGCGGCTGCACATCCTGGAGGTGCAGCGGTTGATCCGGTTCATGCCGAAGGTGGTGATCTGCCTTGTCAGCGGCTGGGCCGCCGGCGGCGGGCACAGCCTGCACGTGGTGTGCGACCTCACGCTGGCCAGCCGCGAGCACGCCCGCTTCAAGCAGACCGACGCGGACGTCGGCAGCTTCGACGGCGGCTACGGCAGCGCATATCTGGCCAAGCAGGTCGGCCAGAAGTTCGCACGGGAGATCTTCTTCCTCGGCAGGCCCTACACCGCCGAGCAGATGCATCGGATGGGTGCCGTCAACGAGGTCATCGACCACGCGGACCTGGAGACCGTCGGGCTGGAGTGGGCGACGGCGGTCAACGCCAAATCGCCTCAGGCGCAACGGATGTTGAAGTATGCGTTCAATCTCCTCGATGACGGGCTGGTGGGACAGCAGCTGTTCGCCGGCGAGGCCACCCGGCTGGCGTACATGACCGACGAGGCCGTCGAGGGCCGCAACGCGTTCCTGCAGAAGCGTGACCCGGACTACAGGCCGTTCCCCCGCTACTTCTGAGCTGCGCGGGTTCATAGACTCGACGGGTGAATCCTTTGAAGCGGCTTCCCAGGTCAGTGGTCATGGCGAGCATGCGGCCGCCCATCTCTCAAAAACTGTTGCTGCACCGGCCTACCCGAACCCGTGTCGACCTGCGTGGCAAGCGCGTGGTGCTCACCGGCGCGTCGTCGGGCATCGGCGAAGCGGCCGCCGAGCTGTTCGCAGACGAGGGCGCCACCGTGGTCGTCGTCGCCCGCCGGCAGGACCTGCTCGAAGCCGTGGCGCAGCGCATCACTGCGCGGGGCGGCTCGGCGTTCGCGCTGCCGTGCAACCTGTCCGACCTGGCCGCCGTGGACGACCTGGTCAAAACCGTCGAGGACCGCATCGGCGGGGTCGACATTCTGGTCAACAATGCCGGCCGGTCCATCCGCAGGCCGCTGGCCGAGTCACTGGACCGCTGGCACGACGTCGAGCGGACGATGACACTGAACTACTACTCGCCGCTGCGGCTGATCCGCGGATTCGCACCCGGCATGTTCGAGCAGGGCGACGGGCACATCATCAACGTCTCGACCTGGGGGGTGTTCAGCGAGGCCTCGCCGTTGTTCTCGGTGTACAACGCGTCGAAGGCCGCGCTGTCGACCGTCAGCCGGGTGATCGAGACGGAGTGGTCGGACCGCGGCGTGCAATCGACAACGCTGTACTACCCGCTGGTGAAGACACCCATGATCGCGCCGACAAAGGAGTTCGACGAGCTGCCCGCGATGACGCCGCGCGAAGCCGCGCAGTGGATGATCACCGCCGCGCAACGGCGGCCGGTGCGCATCGCGCCGCGAATGTCGCTGTTGTCTCAGGCGCTCGACATCATGAGTCCTGATCTCTTCACCACGTTGATGAAACGGCAGACCGTCACGTCCGCGTGATAGACACGCAGTCATGGAGATTCTCGCCAGCCGGATGCTGATCCGGCCCGCGGACTACGAGCGCTCCCTCGCGTTCTACCGTGACGGTATCGGCCTGGCGGTATGGCGTGAATACGGCGCCGGCACAGTGTTTTTCGCGGGCCAGTCGCTGATCGAGCTGGCTGGCCACGGTCGTGAGGACAACGACGGCGGCACCTTCCCCGGCGCGATCTGGCTGCAGGTCCGTGACATCTACCACACCCAGCGCGAACTATCCGAGCGCGGCGTGCCGATCGCGCGCGAGGCGCGTCAGGAGCCGTGGGGGCTACACGAGATGCACGTCGTCGACCCCGACGGCGTCATGCTGATCTTCGTGCAGGTACCGCCCGAGCATCCGCTGCGCCGCGACACCCGCTGACGTCTAGCGCGCCGGGGCCGACAGCGGCCAGCCGACCGACGCGAGCCGGGATGCGACCTGGTGCATCTCCTCGGGGTTGGGCTGCTGCTCGGTGACCTTGCGAATGGCCTCGGCGATCTGCTGGTCGGTCACCGCGCTGTCGGAGTCGGCCTGCTTGAGGACGGCCTGCGCGGCTTTCACGACATCCTCCTCGCTCAGCGAGCGCTTCAGCAGCGCGAGCACCGGGATGTAATCCTTGGGCGGCACCCCTTCGGGATAACCCTTGTGCAGCCAGGTCAGCACGCTTTCGAAGAAGTTCTGTTCAGTCATCGCTGTCACCTCACTTCGAGTGAATGAATGGGAAAAGGTCGATACCGAAATGGTGGATGATGGTGGCCCGACAGATCCACGCGATCGCGGTCACGATCACCCACGCGACGAACAAGAACAGCGCCAGCCCGAGGTACTTCAGGGCCGGGTTCGGCGCGTGCGCGGTCCCGTCGGCGTCGGCACCGCCGGACCCGGAGGAAAAGGCCACCAATCCGAGCGCAAAGACCGCGGGCAGGCCGGCTCCGAGCACCAGTCCCACCACGAGCACCTTGAGAAGGCTCTCTACGTAAATCATCAACGTTTCCTTTGCTTGTAACGGCCGGTGCTTGTAACGACCGGTGTTTGTAACGGCCGGCGGGCTAGACCGCTGCCTTGTCGGCAGAGCCCTTGGCGGCGTCGCGGACGTCGGCGGGAACGACGGAGTTCGTTGAGGAGTCCCAATCGGCGTTGACGTTGCTGGCGTCGACCTTCTGCTGCTGGGCACGCCACCAGATGTAGAACGACAGCGCGCACAGGATGAGGAAGATGACGCCGTCGCCCGCCAGCTGCGTGCTGACGCTCGAGACGCCCTTCGAGATCCAGAAGGACACCGCGCCGACGAGCGCGGCGGCGGGCAGCGTAACGAGCCAGGCCACCGCCATCCGGCCGGCCACCGCCCAGCGCACCTCGGCACCGGGCTTGCCCACGCCGCTACCGAGGATCGAGCCGGTCGCGACGTGGGTGGTCGACAGGGCCATGCCCGCGGCGCTCGAGCTCAGGATGATGGCGGCCGATGACGCCTCGGCGGCAAAGCCCTGCGGCGACTCGATCTCGACAAGGCCCTTGCCCAGTGTGCGGATCACCCGCCAGCCACCGATGTAGGTGCCCAGCCCGATCGCCAGTGCGCAGCTGAAGATGATCCAGATCGGCAGGCCGTCCTTGGCCACGTTGCCGGTCAGGTGGCCGGTGGTGATCAGCGCCAGCGCGATGACACCCATCGTCTTCTGCGCGTCGTTGGTGCCGTGCGACAGCGCAACCAGCGAGGCGGTGGCGATCTGGCCCCAGCGGAAGCCGTCTTCACGACGCTTCTTCATGACCTTCTGCGTGATCCGGTACACCAGCCACGTGCCGCAGGCGGCGACCACTCCCGCGATGACAGGGGCGGCGACCGCGGGGATCAGCACCTTCTGGGTGACGCCCGCCCAGTTGACACCCTTGCTGCCGAGCGCGGCGAGGCCCGCGCCGATCAGGCCGCCGAACAGGGCGTGCGACGAGCTGGACGGGATGCCGAACAGCCAGGTCAGCAGGTTCCACAGGATGCCGCCGATAAGGCCGGCGAAGATGATGGTGAGGCCCGTCGATGCGTTGATCCCCGGCAGCAGCTGGCCCGTCTTGCTGTTCTGGACCTTGAGCACCGAGGTGGTGACGGTGACCGCGACCTCCACCGAGAGGAACGCACCGACGAGGTTCAGGACACCGGCCAGCAGGACGGCCGTCTTGGGCTTGAGGGCACCGGTGGCGATCGACGTCGCCATCGCGTTGCCCGTGTCATGGAATCCGTTGGTGAAGTCGAAGGCCAGTGCCGTGACGATCAGCAGCACCAGGATGATCATGGTTGTGCTCATGGCGCTCATTCTGAGGGTTGGCAAGCCGATCTGACTACCAATCGGCGAACCCAAAAACTCTGTTGGCCAGGCAATTTGTCCACGCTCGCTAGGAGTTCACCTTCTGTTCATGATGCGTCTGCGGCGCGTTGGCCGGCCATGCCGACCCGTCGGAAAACTGCTGGCAAACAACGGGGCATTACCATTGAGCGGTCCCGACTTTGGGAGGACTTTGGGAGGACCTCGTGGGGGAGTTTCCGCAGTGAACCGATTTCTCAATGCGATCGTGTCGTGGCTGCGCGCCGGCTACCCCGAGGGCGTCCCGCCCCACGACTACCTGCCCGTGCTCGCGCTGCTGTCGCGCCGGCTCACCTCCGACGAGGTGAAGGCGGTCGCCTCGGAGTTGAGGCAACGCGGCGACGTCGACCAGGTCGACATCGGGGTCGCGATCACCCAGATCACCGACGAGCTTCCGTCGCCCGACGACATCGAAAGGGTGCGGAAGCGGTTGGCGGCCAAAGGCTGGCCACTCGACGATCCACGTGACATTGAGGACGCCGAATAGCCACGCTGCGCGCCGTCGAGGTCCCCGCCGGGCCGGAGGTTGTCACCCTGCTGCCCGTCCTGGAGGATCTGCTGGCAGGTCGCTGCTCGGTACTGCCGGTGCCGGCCTCGCGCGTGCACGAAAAGAACGAAAAGATCGTGATGGCAACGGCCTTGGGGGCCGGTGAGCCGATTGACGACGACATTGCGCTGGTGGTGTCCACGTCCGGCACGGCGGGTGTCCCGAAAGGCGCGATGTTGACCGCCGCGGCGTTGACCGCAAGCGCCTCGGCGACCCATGCGCGGCTGGGCGGCCCCGGCGGATGGCTGCTGGCGCTGCCTGCGCACCACATCGCGGGCTTGCAGGTGCTGATCCGCACCGTGCTCGCGGGAACCACGCCCGTGGTGCTCGATGTGTCGGGCGGCTTTGACGTCTCGGCGCTGCCAGATGCCGTCCGGAAGCTGCACGGCGGGCGTCGGTACATCTCGTTGGTCGCCACGCAACTGGCCAAGGCCCTGTCGGACCCTGCGGCCACGGCAGCGCTGGCAGACCTCGACGCGGTGCTGATCGGCGGCGGACAGCTACCCGCTGGCGTCGCCGAAAAAGCCTTCGGTGCCGGGGTTCCCATAGTTCGTACCTACGGCATGAGCGAAACCGCCGGCGGGTGTGTGTACGACGGGATGCCGCTGGACGGGGTGTGCGTCCGTGTTGACGACGGCCGGGTGGTACTGGGCGGGGTGACGCTGGCGAAGGGCTACCGCAACCCGGTCTCGCCCGACCCGTTCCGCGAACCGGGGTGGTTCCGCACCGACGACGCGGGGACCATCGACGCCGCCGGAGTCCTCGCGGTGCACGGTCGACTCGACGAGGGCATCAGCACGGGCGGCTTGACCGTGCTGCCGCAGCTGGTCGAGGCGGCAATCGCCACACATCCCGCGGTGGCACAGTGCGCGGTGTTCGGTGTGCCCGACGACCGGCTCGGGCAGCGCGTGGTCGCGGCCGTGGTGCCGATCGGTGAGCCGCCGTCGCTCGCGCAGCTGCGCGCACACGTCGCCGCTTCGCTGGACACCACCGCGGCGCCACGCGAGCTGCACCTGGTCAACGAGTTGCCGATCCGCGGGATCGGCAAGGTCGACCGGCGAGCGCTCGCCGAGCGATTCGGCTGAGTGCGCGCCGTTCTTAGGGCCGAGCCTCGAAGATCAAGTTGAACGGGGTTTCGGTCGCCCGCCGGAACCGCGTGAAGCCGCCGTCGTCAACCATCACCTTCCTCAGCCGCGACTCGCCGGCTTGCGCGCCAAGAGCCGGTCCTTGCTGCGCGAGCGACACGGGCACACAGATCAGCGACGACGCGCCGTAATACAAGCGACCTACCGGATTCAAGTTGTCCGCGACGCTGTCACCGGCAAAGGGCTCGACGAGCAGACAGTGGCCGTCGGGCTTCAACGCTTGTCTCGCCTGGCGGGCGGCACCCGACGGATTCGCCATGTCGTGCAAACAGTCGAAGAAGGCGATGAGGTCGAAATCGTTGCCGGAGTACGACGTGGCATCAGCCACCTCGAAAGTCGTATTGGTCACGCCTGCTTCGGCCGCGCGCTCGCGGGCGGTTTCGATCGACGCATCGTGATAGTCGATGCCGACGAACTGTGAACTCGGAAATGCCTGCGCCATAAGGATAGTGCTGGCGCCGTGGCCACACCCGACGTCAGCCGCGCGGCCGCCGGCGTCGAGCTTGCCGACGACGCCGTCGAGCGCCGGCAGCCACGACGACAAGAGGTTCGTGTTGTAACCGGCTCTGAAGAACCGCTCGGTGCCGTCGAACAGGCAAGGATGATGCTCGCCCCACTCCATGCCCTTCCCGCTGCGGAAGTTGTCCACCGCTTGCGCCCTGATGTGAAAGAGATCTTGGACGATTTCGTACGCGCCCGGCAGATCCACCGGCCCGTTCGGGTTCGCGAGGCAGAGCGCCTGCTCGTCGTTCAAGTAGTACTTGTCGGTCGCCCCGTCGTATTCGACGTAACCGCCTGCGGCCTGATTTGCCAGCCACTCGCGAATGTAGCGCTCGTTCGTGCCCGTTCGCTGCGCGAGTTCGGCGGCCGACAATCTGTCCTCGGCGAGCGCCGCGTAGAGCCCGAGCTCGTCGCCGATCAACATCAACACCGCACTCACCGAGGCGCTGAGATCGCCCACCGCCTTGCCGAGAAATGACTCCAGTTTGTCCTCGTCAACTGCCATCGCAAGCTCCTCCGGTCACCCCGCGACCCCAGAGACGCTACGCCTTGCCCGCGCGCGCCGGAATGGCCGAACCATAGGCTGAGCGCGTGAGGGTCCGCAGCGAAGCGGTGGCCGTGCCGTTGGCGGTCGTCCTGGTCGTCGCCGCGTTCGTCGTGCCACACCTGCACCTCGGCATGGTCGCGCCACTGATTCACACGAACATCTTCCCCATCCACAAATATGCCGAGACCGCACCGATTTTCGGGTGGTGGAACGCACACATCGGCTGGGGCACACCTGTCGCGACCGTGCTCGGCGCGGCCGCGGTGGTGTGGGGGCCGACGCTCGCACAGCGGTTGCCGTGGCGGGCGCTGACACTGACAGCCTGGGCGACCTCATGCGCGTGGGCGTTCTCGCTGGCGATGATCGACGGCTGGCAGCGCGGTTTCGCCGGCCGGTTGACCTCAGAGAACGAGTACCTGCGCCAGGTGCCGACGGTCACCGACATCCCCGAGGCGCTGCGCACCTTCGCCCGCCGCATCCCCGACTACCAGCACGACTCGTGGATCACGCATGTCGCCGGGCATCCGCCTGGCGCGCTGCTGACATTCGTCTGGCTTGACCGAATCGGCCTCGGCGGCGGCGCGTGGGCGGCCGCTTTGTGCCTGCTCGTCGGATCGAGCGCCGCCGCCGCGATCGTCGTCGCGCTGCGCGCGCTGAACGACGAGGCCACCGCACGGCTCGCCGCGCCGTTCGTCGCGGTGGCGCCGACCGCGATCTGGATCGCGGTGTCGGCCGACGGCTACTTCGCCGGTGTCACCGCATGGGGCATCGCGTTGCTCGCGCTGTCGGCGACGCGCAGCGTGCGCGCGCCCGCGATCGCCGCTGGCGCGGCCGGACTGCTGCTGGGCTGGGCGATCTTCCTCAATTACGGCCTCACCTTGATGGCGTTTCTCGCGGTGGCGGTGCTGGTCTCCGCCCGGCAGCGGCGGGCCGCCCTGACCGCGGGGGCCGTCGCACTACTTGCGGCGGTAGCAGTGGCTGCCGTTTACGCCTGGGCGGGGTTCTGGTGGTACGACGGCTATACCCTTGTGCAGCAACGGTATTGGCAGGGCATCGCTAACGCCCGGCCGTTCCAGTACTGGAGCTGGGCCAACCTCGCGTCGGTGGTCTGCGCGATCGGCCTCGGCGGCGTAGCGGGTGTGAGCAGGGCCTTCGACCTCGCGGCGATCCGGAGGCGGTCGGGCGTTCACCTGCTGGTGCTGGCCGCGCTGATCGCGATCGTGTGCGCCGACCTGTCGATGCTGAGCAAGGCCGAAACCGAGCGCATCTGGCTGCCGTTCACCGTCTGGCTGACGGCGGCCCCGGCCCTGCTGCCCCGGTCATCGCATCGCTGGTGGCTGGCCCTCAACATCGTCGGCGCCCTGCTGGTCAACCACTTCATCCTCACGAACTGGTAGCGCCTAATGCGCCTAATGGTCGTGCACGATGACGCCGCGAATGTTTCGGCCGGCGAGCATGTCGTCGTACGCGTCGTTGATGTCGGCGAGTTTGTACTCCGTGGTCACTGTCTCGTCGAGCAGAAGCTTGCCCTCGCGATACAGGCTCAGCAGCCGCGGAATGTCGGCCCGCGGGTTGCCGGCACCGTAAAGGCTTCCCAGCAGTCGTTTCTGGTACAGCGTGAACATCGCCACCACCGCCATCGGAAGGGACGGCGTCATGTCGACCATGGAAGCGAGTGCAGTGAGCACCACCGCACCGCCTTTGCGGATGATGGTGAGCGCGTCGACGATCATCGGCGCCTCGATCAGTCCGACCGTCACCAACGCGGAGTCGGCCATCACACCGCGCGTCAATTCGGTGACCAGGGCCGTCGCCTCGGGCAGCGAGGTCGCAAAATGTGTGGCTCCGAATTGAAATACCTTGTCCCGCTTGCCTTCCACGATATCCACTGCGATGATCTTCTCCGCCCCGGCCAACCGGGCGCCTTGGATCGCGGCACTGCCGATACCACCGCATCCGATCACGACGACGGTGTCGCCGGGTGTGACATCCGCAGTGTTGACCGCCGAACCCCAGCCTGTGGTCACACCGCAGCCGACCAGACAGGCCCGGTTCAGCGGAAGGTCGTCGTCGATCTTGACAAGGGAGCTCTCCGGCACGGTGCCGTACTGCGCGAACGTGCCGAGCCAGGACAGCGCGCCGATGTCGCGGCCTTTGGCGTGCCGGCGGTAGCTGCCGTCGAGTTGCCCGCCCGCGGCCATCTCGGCACTGAGGTCACACAGGTTCTGGTGGCCTGTCGAACACCAGCGGCATCGTCCGCACGCAGGCAGGAACATGCCCACCACGTGGTCGCCGACGTTCAGGTTCCGCACACCGGGTCCCACCTCCTGGACTAGGCCGGCGCCCTCGTGACCGCCAACGATGGGAAGCGTGAGGGGAAGGTCACCCGCGCGCACGTGGTGATCGGAGTGGCACAGTCCGGTGGCCTCGTACGAGACGAGCACCTCGCCGTCCTGAGGACCGTCGAGGTCGATCTCCTCGACGCTCCAATCCTCGTGCACGTCCCACAACACCGCGGCGTTCATCTTCATACCCGATGACTCTATGGGTTTCCGCGCGCGCTCACGTGGTTTTCTTGCGAACCGGTAGCAACCACATCGTGACCAGATACAGCGGCACGCACGCCCAGACGATCGCCAGCGAAATCCACAGCCCGGCACGGTAATTGCGGTCGAGAACGGTCAGGTTGTCGGGCCACATTCCCGGCTCCGTCCGAGGATCATCGGGACCGGTCGGAGTCTCGAGGTGACATCTATGACCTCGCGGGCGGCGCAGTCGTTGTGGTGTCACCGGAACGGCGTTGCCCCAGCAGCGTTCTCACCGCGTAGCACAGTGCGCTGGCGAGGTAGAACGCGGCGGTGAGCAGCAGCCAGCGGGACAGGTAGGGGGCCTGGGTCTGTCCGGTCGCGGCCTGATAGGTGGGTGCGCCCTGTTCGATGATTCCGGGCAGGAATATCAACAGCAGCAGCCCGGCCGCCAAGGTCGGCATCCGAAGGTAGTTCGTTAAGGGAATTCGTCGGGATGGGTGCTGCGATGCGCCATTTCCGTCGGTCGGGGCATCCCGCGACCGGCGCAGCAGCCGGTCGCCCAGTGCGTAGAGCGGGAACAGGATGAGGTCGTGACCGATCACGGCCACCGCGAACCAGACCGCAATGGATTGCCACCACACGGTGGGGTTGAACAGGTTTCGCAGGCCCAGCACGGAGATCGCGTAGGCACCCACCGCCACTGCGGCCAGAACAACGATGAGATGAAACAGGCGCTCGCCGTACAACCGAGCCGCGAGTTGGGCCAGTGCGCGCATCAGGTTTCCCGGAATTCGATGGCGGACACCCATTTGGTGTTGTGCACCCCGGGAAGCGCGGGAACGATGATCCGAGCCGGATACCCATGATCCAGCGATAGGTCGACACCGTTGACCTGCAACGCTAACAGCGAGTCGGGGTCAAGGATCTGGTCGGCTTGCAGGACCGCGTGGTTGAAGGCGCCGAACCGCTCCAACGAGGACACGATCGCCGAGCCCGGGTGCGAGCGCCCGGCCGCCGCGGCGAGATCCGCGAGCCGGATACCGGTCCAGGTCTGTGTCGTTGACCACCCCTCGACGCAAGCGATCGGCAATTCCACTGTGCGGTGCGGCATCCCCTCCAGCACGGCCCGGTCCAACAGCACCGGCACGGAGCCGCCCAGCAGTTGCAGGCGCCACCCACCGCCGGTGACGGCGGGGTCGATGCCGGCCGCCACGGCGGTGCGGTTGATTTGAAAGTCGTTGGGTCCCTTGCCGTAGCTGCGGCCGCGGGGAAGCAGAAGCGCCGCAGGCCGGGTGAATCCACCCAGGGTCTGCCCGGCGGTCAGGGCCGCGACCAGCAGGGCGCCGCCGCCGACGACGGCCAATGCGCCGCGGCGGCTCAAGGTGGGCGGATCGGGGTTGGCTGCTACCAGCCCGTCAGCGTCGGGCGGTTCGGGGACGGTGTCGGCGCGCGAGGTGGCAAGGACGCTGCGCAACGACCGTGACCGCAGGCTGCGCACCATTTTCGGCAGCTTCAAACAGACGTGGCAGACAAATGCGGCGATGAACACCCACGCCCCGAAATAGTGTGCGGTGTAGAAACTGAACCCGAAGATGTAGTCGTACTGGATGTTGAGAACCCCGGTGACGATCTCGAAGAGGATCCCACCCACCAGCATGAGCAGCGTCACCCGCTCGAGGACCTGGGCCACCGACCTCGCCGGTGGCCACGCGAACAGCCGCGGAATCACTGACCACAATTTGGCCAGCACCACCGGTATCACCACCAGGCCCAGACCGACGTGCAGGCCCTGGTTCAAGCGATACAGCCACGACGGGCGTGTCGGCCAATCGAACGTGGGCAGTTTGAGCCAGCCGACATCGAACGGAATGGCCTGCCCAAACCGCGGCCCGTAGGCGATGTAGGACAGCAAGCCGGTCACGATCACGATCGGCAACACCACCAGCAGCGTCGCCCCGAACACCGACGTCAGCCACGGTCCGCGCAACGGGCTGCGCCACCGGATCCTGGACAGTCCCGGCGGCGGGTGGTTGTCAAGGGCCCGCCACAACACGGCCGGAAACCCATAGCGGCGCACCGGCGGCGCGGTGGTGGCGGCGGTCGATAGCAGCGGCTGTTCCGGTGGCGTTTCGCCCGGCGGCAGGGCAGAGGGCGTCATGTCGATGTTCCGTTGATACCAGCGATAGGTTCCACGGCGGCGAATCTCGTGAATTTCATCGTGTTTCGGATCCGTTCGTCCTCTGGTTGCGGTAACCGACGGAGCCACACCGGTCGCGTCGGCCAGAAGAACCATGCGGCGGTGGTCATGTCGCCGCCAGACTGGCTACCACCCGCTGCCCCACCGGATGAATCCCGGTCAACGACAGGCCCGCCTGTTCAGCCAGTCGCGCCGCGCTGTCGATGCCCACCGATGCCCACCGGAACCACGGCCCAACCGCCCCCGCCGATTCCAGCCGCACCCAGCTGCGCCGTACACCTGTCGCGGCGCTGTCGAATTCGACCAGACATCGACCACCGCGCCGCAGCAGCTCCGACGCCCGGGCAAGGATGCGGGGAGGGTCGCCGCCCAGGCCGACGTTCCCGTCGGCGAGCAGGACCGTGTGCCAGCGGCCTGTTCCGGGCAGCGGCCCGAACACATCGCGGTGGAGCGCAGGTGCGCCGCTGCGCCGTGCCAATTGAACCGCGGTGGCCGACTGGTCGACACCCAGCGCCGGGATGCCGCGACGCATCAGATGCGCAACCAATCGCCCAGGGCCACAACCCAAGTCGATCGTCGGGCCCTGACACATCCCCACCACCGCGCGGTCGAACATGTAATCGGCCCCTCGCCCGCCGAGCCAGCAGTGCACCGGTAACGCGTCCACCCGGCCGTCTTCGTGGCGCACCCAACATCGCTCGCCGGTAAGCGCCCGCTCATACAGGTGGCCCAGCACGTCACCCTCCTACCCCGGCAGTCGCCCGGGCAAACCGCGAGTCCGGTGAACTCACCTCGCGCACGGCGGCCACGTCGTCGACGGTGTCGACGTCGCGCAATTCGTCGATGAGGATCACGTCTATACCGGTCTCGCGGAGCGCCCGGAGCGTTATCGCGCCAGTGTCGTCTCGCGACATCGGCACGGCCCGCAGCACGTCGGCGTCCGTCGGCGAATGCACCCCGAGCAGCCACCAGCCACCGTCGGTGGCCATGCCGAGCACAGCAGGCGCGGTCAGCAGCGCGCCCGCGGACCGGACGATCAACGCGGCGGTGACTTGCGGCGTGTCCATGCCGATCTGCAGCACCGGCTGCGGGCCGGCGGCCACCGCGGCGTCCGCGTGCGCGTTAGCCAGCCGGTCCGCGAAATCCGTTCCGCGCTGCGGAATGACCGTGAAATCGGCTAGCCGCGAACGAATTTCGTCTGCCCGGCTGGCCGCGTCCAGATCGCCGGTCATCGCGACGACACGGCCGATCACCGGCGCGGCCGCGACCGCGTCCAGGGTGTCCAGCAGCGCGGCCGCGGCGATGTCGGCCGCCGTGTCGGGACCCACCGCCTCGGCCAGCCGGGTCTTGGCCATGCCGGGCACCGGCGCCTTCGCCACCACCAGCACGGTCACCGGCAGGGACGTCATGAGATCGCCCGCCAAAAGTCCACGGCCGCCACCAGACTGCCCCGTGCCGACCCGCTGACCTTCGATTTGCCGCCTGTCCGGGGCCCGTAACCCACGTCGCGTTCCACCACCGTCCATCCCGCGGCCGCCGCGCGCACCAACAGCTCGACCGGATACCCGGAGCGGCGGTCCTCGACGCCCAGCTTCAGCAGCGCATCACGCCGCGCGACCCGCATCGGCGCGATGTCGTGCACCGGGAGGTGGTGCCGGGTGCGCAACCGCCAGCTCACCGCCGCCGTTCCCACCCGGGCGTGCCAAGGCCAGCGCAGGCCGCGCACCGGGCGCCTCCGGCCGATCACCATGTCGGCGCCGCGTTCCAGCTCATCGACCATCAGAGGCAGCTCGGAGGGGTCGAGCGAGCCGTCGGCGTCGAGCACCGCCACGATTCCAGGCGCCGCCGCGACGATGCCGGCGTGCACCGCTGATCCGTAACCGGCCTGCCGCTCGGTGACGACGTGCGCGCCGTGTCTGCGCGCGACGCTTGCCGTGTCGTCGGTGCTGTTGTTGTCAACGACGAGTGCCCGGTATCCGGGAGGGATCTTGGCCAGCACCCCCGGCAGTGATGTGGCCTCGTCGAGACACGGCAGCACCACCGTCACCGCACCGTCCGGCATGTGTAAGAAGGCTAGTCAATCAATCCGCCTCATCGCCCGCGAGATCAGTGACGAATCGGTGACATCATCGCAGGTCGGCATGGCATCGGGATAACCTCGGAAGTTGTGAGCGCACGAGTTCTCATCGCTGACGACGACACGGTGGTGCGCGACGTCGTGCGGCGCTACCTCGAGCGCGACGGACTCGACGTGATGGTGGCCGACGACGGCACCGAGGCGTTGAGGGTGTTGGGCACCGAGCACATCGACGTCGCGGTGCTCGACGTGATGATGCCTGGACCAAACGGCCTGGCGCTGTGCCGAACCCTCCGGAACGCCGGCGGGTACCCGATCCCGGTGATCCTGCTGACCGCGCTGAGCGAGGAGGACGACCGGATCGCCGGGCTGGAGGCGGGTGCCGACGACTATGTGACCAAGCCGTTCAGCCCGAGGGAGCTGGCACTGCGGGTGCGCTCGGTGCTGCGTCGCGCCTCGGCGGCCGCCCCCACATTACCGATGGAGATCAATGTTGACGGGCTCAAGGTGGTGACCGCGGCGCGGTCCGTTTACGTCGAAGGACGCAAGGTCGGCCTGACGAACCGCGAGTTCGACCTGCTGCTGTTCTTCTTGCACCACGCCGGTGCGGTGTTCACTAGGGACGAACTGCTGAAGCTCGTGTGGCGGTGGGACTTCGGTGACTTGTCGACCGTGACCGTGCACGTGAAGCGGCTGCGCACGAAACTCGGTGACGGGCACCGCATCGAGACGGTGTGGGGACGCGGGTACATGTGGAGCGGACCCGGTGCAGACGCGTGACTTGGTCCAGATCATCGCATGGTCGCTGGGTTGCACGGTGCCCGTCGTGTTGGCCGGTTGGTTGGTCATCAGGCTGGCGCGGTCGTGGTCGCTGGCCGTGAGCATGGTGGCGCTGGTCCTCATCCCGACGCTGGCCACCTTGGTTGGGGTGCTCGGCGCGTCGGGCTTCATGATCACCGCGATGTTCGAGCAGATAGCGGTGGTGTTGGTGATTGTGGCCGTCGTCACGATTCCCGCCGCTGTGTTGATGGCCCGATTCCAGGCCCGAAGGACAGTGTGGGAGAAGCAGATTCGCGATGCCGAGCGCGAATCGGAGGAGTCGAGGCGGCGGTTGGTGGCGTTCGTCAGCCACGACCTGCGCACGCCGCTGGCGGGGATCAGGGCGGTCTCCGAAGCCATCGCAGACGGCGTCGTGCCCGCAGGCGAAGTTCGTCAGCACGCGAAACACATTGAGCAGGAATCCGTTCGGCTGTCCGAGATGGTCGACGATCTGTTCGAGATGTCGAAGATCAACGCCGGCGCCGTACAACTTTCGCAGGACAGGGTGGCGCTCGACGAGGTGGTGGACGACGTGCTCGCCGCGCACAGGATCGCCGCGGAGCGCGCGGGCGTGGCACTGCGCGCCAGCGTTCCCGACGAGCCGGTGCGGGTGATCGGCAGCGACCGGGCACTGGTGCGCGCCCTGTCCAACCTGGTAGCCAACGCGATCGCACACACTCCCGCGGGCGGCATCGTCGAGCTGGCCCTCGGGGCGGACGAGGACGGCGCGTTCGCCCGGGTGGACGACACCGGCGTGGGCATCGACGAGGCCGACCTGCCGCGGGTGTTCGACGTCGCGTACCGGGGCTCCAACGGGCGGGTGCCGCGCAACGATCCGTCGCTGCCCAGCGGCTCGGGCCTGGGCCTGGCGATCGCCGCGGGCTTGGTGCAGGCCCATCACGGCACGCTGTCGGCCCACAATCTCGACACCGGGGCGCGCTTCGAGGTGAGGCTGCCGCTGGCCGATGACGATCGGTAGGCCGCACGCCGGCCCCCGCCCTTGTCGCTGCCGGCTGCCTTGTTTTTGACGCGTCCCGCTGACCGGCAGCGCCGACGCTGACGGCGTCTGGGTGATCTCGCAACACGGCCATCGTGCGGGCTGGGCCCACAACATCGAGGCCGACCCCCGCGTGCGGGTCCGGGTGAACGGCCAGTGGCGCGCCGGCACCGCAGCGTTTACCGACTAGCGCCGGGCTCAGTTTCGCAGGGGTGCTTTGGCGAACTCCGTGAGACCGGTTTCGGGGCCGATTCTGGCGATGAATCCCAGCAGCTCCCGCGCCCGCGCAGGATCGGCGACGATGTGACGGACGTCCCCGCTGCGGTATTGACCGGTGACCTGTGGGGCCGGCCCCCCGCTGGCCTGCGACAGTTTGTCGGCCACCTGGCGGATCGAGATCGGTCGTCCGGAGCATACATTCGCGGCCAGAAATCCGACGGACCCGACGCGGTTCACCGCGGCCGCGTTCGCCGCCGCGACGTCGTCGACGTGCACAAAGTCGCGCATCTGACCGCCGTCTTCGAAAACCTGTGGCGGCGAGCCGTTTTCGAGCGCGGAGCGGAAGATCGCGGCGACCCCCGAGTACGGCGTGTCCCGCGGCATCCCCGGGCCGTAGACGTTGTGGTAGCGCAGCGCGACGACGGAGCCTCGGACAGCGTCGCTCCAGGCCAGCGCGTAGTGCTCCTGCGCCGTCTTGCTGGCGGCGTACAGGCTTCGCGGCCGCAGCGGCGCATCCTCGTCAACCAGCCGCCAGGCCAACTCTTCGCCACCGACCGGGCAGCGGTGCTCGAACACCCCGTGGTCCAAGTCCTCGCGGCGGCGGGGCAGCGGATCCACTGGGCCGTGAACGGGACAGTCATAGCCACCCTGCCCGTACACCACCATCGACGACGCCAGCACCAGGCGCCGACAGCCCGCGGCGTGCATCTGTGCCAGCAACACCGCCGTCGCGTAGTCGTTGTGGCTGCCATAGGCCGGCGCATCGGCCGCGTCCACCCCCGCGCCGACCATCGCGGACTGGTGGCACACCACGTCGACGCCGTCGAGAAGAGGGGCCAGCGCGTCGGCGTCACGGACATCGACTCGAAGGCAACCGGGCGGGGGTTCGCTGCCGGGGCGGTGCGCGGCGGGCAGCATCACGTCGATGCCGACGACGTCGTCGCCGCCCGCCGCCAGCGCGTCGGCCACCCGCCCGCCGATGAACCCGGCCGCGCCGGTCACCAGCACCCTCACGGCAGCTCGAACGGTAACTCGACGGCCTCGTGCGCCAGGCAGTGCGTGCAGGTGCGCTCGCTCTCGACGGCGCCGAGCGCGTCGATCACCACCTGTTTGAACGGGGCGAGGTTGCGCTCGAATTCGGCGAACACGTCCACCGCCCGCACCCCCGACCCGACATCGATGCCCGCGTCGAGGTCAGTGACGAGTGCGATTGCCGCATAACATATTTCAAGCTCACGGGCCAGCACTGCCTCGGGGTATCCGGTCATGTTGACCAGCGTGAAGCCTTGGCTCGCGAACCATCGGCTCTCGGCACGGGTGGAGAACCTCGGTCCCTGGATGACCACCATCGTGCCGCCGTCGACGATCCCGGGCGCCAACGCGGCCGCACGCAGTGCCGGACAGTACGGGTCGGCGAAGCCGACGTGGACGCCGCCGGAGTCGAAGTAGGTGTCGCCGCGGCTCCAGGTCCGGTCGACCAGCTGGTCCGGCACCACCATTGCCCCCGGCCCCAGGTCGGCAGTCAGGCTGCCGACCGCGCACGGCCCGAAGACGCGCCGCACCCCGAGCCCCCGCAGCGCCCACATGTTGGCGCGGTACGGCACGGTGTGTGGCGGGAATTCGTGGTGCAAGCCGTGGCGCGGCAGGAACGCGACCTCGTGGTCACCGACCGCGCCAATGGTGATCGGGGCGCTGGGCGGCCCATAAGGCGTCTCGACCTCGACACTGCGCGCGCCCCCGTCGAAGAACGTGTAGAGGCCGCTTCCGCCGATCACTCCCAACAAATTTCTGCTCCTCGCGACCGCGTGCGTTAGCTCGGTGAAAAGAACATTGTCGGGCATGCAACGATCTGACTCGTGGCCACCTTGGCGCAGTGGATCGAGGGCGCTCGCCCGCGCACGCTGCCGAACGCGGTCGCACCGGTGATCGCCGGCACCGGCGCGGCCGCCTGGCTACACGCGGCGGTGTGGTGGAAGGCGCTGCTCGCGCTGGCGGTGGCGGTCGCGATGATCATCGGCGTCAACTTCGCCAACGACTACTCCGACGGCATCCGCGGCACCGATGACGAGCGGGCCGGCCCGCTGCGCCTCGTCGGATCGCGGCTCGCCGCACCGCAATCCGTGCTGACCGCGGCCGCGGTGAGCCTGGGGATCGCGGCGGCCGCCGGGGTGGTGCTGGCGCTCTACAGCTCGCCGTGGCTGATCCTCGTCGGTGTGGCCTGCATCGCAGGCGCGTGGCTGTACACCGGCGGATCCCGGCCGTACGGCTACCGCGGCCTGGGCGAGGTCGCGGTGTTCGTGTTCTTCGGCCTCGTTGCGGTGCTCGGCACGCAGTATGTCCAGGCGCTGCGCGTCGACTGGGTGGGCGTGGTGCTGGCGGTCGCGACGGGGTCGCTGTCGTCGGCGGTGCTGATCGCGAACAACCTGCGTGACATCCCCACCGATGTCCGCAGCGGCAAGGTCACGCTCGCGGTCCGGCTCGGCGCCGCCCGCACCCGGCTGCTGTTTCAGGCGCTGCTGGCGATCGCAGGCCTGGCGACTTTGTCGTTGATCGCTGCAACACCTTGGTGCGCAACGGGTTTCGTCGCGTTGCCGCTGGCCCTGCGGGCCGCCGCCCCGGTTCGACGTGGCCGCGACGGGCGCGCACTGATCCCGGTGCTGCGTGACACCGGGTTGACTATGTTGGTGTGGTCGGTCGCCGTCGCACTGGCGCTGACGCTGGCCGGTTAGGAAGGGAGAACGGTCGTGGTGACCCCCGAGGAAGCAATCGAAGCGATCCGGGCCACCGGCGGCGCGCAACCTGGCCGGCGAGCGCTGCACGCCAAGGGCAAGCTGTACCGCGGCACGTTCACCGCGACCGACGACGCCGCCAGGCTGTCCCGCGCCGCGCATCTGGGCGGCTCGACCGTGCCGGCGCTGATCAGATTCTCGAACGGCTCCGGCAACCCGAAGCAGCGCGACGGTGCGCCGGGGATTCGCGGAATGGCGGTGAAGTTCACGCTGCCGGACGGATCGACGACAGATGTGTCCACGCAGACGGCGAAGTTGTTCACGTCGAGCACCCCGGACGGGTTCGTCGATCTGCTGCGCGCGTTGACGCCGAGCCTGATGACGCCTGTGCGCATCGCGAAATTGGTGGCCACCCAGCCGAAACTGCTTCCCACGTTGATCACCAGCGACACGCTGCGCAAAATTCCGGTCAGCTATGCCACGGTCGAATACCACGGGTTGCACGCCTTCCGGTGGGTCAACGACGAGGGCAGAGCCAAATTCGTTCGCTACCACGTGATTCCGGCGTCAGGCGAGCAGTTCCTGGGACTGCGGACGGCGTTGTCAAACGACCCTGACTACTTGACCGACGAGATGGATGAGCGGCTCGCGCAGGGCCCGGTACGGTTCTACTTCCGCGTGCAGCTCGCCGCGACAGAAGACTCGACCGTCGACCCGTCAGCGCCTTGGCGGAGCAAGACCATGGTCACCGTCGGCAATCTCGACATCACCGGAGTCGACACCGAACGTGAGCGTGGCGACGACATCGTCGTCTTCGATCCCATGCGTGTCACCGACGGCATCGAACCCTCCGACGACCCGATCCTTCGATTCCGCACCCACGCCTACTCGGCGTCGGTAAAGCTGCGCACCGGCGTGGACCGCGGCGCCGAAGCGCCGCCCGGGTGAGAATTCTTGGCGACAGCGGTGTCAGCCGTATTTCAGCCACCAGTCGTGCAGTGCAGGCAGATCGGATCCCTGACCGTCGGCAAGCAACAGATCCGTGTTCCTGGTCCACAGGACGTCGGGGCCGCCCTTGTACGTGCCGCAGGCCACCTGACCCTCGACCTTGTCGGGGGTCGTCGTGTAGTGCCACGTAGTCGGCGACTGCACGTTGGCCCCCGGGCACATCACCAGCTCATCGTCTTCCTTGGTGGCCGACGCGAAGTGCCGGTCCAGCGTCGCCTGGTCGGGGAACAACGAATAGCGTGCGACGTCAGGTCCGCCGGGCTGGGTGTTCTTCTCACAGTCGACGGTCGCAAGCGCATCGGTGACCGGGTCGATCGTCTTGCACGCGCCTGGGCCATAGCCGTCCGGCACGAGGGTCAGCAGCCGTGCTGACGCGCCGCTCTGTCCGGCTGTCGACGATGTCGACGGCGCCGTCCCGCTGGTCGACGTCCGCGTCTTGCTGGAGGTCGTGCTCTCAGACGCCGAAGCCGTCGTAGTGGAGCCGCTCGCGTTGTTGCTGTTGTTGCCGCCCGACTTGCTCAGCAACACGACAGCGGCTACGACACCCCCGACGACGAGGACGAAGGCCACTACCACGGCGACGATGATCGGCACCAGGTTGCGATTCGGCGGCTGTCCCGACGGCATCGGACCGGATGGCGGCGGCTGCCACGGCGGTGGTCCGCCGGGCGGAGGACCACCGGGTCCGCCAGGGCCCATGGGGCCGGGCGGACCCCACCCGCCAGGTCCGGGCGGGCCAGGGGGTGGCGGCGGCGGCGGGTAAGGCGGAGGCGGCTGGTAAGGCGGTTGGGTGGACGCGGCCACGAACGGGGACGGCGTCGGAGTGGAGGAGCCCGCACCACTGGGCCGCGGGGTCAGTACGGCGGGGATGGTGGCCGCCGAGGTGCGCGCCAGGATGGTGTCCGCCTTGTCCTGGTCCCGGGCCGCAAGCGCCTCATGTGCGGCAGCCGCCAGATCGCCGGCGGTCGCATAACGATCTTTCGGATCTTTAGCCATGCCACGGGAAATTACTTCATCGAAGGCCGTTGGGATACCGGGACGCACCACACTAGGTTGAGGAATCGGTTCCATCAGATGCGCGGTGATCACCACGCTGACGCTGTCGGCCGGGTAGGGCTGGCCGCCCGTCAAGCATTCGTGCAGCACACACGTCAGCGCGTAGATGTCGGCGCGATAGGTGACCTCGGCGTTCTTGAACCGCTCCGGGGCCATGTAGGCATACGTGCCCACCGCGGTCCCCAGCTCGGTGAGGCTCTCGTCGGTGGCCGCGTTGGCGATGCCGAAATCCACCAGATACGCGAAGTCTTCGCGGGTGATCAGAATGTTCTCCGGCTTGACGTCGCGGTGCATGATGCCGCTCTCATGCGCGGCGTCCAGCGCCGAGGCGATCTGGCTGATGATCGCGACCGCGCGCGCCGGCGTCAGCGGCCCGTACCGGCTCAGCATCTTGCGCAGATCGGTGCCCTCGATGAGGCGCATGTCGACATACAGCACGCCGTCGATCTCGCCGTAATCGTGAATCGGCACCACGTGCGGCTCCTGCAACCGCCCCGCCGAGCGCGCCTCGCGCTGCAGTCGCTTGCGGAACACCGGATCGTGAGACATCGCGACCGGCAGCAGCTTCAACGCCACAACGCGCTCCTTGCGGGTGTCCTCGGCCTCGTAGACCTCGCCCATCCCGCCCCGACCGAGCAGCAGCCGCAGGTGATAGTGACCGAAGTCAGTGCCGACCCGCGACTCGGTGTCGTCGCTCATTCGTCTCCTTAAACCTTATGTGTCACGCTAACGCCTGCCCGGTCGGTTCACAGCGGAAAACCGGGGAGGCCCAGCAACGTCACGGCCTACTTCGGTTCGGAGCGCTGCCCGTCGCGGGTTTGGATCTCGAAGGTGAATTCGTGGTCGCAGATGCGGATCCTGGCCCCGTCGATCAGCGAAGCAGTACCGCGCACGCGTTCTTGTGCCACATAGACGCCGTTGGCCGACCGCAAATCGGTGATCACGAAGCTGGTGCCGGTGTCGATGATGACGGCATGATGCCTGCTGACGCTGGCGTCATCGAGAACGAGGTCGTTATCCGCCAGCCGGCCGATCCGGGTGGCCGCACCGGCCAGAGGATGCGTGCGCCCGGCCCAGTCGCGCAGGTGCGCGACCGCGGTCTGCGCGGTCACCGCGGTGCGCTGGTCGATGCTGACCAGGGTGTCCACCGCGGTGGCCTGCGCGGACTGCTTGATGTCCAACGGCTCCTGCCGCAGGATCCGCTCGTACAGCGCCTGCATCGTCGGCGCCGGATCGATGCCGAGGTCCTCGGCCAGGGTCTCTTTCAGCCGGCGGTAAGCCGCGAGGGCATCGGACTGTCGCTCGACCAGGTAGTAGGCGGTGATCAGTTGCGCCCACAGCGGCTCGCGGTACGGGTGCTCGGCCGTCAGCGCCTCCAATTCACCGATCACGCCGTAACCACGCCCGCACGCGATTTCGGCCTCGGCCAGTGCGGTGTGGGCCAGCACCTTGTCTTCGATCAAAGCAGTGGAGAACGCGTCGACGAACTGGAAATCCCGAAGGTCGTCGAGCACCGGCCCGCGCCACTCGGCCAGCGCGGCGCTCAGGTGCGTGCTTGCCGCTTCGAACTTGCCCGCCGCCGCCGCCTGCACACCGGCATTCTTCCCGATGACGAATCGGCCTATGTCGCAGGCGGTTTCGGCGACATTCAGGCGATACCCCGGCGGCGCGCTCACCAACAGGGTTCGTGGGTCGGCACCCGCCTTGCCGAGCAGTCTGCGCAGGTTCGACACATACGAGTGCAAGCTGGTCCGCGCCTCGGCCGGCGGCCACTGTTCCCACGCCGCGTTGATCAACGACTCGATACCCACCGGCCGGTTGCGGTTGATCACCAGCATCGCCAAGACAGCGCGTTGCTTCGGCGTGCCCAACGACACAGTCGCACCATCGACCGTCATCTGCAACGGACCCAGAACTCCGAATCCCAGAGCAGTCTGCGTCATGCGAACATCGTCCCAGCTATTCGGTCTCGGGCGATGACTCGCCACGCAGCCGCGCCTGCAGCTGCTCGCGGTCACGGTGCCGCCGTTCGTCGAACGCGGCGATGCTCGCGGTGGCACGCCGGCGCAACGGCGTGAAGACCCAGATGCCCAGCGGCAGCGCGATCACGATCGCAAATGCCAGCGCGATGTAGACCGGGAAGTCGTCGACACCGGCCAGGCGCGCGATCCCGTAGATCAGCGCCGCCAGGCCTACGACCAGCAACAGCCGGGCGGCTGCGTACACGCTGACGTCGCGCACCATGCTCGGACCGGTCCGGTTTTCGGTCACAGACCGAGCCTATCGACGGCGGGTATATTCAAGCCAGGAGGTGTTCACCCTGGTTTCGCTGCTATTCATCTTGCTGATCCTCTGCGGCCTCGTTTACGTCGGATGGCGGATCGTGCGTGCCGCTCGTGCTGCTCGTCCGAAGACCCGGGTGATCGGCCCCGACGATGATCCTGACTTCTTGTGGCGGCTGGGCCGGGGCGACGACCCGACCAAACGTTAAAGGAACGCGTCGCGCCGGTTCGTCGGCGGAAATCCGTCGGCCACCACGGCAGCCAACTCGATCAGCGCCTCCCGGGTCTCCCTCTTCAGCCGCTCCAGGCTGATCTCCGCGCCCTCTTCCAGGTGAGGGTCGAACGGCACCAGAAGCACGCCCCGGCAGCGCCGGGAGAAGTGGTCGATGACCTTGTGCAGGTCGACCTTGCCCGAGCGCGGCCGCACCGCGTTGATCACCGCGATTGAGTCGCGCACCAGCTCTTGATGCCCGTGGGCATCCAGCCAGTCCAGCGTCGCCGACGCGCTGCGGGCACCGTCGACGGACCCGGAGCTGATCACCACCAGCACGTCGGACTTGGCCAGCACCGCCGACATCGCGGAGTGCATCAGCCCCGTTCCGCAGTCGGTGAGCACCAGGCTGTAGAAGCGCTCGAGAATGTCGACCGTGCGCGCGTAGTCGTCGGAGCTGAACGCCTCGGACACCGCGGGGTCGGTCTCGGACGCCAGCACCTCGAGCCGGCTGGGCCCCTGCGAGGTGTAGGCCCTGATGTCGCTGTAGCGTTCGATTCCCTCGGCGTCGCGCAGCAGGTGACGCACGGTGGCGGGGGTCTCCAGCGGCACCTTCCCGCTCAGCGTGCCGCGGTCGGGGTTCGCATCAACGGCGACGACGCGGTCACCGCGCACCGTCGCGAACGTGCCGCCGAGGGCGGCGGTGATCGTCGTCTTCCCGACACCGCCCTTCAACGACATCAGCGCGATCCGGTAGCAGCCCTGCATCGGCCGATTGGCCTGCGCCAGCAGATTGTTGTGGTGAGCGACCCGCGGACCGTCACCGACGTTGACGGTTTTGAACGAGGCCAGGTAGAGCCACTTCCGCCAGCCGGCCGACGGCGGCGGTTTCATCGGGCGCAGCAGCTGCGCGTTTGTCAGGTCGTTCGAGGTCGGCGGCGCGGGCGGCGGTGCCCACGTCGGCGGCCCCGGCTGCGGGAAGCCGGTCGGCGGAGCTGCGGTTGTCCACTCCGGCGGGGGCGGGCTGTGCCGCCCGTTGGCGGCGCCCCGCACCGGACCCGTATCCGAATCGTTGAAGCGCTGCTGCGCGCGAAATCCGCCGGTATCGAAGCCGTCAGGCACGCCTTGTCCCCCTAGGTCGCTGGCTTACCACAACGAGACTAGCGATTGCCTGACTGCTAGCCGACCCCGGCGTAGGAATGCAGGCCCACGGTCACCAAATTGATGAAGAACAAGTTGAACACCATCGCGACGAAGCCCACAACGTTGATCCACGCCGCCTTCTTGTCGCGCCAGCCGGCGGTGGAGCGGGCGTGCAGGTACGCCGCGTACACCACCCAGGCGATGAACGACACCGTCTCCTTGGGGTCCCACCCCCAGTACCGGCCCCAGGCCTCCTCGGCCCAGATCGCACCGAAGATCACCCCGAAGCCGAACACCGGGAAAGCGAAGACCGTTGTTCGATAGGCGATTCGGTCGAGTGTCTGCGCGTCGGGCAGCTTGTGGACGATCCGGGCGGCAGGGCCTTGAGCGCCGGGCTCGCCCAGCCGCGACATCTTGAGCAGGAAGAGGATGCTGGCCACCCCGGCGACCAGGAATACCCCGGAACCGAGGCTGACCACCGACACGTGGATGGGCAACCAGTACGACTGCAGTGCGGGCATCACGGGAGCGGCGTTGGTGTAGAGCCAGCGGCCCGACACCGTCAGCAGGATCAGCACCGGCAGCAGCACGAACACCCACAGCGGGCGGTACTGCGGTCGCCGCAACACCGCTGCGGCCGCCACCAGCCCGCACATGCACGTCAGGTTGATGAACTCGTACATGTTGCCCCACGGCGCGCGCATGGTGGCCAGCCCGCGCAACACGATGCACGCGAGAAGCAGCCCCATGCCGAGGTAGACCAGGCCCAGCCCGGCCCGCCCGACACGCTCGTCGAACGGGCGCGGCGGCGCATCGACGACGATCCCGGGCGTGGCGCTGTCGGCGGCGACGCCTGCCGTTACGAGCTCGCGTTCCTCGGCGTTTCGGCTGCGGGCGTAGGCCAGCTCGAACGCCAGCAACAGCAGCGCGCCGACCAGCACGACGATCGACGACGTGAACGCCCAGTCGGAGTAGGACGCCAGCGTTCCGTCGACGTGCTCGGTATTCATCAGACCTTCTCCCTCGTCGGCTCGCCGGCCGGATCCATCTTCAGGGCATCGGCACCGTCGTTGGCCAGCACCCGCGCGCAGAGCCGCTCGAATTCGTCGCCCCATCCGGAGTTATCGGTCCGGGCCAGGCCGCCAAGCTCGACGTTTACCGTACCGGGGACCGCCGATGGGGCGATCCGGACCCAGATCCGCCGCCGCCGGATCACCAGCGACACCAGCAGCCCGGCCATCATCGTCATTGCGAAGCCCAGCACCCACACCTGGCCCGGGTCGTGGGACACCTGGAGGTTGACGAACGGCACCGCGCCGTCGAACCGGACCACCGTGCCGTCATCGAGCCGGACCTGCTCACCGGCTCGCAGGTTGATGCGCGCGACCTTGGTGAGCCGGCCCTGGTGCATCAGCCGGGGATCAAGGGAGAACAGCGACTGCGGCCTGCCGGTGTCCAGTCCGGTGTCGCCGCGGTAGATGTCGATGGCGACCGCGGGGTTGTTCAGCGTGGGAAAGCTCGACGACAGCAGAGTCCCGTCGAGCCGCTCGGTGGGCGCGAAGAGTCCCTGGATCGCGATCTGGTGCTTGCGACGCTCGTTGGGGTCGGGGTACATGCCGCCGGGCGGATCGAATCGGACCACGCCGGACGACAGCAGCGTGCGCGGATCCTCGGGGCGCCACTGCACGGTGGACGCGCGGGTCTGCCCGCCCGGGAACGTCACCGTGAACGTCGGCGCGTAGCCGTGGCCCTGAAGGTAGATCCGGTCGCCGCGGATCCGCAGCGGATGGTTGACCTCGAGCTTGTATGGTCGCCACGTTCCCGATGCGAGGTCGCCCCCTGCCTGGTAGTCGATGTCGGCGGCGAACGAAGTGGCCTGACCCGACGGCAGGTAGTGCGCCTGGAAATCATTGACCTGCAGGCAGATTGGGTTCAGCTCAGTGCCGTCGACGGTGTTGCCGGCGCGGAAGGAGTCGAACGCCGCCGGCGAGGCCGAGCAGAAGCCGGGGCCGCTGTCGGCGATGACGATCACGTTGCCCTCGTAGCCGAACAGCTTTCCTACCGCGACCGCCACCAGCAGCCCGAGCAGCGAGAAGTGGAACACCAGGTTGCCGAACTCGCGCAGGTAACCCTTCTCGGCAGAAATCTCGCTGATCCCATCCTTCTGCGCGGTGACACGCCGCCATCCGGTGAGCCGGTCGGAGATCGTCGCCGCCACCGCGGCCGGCTCCCCGCTGACCTGACGCTCGGCGTGCTTGGGCAGACGCGACAGATTGCGGGGCGCCGCAACAGGTGTCGCGCGCAGGCTGCGGATGTGCTCCACCATTCTCGGCAGCAGGCATCCGACAAGCGACACGAATAGCAGCACGTAGATCGCGGTGAACCAGAAGCTGGAGAACACGTTGAACGCCTGCAGCCGGTCCAGCCACGGGCCGATCCCCCGATGGTCGGCGATGTATTGCTCGACCTTCTGCTCGTTCAGGTTGCGCTGCGGCAGTAGTGCGCCCGGGATCGCGCCGAGCGCGAGCAGGAACAGCAACGCCAGGGCGGTGCCCATCGATGTCAGTGCGCGCCAGCTGTTGCGACCCCATGCTGCAACGCGCCTCATATCGGCAGCCTCGCATCGGACACGAACGCGTCGCGCACCCATGAGACAAAGTCGTTCCAGACGCCGGTGACCAGCGCCAAACCAACCACGATCAGCAACAACCCGCCGAAGATCTGGATCGCACGGGTGTGGCGGCGCAACCAGCCGAGGCCCTGCACGGCGCGGGCCGACCCGAACGCCAACAGCACGAACGGGATGCCGAGGCCGAGACAGTAAGCGATCACCAGCAGCACCCCGCGCACGACGCTCGGGCCGTCGGTGGCCGACGCGACCGCGATGACGCCGGTCAGCGTCGGTCCAAGGCACGGTGTCCAGCCGAGCGCGAAAACCGCGCCGAGCAGCGGCGCGCCTGCCAGCGTCGACACCTGCCGCGGCCTGAACCTGGCCTGCCGCTGCAGCACCGGAATCAAGCCGACGAACACCAGCCCCATGACGATCGTCAGCACCCCGCCGATGCGTTGCAGCAGAAGCTGATTGGTGATCAAGGTCGTCGTCATCCCGAGCACCGCCACCGTTCCGAGCACGAACACGGCGGTGAACCCGGCGACGAAAAGCGTCGCCGAGCCGGCCACCCGCCACCGCGCGGTCCGAACCGCAACCCCGCCCTGCGCGTCGTCTGCGCCGACGACCGCCGCCAGATACGACAGGTATCCGGGCACGAGCGGCACCACGCACGGCGACGCGAACGAGACGAGCCCGGCAAGGATGCTGACCCCCACCGCGACGAGCAGCGGTCCGGCGGCGGCGACGTGGGCGAAACCGGTCACTGCGCTCCCGGCTTCGTCGGCTGCTCGGCCGCAAGCCGCTGCACGACGGGCATCAGGTCGCCGGCGAGCAGTTCACGCAGGAACACGGCGGCGACGCGGTGCTGGCGGTCCAGCACCAGGGTGGACGGGATCACGGTCGTCGGAAACTTGCCACCGAACGCGATCATGGTGCGCATCGCCGGGTCGTAGATCGAGGGGTAGGTTACCTTGCGGTCGATCACGAAATCGCGTGCGGCGTCGCGGTTGTTGTCACGCACATCGATGCCCAGGAACGCGACGCCGTCGCGGCGCGTGGCGTCGTACACCTTCTGCAGTTCGGCGATTTCCGCGCGGCACGGCCCGCACCACTGACCCCAGATGTTGACAACGACCACCTGGCCGCTGAAGTCGTTCAGCGACACCGTCATCGCCGGGTCCATCAGGCTCGGCCCGGCCAACTCACCTGGGCGGCCGCGGCTTTCGGGTGGATCATAGAAAATGTCGGTCTTGCCGCCGGGTGCGACGAACTCGAAGGTGCCACCCTGTGCCACCGCGTCGGTACCGGTGGAGCAGCCGGGCACCGGGGCCAGCACAGCCAGCGAGGCCACCAGAGCCAGCAGCCGCCGCACCGCTCAAATCCCCCGTGCCGGTTCGGAATAACGGATGTCGACGAGGTCGTCGCCGTCGTAGACCAGCGACGTGAGCGATGCGAGGTTGCAGTGGCGTTTGCGCGGATTGTGCCACAGCCGCTTGCCGTCCAGGTACCGCCGCAGGGTCTCCACCGGCAGCTGGTGGCTCACCACGACGGCTTCGTGGCCGGCCGCCTTGGCGCGCGCCTTTTCGATCGCGGTGACCATCCGCGCGGCGACTTCCCGGTACGGTTCGCCCCACGACGGCGTGAACGGGTTGCGCAGCTGCCACCAGGCCCGCGGGTCGCGCCATGCGCCGTCGCCGGGCGACGCACGCCGGCCCTCGAAGTAGTAGTTCTCCGACTCGATCAGATCGGGGTCGGTCGCCACGTCGAGGCCATGGCGGGCGGCGATCGGTGCGGCGGTCTCCTGTGCGCGCTGCAGCGGCGAGGCAACCACCAGAACGATGTCGTGGTCGGCCAGGGCGTCAGCGACGGCCTCGGCCTGCGCCCGTCCTCGGTCCGACAGCCCGTAGCCCTCCAGCCGCCCGTACAGGACTCCCTCGGGATTGTGCACCTCGCCGTGGCGCATCACGTGCACCGTGGTCGTTTCCGCCATCACTCCTCCGGCCGGGGTGCGGTCCTTGCGGCCTCCGCGGCGGCCGGCAATGCGGTCTCGATCCGTTGGAACGCCTCTTCGTCCAATACCGCCGAGACGAACCAGGTTTCGAATGCACTCGGCGGCGGGTAGACGCCGCCGTCGAGTAGCGCGTGGAAGAACGGCGGGTACCGCCAGGTCTGGCTGGCCTTGGCGGAGGCGAAGTCGGTGACCGGGCGGTCGCCGAAAAATACTGACAGGAAGTTGCCACCGCGCGGAATGGCGTGCGGCACACCGGCTTCGGCCAGCGCGTCGTGGAGAAGCTCAACCAGCCGGTCGGCGTTGCGGTTCAGCGCCGCGTAGACGGAGTCGTCGGCTGCACGCAACGTCGCCAACCCGGCGGCGACCGCAACCGGGTTCCCGGACAGCGTGCCGGCCTGGTACACCGGCCCCAGCGGAGCGAGGCGCTCCATGACCTCGGCGCGGCCACCGAACGCCGCCGCGGGCAGCCCGCCGCTCATGACCTTGCCGAACGTGTACAGATCCGCGACCACCGGCTCCAGCCCGTACCAACCCGACGGGCTGACCCGGAATCCCGTCATCACCTCGTCGCTGATCAGCAGCGCGCCGGCGCCTTCGGTGATGCGGCGTAGCGCCGCGTTGTAGCCGGGGTCGGGCGCGACGGTACCCATGTTGCCGGGGCACGCCTCGGTGATGATCGCCGCTATCTCGTCGCCGAACCGGGCGAACGTCTGCTCGACGGCCTCGACATCGTTGTACGGCAACACGATCGTGTCCGCGGCCGTCGCGCCGGTGACCCCGGGCGAGGACGGCAGGCCCAGCGTCGCGACCCCGGACCCGGCGTCGGCAAGCAGCGCGTCGACGTGGCCGTGGTAGCAGCCGGCGAACTTGACGATCTTCGGGCGCCCGGTGAACCCGCGGGCCAGCCGCACCGCGCTCATGGTGGCCTCGGTGCCCGAGTTGACCAGCCGGACCCGTTCGGCGGGCGGCACCCGGCGCTTGATCTCGGCGGCGAGCTCGGTTTCCCCCGGTGTCGGCGCGCCGAACGACAGCCCCGTGGACGCGGCACGCTGAACGGCCCCGACCACGGCGGGGTGCGCGTGACCCAGGATCATCGGGCCCCACGAGCAGACCAGGTCGACGTAGCGGTTGCGGTCGGCGTCGATCAGCCAGTAGCCCTGGGCCGACGTGATGAACCGCGGGGTGCCACCCACCGACTTAAAGGCCCGCACCGGCGAATTCACTCCGCCGGGAATCACGGCACATGCCTGGGCGAACAGTCGTGCCGACGCGGCGGTGCGCGCTTCGGTTTCGACGCCGGGTTGCGTCGGTTCAGCGCTGCACATGGTGACCAGTGTCCCAGCCCGGGCTCACGCATCGACTACAGGGTGTAGTGGACTACTCCGTCCTGGTCAGCGCGAACACGGGATGGTCGGCCTGGAGCGGCAGGCTCCGGAAGTAGCCGTCGACCATCTTGCCGGCTTTCTCGCGATAAGCGGTCAGGATCGCCTGCCGGTCCTGTTCGGGAACCTCCTCGGCCAAGTAGTCGGCGGTTCCCGACTTGCTGCTGATCGTGACGTTCGGGTTCGCCCGGACATTCTTGACCCACTGCGATTCACCGCGGGTGGACACCAGGTACTTGGCGGTGCCGACGTCGACCGTGATCACGGGGACCTTCTGCGGGTCCTTGCTGCCCCGCTTGGTCACGGTGAGTGTCTCGCTGTCCGATACGCCCGTGGCCATCGCGATCTTGTTGAAGATCTTGACGGTGAACCAGGGCGGCTTGAGGTAGGCCATGAGTACCGAGTTTGACGGTTGGCATGCAACCACCGCAATGGGTGGCCCGGTTCAACCTGACGGCCGCCGACACTGAACCAGTTGCGACGACGCGCCGCGAAGTAGCGCAGCCGCTTCAGTTTCGAAGCCTCTTCGAAGCCTCACGCCGGCACCATCCGCAACGCCGCAGGCAGGCTCGGCAGGAAATGCGCCCTCGCGAATGCCCTGATGTCGTCCGCGGTGGCGAGCGGGTGCGGCGACGGCAGCAGCAGCACCATCATCGAGTAGCGCAGGATCGTATCGGCCAACTCGTCGACGGCCTCGGCCCCGATCCGAGAGGCGAACCCCACGGGGAAGATCACCCGCAGCGCGTCGGCCATCCGCTCGAGCGCGGCCGGGTAATGCCGGTGCGCCAGCTGAAGTGTCAGTGCCGGCTCGTCCGTGATGACCCGGTTGAGCACCCGGTGGCGGCGCAGCTGCATGATTGCCGACGTGAACGCCTCGACATAGTAATTGCTCTGTGGGCCCGCATTTTTCAGCTCGGCTGCGATTTCGGTGAACAACACCGCGTTCTCGCGGTCGATCACCGCGGTGACGAGTTCATCGCGGCCGGCGAATCGCCGGTAGATCGTCATCCTGCTCACCCCGGCGCGGCGGGCGACGTCGTCGAGTGCAACCCGGCGGAAACCGTGCCGCTCGAACTCGACGACCGCGGCGTCGAGGATCGCGGTGGTGACCGGGTCAGCCTCTGGCATAACCGGCCTGCGCGAACTTGTTGTAGCGCACCCGCATCGGCATAAGATCCCACAACCAGTTGACCGACCTGCACAACGAAGCGAACCGCTGGTACCACCGCTCATGGCGATCGCTCCACGGCAGCCCGAGGAGCACTCGCGCTCGAGGCGGCATGCCGCCGGTGGTCAGGAAAGCGGCGACCGGGTTGAACACCGGCGCGACCACCCGCCACACCGCAGGCGGCACGCCCATGGGGCACGGGAAACCCTTGGTGACATATCCGACGCCGTACTTCGCGGTGGGGTGGGCCACCACGATCTCGTCGAGCATCCGCTCCCAATATCGTTCGAACGCAGTGTAGTCGGCGGGCACCGGCCGTTCGCTGACGCGGTAGCGGCGGTACCAGGTCTTCGACTCCAGGTAGATCTGCTCCTTCTCGGCGCGCGTGAGCCGCTTGACGAAGGTGTCGGCGAAGTAGAGCACCTGCTCGACGAACGTGGCGTGCGCCCAGAAGTAGGTCTCCGGGTCGAGCGCGTGGTAGCGGCCGCCGTCGGGCATGTCGCCCTTGATCTGGTGATGGAAGTCGCGCACCTGCTGCCCCGGATGATCGGTGTTCGAGCCGTAGACCGTGTTGAAGATCGGCGGCAGCGAGCGCTTCACCCGGGCGGCGGTGTCGTCGAAGAACACCGAATGGTCGAGCACGCCCTGGCCCAACTCGGCCAGCATGTTCTGCAGCACCGCGGGCCGCGGGCCGATGAGGAACATCCGGTTGTCGCCGAAATACCGCCATACCAGCGACCGCGGGCCCAATGGCAGCGCGTCGACGGCCACAGCAGGCGTATGCGCAAGCGAGGTCATTGGGACAGTGTTACAAATTACGCACTTTGTCACAACAGGAATGTGACCGCCGTCACCACCGCCGGTCACGACCCGGCCGGAACGCTATTTCGGCACAACCCGCGAGCGACGCCAGCGAGCAACGCCCACGACTGCCAGCACCCCGGCGACGGTGCCCAGCACGAACGCCAGAAATAGCAGCGGCGCGTAGTACTCCACCGACGTGGTGCTTGGCTCGCCGTTGGCGATCGGCGCGATCACCACGGTCGACTCCGCGCGCACCCAGCTGGCCACACACCCCACGGCCGCCGCGACGGCCAGCACCAGCTCGAGGACCGCGCGCCGGCGGCCCGTCACGACGCCGCGCCGGGCGGCCGGTTTTCGGCACTGCGCTGCTCGAGCAGGTTGGTCAACGCCACCCGGAGCTTTTCGTCCTTCCGCGCCCACGCCTGCACAGTGCGACCCTCGGCGAGCTTGAGCCCCACCCCCGTCCGGCCGCGCGGCACCCCTGCCAGTTCGCCGAGTGCGCGCGCCGACCGCCAGCTCGGAGGATCATCACCCGGTTCGGGTTCCGGGAAGATCCGCACGATGTTGCCGACGTCGATGGTCTCGGCGCCCTGGCGCAGCTTGTCATGCGTCAACTCGACCGATGTGTGAGTCCGCGCCGCTTTCACCTGAATGGCCAAGAAACCCGACACCAGGACCAGAAAGAAGGCGGGTGGCAGCAATCGCGCCCCGATACCCGCGTTGACCTCGATGTAGAGCATGGCCGCGGCGGCGATCGGTCCGGCGAGCACCCAGTACCAGGTCGCCCCCACCTCGTGGTACAGCGGTGGAACCACGACGCCGTCGTTCACCGTCGCTCCCTGGAATCGACCGCGTCGAACCACTCCGATGCCGGTTCGCGAGTGGCCGCGACCACCGCCAACAGCAGCGGGATCACCGCAAGCACGGCGAGCAGACCTACGCCTCCCAACAACACCGTTGCCGCCAGCAGCAGCACCACACCCACGACCGACAGCGCGATAGTGCCGCGACGAAAGCGCTTGTTGCCCCGACGCGTTCGGCCGGCGAAGTATCCGATTGCCATCCCCAACACCGCGCAAACGATCGCGACTGTGCGGTAGGTTTCGAACAAGGACCGGACTTCGGAGTCGGGCACGCTTGCCGCGAAAGCATGGCGCATGTCGCCGTATTTCACCATCGTCATCTCCAGCACCCCGGCGACGATGAGCAAGGCGGCCGCTGCCATCCAACACCAGAAGGCCACCTCGACGATCCGGGGCCGCGGGTTCGCTGACGTCATAGTCGGATCAGCCTAGATCACCGCGTGAAAAACGCGTGGGCGTCCTTGCGGTGCAACAGGTACACCCCACCGGCAATCAGCACAGATCCGAAGATACCGGTGATCGCGAACGTCACCGCGGCCGATGTGCCGCGCTGAACGGTGAACAGGCTGCTGACGACGTACACGACCGTGGCCACGCCGCCACCGGTAAGCAGCGTGCGCGCCCAGCGGTAGCCCTGGCGCATCAGCAGCAGAAACGTCACCACCACCGCGGACAACAGCACGAGAAACACCCCGGTGATCGCATACGCCATGAAGCCGCCGGGCACGTTGCCCGCGAGCGCGGTGTCCACGGCCTGCCCGATCACCAGCAACGGCAGCGCCACCAGCCACAGGACGAACGCGGTGTCGACGTCCACAGGCCGGGTGGGCGGCGGCTCGTCCATCGATGTGTTAGGCGAGCCAGGCAGCGACATCTGCGGCCCAATACGTCAATACCATGTCGGCTCCGGCCCGCCGGATGCTGGTGAGCGTCTCCAGCGCGGCCGCCCGGCCGTCGATCCAGCCGTTGGCCGCCGCGGCGCTGATCATCGAGTACTCCCCCGACACCTGATAGGCGGCCACCGGCACCGGCGAGATCTCCGCGGCAGCGCGGACCACGTCCAGGTATGCCATTGCCGGTTTGACCATGATGATGTCGGCGCCTTCGTCGATGTCGAGCGCGATCTCACGCACCGCTTCCCGCCCGTTACCCGGCTCCTCCTGATAGGTGCGCCGGTCACCGGACAGGCTGGACGCCACCGCCTCCCGGAACGGGCCGTAGAACGACGACGCGAACTTCGCCGCGTAGGCGAGGATCACCACGTCACTGTGCCCCGCAGCATCGAGGCCGTCGCGGATCGCGCCGACCTGGCCATCCATCATTCCGCTCGGCGACACCACATGGGTGCCCGAATCCGCTTGCGCAACGGCCATTTCAACATAGCGGCGCACCGTCGCGTCGTTATCGACCCGCCCCGCCGCGTCGAGAACCCCGCAGTGGCCGTGATCGGTGAATTCGTCGAGGCAGGTGTCGGCCATCAGCACGGTGGCGTCACCCAGGTCCTTGCTCAGATCGCGCAGCGCGAGGTTGAGGATCCCGTCGGCGTCCGACCCGGCCGAGCCGGCGGCATCCTTGTCCTCGTCGCGCGGCACCCCGAACACCATGATCCCGCCGACCCCGGCGGCGACGGCGTCCGCCGCGGCCTCCCGCAACGTCGAACGGGAATGCTGCACAACGCCCGGCATCGACGCGATCGGGCGCGGCTCGTCGATGCCGTCGGCGACAAACATCGGCAGCACCAAATGCCTTGGCTCCAAAGATGTTTGCGCGACCAGGCGGCGCAGGGCCGGCGTTGACCGCAGCCTTCGCGGGCGCTCTCGGGGGTAGCCCACCGCCGGCTCCTACCGCCTGCGGCTCTTCTTACGCGGCGGTGGCAGGGCGCCCTCGGCACGCAGTCGTGCGGCGTGCTCCGCCAGCGCATCGACGAGCGGTCCGACCGCCGCGGTCTCCGGCCGCACATCGACGCGCAGCCCGAATTCCGCTGCCGTCTCGGCGGTCTTCGGCCCGATGCACGCCACGATCGTCCGGGCGTGCGGCTTGCCGGCGATGCCGACCAGGTTGCGCACTGTCGAGCTGGACGTGAAGCAGACCGCGTCGAACCCGCCGGACTTGATCATCTCGCGGGTCGAGGCGGGTGGCGGCGCGGCGCGCACCGTCCGGTAGGCCGTCACGTCCTCGATCTCCCAACCGCGTTCTCGCAGGCCCTCGGCCAGCGTCTCGGTGGCGATGTCGGCCCGTGGCAGCAGCACCCGGTTGACCGGGTCGAAAACGTCGTCGTAGGGCGGGAATTCGTCGAGCAGGCCCAGCGAGGACTGCTCGCCGGACGGCACCAGCTCTGGAGTGATGCCGAATGCGCGCACCCGATCGGCGGTGGCCTGCCCGACGCAGGCGATCTTCACACCGGAGAACGCGCGGGCGTCGAGGCCGAACTCGCCGAACTTCTCCCACACCGCGCGCACCGCGTTGGTGGACGTGAACACCACCCACTGGTAGCGCCCGTCGACAAGGCCCTTGACCGCCCGCTCCATCTGGGCCGGGCTGCGCGGCGGCTCGACGGCGATGGTCGGCACCTCGATTGGCACCGCGCCGTGGGCGATCAGGCGCTCGCTCATATCGCCGGCCTGGTCCTTGGTGCGCGGCACCAGGACCGTCCAGCCGTACAGCGCGCGGCTCTCCCACCAGTTCAGCTTCGACCGGTTGGCCACCGTGCGCCCGATCGTGACGATCAGCGGTCCGGTCAACGGCGCGGCGGGATCGGACGCGCCGATCCTGGCGCTGTCGGTCAGCGTCTGCAGCGTGCCCTCCGCCGACCGCTGCTGGGTGGTGGTGCCGTGCGCGGTCACCACGCACGGCGTGGCCCCGTCCAGCCCGTAGTCGATGAGGGTGCGGGCCGCGTCGGCGAGATGCTCGGCGGTGGCCTGCAGGATCAGCGGGCCGGGCGCGGCCGCCAGCGCCGCCCAGTCCACGTCGCCGCGGACGTCGGCGACGGTGTGCGACGAGCCCAGCGGCAACCCCGCGTACGCAGGCACCCCGATGCTCGCCGGCAGGCCCGGCACGATCTCGAAATGCAACTGTGTCTTGGCGATCGCCTGGACCTCGGTGATCACCGCGTCCACCGACAGTGGGTCGCCGGCGACCAGCCGCACCACGTCGGTGCCGCCGCGGGCCTCGGTGGCCAGCGTCTTGGCCACCTCTGCGGGGTCGCCCAACGCGGGCCGCACATCTGGAATATGCGGCAGCTCGGGCTGCACCGTGTCGTCGGTGATACCGGGATCCGGCGACGACACGTTCGCCGGCTCGGGCAGCCGCGACCCGACCAGCGCCAGCACCTCGGCCGGCACGTCGGGGTCGGTGAACACCAACTCCGCACAGGCCAGCACATCGCGCGCACGACCGGTCAGCAGCCCGGGATCGCCGGGCCCCGAACCCACAAACACGACGCGTCCTGGCTTCGCCTTCCGCCCTCGCGTCATCCGTTCAACTCCGCTCTCTGGTCGCGCTCCGCGCGCTTCGTGCTCACTCTTTGTTCATCAGCTCGCGCGCGCCCAGGTCGAAAAGCTCGGCGGCCACTGAGCGCCCCAGCTCCGCGGCCTGCCCGGGCATTCCGATCCCGGACGCACGGATCACGTCGGATCCGTCGAGTGTCGCCACACAGCCGCGCAGCGACAGCTCGTCGAAGACGCGGCCGTCCTCATCGATGGACTCGACCACCTCGGCGATCGCGCCCACCGGTGCGGAGCAACCCGCCTCCAGTTCGGCGAGCAGGACGCGCTCCGCGGTGACCGCTGCGCGCGTGTCGGCGTCGTCGAGCTCCGCCAACAGCGCCGCGAGCTTGGTGTCGCCGCTGCGGCACTCGACCGCTAGCGCACCCTGACCCGGCGCTGGCAACATCTGCACCGGGTCGAGCGTCTCGGTGACAACGCCGAGGCGTCCGATGCGGGCCAATCCCGCCCGGGCCACCACGATGCCGTCGAGATCACCGCTGCTTACCCTGTTCAACCTGGTATCAAGGTTGCCTCTTAGGGGGCGGATTTCCAAACCGAGACCCAATGCTCTAAGCTGTGCCGCCCGTCGCGGGCTCGACGTGCCGATCACCGAGCCGGAAGGCAACTCCCCGAGCACCAGTCCGTCGCGTGCCACCAGCGCGTCTCGCGCGTCTTCCCGGGGGGGCACCGCGGCGATCACGAACCTGTTGTCAACGGCGGTCGGTAAATCTTTGTAGGAATGCACGGCCATATCGACGGTGCCGTCGTGGACTGCCTCCCTTAGCGCCGCGGTGAACACGCCGACGCCGATTGCGGCGACCGGGTCGCTGGAACGATCGCCCTCGGTGCGGATGATCACCAGCTCCGCGGCATGGCCTTTCGCGATCAACGCGTCTCTGATGGCACCGGCCTGGGTAGTGGCCAACAAGCTGCCCCGGGTGCCGATCCGAATAGCCACGCCGCTATCTGCTCTTCGCGCGAGCGCTCATCGCTACCCGGCGGAGTCCGGGCCGTCTACGGCCAGCGGCAGCTCGCCGGCCGCGACCGCGTCGACAGCCTGCGGGTCGAGTTCGAAGAGTTCGCGCAGCGCCTCGGCGTACGTGTCGCCGCCCGGCGCACTGGCCAGTTGTTTGACCCGCACCGTCGGGGCGTGCAGCAGCTTGTCCACCACCCGCCGTACCGTGCGGGCGACCTCCTCGCGGTGCGCATCGTCGAGGCCGGGCAGCCGGTTGTCCAGCCGCAGCAGCTCCGCCTCGACGACGTCGGCGGCACGCTGGCGCAGGGCCGTCACCGTCGGGGTCACCTCGGCCATCCGCTGCGACGAAAGGTATTGCGCCACTTCGGCTGCAACGATGTTGCGGGCCGCATCGGCGTCGGCGGCGGCGGCACGCGCCGACGGCTCGCGCTGGATGCGGTCCATGTCGATGACGAACACCCCGGGCAGGCCGGCCACCGCCGGGTCGACGTCGCGCGGCATGCCGAGGTCGCAGATCACCAGCTGTCGCGGCTCGTTGCCGTGAGCGAGACCGCGGTGCACGTCGGCCAGAGAAACCACCGGCCGGACCGCGCCGGTGCAGCAGACGACGACGTCGGCATCGGTGAGCAGGGGTGGCAGGTGGTCGAACGGGAAGGCGTCGGACGCCACGCCGAGCTCGCGGATGCCCTCGGCGAGGCGGCGGGCCCGGGGCACGGTTCTGTTGACGATGTGAACCCGTGCGACGCCGGCACGCGCGAGGTGCTTGGCCGACAGCGCGCCCATCGCGCCGGCGCCGACGACGACGGCGGTGCGCCCGGCCAACCCGTCGAGGCGCTGCCCGGCCGTGCCGAGTGCGACCGACACCACCGAAGCCCCGGCGGCGTCGATGCCGGTCTCGGTGTGCACGCGCTTGCCGACGGACAGCGCGCGCTGCGCCAGCTCGTGTAAAACCCGGCCGACGGTCCGATTGGACTCTGCTTCTGCGTACGCGCGCCGGACCTGCCCGAGCACCTGCCGTTCGCCGACGACGGCGGAATCCAGCCCGCTGGCGACCGCAAACAGGTGCTCGACGGCCGCCTCGGCGTAGCGCACGTAGGCGTATTTGGTCAGGTCTTGAAGCGACATACCCGAGTGTTCGGCCAGCACCTGCCCGATCACCGACAGGCCGCCGTGGAACGCATCGACGACCGCGTAGACCTCGACGCGGTTGCAGGTGGACAGCACCATCGCCTCGGTGATCAACGACGACTGCAGCAGCCGATCGGCGATCTTGACCTGATCGGAGTCGTCGGAGCTCAGCTGCTCGAGCACCGCCACGGGCGCACTGCGGTGCGACACTCCGAAAAGCAGCACGCTCACGGCTGAATCACCACGGTGTCCACGGTAATCAATTGTTGGCAACCCGACCAAATCCCGGGTTGGTTCAACCGAGATTTGACCCTCGGCAGTCGAAATACGACTGCAGTCCCGCGTGGGCTCAATCTCAGCAAAGGTCTGCGCGATCACCGGCAAACTGATCACTCGCTGACAGTCACTCCCCGACAGCCAGGTCGGCCCTCAGCCGTGGCTCGTCGACCTCCCAGTAACTGTGCTCGCGCCCGTCGAGCAGCACCACCGGGAGGCGGTCGCCGAACTCCGCGCGCAGAGCGGGACGGCCTTGCCCGGCCTCGGCGTCGACGTCGGTGACCGATAGCTCGAAGCCCAGCTCACCGGCCAACTTCCACAGCCGCTCACGGGCCCGCTCGCAGATCGCGCAGCCGTCGCGCGTGAGCAACACCACCCGCCGATTCACGACGCAAGTATCCGACCCGCGGTGACTTACTGTTGAACGGGCCTGGAGACCGAAGGAGGTGCGCGGTGAACGATCCGCAGGACATCGCGGGCGATGCAAGCGCCGAAGTCGCCTTCGCCGACCTCGCTGCCGACGTCGCGCGCCACGCCGAACTCCCGGGGCCCCCGCGGCCGGGCCCGCGCCCACCGCCGGCCGATCTGACTGCGGCCGCGTTCTTCGATGTCGACAACACGCTGGTGCACGGGTCCTCGCTGGTGCATTTCGCGCGTGGGCTGGCCGCGCGGAAGTACTTCACGTACGGCGATCTGATGCGATTTGCTTACGCGCAGGCGAAGTTTCAGCTCACCGGCCGCGAGAACAGCGACGATGTTGCCGAGGGCCGGCGGAAGGCGCTGGCGTTCATCGAGGGCCGCCGCACCGATGAGCTGGTCGGGCTGGGCGAGCAGATCTACGACGAGATCATCGCCGACAAGATCTGGCCCGGAACCCGCGCGCTGGCACAGATGCATCTGGACGCCGGGCAGCAGGTGTGGCTGGTTACCGCAACGCCGTATGAGTTGGCCCACACGATCGCCAAGAAACTGGAGTTGACCGGCGCGCTGGGCACTATCGCCGAGTCCGTCGACGGCGTGTTCACCGGTCGGCTGGTGGGCGACATTCTGCACGGCTCCGGCAAGGCACACGCGGTGCGGTCGCTGGCTATCCGCGAGGGCCTCAACCTGAAACGCTGCACCGCGTACTCCGACAGTCACAACGACGTGCCCATGCTGTCGCTGGTCGGCACGCCCGTCGCGATCAACCCGGACAGCGGCCTGCGGGAGCTGGCCCGGCAGCGCGGTTGGGAGATCCGCGACTTCCGCACCGCGCGCAAGGCCGCCCGCGTCGGTGTGCCGTCGGCGCTGGCACTGGGCGCCGCAGGAGGGGCGCTCGCGGCGATCGCGTCGCGTCGCCAGGACCGATGAGCCGGTCGCGCGCCGCGTCGCGCAAAGTGCTGAAGATTTCTGGGTGATCGCTGATAGGCTCCGCCGCTAAGCAACCGACGAACTGGAAGAACATGGGCATCGCCGAAGAAATCATCGGGACGCACTACCGCTACCACGACTACTTCGCGGTGGACCGCGAGAAGGTCCGCGAGTTCGCCCGCGCGATCCAGGACGACCATCCCGCGCACTCCTCCGATGACGCCGCCGCGGAACTGGGTTATGCGGCGATAGTGGCGCCGTTGACGTTTCTCACGGTGGCGGGCCGCAAGGTGCAGCTGGAAATCTTCGAGAACTTCGACGTGCCGATCAACATGGCACGGGTCCTGCACCGCGACCAGAAGCTGAAATTCCACCGGCCCGTCCTGGCCGGCGACAAGTTGTTCTTCGACTCGTACCTGGATTCGGTGATCGAGTCGCACGGCACGGTGATCACCGAGATTCGCGGCGAGGTGACCGACCAGAACGGCGAGCCGGTCGTGACCAGCGTCGTCACGGTGATCGGCGAGGCTCTGAACGAGGACGAGCCGGACGAGGTGGTTGCCGCGATCGCTGCACGTCGCGAGGCGGCCATCGCGAAGGCACTCGGGAAGGCCGCACCGGTAGCCATCCGCGACTAGCCGGACTAGCCGAGGAACGTGTTCCGTCGGTTGGCGAGTAGCCGGTAGAGCGTCTGCTGGATGGTCTCACGCACTTGGTCGGTGAGCTCGAACGTGATCATCGGGTCTTCCGGCGCCGTGTCGTCGTAGTCGACGGTCGGGATCGGCTCACCGAATTCGATGTGCCACTTCGAGGGCAGCGGGATCAAACCGATCGGGCCGGCCAGCGGGAACAGCGGCGTGATCGGGAAGTACGGCAGGCCGAACAGCCGCGCGAGCAGTCTGACGTCGCCGATCATCGGGTAGATCTCCTCCGACCCGACGATCGAGCACGGGATGATCGGCGCCTTTGTCCGCAGCGCGGCGGAGACGAACCCGCCGCGGCCGAACCGCTGCAGCTTGTAGCGGTCCTTGAATCGCTTGCCCAGGCCCTTGTAGCCCTCCGGGAAGACGGCCGTGAGCTCGCCCTTGGAAAGGAGGCGGTGCGCGTCCTGGGTGCAGGCCATGGTGTGGCCCGCCCTGCGGGCGGCCTGGCCGAGCAGCGGGTTGTCAAACACCATGTCGGCGGCCAGCAACCGTAACGAGCGGCGCGCGGGGTGCCTGTCGTGCACCGCGACCGACGTCATCAGGCCGTCGAATGGCAGCACGCCCGCGTGATTGGCCACTATGAGCGCGGGCCCGTTGTCCGGCAGGTTCTCGATCCCGCTGACGTCTGCCCGGAACCATGACGTGAACAGCGTTCGCAGCAAAGGCAGCACGATCGCGTCGTTGAAATGTTCGTCGAACCCGAACTCGTCAACGCGGTATTCGCCGGTGAGCCGGCGCCGAACGAACTCCGCGACCGCACCGATTCGGCGGGCGAGCTCATTAGGTTCTTCGGGCTTCCCCGGCGCGCCGTCGGCTGCGGCGGTTCGGTGCGCGTCGATCTCACGGACAACCGCGGCCGCGTCCTCCGCGGAGGCGTGGCCGCCCGGCTCGGACAGCAACGATGGATGCCGGCGGGCGGCATCGGCACGCTGTCCGGCACGTCGCTGCGCCGCGGCACGGCCCGGATTCCCGTGAATCGGAATCACTTTGGCCTTGGGTTCACCCGCCACGCTTCTTACCTTCCCCCGTCCGTTCGACGTGATTGTCTAACTGCCCCAACGCTGCGCCGCAGCAACGGCACGACTCTCCAGCGAGCGTACCCATCGAGGATCGATGATCGGAGTCAGACTTCGACCGCGAAAATAGTCATCGAAGGCCTCGAGCGTAGTCCACTTAGGGCTGTAGCCGAGATCGACACGCATGCGACTGTTGTCCATGACCCTGCCGTAGCTCAAGTAGTTCAACTGCTCGCGATTTATCTCAGTGTAGTGATTTATCCGCCGAAGGGAATCCACCGCGAAAAGGCCGAATCCCGGCACCGGCAGCGGAATCCGGCCGGATCTGCGGATCGCCTGCGACATCATCATGATGCCGTCGGCGCCGATGTTGAACGTGCCCGGCCGACCCGCCATCGTGCCGCGCTCCAGCGCGCCGAGTGCGTCCTGCTCGTGCAACAGCTGCAGCCGGGCGTCCCTGCCGAGCACCGTCGGGACGATCGGACCGGTCAGATAGCGCGACAGCGCGGTGTCCATCGCCGGGCCGATCAGGTTCGCCAGCCGAAGAATTGTCACCGCGATGTCGGGGCGGCGGCGGCCCAGGCCACGCGCGTAGCCCTCGATGTCGAGGCTGTCCTGCGCGAAGCCGTTGCCGAGCGGCCGCCTGCTGGTGCAGTCCTCGGTGAACACCACCGGGTCGCGGGCGCTCGAGCCATACACCTCCGACGTGGACTTCAGCACGACCCGCCGCACCGACGGCGCCTTCTGGCAGGCGGCGAACAGCTGCATCGCACCCATCACGTTGAGTTCTTTCAGCGCGGCCTTGCCACCCGAACGCGGAGAATACGACGCCGCGGCCGCATGCACGACGGTGTCGACCTCGTTGTTGCGAATGACTTTCGCGATGAACGGGTTTCGAATGTCCGCGCGAACGAACTCCGCGCGCCCCATCCGGCGGAGCAGGTCCTTGCTCGGCGCGATCGCGTCGACCGCGATGACGCGGTTGATCAGCGGATTCTGGGCCAACCGGGCGGTCAGGTAGCCGCCGAGAAAACGGCAAGCGCCAGTCACCAACACCACTTTCGGGTAGTGCACCGTGTCATCTGGCTTCTGACCGGCCGAATCCATCCTGACAGCCTAACGATGAGTACTGGACGGGGCATGTCGGACGCTTCACGCGGCGCTCATCGCCGCGGCGCCCAGGGGAATGGGTTACTTACCGAGTTTTCTGCGCTGAACCCGGGTGCGACGAAGCAGCTTCCGGTGCTTCTTCTTCGACATGCGCTTACGCCGCTTCTTGATGACTGAACCCATAAACTCTGCTACCTACGTCCTGCCGTGCCTGTTCTACGTCGAGGGGACCCGGCCACCTTACCCGGGTGGCACGCGGGAACGAAAAATCGCGCAAGTGCAACGAGCAGACGGTCGAGCCGTCAGCTGACGTCGAAGTACGACGTCTCCAGCATGTCGTGCACCGCCTTGGCGTGCACCCGGAACGAACGCCCCACCCGTACCGCAGGGAGCTCGCCGTTATGTACTAGCCGGTAGACCGTCATCTTGCTGACCCGCATCAAGCTGGCCACCTCGGCGACAGTAAGAAACTGAGCTCTGCTCGGCTGGAGGTCGGCAGCGCTGGAATCCCGTTTGCTGTTTGCCGAATCCCGCCCCGAGGGCCCGTTCGTCGACGTCATTGCTACCCATTCCGTCAGGCACGGCCAGGGCCAGCGGCTTCCCCTCCGCTGGCACGAACGCGTGCATACATCCAGGAGAATAGCGGTACAGGTGGGGTTAAAGCGACGGGTGTGGGCTAATCTTTCGAAAACTGATGAACTACTCTGATGTAATTCCTAGCTGGCCAGCACGGCTTTTTGCCGCGGCCACCGCAGCAATGACCGCAGCGCGGAGGCCGCCGCGCTCGAGCTCGGCCAGCCCGGCCGCGGTGGTCCCCGCGGGCGACGTGACAGTGGCCCGCAGCCGCGCAGGCGTCGTATCGACGTCGGCCGCGACCCCGCCTTCTTCGACCCGCTCCAATAGCATCGCGGCGGAGCCGGCCATCGTTTGCACGACGAGATCGGTGGCCACCGGGCGGCTCAGACCGGCGGCGACACCCGCGTCGACCAGCGCCTCGACCATCAGGAAGAAGTACGCAGGCCCGGAACCGGAGACCGCCGTCACCGCGTCGAGCTGCGACTCCGGCACGGTCAGCACCCTACCGACCGAGTCGAACACCGCGGAAACCTCGTTGAGCTCCTCCTGGGTGGCGAACCGGCCCTTGGCCATCGCGCTGACGCCCGCACCGACGACCATCGGCGCATTGGGCATCACCCGGACGACGGGCGCACCCGCGGGCAGTTTGGCCTCGAAATAGGCGGTGCTGACCCCCGCGACGACGGTGACGAACACATGCTCGACGCTGTCCGCCTTGTCGCGGGCGACCGCGTCGGCGATCTCGTCGGTCACCGAGTCCACGTCGGACGGCTTGACCGCCACGATGACGAAATCGGCGCTTTTCACAGCGTCGGCGACGTTGGTCACCAGCACCGGGTACGTCTCGGACAGATAGCGCATGCGCGACGGAACACGCTCGGCGACCGCGATGTCATTGACCTGCCGGCCCGAGCGCAGCAGGCCCGACAGCAGCGCCTCGCCGATGTTGCCGCCCCCGATGATCGCGATTCTGGACACGGCAGCAGCATGCCAGGTCCCGCGGGCTGGAGCGAAGCGACTCGGGCAGAACTGCGAGCTCAGTGATCGGGAACCAGAGCCAGCTGGCGGGTCTGCACGATGATCCGGCCCTCGCAATCGACGACGAGGTGGTCCTCGTCAAACCAGTCCTGCCCGATCTGGGTCGTCGTGGCCATCACCCGCAGCCAGCCGTCGGCGGGCAGCCCCCTCAGGTACGCGGTGAGCTGAACGGTCGGCGCCCAGCCGCGGCGGCCCACCGCGAACGCCACGGGCGTCGAGACGTCCCCGCACATCAGCGCGAACAGGATGTCGGGCGCCGTGCCACGGGGCCGCGCCCAGATCTGAATCACCGGCGGCCGGCCGTCAGGCGACGGCCCGTCGGGGACGGTGGACATCAGCGGCCGAACATCGACGCCCTCCCAATAGTTCACCGTGCCGTACATCGGATGCCCCGGCCCGATCGGTTCGATCTCTGGTGGCGGCTCGGGACTCATCAGCGAGACAACAGGATTGGCTGACAACAGCGGCGGTACCAGATGCTCGGGCTGGCCCAGCGTCACCACGGCGTGCACGGCTGCCTTCTGCTCTTCGCGCGAGCGCTCATCGCGCGTCCGGTCACGTCCGATCAACTCGACGTCGACCACGCTGACCCTGCGGCCGCGTTTGCGCACGAAGGTCTCGAGCCGCATCTCCCCCGGACTGGGCGCCGAGAGATAGTTCGCGGACACGGAGATCGGCTGAACCTCGCCGCCGTGCGCCGTGCGGGCCGCCGCCGCGCACAGCGAAAGCAGCGCGCCGCCGTGCAGCTTCGGGCCGATGGTCCAGATCTTGTTGAGCTCCCCCACGTACACGCCATCGCTGACCGGGCGCAACGACATCGCGTCTGAAAACAACGTGGATTCGGACATAGCTTGTGACCGGTTCCCTTCTCAGCTCAGCGCAACAGGTGGGTGCGTGCGAATTCCAGAGACTCTTTCAGCAACGCTTCCCGCTCGGCCTCGGTGCGCGCCGCCGAGGTGGTGACCTCGAGGATCACATGGCCGGAGAAATCGCTCGCCGCCAGCATCTGGCACACCTCGAGGGTCGGCTGTGTGCCGCGGCCGGGAATCAGATGCTCGTCTATGTACGCGCCGGAGCCGTCCGTCAGGTGCAGGTGCACCAGGCCCGAGCCCATCCGGCGTGCCATGTCCAGCGCATCGGTGCCCGCGGTCGCGGTGTGGGACAGGTCCAGCGTGTAGTGGGCGTGGCCGCCCTCCAGGGGGTCGTATGAGGGCGAGAACGCCGAGATCGCCGGTCCCGGATGGCCGCCGCGCTTGCGCATCCGCTCGATCGACGCCTGGGTGCCGCCGAAGAACCGGTCGGCACGGAACGGAAACATGTTCTCCACCGCCACGATCACGTCGCCCGACCGCTCCAGCCTGGCGACTTGTTCGGAGAAACCCTCCGCGTAGCGGCGCTGCCAGCGAAACGGCGGGTGGATGACTACGGTCTGTGCGCCCAGCTCTGTGGCGGCGCGCACGCTGCGGTCAAGCTTCAGGATGGGGTTGGCGCCCCACACCCTCTGCGAGATCAGCAGGCACGGCGCGTGCACGGCCAGCACCGGCATCCCGTACCGCCTGGACAGCTCCGCGATCGCCTCGACGTCCTGGCTGACCGTCTCGGCCCAGACCATCAACTCGACACCGTCGTAGCCCAGCCGCGCGGCGTACTCGAATGCCGCCTCGGTTCTCAACGGGTAGACCGAGGCGGTCGACAGACCGACCTTGATGGCTGGGCGCACAGTGGCCTTTTCGCGAGCTGTTTCTGGGGCTGGCCGGGCCACCTAGCCCGATTGCAGCAACGCCAGCGGGCCCAGAGTAACCAGCGCTCCGACCGCGACCGCGATCAGCGTGCTCGCGATGTCTTCGGTCTTCCGGACAATCCGGACGCCGACGACCAGGCCGAGAATCACCAGGACCGACAGCACCAGCGCGACGATGTTGTTCCACTTCCAGAGCTCGTCGAACGCGATGAACAGTCCGGCGCCGAAGGCAACGGCCAGCATCGACTGCAGCACGATCAGCGCACCGCGGCCGACCTGTTGCATGCGGTTCGGTGGTTCATGCTCTTCGTGGTCCTCCGCCGTCCTTGCCGCCGGTCCCACCTTCGGGAGACGGCGGACCTCGTCGCGGCGGACCTCGTCGCGGGGGTACGGCTCGTCACGGCGCAGGCCGTCCTCGAACCGGCCGCCGAACAGCGGCTCGCGCACGGCGTGCAGGTAGGACGGCGGCTCGTCGAATTCGTCGAGGTGCCGCTCCTGCACGGCGAGCTCGGCGTCCTCGTCATCGGCGTCGGCGGCCTCGATGTAGGCGGGGTCGGGGCAGGCGGGGTCGGTGTACACGGAGTCGGGAAGCATCTCCTCGGCCGAAACGTCCGACTCGGCCAGGGCAGCTCCGGTGACTGTCCCGACGGTGCCGTTCGTCCTGCCCGGGGCCTCCGCGGCGCCGGGCTCGTCGTCCTCCGCACCGATGATCGGTATCTCACCGGTCAACTCGGCGACCGTGACGGCGTCCGTGTTGCCGCGACGGCGACGGCGACGCCCGCCGGCCGGCGGCGGCGCCCCGATGGTGCCGTTGCGAGCCAGCAACTCCGCGACCGAGATCGGCCGGGTGTCGTGGTTATCCGGTCCGGTCATCGCGAGCCGCCCGCACGTCGTTTGGCACCCACTTGACCAGCATCCCGCACTGAAGTCTCCACAAGGGCCGTTCCATCAGCTTCGGTGTCGAGTTTCCGCAGAATGAGACCCTCCCGCAACGCCCACGGGCAGATATCGAGGGATTCTATCGACAGCGCTTTCATGCTCGCCTCTGCAACCAATGCTCCCGCCACGATCTGTGGCGCTCGCTCGGTGCTCACTCCTTCCAATTCCGCGCGGTCTACTGCAGTCATCCTTGAGATGAACGCGATCAACTGCCGCAGGCCGGTGGCCGTCAATGTTCTTTTCACCCGCGGTCCCGCGCCCGAAGGCGCCGCGCCGGTTAGCCGGGCCAGTGACCGCACTGTCTTCGACGACGCTACCGCCAAGTCTGGTGGACCCGCTTTGACCAGGGTACGACTAGTCTCTGCCAGCTCACTATCGAGCCAGTCACGCAGCATATCGACCCGGCGTCGGCCGGGGGGATCGTCGGGCAGCCACTCGCGGGTCAACCGGCCGGCGCCAAGCGGAAGTGACATCGCCACATCGGGCTCCTCGTCGACCCCGCTGGACAGCTCGAGCGAGCCGCCGCCGATGTCGATGTTGATGATCCGCCCGGCGCTCCAGCCGTACCACCGGCGCACCGCCAAGAAGGTCAGCCGCGCCTCGTCGACGCCGCTGAGCACCTGCAGCGCGACCCCGGTCTCGGCGCGCACCCTGGCCAGCACGTCCTCGGAGTTCTTCGCGTCGCGCACCGCCGAGGTGGCAAACGCCATCAGCTCGGCGCAACCCGAGCTGGCGGCGATCTTGGCGAACTCGTCGATGGTGGAGATCAGCTTGTCCGCGCCGCGCCGGGTCAGCTTGCCGGAGGTGTCGATCGACTCGGCCAACCGCAGTGACGCCTTGGTGGAACTCATCGGCGTCGGGTGGCCGCCGCGCCGCGCATCCACCACCAACAGATGGACGGTGTTACTGCCGACGTCCAGCACGCCTAATCGCACGCCCCTAAACCTAATGGGTCTAACCTGGGATTCCGGTAACGGATCGCAGGCGTTCACAACGGGTGGTGCTGGTGGACCTGAAACCGTACGCCGTGGGTATTGGGCGCGGCGACGGCCTGATAGCGCGCTACGGCGACATTGTGATGTTCATCGCCGATCCGTCGGCGTCTGCGCACAGTCTCATCGCCGCGGTGAAGGCCGAGGCCGACTCGAGCGCGCCGGGCAGGCAGCTGGCCCGTCGGCTCGCCGCTCTTGCTTTCGGCCAAACCGTCTCGCTGGCACCGTTCGGGGTCGTCGCCGCGACCGCCGACGGCCTGCACGTCCTGCTGTACGGGAACGTCACCGCCGAGATCGAAACCCCCGAAGGGACCCACGAGCTGTCCGGGGCGCGGGCGCTCACCTGGGTTGACGAGATCGTGCCCGGATCGGCACAACGCATCGCGGTCACCGGTGCCGGCAAACCGGCCCTGTCCGGGGGTGAGAACACCGACCTGGACGCCGGGGTGGTGCCGGGCGGTGGATTCGATCTGTATCGCGCAGGTGCCGCGAAGGCTCAACCGCCTCGGCGAGAACCGATCACGCCGGAACCGCCGCCGGAACCGCGGCCGGAACCACCCGGACAACCCGAGCCACCCCCGTCTGCCGCCCCCGCGGAACCCGCGCCGGTGGCCGACATCGAGACCGAGGCGTTCACCCGTGCGAAGGAGACGGCGATGGCCGCAGCCAGCGCCGGCTCGTTGGCGTCGGAGGACGGGGCGACCTACCGATTGGACCGGCCATACGTCGTCGGGCGCGACCCGCTCGGTGACGAGTCGGTCCTCAAGCACCGCGCCTCACCGATCGTCGTCAAGAACGACCCGCACGTCTCCCGGGTTCACGCGTATGTGTCGGTTAAGGACGGCAGAGTGTTCGTTCGCGATGGGGGCACCCCCGCCGGGACGTTCATCGCTGCCCCGGGGGCGGAGGAGTGGACGCAGATCGGCACCGCACCAATGGAACTCGCGCCGGGGTGGAGCCTGCGGATCGGCGCGTTGATCTTGACTTACCGCACCAAAAGCGCGCCTTAGCCGCCCAGCGCGCTCCAGTTGCCCGACCGCATCGCATCTTGGGCGGCGGCGCTCACCGGTACCCGGTCGTCGACCGCCTTGCGCGCCGCGGCCAGATCGCTCGGATGGTGACCGAGGATGGTCGCGCCGACGGCCCTGCCCCCGGACAGCACCAGCCGTCGGTACGACGGAATCGTCGGCCGGGCGACGACGATGGCCTCGTCGGGCGAAGTCGCGTCCACCTGGCCGATCGAAAAGAGTTCAAGGCCAACGCCTTTCAAGATCGTCGCAGGTGTCTCGGCGGTGAGCTTCGCGTCGCCGCCGAGAGCGTTAACAGCGGCGGTCTGCGCTTGTTCGGTGGCGATCGGCCACAGTCCAAACACGTGCCCGCCGTGTTCGGCAACGTCGCCGGCGGCGAACACCCTGGGCACCTGGGTCCGCATCCGGTCATCGACAAGGACGCCACGGCCGACCGGAATTCCCGCGTCGCGCGCCAGCTCGACGTTCGGGCGAATGCCGACTGCAGCGAGAAACATGTCGCAGCGCAGCCTGCTTCCGTCCTTCAACACAACTTCTGTCACCGCGGGCGCACCGAGAACCTCTGCAGTCTCGGCCCGCGGCAGCACTTCGATTCCCGCCCTTGCGAAGTGCGCACCTACCAACTCCGAGCACCGCGCATCGACCTGCTTGCTGAGCAGCCGCGAACCCCGCTCCAGCACTGTGACGTTCAAACCGAGACGGCGCAGCGAGTAGGCGGCCTCCAAGCCGAGCAGCCCGCCGCCCGCGACCACGGCCTCGCTACAGCCGTGCTGCTGCGCGTACCCGCGGATCCGCATCGCATCGCCTGCCTCCCGCAGCACGAAACTGCCCGGCCGGTCGAGCCCGACGATCGCGGGGACGGCCGCACTCGCGCCCATCGCCAGAATCAGCCGGTCGTACGGCAACGCGTCCCCCGTGCCGAGCAGCACCTGCCGCGAGCGCAGGTCGATCCGGCGTGCCTGCGTGTTGAGCCACGCATGCACGCCGTGCTCGTCGTACCACTGCTCCGGCAGCAGGTACAGGCCCTGCATCGCGGAACGTCCGTAGACCAGCCGGGATATTCCCATCCGGTTGTACAGCGCGTGCGTCTCCTGCCCGACGATGTGGATCTCGCAATCGGGGTGACCACGGCGGATGAAGTCAGCCGCCGTCACCCCGGCGATGCCGTTGCCGATCACGACGACGCTGACGATCGAGCGGTCGTAGCGCGTCGGCTTCGCGCCGTCTCCGTCAGCAGGCTCCGGCGTCAGCGAGACCGTCACGGTGCCCGACGAGATCCGGGCACAACATGCCATCCGGGTGGACTTGCCGAGGCCGAGCCGCCGCACCGTGTTGAGTTCGTCCTTCTCGGGCGCCGAGAGACCGTCCATCCCGTCCACGATGGCGACCGGGTCGGCACCGCAAACCCCCATCCGGCAGCCCGGCTCGACCGGTTGACCAGCCTTCTCGGCGATGTCCAGCAGGCTCATCCCGATGTCCGCGGGGACCGCATCGGCGCCGGGTTCGAACCGCACCGCGACAGCACTCCCGGCCTGCGCCTGCGGCGCCGCGCGGCGAGTCGGCGGGCGCAGCAGCACCGGCTCCGATCGTGTCCCGGTGGCGAGGGCGAACTGCAGCTCGCTGACCCTTGTCCGAGCGATCCACAACAGTGTGATCACCGCGACCGCCGCACTGACGGGCCAGTGCAGCCACGGCGCCCAGATGCCGGTCACCTCCCTGAAGGACCGGATCAGGACCGGACCGGCGAACCAGTAGAAGATGTTCAACGCCACCGCGGCGTATGTCACCGCGAGCATGGCCGGGCCGAGTGGAGTCATCGCGTCGATGGCGAAAAACAGCCCGACGGCGACCAACACGAAAAGGATCAGCAGCGTGTACTTCTCCGGCAACGGCCGATCGCCCTGGCCGGTCAGGGTGAAGAAGCCGAGCACGAACCCGGGCAGCGCAGCGACAAACAGTTTCCGGGGCGCACTCCAGCGCGAATCCGGGTCCGCCATGTCGGCTTGATAGGCGGCGCGTGGCCTGAAGTCGTAACAGTTCTTGGCGCACCCCACGCACGTCGCGCAGTGGCCGTTGGGCACGGTGACGTACGGCGTCTGACCGTAGGCCCGCTGTAGTGGCAGCAGTGGGCAGAAGCTGCTGCACCAACCGCTCTTGCCCTTGAACGCCAAGCCGCCGAGAAACGCCGACAGGACGATCACGGCGAGCACGAGGCCCATGGCCGGCCCGGTCTTGTCCAACCCGGCCAGCCGCGCTCCGGCGATCCCGAAAAACAGTGTTACCGCGATCAGATAGCCACGCTCGCGCAGCCAACCCGGCGGATTGAGCGCTCGGCTGAAGCCGAGCACACGGGGAGTCTGGTTGGCGGCGGCAAGGGGACAGACGTTGCGCCACAGCCCGGGTGCGACCAGAAACAGGATCGGCCACAGCGGCACGATCACCCCGAAGAAAATGAACAGGCCCGCTGCGGGACGGACGAACATCGTGACGATGACCGCGAGGTAGACCGCGACGCTGCCGACGCGCACGGCCTGCCAGACCCACGGTCGCACCCGGGTCGGCAGCTCCGTGTAGGACGGAAACAGGTCCTTCTCACCTGTGGGGTCGATGCCGAGCACGCGATCGGCCACCGCGATCAACCCCGAAGGGGCGGTTACCTCGCCGGCCGGTGGAGGCGGTGGTGCGATGACCGCGCCGCGGATCATCTGGGTGGGGTCGTAGTCGGGCTGCTCGGCATCCTCCTCGGCTGTCGGGGTGTAGAGAACGATGACCTCGGAGCGGCCCAGCCGAACCACGTCCCCACGGACGAGCGCGGCCCGCCCGGTGAGCGCGACACCGTTGACGGTTGTGCCGTTGCGGCTGTCCAAATCGACCACCGACAGCGCCGTCGGGCTGGGAACCAGCCGCAGGTGCTGCCGCGACACCTCCGTGTCGGCGATGTTCTCGCCATCGCACTCCCGACCGATGACGAGCGGACGGTTCAGCACCATTTGTCGGGGTGGGCGACCCCACTCGCGGATCTCGATCAGTGGCGCGCGAGCCATTGTCCTGCGCTCCCTTGCGGATTCATCGCAGCCTCTCGCCGACTCGTCGCCCTGTTGGGTAGCACAATTCTGACCCATGCCGCGTCGCCCCGCCCACGTTTGCCGCGTCCCGCGTACCGTTACTGCTGTGACTCGTTCAGCTCGCGCGATGAGCCGACCATCCAAGCCTGGGGAGGTGGAACTGGACTTCGCTCGCGAGTGGGTGGAGTTCTACGACCCGGACAACACCGAACACCTGATCGCCGCGGACATGACGTGGCTGCTGTCGAACTGGACATGCGTGTTCGGCACGCCGGCATGTCGCGGCACGGTGGCGGGACGGCCCGACGACGGCTGCTGCTCGCACGGCGCGTTCTTGACCGACGACGACGATCGGGCGCAGCTCGACGACGCGGTCAAGAAGCTGACCGACGAGGACTGGCAGTTCCGCGAGAAGGGCCTGGCCCGCAAGGGTTACCTTGAGCGCGACGAGTACGAAGGCGAAAAGTCCTGGCGTACAAGAAAATACAAGGGTGCCTGCATATTCCTCAACCGGCCGGGCTTTGACGGGGGCATCGGCTGCGCGCTGCACATCAAGGCTTTGAAGCTGGGCGTGGAACCGCTCACGATGAAGCCGGAAGTGTGCTGGCAGTTGCCGATTCGGCGTAGTCAAAAATGGGTGAAACGACCCGACGGCAGTAAGATTCTCAAGACCACCATCACCGAGTACGACCGCCGCGCATGGGGCGAGGGCGGTGCCGATCTGCACTGGTACTGCACCGGCGACCCGGCCGTGCACGTCGGCAGAAAGCAGGTGTGGGAGTCGTTGGCCGCCGAGCTCACCGAGCTACTCGGCGAGAAGGCCTATGCCGAGTTGGCAGCAATGTGTAAGCGCCGCAAGGGATTAGGATTGATCGCCGTGCACCCCGCCACTCGAGCGGCTGACCGTCCACGGTGAGCGACAAGCTGTTCTTGTTCCGGTTGCTGCCGCCGCGCGCCGACTTCGCGCAGACCATGACGCCCGACGAACAGGACGCGATGACACGCCACGCCGCGTACTGGCGCGAGCTGATGGGCGCCGGCCGTGTCGTGGTGTACGGACCGGTCGCCGACCCCGAGGGTGTGTGGGGCCTCGGCGTGGTGCGCGCCGGCAGTCAGGCCGAGGTCGTCGAGCTCGGAGAAGAGGATCCGGTGATCGTGGCCGGGATCGCCACGTTCGACGTGGCCGAGATCATGGGCGGCATCACGGAGTGACCCGTCTGCGCCAGCATGACGGGATCAGCTGCGGACCCTGCGTCGCGGTGGTGGCGGGTGCGTTGCTCGACCCGGCGTGTCGGTAACGCGATCCCGCGGCACTGGGTGCTGATCGTCGGCCGGGCCGGGGAGATCCTGCGCTGCTACGAGCCGTCGTCGGGTGACACGCGTGAGGTGGATCTGCGCAGCGTGCGGTGTGCCCGGCCCACCGGCCTCGGCTTCCGGGGCCCGTTCGGTTTCGCGCTGCCCGTGCACGTCGATCCCCCAGTAACCGGGGACCTCGGCGGCCTCGACTAGCCCTCGAGCTTGTAGCCCAGTCCCCGCACGGTGACCAGGTGCACCGGGTTGGCCGGGTCCGCCTCGATCTTGGACCGCAACCGCTTGACGTGCACGTCCAGCGTCTTGGTATCGCCGACGTAGTCGGCACCCCAGACCCGGTCGATGAGCTGGCCGCGCGTGAGCACCCGGCCGCTGTTGCGCATCAGGTACTCTAGGAGGTCGAACTCCTTGAGCGGCAACGTGATCGGATCACCGTTAACCGATACCACGTGGCGCTCGACATCCATGCGCACCGAGCCCGACTCAAGCACACCGTCGATGGCCGCAGTGTCATCGGCGTCCGCGCCGCGGCGCAGCACGGCACGGATCCGCGCGATCAGTTCGCGCGCCGAATACGGCTTGGTGACATAGTCGTCGGCGCCGAGTTCCAGCCCGACCACCTTGTCGATTTCGCTGTCGCGCGCGGTCACCATGATCACCGGCACGCTCGACTTCAGCCGCAGCTGCTTGCACACGTCGGTGCCGCTCATCCCGGGCAGCATCAGGTCCAGCAGCACGATGTCAGCCCCGGCCCGATCGAACTCGGCCAGCGCCGTCGGCCCGTCGGCGACCACCGTCGCCTCGAAGCCCTCCTTGCGCAACAGGAATGCCAGTGGATCGGCCAGGGACTCCTCGTCCTCCACGATCAGCACGCTGGTCACGACTGGGTACTCCTTCTCATTCGTCCGACTCATCGTCGGCGTCTTCATACGCAGGGACCGATAGCGTGAACGTCGATCCAGTTCCCGACTGACTCCACAGCCTGATGGTGCCGTTGTGGTTGGCCGCGATGTGCTTGACAATCGCCAGGCCGAGCCCGGTGCCGCCGGTCGCGCGCGAGCGCGCCTTGTCGACCCGGAAAAACCGCTCGAACACTCGCTCCTGGTGCTCGCGCGCGATGCCGATACCGCGGTCGGTGACCGCGATTTCGATGTTGCTGCCCCGGCGCCGTCGGCTGATCGACACCGGCGAGCCGGGAGGTGAATACGCGATCGCGTTGGACACCAGGTTGGCCAGCGCGGTCACCAGCAGCGCTTGGTCGCCGAGCACCTTGAAGCCGCTGGGCCGGTCGGCCGTAATCGAGATGTGGGCGTTGTCGGCGGCCACCTTGGACCGCGAAAGTGCTTCACCGACAACGGTGTCGACGTCCACCGCCTCCAGCTCGGGCAGCCGTTCGGCGCCCTGCAGGCGGGACAGCTCGATCAGCTCGGTGACCATGTTCGCGAGGCGCTGAGACTCCAGGTGCATCTTGTCCCCGAACCGCCGGACAGTCTCCGGATCGTCGGCCGATTCCAGCAGCGCCTCGGCCAGCAGGCCCATCGCCCCGACCGGCGTCTTCAGCTCGTGGCTGACGTTGGCGACGAAGTCGCGGCGGGTAGCTTCCATCCGCGCGACTTCCGAGTCGTCGAAGACGTAGATGACCGCGAACCGGCGGTCCTCCTCGGCGAGCAGCCGCACCCGTCCGCGCACCGACAGGCCCGACCGGGCCGACGCGGACCGGCTCGGCGACAGGTCGATGTCCACGTCCTCGCCGCCGCCGAGTACCCGCCGCGCCGCAGTCCACGCCCGCTCGTCCAGCAGCCGGTCACGCACGAGGCCCAGCTCCTGCGCCCGGGCGTTCATGAAGACGACGTCGCGATGGTTGTCGACGACCGCGACGCCGGTGGGTGCCAGCGCAACGATGCGCTGCAGCATCTGCGAAACGGTCAGCCCGGCTTGTTCGGCGGCGATCCGCCGATTGCGTTCAGCGAGCCGCGGCATCACGGCACCACCGACAACAAGGCCGAGCACCAGCGCCGCTAGGGCTGCTGCAACCAGCAGGACCGTAAACGTCACAGTCACGCAAAAATCGTACGCATCTGGTGAACGTCACCCCAGCAGCGTGCGGCCATTTTGGGACATGTCACACACAGAGGAGCAGGTGTTCGACTCGCGTTCACCGAGAGTTTGCCGATGCGCCTTGGCTGGCCACCGCGGCAGCGCCGGCCGCGGCCGCCTCCGGGTCGAGGTACTCGCCGCCGCGCACGCGCGGCTTGAGGTTCTCGTCGAGGTCGTAACGCAACGGAATCCCGGTCGGGATGTTCAGCCCGACGACCTCGTCGTCCGACATGTCGTCGAGGTACTTCACCAGCGCGCGCAACGAGTTGCCGTGCGCTGCGATCAGCACGGTCTTGCCCACCCGCAGGTCCGGCACGATCACGTCCGTGTAGTACGGCAGGAACCTGGCCACCACGTCGGCCAGGCATTCGGTCAGCGGGCCGCCCCCGATGTTGGCGTACCGGGGGTCGGCGTCCTGGCTGAACTTGCTTCCGCGCTCGATCGGCGGCGGCGGGACGTCGTAGCTGCGTCGCCACTTCATGAACTGCTCTTCGCCGTACTTCTCCTGGGTTTCGGCCTTGTTCAACCCTTGCAGCGCGCCGTAGTGCCGCTCGTTGAGGCGCCAGCTGCGCTCGACCGGGATCCACAGCCGGTCTGCCTTGTCGAGCGCCAGATGCGCGGTGGTGATCGCGCGGCGCAGCAGCGACGTGTACAGCACGTCGGGCAGCAAGTCGTGCCCGGTGATCAATTCGCCGCTGCGGATCGCCTCGGCCCTGCCCTTCTCGGTCAGGTCGACATCCACCCAGCCGGTAAACAGGTTCTTCGCGTTCCATTCGCTTTCGCCGTGGCGCAACAGCACGAGGGTGCCGACGTTTCCCATGCCACAAAGTCTCTCACGCGCCTCAGCGCTCATCGGAGATCAATGCTCTTCGCGCGAGCGCTCATCGGGCATCAATGCTCTTCGCGCGAGCTCTCATCGGTGATCAGATGGGCGAACGCTTCGAGGTTCTTCAGCGATTCGCCACGCGACACCCGCCAAGCCCATTCCCTGCGGATCGAGCTGGAGAACCCCAGCTCGAGCAGTGTGTTGAAGTCCGCGTCGACGGCCTCGAGCACCTGTCCGAGCACCCTGTCGATTTCCTCGGCCGTCACCGCCGACAACGCGATCCGGCCCACGAGGTAGATGTCTCCGAGGTTGTCGAGCGTGTAGGCGACCCCGTACAACCGCCGATTCCGTTTCAGCAGAAACCCGTAGACCGCCTCGTGGTTCTCGTCGGGTTTGCGGCAGACGAACGCTTCCACCCGCACCGAATGCTCCCCGACCGTCAGGATCGTGTTGGTCTTCAACCTGCGCTCGCCGGGAAGTTCGACGATCAGTCCGGGTGGACCGCCGTGTGCGCCTTCGTGGTGGAAGTACGGCAGCGAATGCTCGTCGAGCGTGTCCTCGATCAGCCTCTGCACTGGATTTGTTGCTTTCCGCGCAAGCGGCTCATCGTTCATGCCCGGACCCCCCTGCGCACCGCCCAGTGGCGCCCGTTGCGTCGCGACGCCAGTGCCACGATTGGGCTGCGCTGATGGACCGCGCTGTAGTCGGCAATCGCGCGGCCGTAGGCGGCCAGCAACGCGTCGACGGTGCGGCCCCACGAGAAATTCGCGGCGTGGGCGACCGCGGCACGGCTCATCGCGTTGCCGGTGCGGTCCAGCATCGCGGCTATCGTTTCGGCCCAGTCACCGACGTCGTGGCTGGCCACCAGCGCACCGCTGACCCCGTCGCGCACCGCGACGGGCAGCCCGCCGACGGCAGCCGCGACCACCGGGGTGCCGCACGCCTGCGCCTCGATCGCCACCAGCCCGAACGACTCCGAGTAACTCGGCACGGCAACCAGGTCCGCCGCCCGGTACACCGTTACCAGCTCCGTCCGCGGTTGTGGCGGCAAAAATGTCACGCGCGTGCTGATCCCCAGCTCGGCGGTCAGCCCGACCAGCGTGTCGGGCGCCTGCAGCCCGGATCCCGACGGGCCGCCGGCCACCAGCACCCGCAGCCGCGGGTACCGGTTGGTCAGCTTCGCGGCCGCCCGCAGCAGGATGTCCGGCGCCTTCAGCGGCTGAATCCGGCCGACGAACGCCACGACTTGCTCGTCGGCATCGACGCCCAACGCCGCGCGGGCCGCGGCCCTGTCCCCCGCCGTGAACAGTTGCAGGTCGACACCCGGGTGCACCACGTCGATGCGGGCAGGGTCGGCGTGATGCATCGAAATGAGCTGGCGCGCTTCGTCTTCGGTGTTGACGATGAGCCGGTCGGCTTCGTCGACCACCTGCTGCTCGCCGACGGCGCGCATCGGCGGCTCGGGCGCATCACCGTCGGCCAGCGCCGCGTTCTTCACCGCGGCCAGCGTGTGCGCGGTGTGCACGAGCGGCACTGCCCACCGGTCACGGGCCAGCCAACCGACCTGTCCGGACAGCCAATAGTGGGAGTGCACGATGTCGTAGTAGCCGGGCTCGTGCGTGGCCTCGGCCCGCAGCACCCCCGCCGTGAACGCGCACAGCTGCGTCGGGAGGTCGTGCTTGTCGAGGCCCTCGAACGGACCGGCCACCACGTTGCGCACCAGAACGCCGGGTGCCACGCGCACCGTCGGCGGATCAGCCGAGGAGGTCGCACGGGTGAAGATCTCCACCTCGACTCCGCGGCTGGCCATGTTCAGCGCTGACTGCAACACGTAGACGTTCATGCCGCCCGCGTCGCCGGTACCGGGCTGCGCCAGCGGCGAGGTGTGCACGGACACCACCGCGACGCGGTGCGGCAATGCAGAGGTCACATGCCATGTCTACCTGAAGTCGCATCAAGCCTTCAGTTGCGCCACACTCACGCCGAAACTCCCACCCGGCCGAACACACGGCGCATCGCGCCGATCGGGTCGGCATACAGCCCGCCCAGCGACACCACCCCGGCGCCGGCCTCCTGCACCCGGTTGCCGAACGCCGTGACCCGTATGTCGCGCGGCGGCAACGTCGAGCTCTTCGCGTAGGCCGCCTCGACGTCGGCCATTCCCTCGGGGTACTCGGTGAACGCCTGCCCGCCGACCACGAGGTCGTCCGGGTTCAGCATGTCGCGCAGCAGCGCCACCGCCGAACCCAGCACCCGAGCGCGTTCGGCCAGCAGCTCGCGGGCCGGCACGGCGCCCGCGCGGGCGGCACGCAGCACGGTGGCCAGCGCCGGCTGCGCGGCGTCGGCGCGGATGACGCGCAGCCGCCGCGCTGCCGCCAGAACCGCCTCGTCGCTCACGGTGGACTCCAGCCGCCCCGACCCGCCCAGCAACTCGGAGTGGGCGGGCAGCGCGGCGATCGTGCCCGGCCCGGTGGCAGGGCTGTGCACGCGGCCGCCAATCACCAGCGCGTATCCGACGGTCTCGCGGGCGTACACGTACAGGCTCGTAAGCGATGAGCCGCTTGCGCGAAGAGCAGAAGAGAGCGATGAGCCGCTTGCGGGCGCCAGCCGCGTCATGCCCAGCAGCAGTTCCGCGCCGGCCATCGCGTCCACGTGCACGGCAACCGACACCGGCAGCCCCATCGTCTCGGCGAACACGGAGCCGACGGGAGCGCGGGTCCAGCCCAGCCGGGCGTGATCGACGGTGCCGGTGGCCGGGTCGACGACGCCACCCATCGCCACACCGACCCACAGCGGTCTGCGCCGGTGCCAGCGGCTCAGGTAGCGACGCACACTGCCCGCAAGCGCGTCCAGCGCCACGGCGTGACCGGTCTGCGGCGTCGGCGTCTCCACCACGTCGAGCGTCCGGCCGAACAGGTCGGTGGCCGCGATGCTCGTGGTGCGGGCGCCGATGTGCACGCCGAGGGTCAGGTACGGCTCGTGGTTGATCTCCACCGGCACACGAGGGCGACCGATCGCGCCCGATGCGGCCAGATCGGGCCGCTCGCGCAGCAGCCCGGCGCCCAGCAGCGAAGTGACTTGGCGGTTCACCGTCGCGATCGACAGCGACGTGACCTGCGCGATGGCGTCGCGGGCGATCGGCCCGCGCGTCCGTGCGGCACCGAAGACCGAGGCGGCAGCCCCGTCGGGAAGACCCAGTGCGGGCGCGACGATGTGGTGGCGGGTCAGAAGGATGGTGGAGCGCACGTGAAATGTCCTTCGTTAGTCGGTTGGCGGGACCGGGGCCGCACCGACTCAGCGGTCAGGCGCGGCGAAGACCGGGGCGACAACACATCGCGGTGAAGAACACGCTCAGAACTTAGCACGGCTTCCCGACTGGGGCAGTTGCCGGCGGACTAGGTTGAGATCATGACCAGCCCTGAGCCGCCACATCGCGTCGCTGTCGTCACGGGTGCCAGCTCGGGTATCGGCGAAGCGACCGCGAGAACCCTTGCCCGGCAAGGATTTCACGTGGCGGCGGTGGCCCGGCGGGCGGAGCGGATCCAGACGCTGGCCGACGAAATCGGCGGGACCGCGATCGTGGCGGACGTCACCGACGACGCGGCGGTGGACGCGCTGGCCGCCCAACTGAGCCGGGTGGACGTCCTTGTCAACAACGCCGGCGGGGCCAGGGGCCTGGCCCCGGTCGCCGATGCCGACCTCGAGGAATGGCGCTGGATGTGGGAGACCAACGTGCTGGGCACGTTACGAGTCACCCGCGCGCTGCTGCCCAAGTTGGTGGAGTCCGGCGACGGGCTGATCGTCACGGTCACGTCGATCGCGGCGCTGGAGACGTACGACAACGGCGCCGGCTACACGGCGGCCAAGCACGCGCAAGGCGCGCTGCACCGCACGCTGCGCGGCGAGCTTTTGGGAAAGCCCGTGCGGCTCACCGAGATTGCGCCGGGAGCGGTGCAGACCGAGTTCTCGCTGGTGCGCTTCGACGGAGACCTGAAGCGCGCCGCCGCGGTGTACGAGGGCATCACGCCGCTGGTGGCCGAGGATGTCGCCGAGGTGATCGGCTTCGTGGCGTCACGGCCGTCGCATGTCGACCTGGACCTGATCGTGATCCGGCCACGGGACCAGGCCAGCGCGTCGCGGTTCAGCCGCCGGGGCGGGCGTTGATCGGTTGCGGGGCGCCCGACGGCGTGGCAGGCGCGCTGGTGGGGATTCCCATCTGCGACGGCACCGGAGTGATCGCCGACATCGCCTTCCAGGTGTCCCAGTCCACCGCCCAGTCCCAGATGTCGCCGTCGGAGTACGACAGCTGAATCGAGGTGCCGGTGACTTCGACGGGATCGCCGTAGATGGCGCTGTTGAAGTACTCGATCGCGTTTTCCAGGTTCAGATTGATGCAACCGTTGGTGACGTTCGTATTACCCTGCGCACCAATGCTTTGCGGGTTGCAGTGAATGAACTCGCCGTTGTTGGAGATGCGCACCGCGTAGCGCTCGTGGACATTCGCGTAGCCGGCGGCGGGGTTGCTCATGTAGAAGTCGGAGTACTTCTCGCTGACCACGTGAGTGCCGCTGCGGGTGATGTTGCGGGGCTTGTCGGCTTCGCCGTAGCTGCACGGGAAGTCCATGATGACGCCCGCGTCGGTCTCCACCTGGATCCGGTGAGACTGCGCGTCCGCCTTGACGATCTGGCGGCGCCCGATCGCGATCTGCAGCGACAGGTCATCGGCGCCGTACGCGTCGTCGCCGAAGGCGACGCCGTACAGCTTGGCGTCGACGCGCACGGTGGTGCCCGGCTGGTAGTACTCGCGGGTTCGCCAGTGTGCGCGTGCGCCCTTGGCCTCGTCCGGCAGCCACGCCCAGCTGCCCTCGGTGGGCGGATCGGTGGTGACGATGAGGGCGCGTTCGACAGCGGCCTTGTCTTTGATCGGCGCGTTGAACTGCAGGATGATCGGCACCGCGATCCCGACGGTCTGGCCGTCGGCGAGCTGGAACTGGCCGTTGACGGTTGCCGCCGGCTTGACCGTGGTGAACCGGCCGTTCACTGGGACCGCGGTGCCGTCGCGGCCGACGACCGACCCTGCCCACATGTACACGGCGCCGTAGCCCAGCGGCTCGGTCACCGCGTACGCGGTTCGGTCTTGGCTGAGCACGCCCGCGACGACCTTGCCGTCGGCGTTGGTCAGCGTGACCCGCTGGAACCAGCCGTCGCGGACCTCGGCGCTGATCTGAGCCGTCGGGACCACGTCTTTTGTCGCGTCGCCGGGTTGAAACGTCACGCTCGGTTTCGGGGGTGGCGCGGCGGCCTCGTCCCGTTTGCCAGACTTGCTGAGACACGATGCCAAAAACCCAGGCGCAGCCACCCCGACCGCGAGCGCAGTCACGGCACGGCGGCGGGTGATCCGCGGCACGTTATTGGCTGGTGTCACGTCGACCAAGGGTACGGGGACGGTGCCGCGGTTGCTAAATCGAAACTCCGACCAGCACCGGTTCGGGGATCAACGTGATACCGAACGCATCGTGGACCCCGTCGCGCACGACGCGGGCCAGCGCGACGACGTCGCGGGCGGTGGCCGTCCCACGGTTGGTCAGCGCCAGCGAGTGCTTGGTGGACAACGTGGCGGAGGCCTGCGGACCCGGAAATCCCTTGCCGAAGCCGGCGTGCTCCACCAGCCACGCCGCGGCGAGCTTGACCCCGTCGGGCGCCGGGAAGTGCGGAACCGGGCCGTCGCTGCGGCCCTGCAGCCGGCCGAAATCCGCCTGCGACACCACGGGATTGGTGAAGAACGAGCCGACGCTCCAGGTGTCGTGGTCGGCGGCGTCGAGCACCATGCCCTTGCGTCTACGCAGTCCCAGCACCGCGTCGCGCACGCGGCTCGGGTCCGTGCGCTCCCCCTCCTGTGCCCCGAGCTCGGTGCTCAGCTCGCGGTAGCGCAGCGGCGCGCTGCGCCCCGACCCGTCGAGCCCGAACTCGACCTCCAGTACCACCGCCGATTCTGTGCCCGAGGTCGTCGGCCACCCGGCTCCTGTGTTCTTAAGCACACTGCGTCGATAGCCGAAGCCCAGCTCCTCGGGGGACACCCACCGAACTTCGCCGCTGGCCCGGTCCAGCAGGCGCACCCCGGTGATGGTGTCGGCGACCTCCACGCCATACGCGCCGACGTTCTGCACCGGTGTCGCACCTGCCGAGCCGGGGATGCCGGATAGGCACTCCAGCCCGCCGAGTCCGTGCCGCAGCGAGTCGACGACGACGTCGTCCCAGATCGCGCCCGCATCGACGCGCAGCGTGGCGCCGTCGAACCTGATCCCCGTCGTGGCGAGCCGCACGACGGTCAGATCGGTCAGCTCGTCGGCGATCACGACATTGGACCCGCCCGCCAGCACCAGCGGCCGACCCGATTCCGCGTCCAGCGCGCGCAGCGTGGCGACGACCTGATCCGTTGTGCGGCAAGTGATCACCCGCCGCGCGACCGGGCCGACCCGCAGCGTGGTCAGCGGCGCAAGCGGAACGCTCTCCGCCACCTGCGCGCCGGCGTAGTCAGCGGTGGTCACGGCCGGTAACGGTAGCCTGGCCTGCTATGCCGCGTTCATTCGACTTGTCGGCCAACTACCGGGGCACCGTCGAGAAGGTGCGCTCGGCGTTCTCCGACCAGGAGTACTGGCTGTCGCGACTGGCCGACTCGGGGGCCGACACCGCCACGCTGGATTCGATGACCGTCGGTGACGACGGCACCGTCACCGTGGCCACCACGCAGAGGCTGCGCAGCGACCGGCTGCCGGCGATGGTGACCCAGTTCCACCCACATGACCTGGAGATCGTGCGCAACGAGACGTGGGGCCCGGTCAGCGACGGCGTAGCGCACGGCGAAGTCACCGGCTCGGTGCGCGGTGCGCCGGTGTCGCTTGCCGGTACGGCGGTGCTGGAGCCGACTGACACCGGCTCGCGGCTGAAGTTCACCGTGACCGTCGAAGTCAACATCCCGCTGGTGGGCGGAAAACTCGAGACCTTCATCGGCGGCGGGCTGGCCGAACTCATTGCCGCAGAGCAACGTTTCACCACGGTGTGGATCACCGAGAATGCGTAACCTGCCAGCGCCTGGGTGCTAGCCGACCACGCGGGCCTGTTGCAGATAGCTGGTGACACCGGAGACGACGGCCGTGGCCAACTGGGCTCTGCCGCCGGCACTTTCAAGCACGGCCGCGTCGGCCGCGTTCTTCATGTTGCCCATCTCGATCAGGATCGAAGGATATTGGGCGAGGTTGAGCCCGGCCAGATCGGCACGCCCATAGAGGCCGTCCGTGCCCCGATAGGTCGACGGCTGCATGCCTGCGGCGACCAGCTGGTCGCGCATGATCTGGGCGAACCGCACCGCCGGTCCGGCCTGCGCGGCGTTCACCGGCGGGCTGGAGTAGTTGACGTGAAAGCCGCGCCCGTCCGGCGGCCCGCCGTCGGCGTGGATCGACACGACCGCATCGGGATGAATCGCGTTGGCCATCGCGGCACGCTGGTCCACGCACGGGCCGAGCGCGCTGTCGTTGCCGCGTGACATCGCGGTCCGCACCCCGTACTGCCCTAGCGCGGCCCGGATCGCGAGCACCACATCCCAGTTGAATGTGTGCTCCGGGAATCCGTGGTCGGTGGTCGTCCCGGTTGTCTGGCACTCCTTGGTGCCCCCGCGGCCGTTGGTGACCTGGCGGTTGATCGAGGCGTCGTTCGCACCGTTGTGGCCGGGGTCGAGGAACACCGTCATGCCGGCGATCGCAGACGCCGCCGCACCGGGTGCGAGCGTCGTTGACAGGCCGAACACCACCGGCGCGGCGGCGGCGAACTTCAGCACGTCGCGCCGCGATACGCCTCGGCACCGCGCGCAGCTCGATGCAGCGGATTGCACGGCGTCACAGTAGGGAGCAAGCGGCGCCACCACACGCCGACGCGCCGCGCCCACACTGAGCCGACACCATCCCGTTACGGGCGGCGGGCGCTCCCACCGGTGGACAGGTGCTTCCACCGCTGCCGACAATGGCCGCAGGAGCCGGTCATGGGCTCCCCGGACGAGGCGCGTCGTACCCGGCAAGCGACAAGACGACGCGAGAGGAGCACCATGACCACGCCCGATGAGCCGCAAGCGCGAAGAGCAAAAGACACCGACGAGCCGCTCAACCGCGAAGGCGCCTGGGCCCAACAGGCCGAGGCAGAATTGCCCAATCGCCGCGAACGCGAGGAGATCGACCGGGCGCTCAGCCACGGGCTGGCGGCCGCACCGACCATCAACGACCGCCGGATCTCGACTTTCGTCCGCGGTGAGTTGCCGCACTTCGCCGGCGAGCGCGGCACGTTCCTCAAGTGCCCGTTCATCGAGGACGTCCACGACGTCGGTGACGCCGAGGTCGCGTTCTTCGGTGTGCCGCTCGACGCCGGCGCGACCTATCGCCCCGGCACCCGCTTCGGCCCGCAGGGCATCCGCCGGTCGACGAACCTGTTCGGCACCTACAACTACGAGATGGGTGTCGACCTGCGCGAGCAGCTCAACATGGTCGACATCGGTGACGTGTTCACGATTCCCGGCAATCTGGAGAAGTCGTTCGACCAGATCAGCCAGGCCATGTCGCACGTCGTGGAGCAAGGTGTGATGCCGGTGGTGCTGGGCGGTGACCACTCCATCGGGTTTCCGACGATCCGCGGGCTGGCACCGCATTTGGACGGCAACGTCGGCATCATTCACTTCGACCGCCACGTCGACACCCAGGAGACCGACCTCGACGAGCGGATGCACACGACCCCGTGGTTCCACGCCACCAACATCAAGAACGCCCCCGCCACCAACCTGGTGCAGATCGGCATCGGCGGGTGGCAGGCCCCCCGCGCGGGCGTCAAGGTGGGCCGGGAACGCAAGTCGACCGTGATCACGGTCGGTGACGTCGAGCGGGTCGGCGTCGAGAAGATCGCCGAGATGGCGCTCGAAATCGCTTGGAAGGGCGCGAAAGCGGTGTACCTGTCGTTCGACATCGACGTCATCGACGCCGGTTTCGTGCCCGGCACCGGCTGGCCCGAGCCAGGCGGTCTGCTGCCGCGCGAGGCGCTCAACCTGGTCCGGCTGGTGTCCGAACCGGGGCTGGCGGGCATCGAGGTCGTGGAGTGCTCACCGCCCTATGACTGGGCCGAGCAGACCGCGTTGCTCAGTTCACGGGTGATCCTCGACAGCCTGGCCAGCCAGATCCGCAGCGGCAAGCTCGGCCGCAAACCGGCGTCGCTGCCCAGGCCCGCATGGGGCCCGTGATCCGCGGTTACGCTCGGCTGCATGCGGATCGCGCTGGCACAGATCCGGTCCGGGACGGATCCGACGGAGAACCTGAGGCCCCTCGCGGACGATGCTCGGCGCGCCGCCGATGCAGGCGCCGCGCTGGTGGTGTTCCCGGAGGCGACGATGTGCCGCTTCGGGGTTCCGCTGGCGCCGGTCGCCGAGCCGCTGGACGGGCCATGGGCGACGGCGGTGCGATCGGTCGCCGTCGACGTCGGCATCGTCGTCGTCGCGGGAATGTTCGTGCCCAGCCCGGACGGCCGGGTGACCAACACGGTGCTCGCCACCGGGCCGGGTGTCGACACCCACTACGACAAGATCCACCTGTACGACGCGTTCGGGTTCACCGAGTCACGCACGATCGCGCCCGGACACGAACCCGTCGTGATCGATGTCGACGGCGTGGGCGTGGGCCTGAGCACCTGCTACGACGTTCGCTTCCCGGCGCTGTACACCGAACTGGCCGACCGGGGCGCGAAGGTGATCACGGTCAGCGCGTCGTGGGGCTCCGGCCCGGGCAAGCTCGAGCAGTGGACGCTGCTGGTGCGGGCTCGCGCGATCGATTGCACCAGCTTCGTCGCCGCGGCCGGGCAGGCCTACCCCGGCGCCGAGCTGGCCGCCGAGGCGGGAGCGCCGGTCGGCGTCGGCGGCAGCCTCATCGCCTCGCCTCTGGGCGAGGTGGTCGCCGATGCCGGAAGCGAGCCGCAGCTTCTTGTCGCTGACATCGACCTCGACGCCGTCGACGATGCCCGCAACACACTCGCCGTACTTCGCAATCGTTCATCCTTCGCCCATGCTGATGGGGCAGAATAACGCGGGTGACGAATCCCCCTGGCCCGTATCGCGATGATCCGACGCCCTGGGGTCGCCCCGGCAGCCAGGGTCCACCGGTTCCACCGCGTCCGCCCGTCCCGCCCAGCGACGGACCGACCCGGGAGGTCCGACGGCCCGGCAGTCCGATGGACCTGCCGACGCAGCACATCCCACGGCCCAACCAGCCGGAGCCGCCGACTCAGCCCAGCGGGATGCCCGGTCGCCCGCCCGTCACCGCCGCGGCGGGTCCACCTCCGGGCCCCCCTCCGGCTCCACCTCCGGGCCCCCCTCCGGCTCCACCTCCGGGCCCCC